>Ga0302326_10031170_pt1 | contig 10652 bp, 8 predicted proteins | sample Palsa_T0_3_FD_202264 | JGI IMG/M metagenome (GOLD analysis project Ga0302326, IMG submission 202264) | Peat permafrost microbial communities from Stordalen Mire near Abisko, Sweden - Palsa_T0_3 | ecosystem: Environmental > Terrestrial > Soil > Palsa > Peat permafrost | place: Sweden: Abisko...
GGTTCGTGAAATTGGCTACGCGCTCTGGTTCGCGCAGATGGGCGACAAGCACCCATCCGCCAAGCCGCTCAAGGGTTAAAGGAGTCAGGCGATGAAGACGCACCAATCAAATAACAAGAAGGCGGCCGCCCGCGTCACACGCGGCAGCGGAAACGTGTTTGCCGACCTGGGATTCAGCCCGCGTGAAGCATCCGAGCTTCAAGTAAAGGCCGAGCTCACCCGGCAGATACTCAATCGAATAAAAGAACTCGGCCTGACCCAGGTCGCCGCCGCCGAGCGGCTGGGAATCAGCCAACCGGACGTCTCTAAACTCACGCACGGGCGATTCACGGGATATTCAACAGATCGGCTGATTTCACTTCTCAACGCACTTGAAGTCGATGTTGATATTGTGGTGCGCCCTCGGAAACAATGTCGGGGCCATGAACCGGGCGTCGTAAAAGTGCGCGAGATGGCCGGCACGACGGGTTGACATGGGCGGCTCGGTCCCCCGCCTCGCCGAACGGTCCTTTCTGACCTCGCGAAACGAAGTATGATCCAAACATGTCCAAGCTGACCACGAATCAGGTTCGCGAGTTGGCGCGCAAAATCGTCGCTGCGCGTCCTGGCGGCATTCGCTACTCCGAACTCGTCCAAGCGATCGCGGCGCAGACCCCAGAAACGCCTGTAAACACGATCCACGGTTCTACATGGGATCTCGCGACAAGATTTCCGGCAGAGGTTGCCAAGCCCAGCCGTGGGCTCTTTCAGCCGGCTTCGGCACAGAATGTCGCGCCGGCCGTCGCAGCGTCGTTGGAGGACGAAGAAACGGCGGCTGGCTACTCGGAGATCGACTTTTACGAGCCTTTCGCCGAGTGGCTCAAAAACGATCTTGATGAAGTGACCACCGTATCATCGCTTGGCGGCGCGGGGCTAAAATCGAAGTGGGGCACGCCGGATGTCGTCGGGGTATATAAGCCTACCGCGTCTAATCTCATCAAGTTTCCGCTGGAGATCGTCTCCGCCGAAATCAAAATTACCCCGCAGGCTCCCGTCGTCGCCTTCGGGCAGGCCGTCGCGTATCGCCTATTCTCGACGAAGACCTACGTCGTGATGCCCAACTCACTTTCCGAAGAGGACCTCAGCCGCCTGGAATCGCTGTGCATGCTGTTTGGGATCGGGCTGGTCATCTTCGTTCTCGATTTGAAAATGCCGCAGTTCAGCATTCGCGTGCGCGCGCAGCGATATCTCCCGGACATGTTCTATGTAAACGAATTTGCCGACCGGCTCCGGCAGCACAATAGCGACGTTTTCGAACATCTCTTCGCTTGAGCGATACCGGTCTTGTCATGGTATTATCCGAACGAGGATTTCAATATGGCAGCAGCCACACACACAACTGAAACTCCAGTGACTCTCCGGCTCTCTGATCGGGCTCGCGCCAAGCTCGCGGAGCAGGCGGCCAGCACTGGGCAGGACATCTCCGCCGTCGCATCCGACCTCATCGAGCACGCCGTCACCCGGCCCTCTGTTGACGAAGTGCTGGCCCCCTTCCGCGAGCAAGTGGCGGAGAGCGGGATGAGCGACGAAGAACTGGACGCCTTCTTTCGAAGTGAGCTTGAGGCCCACCGCCGGGTGAAGAAGGCGAAATCTGCGTGAGCATCCCCGGCGCTTACGGAACCCTACTGCTCTGCTGATCCACTGCTCTACTCTCCGGCGCTGGCATCGGCCTCGGGGGCCAAGGCGGGAGCGAGTCGCTCGTATAGCTCGGGATCGGTCGTTTTCAGATCATGCAGTGTCATGCCGCTGACCAGCACGCGGCCGGAGGGATCGGCCACGGTGTAGAGTGGCGCGCCGGGGCCGGCGGTGATGGTGATGACCTCATGGCGGCTGACCAGGCGCGTGATCACGGGATTTGAAGTGACCGACGACGAGGGTCCCGGCTGGGAGGCGCAGCCAGCGGGGCCGATGATCGACAACGCCGCGGCGGCCAGGGAGGAGCGGGAGAGACGCTTGGAGGATCGAGTGCTCGATGTGCATCGCATGGCATCTCCTTGTCGGTGATCTCGTACCCCAAGTTATATCGGCTCCGGCGGCAAAGGTAGATAGCCAATAGCGGAGCTCGCCGCCTGTCTCTCCCGTTTATTTGAGGGAGTCAAAACCGGGACGGAGAAAGAAGCCCGGCGGAGTCAAGTTTAACTTGCCATAGCAAGATTATGACAAATCGATCGCTCCGGAGGCGTCAACCAAACGTCAACCAAACGTCAACCAAACGTCAACCAAACGTCAACCAGACGTCAAGCGCGAAACCGCATTATTCGCTCAAAAACGCGGTTTGGCCGGGAAAGGGCGGGGGGCGGACGTCAAGCGCGTCAAGCGCCGCCGGGCGCTAATTCCCGATTGAACCCTTGAGCTGAATCTGCCCGGTGGGCTGGGGGAGCCCGCCGGTGGGTTCGTCGGTGACGGCGGCCAGGACGCTGGAACCGATGTTGGGGGGGACGGCTCCGGTCAGATAGCCGACGCCGGCCGAATCGACGTTGAATGTGCCGGCGGGGATGGGCTTTTGATTGTGGGGGATCATCCAGAATTCATAGGTCTTGTCCGACGCCAGCGGCTTGAGGCCGCGGGCGGCGAACCACCACTTGCCCAGTTTCGGGTCCATGAAGATGCGGCCCTGGCCGCCCGGCGCGGCTGCCCCTTCCAGCGAGACCATCAACGCCGCCGGCGATTGAATCGCCCGGCTGGTTTCCTGCTCGCTTGCCAGGGCATTGCGCAGCTCCACGATCTGCCGCTGGCGATGATCCAATTCATTGTTGAGTTGCGCCACGGATTGACTCTCGCGCAGCCACGCCCCGCCGAGGGCGAGCAGCGCGCTGGCGGCAAGGGCGCCGCCGATCGCGGGGCCGATCCACCAACGGGTTTTGGGAGCCGGCGGCGTGAAACCGGGCACGGGACTTGGTCTGTGTTGAGCATCCGGGCGAGCGGCGGATTCCGCGGCGCGCGCGATCAATCTCTGGCGCACTCCCGTTGGCGCGGCCACGGCCGGCAGCGCCAGCGGCAGGAGCGAGAGCGTGGTGTGGAACTCCGCGAGCCGGCCCGCGCAGCGCGGACAGCCCCGGGACAGGTGATCGCGCAGGGCATCACCCTCGTCGGGGGCGAGCGTGCCCAGCGCGAGTTCCATCAGTCGATCGTCGTAAACCTCACAGCTCAAAGAATGCCCTTCTGATTAATATACGTTCCCCAGCCTGCTGCGGATGCGGCGATCCGCAGCGCGCGGTGAATTTCAATCAGGGACTATCGGACTCGGATGGACCCAGCAGCTTGCCCAGACGCAGCAGCGCCTGGCGAATGCGTGATTTCACGGTGCCGAGCGGCAGATTCAGGCGCTCGGCGATTTGTGAGTGGGTCAGGGCTTCATAAAACGCCAGGTCCAGCGCCTCGCGGTCTTGCCCGGGTAACTGCGCCAGCGCGCCGCGAACCCGGGCGCGTTGCTCGCGCAGCAGCGCATCGTCCACGGGTGTGGTCTGGTCGACCGCAGGCGGTACCGCACCGTCGCCGTCCTGGCCGGCGCTGCCATCGGGCGACCGCTTCTTGGCCCGCAGGGATCGAAAGCGGTCGGTCGCGCGGCTGCGCGCAACGCCCAGCAGATAGGCCAGCGGCGTTCCACGGCGTTCGTCAAAACGCCCGGCCCGCTCCCATAATTCCCAGAATACGTCGAAGACGACTTCCTCGGCCGATAGCGGGTCGCGCAGAATCCGCAGGCAGAGGGCGTAAGTTGCATTTCCGTAGCGATCGTACAGGCCGGCCAGCGCAGTCTCATCGCGCGCGGCGACGGCCCTCATCAGCGCGTAATCATCGAGTGATGTGCTGGGAGGTTCTGCGGGCCGCGACATCCAAAAATCCTCAATCGGCGGCCCAGTCGGATCCGCCTCCCCAATTATAGGGAGCGCGACCAACCCGAGGCGCTCGAATTGCCATCCGATTGAACCGATCCTGCGTATACCCGCTTGTTATGACGCTCACAGAGTCCGATTTTGCGGCCTTGGCGGTGGAACAACTCGATGCCCTCCATGGCCTGGCCCGAAGCCTCAGCCGCGATCCGGCGCGAGCGGACGATCTGGTTCAGGAAACCTATCTGCGCGCCTTGCGCTCCCGTGGATCGTTCCGGCTCGAGGAATTCGGCATTCGCCCCTGGCTCATGCGCATTTTGCGGAATCTGTCCGTGACGCGCGGCCTTCGCGAATCGCGTCAGCCCAAAGCGATGGAAGAAGCGGCGCTGGAGCGGCTTCCCGGAGAGAAAGGATTCCGCGTCCGCACGGGCGCACTGGCCGTCGATGACATGGACGAAGAGTTGGTCTGGGCGATCAACGCCCTGCCGGAGTCGTACCGGTCGGTCCTGTGGCTCTGGGCGGTGGAAGACAAGAGCTATTCCGAAATCGCGCGCTGTTTGTCGCTGCCGGTGGGAACGGTGATGAGCCGGCTGCACCGTGCTCGCAGGCGCATTACCGACCACGTTCAGCGGCCCCGATCCAATTCCCGCTCGAGCCCATAAGCCGGTTCGGCCGGCATCTGACGCCGGGCGTCAGAGCGGTCCAATGTTGAGCTTGAGAGCCAGAATTTCCGAAATCAACTTCAGCGGTTCGATCGGCTTGCTCAGATGCAGTTGGAAGCCGCTTGCCAGCGCCTTGCGGCGATTTTTTTCGCCTGTGTACGCGCTGAGCGCAATCGCCGGGACGTGATCTTCGTGCTGAGCGTCTTCCAATTTCCGAATGCTTTGGACCAGATTGTATCCGTCTCTGTCGGGGAGTCCGATGTCGCTGATGATCAACGCGGGACGCGAACGCTGATAGGCGTCCAGTGCGCTTACCGCGGAATCGGCGGCCGATACTTCAGCTTCCGCCTGTCGCAAGATGGCAACGAGGGCGTCGCGGGTCGCAACTTCGTCTTCCACCAGCAGGATGTGACAGCCTTTGAGGCTTCCAGCGATCTGCACATGAGTGGAGTGCCCAGGAGCGTCCCCATTGGCGTCGACGGCGATCGTCGGCAGAGGCAATCGAACGGTGAACGTGGCGCCGTGGCCTTTTCCCGCGCTCTGGGCGCTGATGGTTCCGCCGTGCAGTTCCACGAGTTGCCTGGCGATACTCAAGCCGAGCCCCAGGCCGCTTTTGGCGCGCGTCGTCGAGAGTTCGCCCTGGCCAAATCGCTCGAAGAGATGCGACATGAATTCTTCGCTGATCCCCTGGCCGGTGTCGGCGATGATAATTTCCACGTCATCGCCCTGACGCCGGGTGGCGACGTTGATGCGCCCGCCGGCAGGGGTGAATTTCACGGCATTGCTCAAGAGATTCCACACCACTTGCTGGATACGGTGGGGATCGGCCCGAACCGTGCCGACCGCCGCGTCGGCCTCCTCGGTTAGCGCCAGTTCCTTGGCCAGGGCGGCGGGCCGAACCGCTTCCACCGCGGCCTGCACCACCGAGACCAGCTCGGTCTGCTTCAAATCCAACCGCAGTTTCCCGGCCGCGATTCGGGAGGTATCCAACAAATCTTCGATCAGTTCCTTCTGGGCCTCGGCGCTTCGTTTGATCGCGTCGATTCCCTCGCGCAGCTTGTCCGCGCCGACCGCCTCTGCGTCCTTCAGCAGATTCGCCCACAGCAGCATCGCTGAGAGCGGCGTGCGCAGCTCGTGGGAGACGTTGGCGAGGAATTGGTCCTTGGCGTCGCTGGCAATCTCGGCGGCCCGTTTGGATTCCTTGAGCCTTTCTTCGAACTGCCTGCGATCGGTGTTGTCGCGCACCACTTTGACAAACCCGCGAACGTTTTTCTCGGCGTCGGTCAGGATCGAGAGAACGCCGCTGATCCAGAAGACGCTGCCGTCCTTGTGGAGGCACCAGCGCTCCTCGCTGGCGCTGCCCCGTTCGCGCGCCAGTTGGAGGCGTTTATCCGGCTCGCCGTGCTTGCGGTCTTCCGGGATGAACGTGAGCGACCAGGGTTGCCCGATCACTTCAGCCGCGGAAAAGCCGAGCATCTGCTGGGCGCTGGGTGTCCAGGTTTCAATCCGTCCCTCCAGGTCCAACGTGAAGATCGCATACTCCTTGATGCTTTCGACGATCAGGCGGTAACGTTCCTCGCCGCGCCGCAATTCCTCCTCGGCGCGCTGGCGACGGGTGACGTCGACAAAGGTGACCACGACTCCGTCGATGCGGTTGTCGGTCGTGCGGTAAGGCAGCGCCCGCCGCATGTAGATTCGACCCGTTTCGCTGGTCACCTCCCTTTCCAGCGGGATGAGTCTTTCCAGCACGGATTGAACGTCCGGGAGCAGTTCGGCGTCGGTGAACTTGCGGGCCAGATCGCTCAGCGGCCGACCCACGTCCGGCGGGATCAGATCGATCAGGTCTTTCATCGCCGGCGTGAATCGGCGAATGCGAAACTGCGTGTCGAGAAACACCACACCGATATCCGTGCTGCTCAGCAGGCTGCTGAGGTCGTTGGTCATCCCCTGCAGCTCGTGCATCTTGGCCTGCAACTGGGTATTGACGGTGATGAGCTCTTCGTTGAGCGATTGCAGCTCCTCCTTGCTGGTCTGAAGCTCCTCGTTGGTGCTCTGCAGCTCCTCATTGACGCTGGTCACCTCCTCGTTGGACGCCTTCATTTCCTCATTGCTGGTCTGCAATTCCTCGATGGTGCTTTGCAGCTCGTCGCGCACGCCCCGCAATTCATCTTCCAGCTCGGGGCGATTGTCCGGAGTCTGACCCGCGGGCGGCGGCGGCGCGGGTGGAAGTTCCGGAAACTCGTCAAAGCTGATCAGAAAATAGGCCGATCCCGCTTTGGGCTCCAACGGCGCGGCTGTCACCGCGACCCGGCGGCGGCCCTGGGGAGCGTCGATCGTGCCGTCGCGCACCGTTACCGGTCCGTTCTGGCTGAACGCCTTTTGCAGCGCTGTTCGCACGGCGCCGCGCACCGACTCGTGCACGAGCATCATCAATTCGCGCGTCGGCTCGCCCTGGGGCTGATCGAGGTAGCGCTCGGTATGGCCGTGAAAGTAGACGATGCGCTGCTGCCGATCGACCACGATCGCCGGGGGAGTGTAACGATCCAGCAGCGCGCGGGTGGTGATCTGTGCGATCGAAGTCCGGGCCATCGGACGAGCGTCGGCTCGCTCGGCGTCGCTCCGCGTCGAGAGCGCGCGCGGAAAAGGGAAGTCGATTGCCCCATGGCGGGTCGGGCCGATCCGGCGAAAAACCCGGTGCTTTTTGTCGATGGGCTCGAACAGATCCTCGGCGCTGGAAGTGGTTTCGCTCGTGCCCAGAAACAATGCGCCGCCGTCGCGGAGCCCGAAATGCAGCAGGTGAAGCAGTCGCTGTTGCACCTGAGGCTCGAGATAGATCAACAGGTTGCGGCAGGTGCAAATGTCCAGTTGGGAAAACGGCGGGTCCTGCAGCACATTTTGCGGTGCAAAAACCACCATCTCGCGCAGATTCTTTTTGATGCGATAGCTGGAGTCATCCCGGTCAAAGAACCGTTCCAGCCGGGGAACCGTGACTTCCCGTTCGATGCCGGCGGGAAAAATACCGCTGCGCGCCTGGGAGAGCGACCGCTCGGCAGTATCAGTGGCAAATATCTTGATATTGAGACGCTTCCCGGCCGCCTCGACCTCTTCCACGAGCAGCATCGCCAGCGTGTACGCTTCCTCCCCGCTTGAGCAGGCGGTCACCCAGGCGCGAATCGACCCGTCCGGTTCGCGCTCGGCGATCAACGGGGCGATCACGCGCGTCCGCAGCGCCTCCCACGCCTCAGTGTCGCGAAAGAAGCCGGTGACGTGAATCATCAGGTCGTCGGCCAGCGCGGAGACCTCGACCGGCGTCTGCTGCAGTAACCGCGCGTAATCACCCATCTTGGTGATCTGATTCAGCCCCATGCGACGCTGAATGCGGCGGACCAGCGTGGGCTTTTTGTAGGCGCCGAAGTCCTGGTTGGTGCGCGCCCGCATGATCGTCAGAATGTCGCTGATCGATTGGCGCTCGCGCTGCGCCAGCGTGCTGGCGCGGGTTCCCTTCGCATAGGGATGCGTCGCGTATCGGATCAGGACTTCGGGAATATCCTGCGGGCGCAGGATGAAATCAGCCATGCCGGAATTGATCAGATTGCGCGGCATGGTGGGGAACTTGGCGGATTCCGGGTCCTGCGCGATGCATACCCCGCCCACCGCTTTCACCGACCGCGCCCCGGCCGAGCCGTTGGAACCCATGCCGCTCATGACGATGCAGATCGCCCGCTCGCGCTGCTCCTCGGCCAATGACTGGAAAAAATCATCCACTGGATGGCGATGACCCGGCGCTTCCAGCGGCTCTTCCAGATGCAGCGCCCCGTCGCGAATCGTGATGGTGCGCCCCGGGCGAATGACGTAGACGTGATTCGCCTCGACCGCCAGCCCCTCTTCGACTTGCGCCACCGCCATGTCGGTTCGTTTGGACAAAATATCCACGAGCATGCTGTCGCGCTCCGGCGGCAGGTGGAGGATCAGTACGAACGCCATGCCGCTGTCCGGCGGCATGACACTGAAAAAATCACTGAACGCCTCGAGACCCCCGGCCGATGCCCCCACACCCACGACCGGAAACGGCAGACGCGGCGACTGCTCGACGTCAACCTGCTCGGCAAGACGGTCGGGCGGCTGGGGTGGATCGTTCGGATGGGAAGGGGTGTCAGACCGCATGCCAATCCGCCGTTAAATGACTGCGAGGTGTCGGATCTTCCGACCGGATCGTCGGTTGGATGCCCCATCCTAGGCTTCCGGTCGCGAAAGCGAAAGCGCCAGAAGAAGAGGCGGCATGGTCGTCAGAGCATCCCGTGTAGCCGGCGAGCTTGCTCGCCGTAGTTTCAGCGCGAATACGGCGAGCAAGCTCGCCGGCTACACGAATTGGCCGCGCCGCCAATCTGTGAATCGCGTTAGAACAGCGAGTAGCGCTGCGCCAGCGGCACGCGATCCGCCGGCTCACAGGTGAGATGCACGCCGTCGGCGGTGACGTGATAGGTTTCGGCATCCACTTGGATCTTCGGCGTGGCGTCGTTGAGCCTCATGTCTTTCTTCCCGATGCCGCGGCAATTGCGCACGGGCTCGATACGTTTGGACAGGCCGTAGGTCTGCACGACGCCCGCATCGACCGAGGCGGCGCTGACCAGCGCCAGGGAATTGGGCCCGACGGCCCGGCCGAAGCTGCCGAACATGGGGCGCATGTAAACCGGCTGCGGGGTGGGGATCGAGGCATTGGGGTCGCCCATCTGCGACCAGGCGATGAACCCGCCTTTGATGACCATCTCGGGGCGGGAGCCGAAAAACGCGGGCTTCCAAAGAACCAGGTCGGCGAGCTTCCCCGGCTCAATCGAGCCGACGAGGTGCCCGAACCCGTGGGCGATCGCGGGATTGATGGTGTACTTGGCGACGTACCGGCGGATGCGCAGGTTGTCGTTGCCGGCGGTCTCGCCCGGGAGCGCCCCGCGCTGGCGGCGCATTTTGTCGGCGGTCTGCCAGGTGCGGGTGATCACTTCGCCGATGCGCCCCATCGCCTGCGAGTCGGAGCTGATGATGCTGATGGCCCCCAGGTCGTGAAGAATGTCCTCGGCCGCGATCGTCTCGCCACGAATTCGGCTCTCGGCAAACGCGACGTCCTCGGGCAGATTCGCGTCCAGGTGATGGCAGACCATCAGCATGTCCAGATGCTCGTCGAGCGTGTTGACCGTATAGGGGCGCGTCGGATTGGTGGAACTGGGAAGCACGTTGGGCTCGCCGCAGACGCGGAGGATGTCGGGGGCATGGCCGCCGCCGGCGCCTTCGGAGTGATAGGTGTGAATCGTTCGTCCCTTGAAAGCGGCGATCGACGCCTCGACAAAGCCGGATTCGTTGAGCGTGTCGGTATGAATCGCCACCTGCACGTCATATTGCTCGGCGATGGTCAGGCAGCAATCGATTGCCGCCGGGCTGGTGCCCCAGTCTTCGTGCAGCTTGAGCCCGATCGCGCCGCCGACGATCTGCTCGGCGAGCCCTTCGGGGAGAGACGTGTTTCCCTTGCCGGTGAACCCGAAATTGAGCGGCAGCGCATCGGTCGCCTGCAGCATGAGGCGAAGATGATGGGCGCCGGGCGTGCAGGTGGTGGCGCAGGTTCCGGTGGCCGGCCCGGTGCCGCCGCCCACCATGGTTGTCAGGCCGGCAGCGATCGCTTCGTGTGCCTGCTGCGGGCAGATGTAATGAATGTGCGTGTCGATGCCGCCGGCGGTGAGAATCAGCCCCTCGCCGGCGATCACTTCCGTCGTCACACCCACGATCATGTCGGGATGCACACCGGCCATCACGTCCGGATTGCCGGCTTTGCCGATGGCATGAATCAGACCGTTTTTGATTCCGACGTCGGCTTTATAGATGCCGGTGCAATCGACGATCAGGGCGTTGGTGATCACGCAATCCAGCGCGTCCTGCTGACTGACGCCCGCGGCCTGCCCCATTCCCTCGCGGATGGTTTTCCCGCCGCCGAATTTGCATTCATCGCCATAGACGGCGAAATCCTTCTCCACTTGCAGAATCAGCGATGTGTCGCCGAGGCGCAGGCGGTCGCCGGTGGTGGGGCCGTAAATGTCGGCGTAGGAATGCCGGGAAATTCGATGTGACATGCCGCCTC
>Ga0302326_10031172_pt1 | contig 10652 bp, 19 predicted proteins | sample Palsa_T0_3_FD_202264 | JGI IMG/M metagenome (GOLD analysis project Ga0302326, IMG submission 202264) | Peat permafrost microbial communities from Stordalen Mire near Abisko, Sweden - Palsa_T0_3 | ecosystem: Environmental > Terrestrial > Soil > Palsa > Peat permafrost | place: Sweden: Abisko...
CGATATGACACCGTATTGGTTTGGTTTCCGTTCTGCGTGCACCCCGGCGGGTTGCGTGGCCTCCGCCAGCGAGCTCGACCCCAAGAACCTGAGCCTCCCGGTGCAGTCGCCGTCAGCATCGTTCGTCCTGCAATGGATCGGCCACCAATGGCAGTCCGGCTACACAAGTAACAACGATTGCTCGGGGCCCATCGGAGATGCCAAGGATAAGACTTCGACGGTGTGGTCGATCACACCTCAGCCTGACGGCACCTTTCGGGGAACCCGGACGTATACGACGTTGTCCGACGAGTGCGGCGACGAGGGCGAGGTGCTTGCGCAGCCGTTTACGCTGACCCGCGCCGGCCCACCTCCACCCGCGGGGATCGCCGACCCCCCAACTGCCGTGGCCGGCCAGCCCCCGCCGCCACCGCCGTCCCCACAGCTGCCGCCCGCCGGCGGTGCTGACCCCGATGCTGCCGTCATTTTCGACGGCCAGAAACTGAGCACATCCTCATACCCGCCGACATGCGCCTGGGTGCACGGCAAGGCCGTCATCTCGGTGGACGCGCCGAACAACAAGATCTTGGTTCTGATAACGGGCCTGACGGCCAACGATCTTGAGACCCTCGACATTGACATCGGCAATCAACATTGGATGTCGTCTAGCCGCGGCTCAGACAGCACGAGCGCTTCGGTGACCCAGAAGGGCAAGAAGTCCTACACCGTCACCGGAATGGCGTCTAGCTACGACGGCACTTACCGAAATCTGTTCAAGTCCTACCGAATTGACGTCATCTGCCCGTAGAACGCCGCCTCGCTGTTGAAAAGGTGCGTGCGCGCTGGCCCGCATCATGTCGGGCTGCTTAAGGTGCAAGTCCACTTGTTCGTGGCAGATGCCGCACATTTGCGCCACCGAATACCACGGCCAAAAGGCCGGCGCGGCGCTTCGCCCACTCCCACATCTAGGCGGGTGGTTCGGGCTTCTGGAACCGCGCGAAGTGTTGGAACCGATCGGCGAACTCGGCCAGCTTGTCGGCTGAAATCACCAGCGTGATTGCCTCGGGGTTGTCCTTGCCGCGCTGCCGCACGCTGATCGGGAAGTGGTCGCCGCTGTCGTCGGGGCTGCTGTACTTGCGGGCGTCTGCCGAGTACACCAGCCTCGACGCAGGCGGCTCCAGCACCACGTATTCGTTCAACTGCCGCAACGCCGTCCCGACATACAGGTCGTGACTGCCGTCGCTGCGGTTGACCATCACCCACTCACTGTGCCCGTCGGCCAGCTCCCCGCGGTGCAGCTCGCATACGACCACCTCAGACGGCCACCCGTAAGGCTGCTCCCGCTTCGCGAGTTCGTGACCCTTAAACCCGTCGCTTTCACAGCCATGCACCCAGCACTTCACCACCGGCAAAGTACCCGATTTATCTACCTCGGATGAGGTGACTCTCCTGGTGGCGTTCGAAGTAGTAAATTGGACGCACTTCGCCTGACGGGAGGTATCAAGGGTGGGTGGACGTCTTTCGGTTGGGCTGCCCGAGGTTTTCTCTGGCAGTGCTCAGTGGGCGACGTACGCAGCTACGTTCGCCGATGTGACGCCGCCAGAAGTAACCAGCGTTTGGCCCTCTGCGGTCGCTGTCGGCGCTATCCACGCTGACGTGACGGCGAGCCACGCGGCGTTCGGGGCGCGGCTGGCTGACACCGCCGACCGCACGCAACGCGCCGGGATCGCCTACACCGTCCAGGACGCTGAGCAGAATATGCAAGCGATGAGCAACCTGATTAGTGACGCGGTGGAATCGTGATGCCGCTGTCGCAGGTGTTGGCGTACAACACCGATCATCTGATTGATGCGGCTGCGCACTGGCAGGGGCTGGCCGATCAGCGCGAGGAAGTGTTCGCCACTGTTCGGAACGAGGCGCTCAGTCTGCCTTGGGATGGTCAGGCCGCTGATGCGACGCACGAGCGGACCCAAGCCGATCACGACACCGCGATGCAGAGCGCCGGCAATCTTCGGCAGGCGGCGATGATCGCCAAAGATGGTGCGAGCACGTTGGATCAGATGCATTCGCGCGCGCTGTACACGTTGGAGGATGCTCAGGCTGACGGGTTCGCCCCGACCGAGGCGTTGGCGTTTGTAGACACGCAACCGTCTGCGAACCCCGCCGAGTTGGCGCAGCGCCAGCAGCAGGCGCAGGCATACACCGGGCAACTCCAGTCTCAGGTCGCCGACCTCGTCACGCACGACACGCAGGTCGGCGCTGACATGAGCAACGCCACCGCCGGCGAAGGGGGCAAAATTCAGTTCACCGACTACACCACAGGGGACGGGAAGAAAATCCCGTCACCGCCGCCGCAGCCGCCTACTGTCATCAACGCGGGACCACCAGACGATCCCTCTAAGCACCATTGCGGCCCCGCTGAGATCGCCAAAGATACGTTGATCGGCGTGGGAGGTGCCGCAGGAATCGGATCGGGATTAGCTGGTGAAGTGCCCACCGTTGGCGGCTCAACGGCTCTGATTCTTGGCAGTGCCGGTGCGCTGTGGGACAGCTTCGACAAACTGAGCGAGTGCGAATGAGCCTCTACATCCTCGAAATCGCCTTACTGCTTGTCGGGTTGGTCGTCGGCGCGGGCGCGATGATTGTTGCCCGCCGAACCGCTGACAGCCGAGAGCAAGCAGTCAGTCGCCAAAAGACCATTCAGTACGTCGCCCTGACGCTGATCGCTGCTGTCCTGATCGTCGACGCTGTTGATACTCCGCGTCATCGCTGGCTCGACGCCGTCGTTCTGGTTCTTATGGCGTGCGGCGTCGCCTTCGACTGGATACGAGGACGCCGCGCCACGACCCGCTCGGGCTGAATATGCATGACGTCGGTGATTTAGTCCTATGCACCGACGGCGCGTGGATGGTGCGCCCACCCGAACGCTGCGGCAACGGCCACCCGTTGCGCGGTCACTGTCTGGTCGGCACGTTCGTCTGCGCGTGCCGGGATCGGCACCTGACGTGGACCTGCAGCCGGTGCGATGACACGGTTTTCGGGCCCTCGCTGGGCCCGGACTGCTCGGTGCTGAACGGGCCCGCCGCGGTCAGGTGAGACACCCGCTCGCGCGGGCCCTCTTACGGCAGTCCGATGCGCTGTTCCCACGGGTCGCCGGTGTGGTCAGGCGTCGGACGCCAATGCACCGTCACCGACCGGTCTTGCGTGTTCAAGTGAACGAACAAGTCCAGCGGCTTGATCTCGCGTCCGTCGACAACATCGAACTCATTGTCACCACCGCCCATGCGGAAAACTTGGCGCGGCCGTGCCGCTGGCTCGCCGGTAACAACCACCTCGTACTTACGCGTGTTCGTGCGGTTGACCAACCGGAAGTCCAAATCGCCCATGTGGCGGATGTCCCACGGGAACCGCTCGGCGGCGTCGGCCTGGTCCTGCAGAAGCGCAGTGTGCGCCTCCTGGGCAGTCGCGGACCGCTGCAACTCCACCACGGCCTGACCCGCTGCCGCTGCCGCCTCCTCAGCGGCCTTGGTGGCCCGCTCGGCACGCTCGGCCTGGGCCTTGGCCTCAGCCTCGGCAGCCTGCGCCGCACCCCTGGCCGTCTCCGCCTCATTCTTGGCGGTCTTCGACTTACGGGAAGACCGCCACGACAAGTACCCGAAAAACGCTGTGACCGCGATGCCGATATACGCCGACGCATCGCCCCAATGAATCAGGTGCCAGTGCGAAAGAACCCAGCTCATAGGTCGCGATCAAACGCGGTCGCCAGCAGCACACCGGCACCCGACAGCCCCGCACTGCACCGCAGTTCGGGCACCAATGCCATCTGCATGGTCACCATGGCCATCACGTTAGCGGCCAGCTCCGACAAGACTGCGCAGCGCCACCTCGGCCTGCTGCGGGATCACGCCATTGCCGAGGAGTTCGATCTGCTCAGTGCGTGTGAGTCCCTGGACTTCGGTGACCCATCCATCCGGCAATCCCATATGCCACTCTATGAAACGCGCGGACACTGCCTTGCCGCCGTTAGCGCCTTTCACCACAGGCCTGGGTGGTCGTCGTCCGATGATCGACGCCCAGCGGTCGACCGCTGGACCGTATTCCTGCCAGTCGAATCCGCGATCATCAGCGCCGTCACGAGATCCGGGCCGCCAGAGTGTTGTCGGTTCTTCCGCGCATAATCCTGTCCCGCATGGCTGTTCTTCGCTTCCGGTGTCGGCAGCAGCTTGAGCGTTCCAGTCAGACTCGACGCGTGACCGTCCGAGTTGTGTTTGCCGCCAGCGGTCGGGTTGTCCGCGGCGGTCGGTGTCGGCAGATACCGCAAGCACGAAGATTCGTTCTCGTCGGTGCGCTGCACCGATGTCGGACGCGCGAATGCTTGTCCATTCCGCATCGAACCGCATCTTGGCCAAGTCGCCGAGTACGTCACCGAATCCGATGCGCCGGTGGTTGGCGACGTTCTCCAAGAAGACGAGTGGTGGTCGTATGTGGCGAACGGCATCGGCGATGAACGGCCAGATGTGGCGTGCATCGGCTGTTCCTTTCCTACGCCCGGCGGTGCTAAATGGCTGGCACGGGTAGCCCGCCGTGATGATGTCGACCGGTTCGACTGCGCTCCAGTCAATTCGTTTGATGTCCCCGAGATTGGGCACGCCGAAGCGCTGCGCGATCACGATGGACGGTGCGCGCGCGTTGTCTGCACACCAAGCGATTTCGCCGCCGGTTATCCATTCGACGGCCATATCCAGACCGCCGTATCCGCTGCATAGTGAACCGATCCTCACGGCCTTTGCGATCCCTGCACAACCGCAAGCCAACGCCAGGTTTTCCGGTGGAAATATGCAGGACACGCCCAGGCCGTGAATTACATAAATAGCAATTTCCTTGCGCCAGAGCCGTTTTCGGCGCGCCTACTTGATCGGTAACGGCAAACCTCGGCGAGGATGGACGGATATTACTTCGTTCGTAGGGAGCATGATGGGCAGTTACGACGGATGGCAGTCGCTGGGCATCAAAGCCAGCCTGCATGACCGGGTCCGGACGATCGCCGCACGGGAGCAGACGACGATGTCCGATGTCGTCAAGCGTGCGATCGATATGTATGCGGCGACAGACGCCGGCACGGTGGCGGACGCCGGCCACGAGATCGCTGAGGCGGTGGCCCTGAAATGACGAAAGCCCCGCGGGGGCGGGGCGATCGCGCTGGCGACAACCGGGCAGGAAGTCAACACGATCGTAACACCGCCGAATCGCCCGCCGCCACCACACTTCCCGGCCCGCGTGTCTCATATTGGTGGCCGCGATGAGTGACTTCAACAAGATCGCGTATTTCAAATTCCTGAGGGGCGTGAAGCTTCCGGGTGGCGCGGCCCAAGTCCTGATGATCCTCTATTCGTACAGCGACCCCAGCGGCGGCAGCATCCGCCCCGGCGTCAAGCGTCTGGCCGGCGACTGCTGCATGGGTCAGAGCACCGTCAAAGAGCATCTGAAACTCCTCAGGAATGAGGGGTTGATCGTGCGCGAATCTGATGGTGGCCGCAGCGGCGACGGACGGTCGTGGGCTGACACCTACCGGCTCGCGATCCCAACCTCAACAGCCGAGAATTCGGACCATGAGGATGTCTCAACGTCTGACAATCTGGACCATGAAAACGATTCTCATGGTCCAGATTTAGCGTCTCATGGTCCAGATTTACCCCTCTCATGGTCCGAGAATCTGGACCCCATCAAGTATTTATCAAGTCACTTACCATCAAGGAGAGAGAGGGGTGCAGTCCAAGACCCCCGTCCAGTCGCCACGGTCCCCGATCGAGGCGACGCACTCTCTCTCCAAAATGGTTCCCACAACGACGGCCATGACCACGATCCGGAGCCACCGGAGTTCTGCCCCGCCCACATGCCTCACGGCACCAGTACGCCGTGCCGGGGATGCAAGACAGCCCGGATCAATCACGAACGCTGGAAGGACCGCCAGGCGGCGCGGTGGATAGCCGAGATGCGTGCCCGCGATACCACGCCGCCGCCCCAACCGGTTCTCGACGAGATCGAACCCGAGATTCCCGATCCCGAACCTGATCCCGATGCGCCGGTCTGCGCCACAGAAGGCTGCACCACGCCAGCGATGCCCGATGGGGTGTTCTGTGGCCGGTGCTCCACCCACCGGCAACTCACCGAACCCGATCGGCATCCCGCCGACGGCAACAGCACCGGTGATGGCACGTTGGCGGCCACCGCCAAGAAGCGCAGGCAGCAGGTGGCGGCATGACCGACGAATCCGAACAGCAGTTGTTGTTGCCGCTGCTGATCGTTCTCCAGGGCGGCGGCGAGCCCGCGCCCAGCGAGGAGATCACCGCCGAGCGGATCCACATCCTGGGACTGGTCAAGGTCAAGGAGGAGCAGGCATGACGAACCCAGAACAGTTGTCGTTCCCTGGAATTGACCCGGAAGAAGCCGCCCGCCGGAAGGCGGCCGTCGCCGCGAAACTGTTGGAGTTGGCGCTGGACAAGATGTTTCAGGTCGAGGTCGAGGAGGAGGGATGACCACCGCCACCGCGTTGACGCTGATGTGCGAGGTGTGCAGGAAACCGCGTGAGGTGCGCCGGACACCGAACTCTGGGCGGCACAATTTCATCGTCCTCGACCACGACACGGACGAGTGGCACATTTTTCACTGGGGCTGCCTGGCCGAACCTGGATGCCAGCGTTTTTTGGTTCCCCACGTATTTCGTCGCCGATCCCCTTGACCTGCTGGACAGGACCGCGTCCATGCTCCGGACAGGCTGGCTGGGCCAAACGGATTGGGCCGATTTTTTGCACAGGATTTTGCGAGCAAACGAGACCCAGGAGGGGCAATGAGTTCAGAACTCGGGACCTGGCTGCAGGAGCTGAAACTCCAGCAGCGGCAGCGCGATCACCGGATCAGCGAAGTCGAGCTGTATCGCAGTTTCGATAGATGGCTGGACGCTTTCAATGCGGCCCGCGCCCAAGGAGGGGCAATGATCACCGACGCCGGGGAACCGCTGCACATCCCGCTCATCACGGGTGAAATCATCACGATTACGACCGTCGAGGATCGGGTGCTGGTGGCGCTGTACGCGGCCAAGCCGGACACCGGATCCGCCGGCGACGACGACGACGACGACACCGTGCTGCCGGCACAGGCGATGCAGTTGACAGCCGACGAATGCGAAACCTTGGGCAGCTTGTTGACGCTCGCCGCGGTCAGCGTGTACGGGCAACGTCATCGGCTACGGGCCGTCGAGGAGCCTGATGACCGCCGGAGCTGATCGCGAAGCCACACCATTCCATCGCGTCGGCGAAATGGGATTCGGCGAACACGGCCCGGATCGGCTCCTGGTCTCCTGTTTGCATGAAGAATTCGGCCCCCACGCCGGCCAATGGCGCGTGGACATCACAATTTGGGAGCATCCCGATCTCGTCGACCACGCGTGCCGCCACCAATGGGACCCGGACCGCGATGAGCAATTACCGGAAGCCTGCTTCGGGATGACGATCACGCAGGCCCGCGAACTGATCGCGATGCTGACGCAAGCCGTCGAGGCCGCCGAACTGTTCAGCGAATAAGCCCGGGAATAGACCTGGTGTCACCGCTCTTGGGGCGGTGATCGCCTGCTCGCCGGTGGCGTCGGCGACACCCGCAGCGACCGCCAGCAGCTCCGCCACCTTCCGGCCTGAGCATGGGCGGAATAGGAAGCTGACAGCCCGCCGAGGGCATCATCATCGGGACCGGCAAAATCCGAGCCTGCTGCAGCGACAACTCTCGTTGCCGGGTACTGCAGTCTGATTTACTGCCGGTGCCACTTCATCAGCATGCAAAGGGCGTACCCATGACGAGCACCCCCATCGGTGTCGACACAAAATTGGTCCGAGTGCGGGTGATTATGCGCGACTCCCGAACACGTCCCACGCCGGGTATGTTCGGTGCCCAATTCCAGAACCTCGAAAGCCTGCTATTTGTCTGTGCCCTGATCGAGGCGATTCGCCGTGAACAAGCTCGACCTCAAGTTTCCCAAGAGGAAGGGGAGGCACCGTGGCACGAGGGGCTCGGGTCTGAGTTGAGCAAAATCTTTGGCGGCGAAGCCGATCCGCTTGCGGGAGCGGTCTCGTCAGCGCGGCAGCCGACACGGGGGATCCGTGTGGAGCGCGTTACGTATCGGTCGCCGGTGCAAATCATCCTTGGGTTCTTCCACGAGGATTTCTTCGGACTTGCGTATGGTGTCGGAGGAACTAGTGCCGCTTTTCTGGCTGCGGATCGGGCGATCAAATTATGGGAGCGGATCTCCCACGCTCGACTCCGGCACACTGAGGCCAATAGGGCCGTCGCAGAACTCCGCAACGACGTCGAAGCAGCGCGATCGACAGTGTTTGAGAATCGAATTTCTGAGGCTGAGGCTCGCATACGGGAGGCTGAGGCTCGGGTGCGTGAGGCTGAAGCCAAGTTGCGGGCATCGGAAGTCGATCTAGAGATCGCGGCTCACGACGTCATCAGGAGTGAGCCGGATCTGCTGAAGGCCCTCTATTCAGCAGATCTGGCATCAGCGCAGTCCGGTGTGCTCGATCCGCAAAACAACTCCGAGGGTTTGATGCTCCGAGTCGGGCAGGCGACAAAGGCACTCGCTTCTATCGATGACATCGGGTTCATCAGTGAGGACGAGGCCGCCGGCTAGCGATCACCTCAGACACTTCTCTCAGGCGCAAAACGGGCAGACCCCATCCGTTAACTCCCCAACCGGCCACGCCTCACCGCAACTGGCGCACCGGCCAGGACTACGCCTAACCCGCGGTATACCTTGGACTCTCTCAATCGCGTGCTTCACGGAAACATGCGACATCTGCACCTTCGGATGCCGGCCGATCCGCCGAAGCGACCAACCCCGGTGCGCCAGATCCCAGCACAGCTGATCGCGCTCGTGCTCAGTCGCCCCGGTGATGGCCGCGCGGGCTTCACGCTCGTAGGAGGGCATACAGAACAGGCTAGCCACGTGTTAGCCGGGGGCCGGGATTTGCAGGCCAGCGTGTTAAGCCCTTTGCGCCCCGACGCAAGACCAACGCGAATTGCCATGTCTCCGTGCATCTTTCACGGGTCGGAGGCGGGAACCGTTAGCCACGTACGGGGAGAACCGGCCCTGCAGCGTGAAGTTGAGGGGTTGCTGACTTTGCATACAACCTGTTCAGAACCTTGCGGATGTTAGCTGACAACATCTGTTATCAGAGTCTCGCATCGCTCTGACCTGCAGAAACCCCCGAGCGCGGGGTGATGGCTGGTGGCCGAGGTCGCTTGGGCTGCAGCGTGTTTGGCGTCGCGACACGCTTACTCTCCCAGTGTGATTGGGGCGTATTACTAAGTGCCGCAAGTTATTTCGTTTGTCAGCAAACTATTTACGGCGTATTATTGGTGCTAGTTGAATCGGCATTGTGCCAGTTCAGAGTGCAGATTGGAGACTGTGATGTTTGTAGTTCTAGCTATCGCCGTTGCTGGCGTCGTGCTCGCCGTGTCGGCTGTGCTGGTCGGTATAGCCCGGGTGATCGGGTCGGCCAAGTGAGCGGGTACAGGAACAACTACCGGCGCAGCACGGGCAGCGGTTCGCGATGGATGAGCTTGCGCTACCCGGGTGCATGCAAAGCCTGCGGGTCGCGGATCGCTGCCGGCGACTCTGCCTATTGGGACGCTAGCGCGCGGACAGTGACATGCCACGCGATCGAGTGCTGTGACGCGGACGGGCTGACCACCAACGAACCGCTCACGGGTCCGTGGGACAAGCGGACAGACACGCGGGTACGTGCGGATCACCGCATCGGTGAGGCTGCGCCCGTACCCGCGCGGGTGATCGTTACCCGCTTCAACTCCGGAGCCGTCGTTACCCAGAATTCGCGCGGTAGGTGCATCGATGCACCGTGCTGCGGGTGCTGCTCGTGATTAAGGTCCGCATCGAATGCGGCGGCATGCGCGCCGAACGCACCGCAACCAGCGCTTCGCACGCCGAGCAGCAACTCACCGACATGTACGCACGGCACGGCATCACAGCGACCAAGCGGGACCGCATGCGCGGGACCGCGAACGCTACCCGCGCGCGGGTATGCCAGTCATGACGGTGGCCAGTGGGCATGACCGGTTGGAGCACACGGTCACCGCCGTGATCGTGGCCAACGTCGTGGTGCTGGTTGCCGGTCTGGTGCTCGGCGGGCATGAGCACGAGCTGCTTGAGAAGGTGGATCTCGCCATCTTGTGGTTCTTCGCCGCCGAGTTGTCGGTTCGGCTGGCGATGGCCCGGCTGGGGTTCTTTCACAGCCTGCGGAACATCGTGGATGCGGTCATCATTCTGGTGGCGTTGCTTCCCATGGCCGGCGGCGGGATCGCCGTACTCAGGTTGGCCAGGCTGGCGCGCTCAGCGCATCTACTGCGGCATGTCAGCCATCTGCGGTTGAACATCACGGACGATGAATAGTCCGCTCACCAACTAGAAGCTGAGGCCGCCGTCATCCGTTTGACCGCAGGGGCGGGAAGCGGTTCGTTCGCCCCCGCGGAAAACCGAGCCGCTTTACGCAGCCGAGTTCGATCCGGGGCTTTCTCCACCGCCGCGAATCTGCCACAGCAATCGGATGTCGTGCGCCAGATAGGCCATGCCTTTCGGGTCTGCTTTGAAAAGCCCTGCCACA
>Ga0302326_10031175_pt1 | contig 10651 bp, 9 predicted proteins | sample Palsa_T0_3_FD_202264 | JGI IMG/M metagenome (GOLD analysis project Ga0302326, IMG submission 202264) | Peat permafrost microbial communities from Stordalen Mire near Abisko, Sweden - Palsa_T0_3 | ecosystem: Environmental > Terrestrial > Soil > Palsa > Peat permafrost | place: Sweden: Abisko...
CCTGTCGGACCGAGCAGCGGGGCGAGCGGCGAGATGGACGTCGCCAGCGCATCGACGACCGCGACGCGGACCGGATGGCCCCACGCGAGCTGCACCGTGCATGCCTGGGCGCGGTACGCGAACATCCCGCTCGCCTCGACGTCGACGGCGAGGCGAGACGCCCCCGCTGCATCTTCGATCACACTCGACAGCGCGCGTTCGTCCGAGACGATTGCAGGCCCTGGATCGGAGCGCACCCGCGCGTGGCTAACACGTTCGACGAGGGGCCGCTCGTGCCCGGCGGGTCCGCCGTTGGCTGGCTTTTGCCGCGGCGACTCCGAGGGCGATCGCGAGCCCCCCGAGGAAACCCCCGCCGCGCGATGTGCCGCCTGCGGCGCTCACGGAGCAGCCCCCCTTGGGGACTGTACACGCGCTTTGCCATCCGCCATTGGGCGAAGGATCGCACGCTGCCGCAGGGATCGATCCCGAGGCCGCGACGGACGCCGACACGGTGCGCGTGCCGTCGGGCGGATAGATGCTGCAGATGCCGGCCGTGTCGTCGGTCTTCAGTAGGCGCATCTCCGTGGAGCCGGGCGTGTAGTGCGCGAACATCGTCGACGTGTCCTCGGTGGAGTGCGCCATGCCGAAGAAGTGGCCCGTCTCGTGGGTGATGATGCTCTGGAAGTCGTAGCCATCGGTCGGGACGGCGCCGCTGACGGTGAGCGGCACCGTCGAGTTGATTTCCATGTCGGCGTCGTCGAGCTCGCCCGTGTCGGGGTCGTAGGTGATCGTCGTGAGGCCGAGCGTGTTGTTCGCGTCGTTGTAGGGCCAGACGTCGTCGTGAAAGATGATGACGTTCTGGTTGCCCTCGTTCGTGTTGTAGGTGAGGGCATCGCACGACACGGGCCCGAGGTCGCGGATGTCGATGCTGACCTTGCCTTCGCCGGCATCGGCGCCCGCGTCGTCGGTCGTGGCCGGGCAGATGGTGCCCGTCCACTTGGAGAAAGCGATGGCGAACTGTTGCGCTGCGGTCGAGTAGGGGATCTGGTCGCTCGCGTTCTGGTTGATGTCGTAGGTCACGCACGCGTTCGTCCAGTACACGGGCAACACGCGGCGGGGAGGGTTGAGCGAGGCGCAGTACGACTCGAAGTCCTGCGGAACGCAGTCCACCGCGTCGGGGTAGTCGGGCGGCGTCGGGCACGTCATGGTCCGGCAGAAGGCCGCCGCGGGCGCTCCGCCGAGCAAGCACGCCGACGCCGCCGCGATCGAGACCCAGCGGGATCCGCTAGCGCGCATGGAGCGCGCTCCACCCGGCCGACACGTCGCGTGCGACGTCGTCGACCGAGCGCCCATCGACGACTTCGGCGGCCAGCGCGCCCGGCGCGCCTGCGCTCGTCGACAGCGGGGGCAGAAGCATGCCGACGCTTCGCGCGCGCGCGAGGCGCGCGGGGGCGGAGGGTTGGCTCGCCGTCACCACGAACTGGCCCTGACCGCGGGCCGTCACATCGAACGCCCCGACGGGGCCTGCCTTCAGGAAGAGCAGCGAGCGCTGCCCGGGGGCGAGCACCGCCTCACCGTCGACGAGCTGGCCCACCTTGCCGACGACGCCGCCCATCGTGCGAACCCACGCGTCGCCCTGCGGCAGGTCCCCCGCAACGGCTTGTTCGACGCGCACGCGCGTGTACGTGTAGATCCGGCCGCCCTCCCAGACGGAAAGACCGTCCTGCGGCGTCACCAGCGCCGCAGCCGTCGACTCGTGGATCAAGCCTTCCCACGTCACGGCGATCGACACCGATGCGGGGGCCTCGCGCGGACACACCGGCCCGACCGTCGGGCAGACGAGCGCCATCGCGACAGCCGCCGCGCGCAGCAAGAGACGCGTACGCCTCATGGTGCAAAAAGCCTAGCATGCGCAAACTACCAACGTACGAGCGCACATCCCCAGTGCACGCCGGCGCCGAGCGCGAGCAGCATGCATAGATCCCCGTGTTTGAGTTTGCCCTCGCGCGTCAATTCATCCATGAGGATTGGAAGTGTGCCGGCGCTCGTGTTGCCGAAGCGCGCGATGTTCGACGGAAGGCGCTCGGGGGGCACGCCGAGCTGATCGCGGACGTACTCGTTGATCCGCGCGTTGGCCTGGTGAGCGAGAAACCAGTCGATCTCGTCGATCCCCACCCCTGTCTGGGCGCAGAGCTCGCGCGCCGTCGCCGGCAGCTTGGTGACGGCGAATTTGAAGAGGTCGCGCCCATCCATCGTGGGGATGTACTTCTGCTCGTCGAAGTCTTCGCGCTTCCAGTAGGGCCTCGTCCGGAAGCCGCCGCCTTCGACATAGAGCAGCTTGGCGGCCCCGCCGTCGGTGTGAAGCTTGACGGCCTTGAGGCCCGCGTCGCGCGTGGTCGCGCGGATGACGAGCGCGCCGGCGCCGTCGCCGAAGAGGACGGCGAGCGCGCGGTGTTTGTTCGCCCGCTCGCGCGCCTCGGGCGTCGCTTGACGTCCAGAGGACGGATCGAGGGCCTCCCAGTCATCCCATGGCATGAAGCCCGCGTGCGCCTCGGCGCCGACGAGCAGTATGGTGCGTGCGGCGCCCGTCTTGACCAGGCCGTCGACGATCTGGAAACCGAAGAGCATCGCCGCACACTGCTGGCGGATGTCGAGCGCCGGGACACCGATGAGCCCGAGCTTGTGCGCGAGCAACGCGCCAGGGCCCGGGAAGATGTAGTCGGGCGTCATCGTCGCGAAGACGACGTAGTCGATCTCGCTTGGTTCGATGCCCGCGGCCTCGATCGCTTTCCGGCTGGCCTCGAGCGCGAGGTCGCTGGCGCCTACGCCTTCGGGCGCGTAGTGCCGCTGCCTGATCCCCGAGCGCTTGAACACCCACTCGTCGCTCGTGTCCATGACGCGGGACAGATCGTCGTTGGTGACCGGCCGGCCCGGGACATAGTGGCCGGTGCCGATGACTTCATATCCCTGCATGACCCCTCGTTCACTCGTCGGACGACGACCGATTCCACGGATATACCAGGGGCATCCAGGCGGGCTGCACTCCGAGCCGCTCGCGCCGTGCGGCCTCCCAGTCGGCGATGCGCGTGCCGACGATGCTCGCCACGACGGCCAGCGTGAGCCCCGCCACCACGTCGATGAGATAGTGCCACCGGAGCAGCAACGTCGCGACGATGATCTGCGTGGCCACGAACGCCATGACCGGCCACGAATACTTGAAGGGCGCGAGCCTGCGCTGCCGGAAGCTGAAGATGGCGATGTACGTGGGCACGGCCGTGTGGAGCGACGGGAAGATGTCTTTCTGGGCGCCACCCGCGTCGACGGCTTCGCGCACCAGGGGCCAGAAGACGGGGCCCTGGAGTTCGTGCTGGAAGGAGCCCTTCAGGTACCAGTAGGGCCCCCACCCGGGCACGACCATGTAGAGCAAATGCGCGGACAGGAAGATCATCAGGAAACCGACAGCGAATCGCGCTAGCTCTTTCTCGCCAGGCTGCCACCAGAAGAGCATCGGCAGCACGTGGACCGTGAGCACCAAGAAGTAGAGGAAATAGAAGAACGCGAACCACTCGGTCGTGGTCGGCGTCACGAAGCGATCGAGCCAGAGGCTCGGCTCGACCCCGAAGACGCGCGTGTCGAAGGCGTAAATCTGCGGATCGAGCGCGCCCGGGCTGACGGCGGGCAGGATCTCGCGCAGCTGGAAGAAGGTGCCGAGCAACGTCGCGATGAGCGCGAACCGGTAGATGAGCGAGCTGGCGGCGCTGTTCCAGCGCAGGACGTTCAAGCGGACCAGGGTGAGGACGAAGAGAAAGCCCCCGAGGTCGGCGGCCACATGGACCATGCACGTCTCCCGGTTGTGTCCCGTTCCGACGCAGAGCGCGCCGAGAATGGCGACCATGTACCCGATGAGGAGCCAGTCCTGCGAAGCGAAGCTGTGGACGAACGACGCAAACGTGGGCGTCGCGAGGGCTCGATCCGCGCCGCTCGCGTCGATTGCCTGTGCACCCCTCGCCTTGCTGATGGCCATACGCGTTCGTTTGGGAGCCGCTCGTTGCCGTGCCGGGTGGATGCAAGGCATCCGTTGCCCGGGGCGCTCGGGAAAACTCCGACAAGGTTAAGCACGACTCGTCCGTTCAGACAACGTCGGCGCGTGTCATCCCCAGGACCGTCAGAGGTTCGGACGACCGGCGCATCGTGATGACGTCGCCGATCGTGACATCGTGGACGAGGTGCTCGCCGTCGAGAAAGAGTTTGGCCTGCCGCATCCGGCTTCGGATCTGCAAGCCCTGTTCGTCCTCGATGAGACCCATCGTGAGGTGCGGCGCGGCGGGCGAACCGCCATGCGGACGGTACGGTTCGCGGACCACGAACTGGAGCCGGGTCGACGTGAGCGGCAGGATGCGTCCGCCAGCGCTCGATTGTGCCGCCGTGGAGCCCGCTGCGGGCCCCACCCAGAGGCCGCTCGACTTGTGCTCCTCCTCGGCGATGGTTTGGCCCTTGGTGTCGAGGATCCGCAAGAAGTAGCGCGAGGTCGCGGCCGGTGAGGCGTGGCAAAAGAGAGCCTCGTTGAGGACGCGATCGAGCAACGGCTCGCCGTTGAGGTCCACGCGCATCCGCGTGAGCTCCGTCCCGTGGAGCGAGCCGTCGAGGGCCGCCGCGATCGCTTCGTGGACCTGGCCCTTCTTCGCGGCGCAGAAAAAGCCGATCGAGTGGGCCGGGGAGCTGTTGACCCCGAGCAGCGGGACCCCCGGCCCGATGCCGTGCGATGCGCCGAGCAGGGTTCCGTCGCCGCCGACGGTGACGACGAGGTCACAGCGGCCAGGCGTCTCGTCGCTCCGGAACTGGTGAGGCGTGTCGTTCCAGTAAACACGGGCCCCGAGGTTGGCCAGGGCGTTTCGCGTCTCTTCGATGGTCTCGATGTGGTCGGTGTGCCCGGGTCGCATGCGTCGCACCGTCTCGTCGCCCGCTTCGACCAGCTTGAGGATGCGGGCATCGCCCTCTTCCTCGACCCACTTTCGCCACGACGAGCGTTTGAGGACCACGCACACGTTGGGCACGCCGCGCACCGCGCTCATGGCATCTCCGCGAGCCGTCGAAGGACGAGCTCCGTCTTGCTGTCTCGAAGGGCGCCCGAGCGACAATGCGCGAGCGCGTCGCCCACCGATATCGCCAGGATCGCGGCGCCGCGCTCGAGCGCCGACCCGTCTTCGGTGGGGGTCGCCCGGCTCTTCGGGTCGACCTCGATGGCAAAGAAGACGTGACGCTCGCCGATGACGCCCGGCGCGGGGAACGCCCACGGCCCGAGCGGCTTCATGTCCCGCGCGGTCGCGGCGAAGCCGAGCTCCTCGCCGAGCTCGCGCGCCGCGGTCTCCGCCGGATCTTCGTCCGGCTCGACGAGGCCAGCGGGAAGCTCCCACAGGCTGCCCGAATGAAAGGGCGCAATGGCGCGCATGGCGCAGGGCGGCCGCACCGCCGAACGCAGGTAAACGTGCCGCACACCCGCGTCGGTGAAGTGGGCCGCGATCACGACGGCGTCGAGCGCCTTGCGCGTCGTCATGTCGTAGGCAAAGGCCGGGCTTTCGGCCCCGTCGGCGTAGCGGACGCGCAAATCGAAGCGCGAGAGGTCGAGAAATCCACCCGTCGGTCGGGACTCGGCCGTGCGATCGCGCACGACAGACACGTGGATCGTGGGGGGATCGGGCAGGGGCCGGAGCGGCACGGGCGGATTTCAACCGGGAAGCGGGGGGATATGCCAGTGGTTTCGCTTCGGGTGCATCGCGAGATGACAATCTCGAAGGCGCGATCGGCCCCGCGGGTGGGGGGCCCTGGATTTGCTACGCTTGCTGGGACGGGAACCTTCGCCCCGCGCGGGCCGTCAGAAACCCGAAACGACGGATGAGCAGACACGAGCAGGGAATCTCCAAGATTCGCGAGCTCGCCCGGCGCGCCGAGCAGCGCCTTCGTCTCGTCCGCGTGACGGAGGTCGGCGCGCAGGCCCTTTGCGGGGCGTTCATCGCCGCGATCGTGGGCGTCGCCTGCCGCAAGGCGGGCATCGTATCCGAGCCGGCCGTGCGCGTGGCGCTCACGATGGATGCGCTTGCGTTCGTGGGCGTGCTCGTCGGCGCCTGGGCCTGGCCCCTGCCCGAGCACGCCGGCGCCCACGCGCTCGACCGCTTCTACGCGCTTCACGACAGGCTCGCGAGCGCCCTCGCGTTCGCGGGCGTCGCCGAACCGACGCCGTTCATGAAAGCTGCGATCGACGATGCGGTGCGCGTCGCGCCGGAGGCCAAGCCTCGGCTGGCGGTACCGCTCCGGTGGCCTCCTACGATTGCAGCGGCCGCCGGTCTGGCGTGCGCGCTCGCGCTCGTCGGGCTGTTCGAGGTGCGCAAGCACGTGGCTCTGGTGAACGCGTCGGTGCTCGAGCCGGTGGACATGGCGGCCGACGATCTCGACGACGTGAAGGATTTCCTCAAGCAGATCCAGCAGCGCGACTCGAGCGACGAGACCAAGGCGTCGATCGAGGAGTTCAACCGTCTGGTCGACGACATCGCGAGCCACCGGCTCGACCGAACGGAGGCCTTTCGCCGGATGGAGGCGCTCGAAGAGAAGCTTCTGCCGCACGGCGCGGCCGATCGCAAGGCCCTCGAAGAACGCGTCGAGGCGATGGGTCACGAGCTCGAGAAGGCCGAGATGACGCGCCCGGCGGGCAAGGCGCTCGCGGGCGCAAAGCTCGACGAGGCGCGCGATGCCTTGCAGCAGCTGGCCAAGAAGTTCAAGCAGGCCGAGAAGACGCCGGTCGACAAGGCTCGCCTCGAGCAGACACGCGAGGCCCTGAAGAAGGCGGCCGAAGAGGCCGAGAAGCGCCAGCGCGAGCTGCAGCAACGTCGCGACGAGCTGGCCGACGAGATCCTCAAAAAAAAGCAGCAGATGGGCGATGGCGGCTCGGACGAGGAGCAGAGCCTGCTCGCGAAGAAGGAGCGCGAGCTCGAGCGGCTCGATCGTGACCTGGATGCGCACCGCGCCCAGCAGCGCCAGCTCGATCGCCTGGACCGCGACCTCGAGAAAGCCGCCGAAGATCTGATGAACGACCTGGGCGTGAGCGCCGAAGACCTGGAGCAGAGCGCCGAGGACTTGAACCGCATGCAAGAGGATCAGGCGACGGACCAGCAAAAAGAAGAGCTTCGCCAGAAGTTGCAGGAACTGCGCGAGCTCATGCGACAGCAAGGGGCCGGCGGAAAGGGCCAGGTCATTCGGCTGAAGCGCTTTGGCCGGCTTGCGCGCGGGCAGGGGGGCTCTGGCGGCGACCAGGGCGAGCCGGGCGACGGCCAGCAGTCAGGTCAGGGCAACGGCCAGGGGAAGGACGGACAGCAGGGCAACCAGGGGCAAGGCCAGGGTCAGGGTCAGCAGGGGCAAGGTCAGGGTCAGCAGGGTCAAGGCCAGGGCCAGGGTGGAGGTAAGGGGGGCGGCGCCGGCGCGGGCTCCCAGGGCGGCGAGACGTGGGTCCTCGGTCCCAACGGCGAGAAGATGCTCATGTTGTCGCGCGGCCAGGGCGGGGGCTCGGGACAGGGCGGCGGCGGTCAGCAGGGGGGGCCCGGTCATCCAGGCAAGTGGGGCGAAGGCCACGATCCGAACGTGCAGGGCGCGGCGACGAACCCGTCGATGGGCACCCAGGACACGCAGGTGCAGGGCTCCGACTCTGCTCAAGGCGCGTCGCGCAGCCAGGTCATCCTGGGGGCGGCGCAGCGGGGCTTCGCGTCGAGCGCCTACAAGAAGGTCTACACCGAGTACCATCAAGTGGCCGAAGAGTCGCTCGCCAAGGATGACGTCCCTGGCGGGTATCGCTTCTACGTGAAGCGCTATTTTCAGCTGATTCGTCCGCGGGATTCGCAATGACGGGAAGGTCGCGGCGGTTTGCGTTGTCGGGAGGTTGGGCATGACAGACTCGCAGGCCGTTCGCGAACAGGTGGCGCTCTTTCGGAAGCAGATCGATGACCTCCGCGGCGAGATCGCGAAGTCGATCGTCGGCAACCGCGAGGTCGTCGACGGGGTCATCACCTGCATGCTGGCGGGCGGGCACGCGCTGCTCGAGGGCGTGCCGGGCCTCGGCAAGACGATGCTCGTCCGCACCCTCGCCGAGACCTTGTCGCTCACGTTCTCGCGCATCCAGTTCACGCCCGACTTGATGCCCGCGGACATCCTCGGCACGACGGTCATCGACGAGACGCAGGGCGGCGGCAAATCCTTCGAATTTCGCAAGGGTCCGATCTTCGCCAACATCGTCCTGGCCGACGAGGTGAACCGCGCGACGCCCAAGACGCAGAGCGCGCTGCTCGAGGCCATGCAGGAGCACCGCGTCAGCGTCGGCAAGCGAACGCACGTCCTCGACGAGCCGTTCGTCGTCCTGGCGACGCAGAACCCGCTGGAGATGGAAGGGACGTACCCGCTGCCCGAAGCTCAGCTCGACCGCTTCTTCTTCAAGCTCCACGTTCCGTTTCCGGGCCGCGAGGACTTGCGGCGGATCCTCGACATGACGACGGGCGGGACGCCGGAGCCGCGGCGCGCGGTGCTCGACCGCGACGCCATCGTGCAGATGCAGCACCTCGTACGCCAGGTCCCCGTCGCGCGGCACGTGCAGGACTACGCGATCTGTGTGCTTCAGGCGACGCATCCCGACGGGCCCGATGCTCCGGACGTGGCCAAACGCTTCGTGCGGTATGGCGGCTCGCCGCGCGGCGGCCAGGCGCTGCTTCTCGCGGCCAAGATCCGGGCGCTCATGGACGAGCGCTTCGCAGCCAGCGTCGACGACGTGCGCTTCGTCGCGCACGCGGCCCTTCGTCATCGCGTGCTCCTCAACTTCGAAGGCGAGGCCGAAGGGATCAAGACCGACCAGGTGATCGACGCGATTCTCAAGGCCCTCCCCGAAGGCAAAGCGGAGGCGCCTCGCGCCGAGGCGAACTGACGACGGGCCTCCTCGACGTCCTGCCCTGGCGGCGCGAAAAGAAGGTGGCGTCGTCGTCCGAGGGCGACCTCTTCGACGACGCGTTCCAGCGCAAGCTCGAGTACCTGGCGCTCGTCAGCCGTCGCGTCTTCGCCGGCCGCCTGCGCGCCGAACGCCGCACCAAGAAGAGCGGCAGTGGCATCGAGTTCGCCGACCACCGCGAGTACCAGCCGGGCGACGATTTCCGCTCGCTCGACTGGAACGTCTACCAGCGCTTCGATCGGCTCCTCGTTCGTCTCTACGAGGAAGAAGAAGATCTCGCGATCTACCTGATCCTCGACACGAGCGCGTCGATGGGCGAGCGCGCTTCGATCGGCGCTCCCACCAAGCTCGCGTATGCCAAGCGGGTCGCTGCGGCGCTGGCGTACGTGGGTCTCGCCAATCTCGACCGCGTCACGATCGTGACGACGAGCGATCGCGTGATGGAGCGGATGCCGGAGACCCGCGGCAAGGCGCGCATCTTCAAGGCGTTCCGCTTCTTGCGCGGGCTCGAGGCCGAAGGCGCGACGGACCTCGGCGATGCGATGAAGACGTTCGTCGCCCAGAACAAGCGGCGCGGTCTGGCGGTGCTCATCAGCGATCTCTACGACCCTCAGGGCGTCGAGCGCGGGGTCAACGTCCTTCGGTACGCCAAGTTCGACACCTTCATCGTCCACGTGGTCGACCCGGCCGACGGGCGGCCCAACCTGCAGGGCGACGTCCTCGTCTACGACTGCGAGACGGGCGACGAGCGTGAAGTGACGGTGACCGCCAAAGTGCTCGATCGGTTCGCGCAGGCCTATGCCCAGTACCGCGGCGGCGTCGAGCGATTCTGCGCGACCCACCAGGTGGCGTACGTCGCTGCGCCGATCGACGTGCCCTTCGACGAGCTGATCTTGCGCGTGTTCCGCAGGGGGGGCTTTCTGCGGTGATCTTCGCGGGGCTGCCGCTCGCCCAGCTGCTGGCGATCTTCGGCGCGATTGGCCTCGGGGTGGGCGCGCTCTACGTCCTCAAGCTGCGCCGCCGGGTCGTGGCGGTGCCATTCTCCCTGCTGTGGGAGCGCATCCTTCGCGACAAGGAGGCCACGAGCCTTTTCTCGAAGCTCAAACGGCTGCTCTCGTTGCTCCTGCAGCTGGCGATGCTCGCGCTGTTGGTGCTGGCGCTCGGCGACCCGCGGGCGGCCGCGAGCCTCGTTCGCGGCCGCACGATCGTGGTCCTTCTCGACGCGAGCGCGTCGATGCAGGCGACCGACGTCGCGCCCAACCGCCTCGCCGTCGCCAGGGACGAGGTGCGCAAGATGATCCAGGGCCTCGGCGGGTCGGATCGCATGCTGGTGGCGCAGATGGACGCGATGGTGACGCCGCTCGGGCCGATGACGGGCGACACCTCGGCGCTCGAGCGGGAGGTGGCTGCGGTGGGCGCGACCGATACGGCCGCGGACTTTCCGCGCGCGCTGCGGTTCGCGGCCGACGTGCTGCGCGACGCCGACCGCGCCGAGATCATCGTCGTATCGGACGGCGCGCTCGGCCCGGCGTCCGACTCGTCGGGTGCGGTCCACCTGGGGGACGTGCGCGTCAGCTACGTTCGCGTCGGAAAGGGTGGGCGCAACGTCGGCATCACGGAGTTCTCCGTGCGCCGCTACCCGCTCGACAAGAGCCGATACGAGGTGATGCTCGAGCTCACCAACCCCGGTTCCCA
>Ga0302326_10031176_pt1 | contig 10651 bp, 6 predicted proteins | sample Palsa_T0_3_FD_202264 | JGI IMG/M metagenome (GOLD analysis project Ga0302326, IMG submission 202264) | Peat permafrost microbial communities from Stordalen Mire near Abisko, Sweden - Palsa_T0_3 | ecosystem: Environmental > Terrestrial > Soil > Palsa > Peat permafrost | place: Sweden: Abisko...
CTGAGCCAGGCCGGGCGCGCGGAATACGACATTATAGTTGCGCGATATGCCATATTCGCCAACCATCGCCGCCCCGATCAGGTCCCGCACGAAGCTGCGTGCCCCGTCGGCGCCTACGAGGTAACGAGACCTGACCTGGATTTCTGCGCCGTCGGCGCTCCGCAGGGTCGAGACGACGCTTTCCCCGTCCTGCCGGGCAGCAACAAAAGCAACGTTGAAGCGTAAATCCACGCCGGGCAGCGTCGCCACATGGTCGCGCAGGATCGCCTCGAGCTTGTATTGCGGAATCCACTGGGCATGCTCGGGGAATTCCGCCTCTCGCACGGGGGCCGCGTTGAAGCCGTTCTGGATGCGGGCCAGTTGATACGCGCCGAGCCGGGTGACAAAGAACACGTCGTAAGGATAATCGATGCCTAATGGCGAGGCCTGCGCCAGCTTGTCCGCGAGCCCCCATCGGCGAAAGTGAGTTCGCGTGCGCACATTCGTGGTCTTGGCGCGTGGCGCGTGGCCTACGCGATCGTTACGCTCGACTATAAGCGTGCCGAGCCCTCGCATGCCGAGTTCCGTCGCTAGCGACAGTCCGACCGGGCCGGCGCCGACGACCAGCACGTCGAAATCGATGCTGTTCAACAGAAACATCATTCTCCCGCGCAACGGAAGCGGGCGCCGTTGGAGCAATTTGCCGGGGCTCGCGGTTTCGGAGGCGATACGCCCATTGGGGTGTAAAGGGAGCTCTTGCGACCTTGCCAGATGTGATTTCCCCTATCGCGATGCCCAGGATTGATCGGAAGCTGGACGCGACGCAACCAAGTACAAAAAAAGGTTTTGCTTCTTTTTTCAAAAAGAAGCACTTTCTTCTGTTCTTTTTTGAAAAAAAGAACCAAAAAACTTTTGTTTATTCAGGTTCAGATGCTGGACCCGCCGCCCTGAGCGGCGCAAACCGATGCGTTACGCAAACCCCAGCCGGTTCGTCATCGGCCCACCCGCATGCAGCGTGCCGCGGTTCGCGGCCACCCGGTCCCGCAAGGCATCCAGCGCCGGCCGCGTATAGTGCACGCCGGCACGCACCACGCCGGCAATGGCGCCCAGATTGGCCGCATTGGTCAGCGGATTGGCATCCAGCAGCACCATATCCGCATTGCTGCCCGGGGCAACGGTGCCCATCGTTTCGCTACGGCCGAGATATTCGGCGGCATTGATCGTCGCCATCTGCAGGATTTTCAATGGCGCGATACCTGCCTTTGCCAATTCGGCGAATTCCTCCTGCAGGGTAAGGCCCGGGACGGACAGCCAGCCGCCATCGGTACCGGCGATCATGCGCACGCCGGCATCGGACAGCGCCTTCATCAGTTCAAGCTGCCGCGGATACGCACGCGCGTAGGTTTGCCGCATCGAAGCAGGGAGTTTCCTGAATTTTTCGGTCACCTGCCGCCACAGGTCGATGCGGTTCTGCGGCATGTAGCGCAAATAGGGATGCGACTCGTATTCGGGCGCATCCGCCAGTTGCTGTGTGCGCAGCCGCACCAGGGTGGGGCAGTGCCAGGTCTCCGCGGCGGCGAACAACGCGGCCAGCGCGCTGAATTTATCTTCGCTGAAGGTGTCCATGGCGCGCTGCAACTGCGCCACATAGGCGGGCGGCATGAAGGCCGAAGGGTTGATCAGCAGCCGTTCCAGTCGTTTTACGATCAGCCGGCGCAGAAAAGGGATTTTCAGCGGCAAGGCGGGAATGCGCACCGGTTTGGCGGCACTTTGCAGCGCCGCCTCGTCGGTGGAACAGGCCACCCAGACGGTGGCGCCCGGGCCCAGATGCTCAATGGAACGAAACCCGGCGCGGGCGCTGACGGCGACATCCACGCCGTCCTGCAAATGGCCGAGGATGCGAAGCCCTTCGCGCCGCGCCGCCGCGATGGCGGCGGTGAACACAGGCGGTGACACGAAAGCCACCTTGATGAAATCGGCGCCCTGCGCCTTTTGCGCGCTGATTTCCGCGGTCATGCGCGGCACGGAATTGGCATTCAGCGGTGTGAGGACCGCGCCTGGCATTTCCAGCAGCGCCGGGGCGTCCTCGCCCACCGCCAGCGTGCCGTCCCGCCGTTCCCGCAGCCGCTCCGGCGAGCCCGACATCTGGCGAAATCCGGTGACCCCTTCGGCCAGCATCAGCGCCAGGCCGCCCGAGGGATCATCCAGGTTCAGTACATGGCTATGCATATCGTTGTAGCCCGGGACGACGAACTTTCCGGTGGCATCAATGCGGCGCAGCGCCGGATCGGCGCCGCCCACGGCCGCGTCCGCAATGCTGACGATCCGGCCGTGGGAGACCAGGATGGTCGCATCGTGTACCAGGGTGCCATCGATCGTATCGACGATCGTGGCACGATCGATCCGCAGGTCGGCAACCCGGGGAACGTCCGACAGCGGCTCGCCGGTGCACGCGAAGCCACCGCCAAACCGGCTTTTACCCGCCGCCCGCCGGCCCGGTGCCGGTAACGCATAGACGCAGCAAGGGCAAAAGGCGTTTCCGTTCAGCAGGCCCAGCATGGTAGTGCGCTCCTCGTAAAAAGACTGTTTGCCAGGCGGTGCAGGCTTAATGCAGACGCGGCTTCAATCTGCTGAAACCCAGTAGCAGGTTGTTCCGTAATTGCGGCGGCTGGGCGGTCTCCACGCGGTCCACGCGCAGCACCAGGGCGCGCAACAGGGATTCCAGTTCCAACCGAGCGAGATATATCCCGGCGCAACTATGCACGCCATAGCCCCTGCCGATCTGGTCGCGCGGATTGCGGCGGATTTCGAACATATCCGCATCGGGAAAACGCCGTTCGTCGCGATTGGCCGAGGCATCGACCACCAGCACACGCTGACCCTTGCGCACAATTTCCGCACCGGCTGGATAGTCCGCGACGGCCTGCCTGTTGAATGCGCGGATCGGCGGGGCCAGCCGCACTACTTCGTTCGCGACGTCGGGGATCAGGTTCCGGTCCGCCTTGATGGCGGCGAAGGCACGCGGGGTATTGCCCAGCGGCCGCAGCATGTACGCGTCGGCCAGAATGGTTGTGTCCAAGCTAGGGGCCACGCAATCGATGATAGAGGCATTGGCTTTCGCGGCGCTCAAAATGCCATTCGCAGCGGCCTCGAACAACATCGACGCCCAGCCGCCAAGCGTGACCCGTTCCGGCTTCAACTTATCGGAATAGCGATCCAGGTCCAGCAGCACAGGAATTGCCAACGCGCCGCGCAAATTGAGAACGCCCAGGATGTCGGGCGTGGAGGCCGCCCAGCGCAACATGCGCGCGCGCCCGTCGGAATCCAGCCCAATGAGCCTTGCCATGACAATGAGCTGCAGATGCGATGCCACGGTGGAGATCCGTGTGCCATTCGGCAGAGCAATTTCAATCGACCCGGCTTAGCACTGAGTCGGCGCAGGCTGCAGCGCGGGGCCTGGGTCAGGGGGCCCCAGCAGCGCCGGCTTGCGTGGCGGTCCGGCCCCGACCACGCCGACCGGCACGAACGCGACATCCTCTGGCGCACCCATCGCCACCGCCGCCGCCTTGCGCGCTGACCGCAATTGTAGAGCAGGCTCTCCGATATCCCGTGCCGCCGCGCCACCAGCCGCACCTTGCCGCCTTCGGCATCGATCTCGGCTAACAGCGCTGCCTTCTCCTGCGCGCTCCGCATGCCCCGCCGATCCGACGGCCGCAAAATGTCTACTTCCGCCAAAACGGCCTCCTTCTGGAGTCCAGAAGGAGGCCCCAGAGATCAGCAGGATCAGCCGGTACCGCCCGCGCCGCTACACGGCGAAGACCGGACGCTTACGGAGCAGAGACAGGGTCAGCTGGGAACCCGTACATCCGCACCAACGTGTCGAAAACAGCTGCGGATGCTGCCAACAGGCCGGAGTAGTCGTGGTTTATGGCCCGTCTTGGCGACCAACTTTGGCGGCTGATTGGCTAACACAGTTTCGGTGGTTTTCGGGAGAAAGTGGCGATTATCTATCACACTTTCTAGCACACATTGTCAGAAAATGGTAAATTAGCAAGTCAAGTCAAACAGATACATTGCAGCATAACAGGCACATAAACTTCATGACGCACGTATCCGTCGCGACCTCTGTTCCGAACAGGCTTCTGTGTGCGGCGCGCCGATCCGGCGGAGCTGCTGCCAGAGGTTAATGCACAATGCTTCAGCGCATTATCGGCGCGTCGGTCTCGGCTTTTGCGCGCGCCACGTTTGTCGCGACCCGTTCTGTGCCGCTAGTGGATCTTCTAGTCCGCGCCTGGCTCGGGCAAGTGTTTTGGATGACCGGCCTTGCAGGCCTGCTTGATTGGCAGGCCGCACTTACTCAGACGCCCGGCCTCGCCGACGCCCTCTCCATGCACCCTCAGCAGGCAGCGGTTCTACTCACCGGTGCCCGCTTAGTGCTGCCACCTCTCCTGCTTGTGGGGTTTGCAACGCGTCTGGCCGCACTCCCCCTGCTTGCTATATCGGTTGCCGCCTATAGCGCCAACCCAAGTCAAGACGGGCCACTTCTCTGGGCCCTTCTGTCCGGCTGGTATGTCTTCATTGGCGCCGGCCCAATATCGTTGGACAGCCCGATCGCGCACGGCATCTACGACACGGCTCTACCCCTCGCCCCCGCGGTCGGCCGTTTCCTCGCTTGGCTGAGCCGCGTCGCCCGCCCCCTGGCTTTGCTCCTTATCCGGGTAGGTATCGCGATTGTGCTGATTCGGCATGGCATGGTTGGTGCAGGCGCGATCCGCGCCCTGCCGATTCTTCTGGCCGCCGGACTCGCGACGCGCATAGCCATCCTTCCGCTTATTGCCACAACCGGAGTGGCCGCGATGCACGCGGTCTCCAACGAGCATTTATGTTGGATTCTCCTGCTTCTGCTTATTCTTTCTGCAGGCCCAGGTGGCTTTTCAGTGGACGCATTGGTTGGCCCAGCGCTGCGCCGTCGTTGGAGTGCGTTGCGTATCCATTTCGATATTGAGAATCCCAACCTTTCCCATGTGGTCATCGTCGGGGGTGGTTTCGCCGGTGTCGCCGCAGCTCGCGCTCTTCGTCACTCACCGTGCGCGGTCACCTTAATCGACCGGCACAACTACCACCTCTTTCAACCGCTCCTTTACCAGGTCGCCACGGCCAGCCTTTCTCCAGCAGATATTGCCACACCGATCCGTGCTCTGTTCCGCGACCAGCCCAATATCCGCGTAGTGCTTGGGCTGGTGAAGGCGATCGACCCCTCAGCCCGCGCCATCACCCTCGCCAATGGCACAACTGCTACCTACGACACCCTTATACTCGCAACTGGAGCTCGGCACGCCTATTTCGGCCGCGACGACTGGGAGGGCGCCGCCCCCGGCCTCAAGACATTAGATGACGCGACGGCCATTCGGCGCCGCATACTGCTTGCATTTGAGCAGGCGGAAACCGAACCCGACGCGGTTGCCCGAGAAGCCCTCCTCACGTTTGGGGTCATTGGTGGGGGCCCCACGGGTGTCGAGCTCGCCGGTGCCATAGCCGAACTTGCCCGTCACGGCCTTTCCCAAGAGTTCCGCGCGATCGATCCGGCGCAGGCGCGCGTGCTTCTCATTCAGGCCGGTGATCGCCTGCTGCCGACCTTCGCACCCGCGCTCTCTCGGGCCGCGGCCCGTTCGTTACGCTCACTCGGCGTCGAAGTCCGGCTTGGTTCTCGCGTGGAGGCGGTGACGTCCTGCGGCCTAACATTCGCTGGCGAATATGTTCCCTGCGCCACTGCATTCTGGGCGGCCGGCGTGGCGGCTTCCGACGCCGCCGTCTGGCTCGGTGTCCCCGCCGATCGGGCGGGGCGCCTTATCGTGGCGCCCGACCTTACTGTCCCTGGCCACCCGGCCATCTTCGCCGTCGGTGACACCGTGACCGTCAACGCTTGGAACAACCAGCCGGTGCCTGGCCTCGCGCCCGCCGCCAAGCAGGCGGGCGAGTACGTCGGCCGTGTCATCCGTGCGCGTTTGGCCGAGCGCCCAGCCCCACCGCCGTTCCAATATCGCCACGCTGGCAGCCTTGCCACCATCGGGCGCCGCGCCGCGGTGGCCGACTTTGGCCGCATCCGCATCGCCGGCGCGCTCGCATGGTGGCTGTGGGGCGCCGTGCACATTCTATTCCTGGCCAGCACACGCAATCGCCTCGTCGTCGGTGTTCAATGGTTTTGGGCCTACCTGACTTTCGGCCGCGGCATCCGGCTTATCACCGGCTCGTCGGATCGCGGCTAGGCGTGCAGCCGCGTGCGGAGCGCAGCATGCAATGCAAGCTCGATCGTTTCCTGCCGGCGTAACTTGAAGGATGACGCCGACGAACTACAGCGGACTGCGGTGCATCAGCCCGCAGCGCGGAGCTATATAAGATGCCGGAGAATCCATTTACTGATGTGCTGAAGTTCCTCTTCGGTACAGCGCATGACTACAATCCATTCGGTGCCGCCAGGTATATCTCTGTCGTTTTCTATCTGCTGATCATCGGCGGCAGCGCCTATGTCGCCTGGCGCAATTGGTCCACCGACCCTTCGCAACGTTCGGCCAAGCACGTCTATATTTGGCTGATGCGGCTTACCGCAGCCGGCATGTGGTATCAGGGGACTATCTGGAAGCTGCCGCTTCCCGTTTCGGATGCTTTTGTGTTCTGGACCGGCGCGCTGGCCAAATACACATCTTTTGCACCACATGCCTGGCTGGTGAAGACGGTCTTCCTGCCCTACATCTTTCTATTGCAACCGGTCATCTACCTGACCGAGATTTTCTTTACGATCACGTTGTCGCTTGGCGTGCTCACCCGCCTGGGCGCTCTGCTGGCTGTGCTGTTCACGGCGCATCTTTGGATCGGCCTCTATAACGACCCAACCGAATGGCCTTGGACCTACGTCGCGATCATGGTGTCCCACGGCATGTTCGTGGCCACCGCGGCTGGCCGGAGTTTGGGTATGGACAACCTGCTGCGACGCAGTCCGCCGCTCTTTCTGGCCCGTGCCCCCGCCCTGCGACGGGCCTTTGATCTGGCAACTTAGGGCCTGTGAACATATAAGTGCTTCGACCTGACGGCAGGGCACGCGACCAATGAACAAAAGTTTTTGCTTCTTTTTTCAAAAAGAAGCGCTTTCTTCTGTTCTTTTTTGAAAAAAAGAACCAAAAAACTTTTATTTATTTTAGTTTCGATTCAACCGGACGATCCGGTTATTTGCGAACGAGTCCTTGGGAATGGAGCGAACCTTGCTGGCAGCGCCGTACCCGCATGCGGGGCAACATCCACATTCACAGGTCGTGGCAACCCCAGAGGTTGTCGGCGACAGCTACTCCTCTTAGTCGGTCCGCCACGATTGCGGCCAATCTGCCAGCGCCGCGTAAACCTGCTTGGCTGAATCAAGTGGCGTATCGAGACCAACCGGCCGCCTCTCCTGCGACACCGCGCTAGTGCCGTGGGTCGCCGACCACCTGGCAGCCTTGCGTCCGCCACATCGTGCCCAGCTCTAGTACGGTGTCCACATTTGTCGGCCTCAAAGCCTGAACCGATGTTGAAAATCCGGCCGCATTCAAAATCATTTCACGGCAGGCTGGTGACCACTGTGCGTCGATGAGTCTTCGCGCCAGCGGCGACAGCGACCAGCCGAGCGGTGCCGTGGCCCCCGTGGGCGACTGACCGAGCCGTACGGGCACATAAATGCCGTGCAGTGCCAGTACCCGCCGTGCCAGCGCCTCCGCCGCATATGCACCTCGCGCATCGCGACTGTGCAGTAGCACGGCGCCCGGCCCGACCAAACCGCGCGGCAACCACAGCCGCTTCGGCTCAGTTGAGTCGATGCTCGCCCGGCCGACACTGGGGTCGCTGATGATTTCGATGACAACAAACCGTACATGACGCTTGGCGGTAGGAGCGAGCCGTACCAATTCATCAAGAACATCGAGCAGCGTGGTGGCGCCCAGGCTTTCGAAGTAGCCGCCATCGGCGACCCAATCCGCGATTGGCGCGGACGGTGTGCGACGAATGGCCCCGAGCGGTGAAAAGTACGGGAACCGCGAACTGGTGCCAATTGCGGATGAAGCGGTCAGTTCCCCGTCGAGCATTGTCAACAGGTCTATGCCATCCGCTGACAGCGAGTTGCCGAGCTTGAGGTTGCTCGTCGCCAGCCGGCCGCCTGTGCGCGCGGAGGTTCCGTTCAAGAAAAGTGCCGGCCAAGGACGTTTCGCCGGCCAGGCATCGAGGAACGGCGCGCGCAGCAGGTCGTTTCCGAACGTGTTCTGCCAGCTTGCGGCCCAAGCGGTCTCGATCGCCGCCTCTCGGTCCGGGAAAACGACCGGCGGCAGGAAACGCTGCAACAGATCGGAGTAAAGCATGACACCGGTCGCGGGCCCGAGGAAATCCGCAGCCAGGGCATGTTGCAGACAGGCGCGCAACGTATCCCCCTGTAGACAGCGCCGGTGCGTCCGGTGTGCCTCCATGCTCTTCAGCGCGAGCACAAACTCCGTCGCCCCTAGCGCGCCGCCGCTGACCCCGCTAATCGCGAAGATATGGCGGGCGAAGGCGGGCGAGGCATCGGCGAGGTCCCCCAGGACGATGGAGGTGAAATCAGCTGCGGCCAAACCGCCGCCACCGGCCGCGACAAGAACGACATTGATATCGCCAGCGTTTCCGTCGTCTGCTGCGAGGAACTGGTCAAAAGCTTCCGAGATATCTGACCGACCACGCGCGGGCCCGGGCAAACGTTGCAGATCATGGTTGTCGGCGAGCACGTTCCAGTCGCGCAGAAGAGCGAGGGCAACGGTGCCAGCAAGAAGCATCGCCAGCAGCGGCACATGCCGCTGGGCGCCGAAGCGTGCCAGTGCTACACCGCCACAAATCAGACCGGCGGCGGCAAAGAGGATGGTCGGCGCGGGCGGGAGGAGCCTCGCCGCGAAGAGTGGGCTGCTGCCGTACAATCCCATGCCGAGCACCGCGATCGCCAAAGTCACTGCCAACACGAGGCGTGCCGGTAGCCGCCCCATTCTGAGCCGGTGCCGTACCGTGGGCGCGGTAGCGGCGATAAAGGCCAACCCTGCGAGCACGAGCACAAACGCGGCCTTCCGCAGTGGGGCCGCTCCGCTGGTGTCGGCACCCATGGTCTTGGTCATGTCGGCAGGTACCGCGGCTGCCGCACGCAATAGCGCGTTGGCCACGGCAAGAAATGCTGCGGCGCCTATGCCGCGCGACATCGTTTCGCTTAGCCATGGATGGCGGCCGATGCCTGGCAGCCGGTAGGCGCTGAGTGCTACGCGCGACCAGAACCACGCGTTGATGGCCAGCCAGGTTGTGCTGCCCATAAGGCCGGCCCAGGCCCACGGTCGATTTTCCTGTGCGAGCGTGATCAGCGAGTCGACCGCCTGCGGGATGGCGGCAAGTCCGATCCAGACGGCGGCCACCACCGCGACGACGATGCGCGCGGCGAACATCGCGGCAAGGGCGTCGAACGCCAGGCCGTAAAGTCCGCGGGCCCGGCGTAGCGTGGGGCTACCCGATTTGGATTGCGTCATCATCGCGCTGCCAAACCGCGGAGTTCTTTGCGGCGTTATGCAAAATCATCTATCGCACTCCTCCCAGCGCGGTTGCGCCGCCCGCCGATAGCCAATATGGCGCGCCCAGGCATGACTGCTAAAACATGTCGGCGCGGCGAGCCGGCCGCGGCGCGGGGAAATCATAGTGGAAAAGTTCAGGGTGGCAGCGGTACAGGTCGCGGCATCTGGTTTCGACGCGATTGCCAGCATCGCGAAACTTCATGACTGGACCGCGCGCGCGGCCGCCGCGGACGCACGCCTCGTGGTGTTTCCCGAAGCGTTCGTGGGTGGCTATCCGAAAGGACTCGATTTCGGTGCGAGGGTCGGCAGCCGCACGCAGGCGGGCCGGGATTGGTTCCGCCGTTACGCCGCGGGCGCTATTGCCGTGCCCGGGCCCGAGACCGCGCTCATGGGGGATGCGGCACTGACCAACAATGTATTTTTGGTTGCAGGTGTCATCGAAAAGGATGGTGGAACACTCTATTGCACGGCGCTTTTCTTCGCGCCCGACGGTGCACTGCTGGGACGCCATCGCAAACTGATGCCAACGGCGGCCGAACGCCTTGTGTGGGGTTTTGGCGATGGCTCGACGTTGCCGGTGTTCGATACGCCGCTCGGTCGTCTGGGCGCGGTCATCTGCTGGGAGAATTATATGCCCGCGCTGAGAATGGCAATGTATGCGCAGGGGATCACGCTCTACTGCGCGCCAACCGTCGACGATCGCGAGAGCTGGCTTCCGACGATGCGCCATATCGCGATGGAAGGGCGCTGCTTCGTGATCTCCGCCTGCCAGTTCGTCAGGCGCTGCGACTATGAAGCCGATTACCCGATCGACGGTGACGTGCCGGCCGACCGCGTGCTGATCCGCGGCGGCAGCTGCATCATCGGACCGTTGGGCGAGGTGCTGGCCGCGCCGCTGTTCGATACCGAGGGCATGGTTTCCGCCGAAATAGATCCCGCGGATATCGTGCGCGGCAAATACGATTTTGACGTGGTGGGCCACTATGCGCGACCGGACGTATTTCGGCTGCTGGTCGATAAGGAAGCTAAATTTGCGGTTTTGCCTTAGGACTCGAGCCGAAATAACCGAATCGTCCGGT
>Ga0302326_10031177_pt1 | contig 10651 bp, 15 predicted proteins | sample Palsa_T0_3_FD_202264 | JGI IMG/M metagenome (GOLD analysis project Ga0302326, IMG submission 202264) | Peat permafrost microbial communities from Stordalen Mire near Abisko, Sweden - Palsa_T0_3 | ecosystem: Environmental > Terrestrial > Soil > Palsa > Peat permafrost | place: Sweden: Abisko...
ATCGCGCCGGGCGGCGCCTACCGGCCGCCCGCACGCGCCGACATCGAGCGGCTATTGGCGTTCGATCGCGACCATGACGCGCTCGATACGCTGGTCATTCATTGCACGGCCGGGATCTCGCGCTCGACGGCCGCGTTTGCGATCTTACTGGCCCAGCGGCGCCCCGCGACCGAAGCCGACGTGTTCGCAGAGCTGCGAGCGGTCCGGCCGCAAGCCTGGCCGAATTCCCTGATGATCGCGCTCGCCGACGACGTCCTAGGCGCTGACGGCCGGCTGGTAAGCGAACTGCGCGAGCACTACAAAATACAGCTCCGGCAGTATCCGGAGATCGGCCGGATGATGATCGGCCTGGGCCGCGAACGGGAGATTCCGTTCGATCGGCTGATTCCCGACGCCCGCTCGACCTAGCAGCTAATCGGCTAGCGCTTCCTCGAGGGCGGCGCTCAAGGCCTCGACGGTTGCGTCGTCCTCGAAGGGCTGCCCGTTGATGAAAAACATCGGCGTTCCCTCGACGCCGCTGCGTTCGGCCCGCTCGATCGCCGCGTCGAGTTCGGGCCGATAGCGCCGGTGCGCGAGTTCGCTGTCGAAACGGTCCAGGTCGGGCACGCCGGCGGCCTGCGCGTAGGCATGCAGCTTTTCGCGGCCAAGCGCCTTCGAATGCGCGAAGAGCTGGTCGTGCATTTCCCAGAACCGGCCCTGAGCTGCGGCGGCCTCCGCGGCTTCCGCGGCCGCTTCGGCGTCCGGATGGATCTGGCGCAGCGGAAACTGCCGGAAGACCAAGCGCAGACGACCGGCAAAGCGGCGTTCGACGGCCTCGACAGCAGGGCGTGCCTCACTGCAATACGGACATTCGAAATCCGCGTACTCGACGAGGGTGAGCGGGGCGTCAGCGGGGCCGCGAGCGTGGTCCGCCGCGCCGATCGGTGTGAGCACGATTTCCGACATACGCGACCCGTGTTCCACCAAACGCCGCCGACCAATCGCGCGGCCTGCCGCGGCGGCACACGAAGGGAGGCGACCGCTGCACCGGCCAGGCGGGACTTGACCATCTACATGCGAAGCGCCGCTATCCTGTAGCACATGAAGATAACGTCCGACGCCGGACTTCCGCCGCGCGGAACGCCCAAGAATTATCTCGCCGCCTGGCTGCTGGTCATGCTCAAGCGCTCGCACCTGCACGGCTACGAGATCATGAAAGAGCTGCGCGAGGAGTTCGGCATCAGCTGCGACCCGGGCACGCTGTATCGGACGCTGCGTCAGCTCGAAGGCAACGCGATGATCGTCTCGCACTGGGATGCGCACGACCAGGGTCCGGCGCGCCGCGTCTACGAACTGACCGACCGCGGCAGCGATGCGCTCGAACGCTGGAACGCCGCGCTGCACGAGTATAGCGCGAATCTCGACGCCTTCTTTCGCGTGTACGGCACCACCGGAGCCCCGCAGTGATCGCGATCCGCTTCTTGGGAACGGGCGGCGCACGCTTCGTCGTCGCCAAGCAGATCCGCGCCTCGGGCGGGATCTGGATGCGGTTCGGGGGCACCCAGATCCATGTCGACCCTGGGCCGGGCGCGCTCGTGCGCGCGCTCTCCGCCGTGCCGCCGTGCGAACCGCCGCAGCTCGATGCGATCGTCCTCTCGCACAAACATCTCGACCACTCGGGCGACGTCAACGTGATGATCGAAGCGATGTGTCAGGGCGGTTGGAAACCGCGCGGGGCGCTGCTCGCGCCGAACGACGCCTTCGATTTCGAGCCCGTCGTGCTGCCGTACGTACGGACCTTCGTTCCGCGCGAGGAGCGGCTGGCCGAACGGGGCGGCCCGATCGCGATCAACGACGTCGAGATCCGCACGTCGATTCGGCACCAGCATGCCGTCGAAACCTATGGCCTGCACTTTCGCTACGCCGGCAAGACCGTTTCGTATTTGCCCTGTACGCGCTTTTTTCCCGAACTCATCGCCGACTACCGCGCGCATGAGCCCGACGTTCTGATCCTCAACGTGCTGCGCTTTCGCGACACGATGGATGTCGATCACCTCACTTTTGACGACGCGCGCGAGCTCATCGGCGGGATTCGGCCCAAGACGGCGATCATGACGCATTTCGGCACGAAGATGCTCGAGGCGGATCCGCACCGGCTGGCGCGCGAAATCGAGGACGAGTTCGGTCTGCGCGCGCATGCGGCGTACGATGGCTGGACGTACGATGGGCTCGTCTGAAACCGCGCCGCCCGGAATCGAGATGATGGCGAAGCCGGGCGCCGCCGATGGGTTTTGGAGCGCCAACGATCGTGACTGGCGGTCGGAGCTGTGGAATTTCCGGGTTGTTTGGCATGAACAATCGCACGACATCGTGGCGCGAGACGGCGATCGGATCGTCGCGGCGCTGCGCGCCCGGATCGCCGCCTCGCTGGCCCACGTTGAAGCTCTTTACGTGCTCCCCGGGGAGCGCAACGCGGGTCTCGGGCGCGGCCTGCTCGGGCGCTGCGAAGAGCTCGCGAACTACTACAACTGTCATAAGGTAAGCGCCGCTGTCTTTGCCGGCCACCCGGCGCAGACGTTCTTCGAACGCTGCGGCTATAAGGTGGAGGCGGTCCTCGCGCAGCACACCTTCAAGCTCGATGTCGCGATGCTGCGCAAGTTCTTGTTATGAGGGCGGCTGGTGGGCGCGGCGCCAGCGCTGCCCGCGTGGCCCGCGCCCTTGCGGCCCGCGATTTTGCGGCGGTGGACGAAACTCGACCGGCCGTCGACCGAGGCCGCGATTGGCGATGAGCAGGTCGTACATCGGATGCCAGGCCGGCGCCAGCACCGCCGGGCGCTGCTCGGCCAGCGAACCTTCGTACAAGAAAACGTTCCCATGCGTGCTCGACGCGTTGACGAGCGGCCCCCCGCTGCCGACGACTTGCATGCTGTCGGGTGCCCGGCCGATCGCCGGCGCGCCCGGCAAGGGCGGCGCGGCCGGCAAGGTCGTGAAAACGTGACCGTCCTGCGTGTGTACGCCGAGTTGGGCGTTGCCGTTCACTCCCAATCCGATCGATCCGCGATCCGACTCGAAACGCGCTAAGCCCGGATCGAAGTAGCCGTTGTCAAACATGATGTTGCCGGTGAGCGTCGTCGCTTCGATCTGCTTCACGCGGCAGCGGTCGAACACTTCGTCGGCCCGGTTGCTGCGAATGCGCAGCCGGTCGAACGTCGAGTCGGTCGCGAAGAAATTCCCGTTGAGCGGCTGGACGAACGCGTCGCCGCTGACGTTGTTGAAAACCACGCGTCCGCGTCCGATCACGGCGATCGTCGTACCGTGGTAGCCGTCGAGCGTCACGTCGCCCTTACCGGTGCGCACGTTGACGAGCCCGGTCGACGCCGGGATCATTACGGTGAGTTCCGTCGGCGGCAGTGGTCGCCCGACGTCGGCCGGCCGAACGACCTCCGTAACGCGTACGACGTCGTGCATGCCCGGCTGCAGCTTGGGGACCGGGAAATCTTCGGGCAGCAGGGTGGCGCTAGTCGGGCCTTCCGGACCGCCCTGCTCTTGCACGTACACCGTCGGGATGAGGAAACTCGCCCGGCCAGCCTGAGTGCCCTTGGACGACGTAAACGTTTCCCCGTCGGGCCAGTCGATTTGTACGGTGTTGCGATTCCAGGTGTGGATCGTTACCGTCGCGCCGCGGCCGATCACTTGCACGACGGCTTGGTCGCTTACGTCATACGAGGCTGTTGCGGCGACGGCCGCGCGCGGCCGGCAACAAAGCGCGATCAAGAGCAGCACGCCGGCGACGATCCATTGCCGGGCACCGGATCGGGAGGCGGGCACGCTCCGATGGTACCCGAGCCGGGCCGGGCGGGTCATTAGGTTTCGGTGACAGTTGCGCTCGGGGAAGTGTTCCCGGGCGCGGGCAAGACGACATGGAAGATCGACCCTCCGCCCGGGCGCGGTGCGGCGGTTACGGTACCGCCGTGAATGCGTGCGATGCTGCGCACGATGGCGAGGCCCAAGCCCGTCCCTTCGATGACCCGCGAATGCGATGCGTCCGACCGAAAGAACCGATCGAAGAGCCGTTCGGCCGTCTCCGGTTCGATCCCGACCCCGGTGTCTGTGACGTCGATGCCGACCACGGCGTCCTGCGCCGTAACGGTGACGTCGATCCGGCCGCTTTCGGTGAACTTGATGGCGTTATCGATGAGGTTGTTCAGCAGTTGGCGCAGCAGGGATTCGTCGCCGATGACGAGCGCTTCCGTCTTCGGCAGATGCACCTCGAGCGCCAGCGCTTTCCGTTCGGCGCGCGGCCGGGCGTGCGCGACGACGTCGGCCGCGAGTCGGTCGATGAGCAGCGGTTCCTTGGGAATTTGATCGCCCGAATCGGCTTTGGCGAGGGTGAGCATGCCGCTGACCATGCCCGCGAGCTGCTGCGATTCGGTGATGATTGCGTCGAGCGACTCAGCCCGTACCTGCGGTTCGTCATTGCCCCAGCGCTTGAGGAGTTGGGCGTTGGCGTTGATCACGGTCAGCGGTGTTTTCAGCTCGTGCGACGCGTCGGCGATGAATTGGCGCTCGCGCGCGAATGCCTCTTCGAGCCGCGCGAGCATTGCATTGAAGGCTGCGGCCAGCCGGCCGACTTCGTCCGTGCGCGTCGTCGAGATGCGCCGGTCGAGCTGATCCGATCCGATCTCGGCCATTGCCGACGTCAAGCGTTTGATCGGATCGATCGCGGTCCCGGCGATGAAAAAGGAGGCACCGCCCACAAGCAGCGCGCCGCCGATAGCCGACCAGAAGAGGATCGTTTGGGATTGCCGCAGCACGTGCCGCACGTTGTCGAGCGGCTCGGCCACCTGCGCGATCGCCAGCGGCGCTCCTTCGGTGCGCAGCAGCCGGTCGAGCACGAGCAGCTCTCCGCCGTCGGTTGTGCGCACGATCTCGAAGTGCTCGTCGCCGGCCCGGAAGTCATTGAGCGGCGTCAGCTGCAGCCCGCCCATATTGGTGCTCTTGGCTTCGGGATAGCCGCTCAGCTCGTCGATCTGCACGTAGGTGAACGGCCCCGCCCAATGATCGAGATTCGCTCGGTCGGTGAGCGCGGTCGCGGGCGCGACCGGCTCGAAAACGTCGATCGCCCGGGCCGCATCGATTGTCTGCACGATCTGTTCGGAGGTCGCCAGGATTCGGAACTTCGCCTGCTGGAGCAGGATCTGGCGGAACGCGAAATTGAGCGCGACTGCCGCGAGCACGATGACCGTAACGATCAACGCGCCGTACGACAAGGCGATGCGGGTGCGCAGCGAGTTCAGCGGCGGGAACCGGGCGCTGGTCTTGGACTCAGTCTTTGAGCGCGTAGCCGACGCCGCGAACCGTTTGGATCAGCTTCTCGTCGTATCCGTCGTCGATCTTCCCGCGCAGATAGCGAATATACACGTCGATGAGATTCGAATCGCCCAGGAAATCGCTGCCCCATACACCGTTGAAGAGCTCGTCGCGCGTATGCACTTTGTTGCGGTGCAGCAAAAGGTACTCGAGCAGACCGTACTCTTTGGCGGTGAGCGCGATGGCCTTGCCGGCGCGCCGGACCTCGTGCCGATCGCGATCCATCGTCAAATCCTTGACTTCGAGAACATTACTGGCCGGATTCTTGTCGCGCAGCCGCGCGCGCACCCGCGCCAGCAGCTCTTCGATCGAGAACGGCTTGGCCAAATAATCGTCCGCGCCCGCGTCCAAGCCGGCGACCCGATCCGGGATCCGGTCCTTGGCCGTGAGCATGATGATCGGCACGCTGCTCTTGGCGCGCAGCCGGCTCGCCACTTCCATGCCGTCGAGCTTGGGCAACATCAGGTCGAGGATCACGAGGTCCGGCTCTTTGAGCGCCCGTTCGAGCCCGACCAAGCCGTCGCGCGCGGTTTCGACGTCGTAGCCTTCATGCTTGAGTTCGAGTTCGAGAACGCGCGATATCTGCGCGTCGTCCTCGACGACGAGAATTTTGAATTTGCGGTCTAAAATGGCGTTGCGCCTCCGGCTTAACGGTCAGCTATCTCGCGGCGCGGCTGCGGGAACGACAGTTGGGATATCCACACGACGAACGAAACGCCGAGTGCCATCCAGAGCAACGCGTTGACCGAGAGCGTGTCGGCCAGCCGGTCGACGCCGGCACTGACTGCTCCGCTGATCGCGGCGCCGACGTCCGGCACCGACGTGCCGACGAGGAACGTCAACCAGACCATGAAGGCAAACAGCGTTCCGACCAGCCAAACCTCCCAGGCGCGAAACGTAAGCCGGGGGCGGGCGATCGTCGCGGCCAGGATGCGGGCCCGCAAGTCAGCCGGCGGCGCTTCCAGCGGAAGGGCGAACAGCGCCCGCTCGAGCTCGTCTTCGGTCATGATTTCCTCTTTTCGGCTCGCGGCTCGGCACTCATTTGATTGTTCCTCGGTTTTCCCAGCTCGTCTTCCTCGAGCGCTTTGCGTAACAGGTCCTTGGCCCGGAAAAGATGCGTCTTCACCGTACCCATCGGCAGATCGAGCACTTGCGCGATCTCTTCGTACTGTTTATTCTGCAGATGAAAGAGCGTAATGACCGTCCGATACTTCTCAGGCAGGGCGTCGATCGCGGCCCGCAGGCGGCGCGCTTGGTCGGCGCTTTCGGCCTGCTCTTGCGGACCGGCGGCCGGATCGGCGCGATCGGGAAGCTCGTCGCCGCTGAACCGCTTGCGCCGAGCGAGCCGGTCGCAGCACGCGTGGTAGGCGATCGTCAGGATCCAGGTCGAGAATTTGGCGCCCGGGCGAAAGGTGCGCAGCGCCCGAAATGCCTTGAAGAAAGCCTCTTGGGTCGCGTCCTTGGCCTCCTCGCTGTCGTGCAGCGTGCGGTAGGCGAGGTGGTAGACCGCTCGATCGTAGCGCTCGACGAGCGTGCCGAAGGCCTGGCCCTGGCCGCCGACGGCGGCAGCGACGAGCTCGTCGTCGGTGATGAGCGGCGGTGCGGCTGCTATCGCTTCCGCCCGCGGTTCGACCAAGAGCGCGACTCCCACGATGGCGAATCTACGCGGCGGGCGACGCGATGTTTCGCACCATCGCCCGAAACATCGATGTCGGCGTGACGTACATGGGGCAGTTCCATCGTCACCTGAGGATACGCACCATGATCACCAAGCCGCAACCCTTCACCCTCCCGTTCTCCGATCGCCGGGTATCGCCGGCTGGTCCGCATACGGTGACGACCTTTCCGGGATGGGGACCGAAGATCTAAGCGATGGACAACCGTCGCTTGGCGATCGTCGTCGGCCTGGGTGTCGTCGAACTGTGGGTCGTCGGTTTGATGATCCGCTCGCTCTGCGGCAGAAGCCACGATGCGGGTTACTCGCTCGCCCCTGCTCACGTTTCCGCCGCCGCTGCGGTCGGGGCCGCGAGCGCCGGACGCACGGCCAAGACGATCGAAACCGGTCCGGCGCCGCATGTCGTCATCGATGACGATCAGGCAACCCTCACCGTGAGCGTGCGGCCGGGCACGGCGGTCGATGTCACCGAACAGATCCAGTTCAGCGGCTGGATGCGCGGCAGCGGCCGTCCCGTGACGATTGAAAAAACGAGCGACGGCGTGTCGATCACGCAGCCCGACAGCGAGGACTTCATCGCGTTCGGTTCAGTTCGTCGGCGGCTCGATGTCGTCGTTCCGCCGGGTGCCCGGCTCGACGTTGCGAATGCGGGATCCATAAAGGTCTCCGGATTGCGCGCCGAAGCGACGCTGCACAGCGGTGACGGGTCGATTGTCGTCAGCGATCAGCGCGGCGCGCTCGACGTGAAAACCGACGACGGGCGGATCGAACTCCATGATGTGGAGGCACCATCGGTCGCTGTCGGATCGGATAATGGCCGGGTGACGTTCGACGGCGTGCGCGCCGATCGGGTCGCCATCTCGACCGACAACGGACGGATCGACGTGGTGCGTTCGGTTTTGCGAAACGGGAAGATTCAAACGGACAATGGGCGCATTCGCTTGGCGCTCGATCCGAACAGCGACGTTACGGTGAGCGCGCATACGTCCTCGGGCAAGGTCGTTGCCGAGGCGCCGCTCACGGTGGTAAGCGGCGGCGACGATGACGACGCTCCGTCGACAATTCGCGTCGGCAACGGCGCCGGACGTCTCGAAGTTGGAAGCGATGACGGATCTATCACGGTAGCAGCGGGAGGAGTGTAACGAATCATGAGCGACAATTCGGTGGCCGCGCTTGCGGTATTATGTATCTTCGGGGCGCCGATCGCTGCGTTCATCGTGATGCGCGTGCTGGCACACCGCGAACGGATCGAAATGATTCGGCGCGGGATGGTGCCCCCGCAGCAGATGAGCAGCAAGGCCTGGAAAAACGTAAACTTCGATCCGGCCGGAGCCGGTGTGCCGCCGCCGCCGCAGCAGCAGCAGCAGCAGGCACCGCCGCAGCGGGCTGCTTGGACCGCAGGTTCGTGCGATCCGGACGCCGACCGGAGTTTACGCAAAGGCATCATGCTTTCGCTCATCGGCCTTGCAATTCTGATCGGCTTGTCGTTCATCGGGTACGATACCGACGGGCCGTTCAATTCGCCCGAACTGCACCCCGGGCCGTGGCTGCTCGGCGGACTGATTCCGATGTTTGTCGGGATCGCGCAAGTTATCGTTGCGCTGCTTTCGGGAGCACGTTTGGGATACACCCCACGGCCCGCTCCGCCGCCGTATCCCGGCGCCAGCGCACCGCCGCCGTATCCCGGCGCCGCCGGAACGACGCGGGGCGCCCGCCCGTACGAGCCCGAGCCGCGCACCCATTCCGGATACGAGGAGCTCAAGCGGCCGGTGCCGCCGCCCGACCGTCGTTAAGAGTCGTCAGCAGAATAAAAGACGCGGACCGCCTGAGCGGTCCGCGTCTTTGCTACAGGAATCGGCGGCGTCTTGCTACCGACAGCTCACGATCGCCATGGCCCAACCGGCCGACGTTCGCGTGCGCACGAGATATCCGTGTTCCGTGCGGTCGTAAACATGGTAGCCCGCTCGTAGCGCGTCGGCTAATGTTTTGAAGACCATGACTCCGGCCATCTCGAATCTCCTTTCCGCTGATCTGCAGCCTGCTGACCATTACAACGCGCAATCACGTGAGATGGTTCACTAACCTGTATTTCCCGGTATCGGTTCGATGCTGCAATTGTTGAGCCGCGTGTAAGCAAGTATTTACACGGCGCGATGGATTCGGTGCTATCCGTCAAACCTGGAGAGGCGATGACAACACGACTAGTTGTGGCAATCGATGTTCCTCAACTCGAACGCGCGACGGAACTTATTGGCCTCCTCGCTCCGTTGAATGTGATTTTCAAGATCGGCTACGAGGCGATCTACGCTTACGGGGAAGCAATTCGAGCCGTTCTCGAAGCGGCGGGCGCGCAGTATATGCTCGACGTAAAGCTGCACGACATCCCGCGCACGGTCCAGGCTGCGGTTCGTGCGCTCGTTCGCCCTGGTGTGCGTTTGTTGACGGTCCACGCGCTGGGCGGCAACGTGATGCTGCAGGCGGCCGTCGAAGCAGCGTCCGAGCGCGCGGCGGAACTGCAGATCGCAACGCCGGAGGTCCTCGCGATCACCATCCTCACAAGCATCGCGCCCGAAGATCTCAACGAGCTCGGCTTGCAGGGCGGACCGGGTGAGAACGTGATCCGGCTGGCGGCGCTGGCGCGCGACGCCCGCTGCTCGGGCGTCGTCTGCAGCGTGCACGAGGTCGCCGATCTCAAGGCCTTCTTCGGCCAGGCGTTCGTCGCGTTGACGCCCGGAATTCGGCCGTCGGGGCATTCGCATGGTGATCAGGCCCGGGTGGCGACGCCGCGTGAAGCCAGCGCCGCGGGTGCTGACTACATCGTGGTCGGGCGGCCCATCGTGGGCGACGCGGATCCGTATAATGCCGCCCGCTTCATTCTCGACGAGTTGACCGTCGAGGCATGAGCCTGGCGCCGGACGACCTGCTGGCGGCCCTAGGCCGGCGCGGTGCGATTCTCGACGGCCATTTCAGGCTCTCGTCAGGCCGTCATTCGCAGCGCTTCGTCCAGAAGTTCCGGATCCTCGAAGATCCCGTGCTCGTGACCGACGTTGCCCGCAGCTTGGTCGAGCAGCTGCGCTCGTTCTCGCCCACCATCGTCGTGAGCGCGGCCGTCGGCGGTATCGTCCTGGGTTACGAGTGCGCCCGGCAGCTTGGCATGCTGGGCATCTTCGTCGAGAAAGAGCAGGGCGTCCCAACCCTGCGGCGCGGCTTCGTGCTGACGCCCAGCGATCGCGTGCTCGTCGTCGAAGACGTCGTTACGACCGGCCTGTCCGTTCGCGAAATCTTTGCCGTCGTTCACGCTCACGCTGCCGAGGTCGTCGCCGTCGGCGTCATCGTCCGGCGCGCCCAGGTCGATTTCGGTGTTCCGACCATCGCGCTGCTCGATTTGCCGATCGAATCGTACGACGCCGCGGCTTGCCCGCAGTGTGCGGCGGGCATTGCCATCAGCGAGCCGGGATCGCGCAACCTCGCGTAGCTCGGCGCGGTCCGCGCCGGCGATGCGCGAGCGACAAGTACCGGGCGCATCGCGGGGCGAACCGCTGTCGACCATGCATTATGCCAATCTCGTGCGGCCTGCCGTCCGGCTGATAAAACCGTACAGCGCCGGAACGACCGTTCAGCAATCGA
>Ga0302326_10031179_pt1 | contig 10650 bp, 12 predicted proteins | sample Palsa_T0_3_FD_202264 | JGI IMG/M metagenome (GOLD analysis project Ga0302326, IMG submission 202264) | Peat permafrost microbial communities from Stordalen Mire near Abisko, Sweden - Palsa_T0_3 | ecosystem: Environmental > Terrestrial > Soil > Palsa > Peat permafrost | place: Sweden: Abisko...
TCGCCGGACGTGACGACCACGACGCCGCTGAAATCGTCAGGCAGCGCCGAGAGGCCGCACAGCACCGCGTGACCGGTGCCGAGCTGCTGATCTTGTGTTGCCACGTCGATCGGGCGCCCGAGGTTTTCGGCTAATTCAGTGATGGCCTGTTCGATGCGTTCGTGATCGCGGCCCAGCACCACCACCAGGTGTTGCGGCGCCATCTTGGCGATCGCGTACAGCGAATGCGCCAGCATGCTGCGGCCGGCGAGGGTGTGCAGCACCTTCGGGGTGTCCGAGCGCATCCGGGTTCCGGCCCCGGCTGCCAGGACGAGGACCGCCGATTCGCCGTGCGTCGTCATCGAACCTCCTCGCTGCCGGCCGCTCGTCGCCACGCTGCTCGTCGCCGCGAAGGCGTGCGTCGGTTTCCCGTCATCCGTTCAGCGTGTCATTATCCGCATGGTCGGGGCAAAAGAGATGCACCGCCCCGAGCATTCCTGGTCACCCGGATGTGCCGAGAACGCCAGATTCGGCAATCAACACCGCGATGGACAATAATCAAGCGGTGGACCGACGACGAACGGTGCAGGCCAGTAAATCGCCGATAGAGGCCCTTGAACAGTTGCCTGCACTGGTTTTGCTCGAGCGGATCCCGGTTCCCACCTTGGCGGTCCTGCAGGACGGCACCATCGTGTTCGCGAATAGGGCATTCGCCGAGATGGTGGGTCGCGACGCGGATGAGGTCACCGTACTGAAATTCCACGACCTCTTCCATGGTGCGCTGGAGACGGAATCGGTGCTCTCCGTTGTCGACGGCTTGGCGAATATGGTCGTCGAACTGGCGCATCACGACGGCTCGACCGTGCAAGCGCTGATGAGTAGGTCGGCGCTGCGGCGTGCCGACGACGACATTGCGCTCGCGACGTTTCAGGACCTCACCGAGCATCTCTGGGTCAACGAACGCGGCTAGTCAGAGTCGTCGCGCTCGACGTGGCGCAGCGCCTCGCGGGCCAAGAACTCACGGTAATAGCCCAGCGACGCATCGGTCACGATCGCGGGGAACAGCAGCTCCCACATCTGGGTCAGTCGCCGGACGAGATCGTTGCTGCCGGTTGCGGTCTGGCCCAGTATCCGGGCGCCGAACGTCGCGGCGATGATCGACTCGCTCACCATCTGCGGGTCGAGCTCCGAACGGATGTCTCCTTCGGAGATCGCCCGCTGGGCTTCCCCGGCGATCACCTCGATCCAGGCCTTATAGGCCGCGACAGCATTGTCGTTGAACTTGCCGAACGCGAGGGTCAACTGCTCGGCGGTGCGAACGACTTTGTTGCCAGCGAACAGATCTGCGTTGGTGAATGTGCCGTGCAGGATGTTCTCCAACGCCGGAGAAAACGAGTCCGACATAGCGCCCAACTCGGCTACCACCAGTTTGGCGCCCTCTTCGATGATGGCCTCCGCGAGCGCTTCCATCGAATCGAAGTGGTGGTAGAAAGCCCCCTTGGTCATCCCGGTGCGCTCGATGATCGTGCCCCGGTCGGCAGCCGCGAACCCGACCTCGGCGAACACCTCAACCGCGGCGTCGAGGATCTTTCGCCGCGTCGCTTCCGATCGAACCTGGCGGGCCATCACTTACCTCCGGAGTCCCGCATGTGTGCTCAGACTCCGGACCCTCGGTGTCTCACCACTGCCGACTTGGCGGCAGAGCCTAACAGGCACCCGTGGGATCCCTATCGATCACCGGACGACAGCCCTGCGTCGTGGTCAACTCGAACCCGCTAGTTCAGACGCACTGCCGATCGCGAGCGCGGTGCGTCGCCTGATGAATTGCTTGAAGTAATCGATCCGGTCCGGACGCACGACGCCGGGCAACATCAACGCCCAAGTCCTCTCGAGCTCGATGAGAAATTGTTTCGGTTCGTCGAGATTGCTGGTCTGCCGTAGCCCCATATATGTCGACACGAGCAGACGTCCCAAATCCTCCTCGTCACACTCATCGAGTATGTCGCCCTCGGCTTTGCCACGACCGGCGATGACGGCGAGGGTATGGATCCATCCGCCTAACCGCTTGGCTTGGAGCCCCTCGATTCGTCCGATCGACTCCAGCAGATTAAACCCCGCCCTGGCGGTGTCGTCGCGGATGTCGCGAACGGCTAGCTGGTAGGACAGGTCGATCAGGGTTTCCAGCCCCGACAACTTCCGGCTGAGTAGGTCCGCGACCTCTCTGGCTTCGGTGGACTGGTCTTCGATGATGGCCAACGCCAACGCGTGCTTCGACCGGAAGTGAAAATACATTGCGCCCTTGGTCAATTCAGCTTCAGCGAGGACGTCGTCCAGGCCGACCTGGTGATACGGCAGCCGAGCGAACTGACGCGCAGCCGCGCGCAGAATCTGGTGGCGGGTGGTATCCGCCCTGTTGTCGGTCATCTCGGTCATGGTTCGGCCACCTAAATAATCGTGCGCGCCGACGGCAACCACCGTCCGCAGCGCATACCCGCCTGCTCCGCCGCGACGGGCCCTAGGTCTCAAGGCATTCTCCGACGAGCTTAGTCCAACAGCTATCCGCGGTTGGTAATCGACGCGGCACGAATGCCACCCCTGAGCCGAACCATCCGCTAGCAGCTTAGCAAACTTCTGGTCTGTGTATAGCCCCACTCCATCCTAAAAGTATGTAGTATGCATGCTATGAGGTTATCCGGTCTGTTGGCTCGGGTGCGCCCCGACCGGCTGGTCGGCGTGACCTCGACTGGGCGGCTCCGTCGGGATCTCAGTCTGTGCCGTGTGCGGGCAATGCTGTTGCTGCCGAATACGGCGGTTCAGGATGCTTGAGTTCGGCGGCCTACCGCCAGAGGTCAATTCTGGACTGATGTATGCCGGCCCAGGTTCGGGGCCGATGCTGGCTGCCTCAGCGGCTTGGGATGCCTTGGCCGACGACCTCTACTCGACGGCGTCCGCCTACGGCGCCACGATCTCGGACGTCACGTCGTCCTGGCTCGGACCATCATCTGCATCGATGGCGGCGGCAGCCGCGCCCTATGTGTCGTGGATAACCGCCACCGCCGCTCAGGCTGTGGAGACCGCCGCGCAGGGCAAGGCGGCTGTGGCCGCCTACGAGGCAGCGTTCGTTATGACGGTGCCGCCGGTGGAAATTGCGGCCAACCGCGCTTTGTTGCTGATGCTGGTCGCGACAAACTTTCTCGGTCAGAACACCCCGGCGATCGCTGCCACCGAGGCCCTGTACGTCGAGATGTGGGCGCAGGATGCCGCAGCGATGTACGGCTACGCCGGTGCGGCGTCGGCTGCTTCGGTGTTGTCGCCGTTCACGGCTCCGCTGGAGACCACCAACCCGGGCGGGGTGACCGGCCTGGCCGCGGCGGTTACGCAAGCGCTCAGCACCTCGGCCGGCACCGGCGTACAGACGGTGTCGCCGCTGACCTCGGTTGCGACGCCCAGCGCGTTGGAGAGTCTCGCATCGACGGCCACGTCCTCGTCTTCAACGTCGCCGCTGTCGTCCTTGACGACCCTGACGTCGTCGTCGTCGACGACCGCGCTGACGTCGGGGACGAGCGTGGTGTCGGGCGTTGCCTCGTCCGCATCGATGTCGACTTCGGGCATCTCGATGCTCGGCTCGGCGAGTTCGCTGATGAACTCGTTCGGGTCGACGACAACCGCCTTCGGCCAAGGCTTTCAGATGCTGGGACCGGCTCTGAGCCCCGGCGTGGGTTCTGGAGCGAGTGCCTTGACCTCATCAGGCATGGGCGGCACCGCTGTCACCGCGACTGCGGGCCGGGCGGCCTCGCTCGGCGCATTGTCGGTGCCTCAGGGCTGGACCTCTGCCGCTCCGGCATTCAGCCAGGTCGCCTCGGCTTTGCCGGCCGCCAGCGGACCGGGCGCGACGCCGCCGGTCGTACCGGGCAACCCCGCAGGGCCACTCGGTGCTCCGCAAGTGAATACAGCCGGGCGTGCTGGAGCGAGCTCTCCGCTGGCCGCCCGCTACAACGTCCGTCCCGTCATGGTGCAACGCCCGGTGTACGCCGGTTGAGGCAGCAGGGCGTTAACGCGAGCCCGGCGCGGATGGCTAGGTCCCTCGGCATCAGAGTCCTGCGGACCCCTGCTTGCCTGGCACGCCGGCAACCCATGACACGCGCGGGCGCCTCCCGCGATACCAATAGTTACGTGAATTGAGCCACAACATCCCAATAGTATGTATACTGCGCTTTATGCTAATCAGCGGTCTGAGCCGACCTACGGCCAGCGCTGCCCTTTCGGTAGGAGGCGTGGTGGTGTGGGACTCGGCTGAACGCGCGGCGCGGCGCGGATGATGGCGTTGACGCCGGTCAGCCTTACTTCCGTGGCTGTCATCGGAGCCCACTGTGGCGACATCGCCATCGGCGTTGGCGCGACGTTGATCGAAATCGTGCGGGACAACCCAGATCTCGTCGTCCACGCACTGGTGCTGACCGGTGGCGGTGCAGGCACGGAGCTCGAAGAGAAAAACGCGTTCGCGGCGATATGCGCCTCAGCAGACATCAGGTTGACGGTTGCCGACCTGCCTGACGGCCGGCTTCCGGATCACGGGGGCAAGGTGCAGCAACAGCTTGCTGAGTTTCGCCGTGATTGCGAACCGGACATGATATTCGGTCCGCAGCGTAGCGCGTACGACCAGGACGATCGATTGGTGGCGGAGCTGATCCCCGCCGAGTTTTGCGACCACCTTGTACTCGGCTACGACATCCTCAAGTCGGAGTCGGACCTGTCCAATCCGACACTCTACTTACCGATTCCATCCCAAACCGCGCACCAGAAGGCAAGTTTGCTCGCCGAATGCTATCCGTCTCAATCCGACCGCGGGTGGTTCGACGACGAGGCTTTCCTGGGCTTGATGCGAGTTCGAGGCGTGCAGTGCCGTGCCCGATACGCCGAAGCCTTCACGCTGGAGAGGGCCTCATCGAATGCCGAAACCGATTATTCGGTCAACTAACGCCGGGCAATTAACGAGACGTCGGAGGGACATCAAAGTGCGAGCACTGGTTGCCGATACCCAGATTGGCTTGAGTTGCAATCTGCCCCAACGCTTTACGCAGGAAGCCACGATGTCGTGGGAGATGTGGGACTTCTCTGGAAGGGAGAGCCGCAATGCAGTACACACCCACTGACGTTGCCGGCGTGACGATTATCGATATCGAACCGGATCGTGACGATCGCGGCTTCGTCTCGCATTCGTTCTGCGCCAACGAATTCGCTGCTTACGGACTGTTTGCCAACTTCGCGCAGACGAGCCTCTCATACAACTATGCTCGAGGAACCTTGCGCGGATTGCACCGTCAGGTTTATCCGCATGCCGAGGCCAAGCTGGTGCGCTGTACCCGAGGCGCCCTCGTCGACGTAGCCGTCGACGTGCGCCCGGAGTCGCGAACTTACGGGAAACACGTCATGGTCCAGCTGAGTGCCGACAACCGCCGGGCGCTGTTCGTGCCGCCGTTTGTTGCGCACGGTTTTCAGACTCTTGCCGACAACACCGAAGTTCTCTACCAAGTGAGTGGCCTCTACGAACCCGCCGAAGAGCAGGGCTTCCGCTGGGATGACCCGGCATTCGCGATCGATTGGCCACTGCCGGTAAGTGTCGTTTCCGAAAGAGATGCCAGCTGGCCGACGCTGGCATCGGTTGGTAGCGCGGCATCATGACAATTTCACTGACGAAGTCGCTGCCCAGCTTGAATGGCAAGTCGCCTGTCACCGCGCAACCAGTGCCGACATTCAACGGCAGTGCTCGACGTTGGCAGCATCAGTATTCGAGACGCTTGCGTGTAACTGATTCACTGATCGTTTGCGCAGCGGTAGGTCTGGCCCAGTACATCCGGTTCGGCGATTCCTCGCACGCCACCTTGTACAGCAGCCAGGTCTTGACGCTGTTTTCTGTCATATTCGCAGCATTGTGGCTGTCATCGATCGCAATGTTTCGGACCCGGTCGATTCGTGTTATCGGCGCAGGAATAGAAGAATACCGCCGCATCGTCAGCGCGTCATTTTGGACCTTCGGAACCATCGCGATAGCAAATCTCCTCTTGAAAATCTTTCTGGCCCGCGGCTATTTGGCGGTTGCGCTTCCGGTGGGCACGCTCGGGTTGCTTGCAAGCCGCGTTCTGTGGCGTCACTACATCGCCGCCAAGCGAGCGCGTGGCAAATGTCAGACGAAGGTTTTGGCAATCGGCGACCGCAAGGGGGTGTCCCAGCTTGTACAGGAGCTGACCCGCAATCCCCGAGACGGTTATGTGGTGGTCGGGGCCGGTATCCCGGGCTACGGGCCATACCGCGGGAAGACGCTACTGGTCCAAGGCCAAGAAATCCCGATTCTCGGCGATGGGACGCACGCTTTGGCCGCGATCGCTCGTTGCGGCGCGGACACGGTGGCGCTGACGGGGACGGAACGTTTTGGTGCAGAGGGCATCAAACAGTTGATGTGGCGGCTGGAGACCATGGATGTAGACCTTGTGGTCGCTCCCGGGATGATGGACGTCGCGGAAGGGCGGTTGACGCTTCGGCCAGTCGCGGGATTCCCATTGCTGCATGTCGAGAAACCGCAGTATCAGGGGGCCAAGTGCTTTCAGAAACGCGCCTTCGACTTCTGCTTCGCGCTGGCCGCCCTTATTGGCACGTCGCCAATACTTATCGCATCAGCAATCGCTATCAAACTCACTAGCAAAGGCCCCGTCTTTTATCCGTCAGAGCGTATCGGGCTCGATGGAACGCCCTTCACGATGGTTAAATTCCGGACGATGGTCGACGGTGCCGACAGTCGAATTCACGACGTACTTTCGATGAATGAAAGCGTCGGCGGAGTGCTTTTCAAAATGCGCGAGGATCCCCGAGTCACAAATGTGGGCAGGATACTGCGCAGATTTAGCATCGACGAGTTGCCGCAATTCATCAATGTGCTCAAGCAGGATATGAGCGTCGTCGGGCCGCGGCCGCCGCTCAGGCGAGAAGTGATGCAGTACAACGTCGACGTCAAGCGTCGGCTGCTGGTGAAGCCTGGCGTCACCGGGTTATGGCAGGTTAATGGCCGTTCTGACCTTCCGTGGGATGAATCAGTGCGGCTGGATTTGTCCTATGTCGACAATTGGTCGATGGCCGGTGATCTTCTGTTGATTGCCAAGACACTTAAAGCCGTCTTGGCCAGCGACGGGGCATATTAAATGACCGTCCTTCATTGTAGATCCGGGCGCTATCGCCATTGGTCCGGTCAATTGGTCCACGGTGGGCTCGCTGCGTCGGAGGCAGTTGATCGCGTAACTCGCGATTTAGACGGGCCTTCCACTAAACGTCCGGACCGCGGTGTGCCCCCGCCGCGGTCCGGGCTTCCTCCGCTCGGTGTGCCGTGAGACGCGGCACAAGAAACAGCGCAACAACGACGGCGGGGCGGCTGGATTGCCGCCTGTGCGATTCGGAGCGACTGCTGAGCGTTTTGGACCTCGGTGCGACCCCGCACTGCGAAAAGTTCCTCACGCCAGGAGAACTCGATCTACCTGAGCCGACTTTCCCACTGCACCTTCGGCTGTGCGAGGACTGCCTGCTGCTACAGATACCGGCCCACATCACGGCGGAGGACACATTCATCGATTACTCATGCTTTTCCTCTTTCTCGGATACCCGGGTCCAGCACGCGAAGACGTTCGTCGATGACACCATCAAGCGACTCGGCCTTTCCTCCGAGTCATTTGTGGTGGAGGTCGCCAGCAATGATGGCTATCTACTCCAACATGTCGTCGCGGCGGGCTTACCGTGCCTGGGAATTGAGTCTTCGGTAAATGTTGGCGTCATCGCCCGTGAGCGTGGCGTGCCCACGGTCTCGGCCTTTTTGGACGAGCAATTGGCACGCAGCATACGCACCGAACACGGCCCGGCAGCGTTGGTCGTAGCGAACAACGTTTATGCGCGCACACCGGATGTAAGGGGCTTCACCCGATCCCTGCGCACGCTGCTCGCCGACGACGGCTGGCTGAGTATCGAAGTACGTCATGCCTTAAAGCTTCTGCGCACCAACACCTTTGACACGATTGACCATGGACACTTTCAGTACTATTCCCTGCACTCGGCAACACGTGCGCTTGCCACTGCGGGGCTGGCTGTCGTCGACGCCGAGCTCCTGCCTACCCACGGTGGCTCGCTTCGCATCTGGGCGCGTCCGGCACGAATCGCCGCGCTGCCCAGTGAACGGGTCCTTGAGGTGTTGCGCGTCGAGAAGGCCTCGGGATTGCACCGGGTGGACGGTCATCTGCAATTGCGCCTGCGCACCGAGACGCTGCGACACAATCTGTTACGGCTCCTGCTTCAGTGCCGCGCCGACGGCAAGCGCGTGGCCGGCTACGGTGCGCCGGGCGGGGGAAATACCCTGCTCAACTACTGCGGGATCCGCAGCGATCTGCTCGAGTACATCGTCGACCGCGATCCGTACAAGCACGGGCGCTTCACGCCAGGTACGCGCATCCCGATTCACGACCCCAAGCGCATCGCCGCAGAGCGCCCCGACGTGATTTTGGCTTTGTCGTCGGATCTGAAAGCCGAGCTGACCGACCAACTCAGCTATACCGCCGAGTGGGGCGGCCAACTGGTCTTTCCTCCGATCCTGCAAAGCCGGCCCGCGTTGGTATCCAACGGGAATGGGCGAAATTGACATGGGGGCCTATCGAGGGCGTGGTGGCGCTGGAGGGCCGGCGTCGATCGCAGGCGTAGGCACGGCACGGTGACGGCGATGACTGGTGCCAGCATCCCGCGTGACTATCGTGTTAGCGCGAATGCGCCTCGGGTGTTATGGCTTTCGCCGTTGTTGCGGCCGCTGGCGCGCGTGCAAGCCGAAGCTTTGCGCGGGCAGGGTGTCGATGTGCTGTTGGTGACCACCGACCAGCACCCGGAGTCAGATACGACCCGTGACTACGAGCTGGTGCTCGATCTGCGGTTCCGCACGGCGTCGACATGGCTTGCGGCTCAACGCCGCATCCGCGACCATCGGCCTGATGTCGTGATCACCGAACTGGTCAGCGACCCGCGCTGGATCGCTTTGGCCGGGCGGACTCCACGCATTCAGCTGGTGCACGACGAGCGCCGGGATAATGGTGGCCCGAAGCGGCGGGCCTACGCGCGCGCCTTATTCGACCGGTGGGGCTCCCGCTCGGCGGCTACGGTGACTTACAGCAACTACGCCGCAATCGCCGTTGCGACACGGCGTGATGTGGCCGGCACTCACGTGAATGTAGTGCCCCTTTGCAGCGACCTGGATCCGGCGCTAGTTCCTTCGTTTGTCGGTCCCGAAGAGCGGCACGATTTCGTGGTGGCTGGCCGGCTCGGCTCGCACAAAAACATTGACATAGTCCTCGAGGCCTGGCAGCGACATGTGGACGGAGGGGGCTGGCGCGGCGACGAGCTGCTGCTGATCGGTGACGGCCCGCTTACCATCCGGACCCTACCGGCCTACGTTCGGTGGCGCCCTGGCAGTTATCGCTACGCGGATGTCGTCACCACGCTCGCCGCTGCGAAGGGTTCGGTCGTCCACTACCGCGCTGCCTCGCAAAGCGGTGTGCAGCTCCTGTCGATGCAGCTGGGCGTTATGCCAGTCGTTTCTTCAGTCGGTGGCCTGCCCGAATACCAGCCCCCGGTCTTCCCTCCGGTCGGGGTCGAGGATGTCGCCGGGCTGACTGCCGCATTCGATGAGTTGTCAGATCCACTCACCGCGACGTTGCGTGGGGCGGCGGCGGCGCGTCACTACGCAGACTGGTTCGCCATCGACCACGCTGTGGACGGACTTTTGAATGTGATTAACGAGGTGGGTGGCGTCGAATTGGGAACGCGTCAGTATGAAGCTGGTTTACGGCAACCTGTTCGTGCCCAGCCCACTAGCAAAACAATCGATGGGCCGCCGGGCGGAGGTCCGCGGCCGCCGCCTTGAGCGGTAACCCGGCCGCCGGACACCCCATAGTGGCGATGGCGGCCCAACGGTGCGTTCGCCTGCGTGTCTACAGCGTCAGCGCGACGAGCCGACCCTGGTACTCGTGGCATCTCGCACGCGTCTCGGCCAAAGCATCATTCGGTCGTCGCATCGGGCAAGGGACTGGACAATACGAGCACGGCGACGTCGACGAGGAATACCGCCGTGAGCCACAGCCACGACAAAGCCAGCCCGAGCCGACGTCGCGCCTTCATCGGGCCCGCCGCGACGCGGCACAGGACTCCTCATGTGTCGGAGTGTCCCGCACATTCGAGGCGCGGTAGCACCCCGTTCTCACATTGCCGCCCGCAACCCCGAAAGGGCTCTAGGCCCAGCTGGAGCCGACGGCGGAGTCGGTGCTGTTCATGTTGTTGCCGGCGTTCTGGACCTTTTGGCCGTGGGAGTTGGCTTGTTCGTAGATGGTCTGGAAGTTGCGACCCAACTGGGTGATGAACTCCTGGCAGGCCACCGAACCCGAGCCGCCCCAGAAGTCACCGGCGGCCAGTACATCGCGCACGATGGACTGGTGCTCGGCCTCTAAGGAGGCGGCCTGGGAACGGATCATCGCGCCGTGGGCGTCCACGTCGCCGAACTGGTAGCTGATTGACATAGCGGTTCTCCTACAAGTTTTCGGTGGTGGGCTAGCTGGACAGGATCTGCTGCGAGGCCTGCTCTTGGCTCTCGTAGTGGTT
>Ga0302326_10031184_pt1 | contig 10649 bp, 9 predicted proteins | sample Palsa_T0_3_FD_202264 | JGI IMG/M metagenome (GOLD analysis project Ga0302326, IMG submission 202264) | Peat permafrost microbial communities from Stordalen Mire near Abisko, Sweden - Palsa_T0_3 | ecosystem: Environmental > Terrestrial > Soil > Palsa > Peat permafrost | place: Sweden: Abisko...
CCCGGTCATGGTCGAGCGGGCCTGCGCGTTCGTCGTGCCGCAGCCGGGCTCGAGGGTCGAGCTCGCTGACCTGGCAGGCTTCCTCAGATCCTCTGGCATCGCAGTCCAGAAGCTGCCCGAGCGCCTGGAGATCGTCTCGGAACTGCCTAAGACGCAGTCAGGAAAGATCCAGAAGTTCCTTCTCAGGCAGCAGATCGCGACCCTTATCGAGAGCGAGTCGGGCACGGCGCCAGCCGACCGCGCCAGGTGACCCGGCCGCGCGCGTTCTGCAAATCTAGCGAACATAGGGGAGAGAAGTGACTGGCGCCTCTGATGCCGCAGCCGCGGCCGCTGGTGTCGCGAACGGCCTGCTTATCGACGGCGAATGGACCGCTGCCGAGGCGGCGTTCGACGTGCTCGATCCCGCGACTGGTGAGCCGATCGCGCGGGTAGAGGACGCCGGGATCACGCACGGCATCGCCGCGCTCGACTCGATCACCGCGGCTGCACCCGGGTGGGCCGCCGCGCCGTTGCGCGAGCGGGCCGAGATCCTGCGCCGCGCGTTCGACGCCATGACCGCGCAGCGCGAGGACTTCGCCTACCTCATCTCCGCCGAGATGGGCAAGCCCCTGGCCGAGGCCCGCGCCGAAGTCGACTACGGTGCGGAATTCCTGCGCTGGTACTCCGAGGAGGTCGTGCGGCCCGAGGGCGAGTACCGCAAGTCGCCGGACGGCCGCTCGAGGCTTCTTGTGTCGCGCAGGGCGGTCGGCCCGTGCCTACTCATCACACCGTGGAACTTCCCGCTGGCCATGGCGACCCGGAAGGTTGCGGCGGCGCTAGCAGCAGGCTGCACCGCCGTCATCAAGCCGGCTCCGCAGACGCCACTCACGACGATCAAGTTCGCCCAGCTTCTGCTTGCCGCCGGCCTTCCCCGGGGCGTGCTGAACGTCGTCACCACGCTCGACGCGGCCGGAGTCTGTGCGGCGCTTCTCGCCGACGGTCGGATCCGGAAGCTCTCGTTCACGGGATCCACTGCAGTAGGCCGCCTGCTTATCGGGCTGTGCGGTCAGAATGTAGTCCGGCCGACGATGGAGCTGGGAGGCAACGCACCGTTCATCGTCGACGCGGACGCGGACGTCGAGCGCGCAGTCGAGGGCGCAATGACCGCCAAGATGCGCAATATGGGAGAGGCCTGCACCGCCGCGAACCGGTTCCTCGTGCACCGGTCGCTTGCCGACGACTTCACATCACGCCTGGCGCACCGCATGGCGTCCCTGACCATGGGCCACGGCCTGAACGCCGATACCGAAGTGGGACCCGTGATCGACCGGGCCGCACGGGACAAGCTCGGCGGACTGGTCGCAGACGCGGTCGCGCGCGGCGCCCGGATACGCACTGGCGGCAACCCGGTCGAGGGACCCGGGACATTCTTCGAGCCGACCGTCCTGGCCGATGTGCCCACCGACTCCCGGATGTTCAGCGAGGAGATCTTCGGCCCAGTAGCCGGCGTGACCGTCGTCGACGACCTCGACGAGGCGGTGCAGCTGGCCAACGCCACCGAGTACGGCCTAGTCGCCTACCTTTACTCGGGCAACGTGGAGCGCGCGCTCGGCACAGCAGAGCGGCTGGATTTCGGTATGGTCGGCATAAACCGGGCTCTCGTCTCCAACGCCGCCGCGCCGTTCGGCGGCATCAAGCAGTCAGGGCTCGGACGTGAAGGCGGACGTGAGGGAATCAACGATTACCTCGACCTCCAGTACATCGCCGTCGACGCCTAGGGTTGTGTGCCGGCAAGCTCACGCTTCGAGTCGCGACCGACTGAGGGTCGGCGGGCAACAGGGATACGATCTACGCGCTAACGACCTGTCTGGCATACGCGGGGCGCACCTGACACGGACCGAACAACCGAATACCCGGTACCCGCAAGGCTCCCTGCCCCGCCCGCCCCGATAATCCGGCTTCCGGGCGACCCGCGTCAAGGGCAGCTCCGGCGCCGCTCCGCGGGCGCTGCGCCTTGACCCGGGCCCGCCCGCTCGCAGAATCCGGCGCCTAACCGCACCGCCCCCATTTAAACGCCAGCGCGACGAACCCCGGGCTGACATAGCTACATTTCGAACTTCGCGACCACACTGATTTCTTCGGTATAGCTCAAAACCTCCTGAATACCGTTCTCCTTGCCCAGGCCGCTGTCCTTCAGTCCGCCGAACGGCGTGCCGGTGGGCTTCGCGACAGGGCCGTTTATCAGGACTACGCCGGCTCGCATAGCCGCAGCCGTGCGCCATGCTGCGCCAAAGTCGTTGGTGAGAACGTTGGCGGTCAACCCGTAACGGGTGCCGTTAGCTATGCGCAACATTTCGTCGTAATCGCTCCAGCGCAGCACCGAGAGCACCGGCCCGAATACTTCTTCTTGCGCGATCTCCATATCCGGCGTTACGCCGAGCAGTACTGTCGGCGTGAGGAAATATCCTTTGTCCAGCCCGTCGGGCCGTGCTCCGCCGACGGCAACTTCGGCGCCGTCTGCGGCAGCGCGTTCCACGAAACGGATCACATTTTCGAAGTGCTCACGGTGTGCTAGCGGACCGACGTCATTCGCGTCGTGCTGGGGAGGGCCGACCCGTAGCGCGGCAAAGCGCGCCACGATCTGAGCCACGACCTCATCGTAGATTTGGTCATGCACCAGCACCCGCGACGTCGATTGGCACGACTGACCGTTGCTGCTCGTGAGGTTCATGCCCAGCACGGCCGCGGCGGCCGCGGCCTCCGGATCGATGTCCGGAAAGCAGATAAGGGGATTCTTCCCGCCCAGCTCGAGTGAGACCGCCTTCATGTTGTCGGCTGCGGCACGAAGGATCGCGCGCCCGGTGGGGACGCTGCCGGTGAACGCGATCCGCCGGATGGCAGGATGCCGCACGATAGCGGTACCCGCCTCGGGGCCGCTGCCCGGCAGCACGCTCAGCACGCCGGGCGGCAGGAGCCCCTCGGTCAGCTTCGCCAGTTCCAGCGCCGCGAGCGCTGTTGTGTCTGACGGCTTGATGATGACCGCGTTGCCCGTGATCGCGGGCGCGGCGATGGCCTGGGCGGCGAAGAGCAGCGGGTGGTTGAACGGGATAATCCGCCCCACCACCCCACAGGGCACTCGCCTGGTGAAGCTCAGTACTCCGGCCGGCGCGGGAATGCTGCGCCCGCCACACTCGCCGCCGAGCCCGGCCACGTACTCGATGGCCTTGGCCGCCGCGGCCACGTCAGCACGGGACCCACGGATCGGGTTCCCGGAGTCCTCGGTGTCGATTCTGCTCAGCCGGTCAGCGTCCGCGCGCAGCCTGCGCGCCAGCTCACGCAGCAGCTCAGCCCGGTGCTCCCAGCTCTGGTCGCCCCAGGCGGGGGCCGCCCGGCCGGCGACTTCCGCCGCTGCCTCTACATCCGCCGTGCCCGCCATGCCGACCTGGCGGATGACCGTCTCGTCAGCCGGGTTCTCGCAGTCCATGCACCGCCCCGACGCCGATGGCCGAAACTGGCCGCCGACGAACAGCTGGCGCTCCGGGGCTAGCAGGTTGAGGGTCATCCTCACTCCAGGGAGTCTTGTGGCGGATCGGAGACGGGCGCACCGTCCATCTAGACGTCGCGGAGACTATCCGTCACGCAGCCCCGCACTTTTGAGCAGCGGTACGACCTGCTCAATGAACTGGTCGATGCCATCGGCGTAGTTGACCCATGTCAGGGCGACTGCGGACACGCCGATCTCGCTCATCCGGGCCAGCTGGTCGACGATCTGCTCCGGGGTTCCAACCAGTGGTGAACCACCCCAGCCAGCTATCAGCTCGCGCTGCATCTTCATTGCGTAATCGTGCGATATGCTCCGCGAGTCCCCAGCGAGCATCTGATTGATCATGTTCTGCGCGGCTTCGAAATCGCCTCGCTCGTCTACGTAATACCGCACGTAGTCCCGAGCCTCTTTCTCGGTATCCGCGCAGACGACGTAGCCGTATGAGATGACATCGATATCGCGATCAAATTCTTCGCGCGCCATGAGCTTCACCTTTGCGACGGAACGCTCGAGCACCGACAGGTCGGGGTGGTTCTGGAAGGTGAAGTCCATGTGCTGGGCCGCGAAACGCATGCCGGTGTCGGACTGGCCGGCGTTCACGAGGACAGGCGCCGGCTTCGATACCGGCTTCGGGTTCAGCACGCCGTCGCGCACAGTGAAGTACTTGCCGACGAAATCGACGCGTTCCTGCTGCCACAGGCGACGCACGATCTCAACCCACTCCGCTCCAACCTCATAGCGGGCGTGGTGCGGAAGCTGGCCGATGCCGAACATATCGAATTCAGCCGCGTTCCAGCCGACGACGACGTTAATGCCGAAACGACCGTTGCCGATCTGGTCAACTGTAGCGCCCTGCTTGGCCGCCAGTAGCGGATGGAAGATCGGCACGTGCGCGGTGGCGAGCACGCCGATCTGGTTGGTGATCGCGGCGACCGCTGCCGCCCAGGTAAAGACCTCCAAGACGTTTCCCGCGAAGTCAGACGGTCCGCCCAGCGACCGCCACCGGGAAACCGGCAGCAAAAACTCGAAGCCCGCTCGATCAGCGGCCTGCGCGATGTGCGGCTGCTCCGCCCATACGCCGTCCAGCGTGCCTTCTGCGGTAGTGATCGCCGCGCCGCCGCGCATGTTCTGCGCGAACACGCCGAGCTTCAGTTTGTTGGGGCCGCGCAGCGGGTGAACGCTCGGGAGCTGTTGGGGGGTGCTCGGCATCGCGGTGGTCTCCGTTCCTCGTGCCGTATCACGAACGTGATTCGATCTGACTCGATTGTCATAACCTCGTATTACGGGCGTCATTACGGGCTCCCTGGCGGCGTCAGCCGCTAGGGAGCCCGCGAGGGCACCGCCGGACCGGGTCAGGGGACGACCACAATCTGGACGATCCCTGCCGGGCGGGAGATCTCGTTGCCGATGATGCGCACTCCCCGCTCGGCCCCATCTAGGCCGACCGTCATTGCGGCCAGCAGCCCGAACGGATGCTCTCGGCGCGCAAGCAAGGCGAGGGCCTCCTCGCGTGCAGCGCGAGACGGGGGCCGGAGTCCTCTGATGGTCAATCCGCGCTGGATGATCGGATCGACCGCGAGCCCGTCGAGCAGGTGTACGCCCTTGAGGCCGGCCAGTCCCACGACGGCCCCGCGTCCGGCGCAGGCAAGACCGTCGAGTACGGGCTGCGTCGCCAGCGGGGTAAGGTCCAAGACCCGTTCCACCATTTCGCCTTCGGTGAGGTCCGAGACGGTGCGCACCGTGTCCTCACGGTCAACGACGATGGTGCGGTCGGCGCCGAGGCTTTGCGCGATCTCGAGCCTGTCCGCGTCCGAGGAACGTCCCGTGATGATGACGGTGCTCGCGCCGCGCTGTTTCGCCGCGATGACGGCGGCCAGCCCGCGCTGTCCCGCGCCCAGAACCAGGACCCGGTCTCCATTGCCGACCCCGACCGCGTCTATCCAGGCGATGCCCGCGGAGAGCGAGTTGTAGAAGGACGCGTCGAGCGCCGTAAGCCCGTCAGGCACCTGGTGCAAAATCGTCCCCGGCCGCAGCACAAGCCGCTGCGCGAAGCCGCCCCACAGGCCGTGCCCGACCGACAGCCTCGTGCGACCGTAGCCAAAGGCAGCCAGGCAGAACTGCGGTCGCCCCGCTTGGCAATGCCTGCACCGGCCGCACGGCAGGTGGGATGCGACCGCGACACGGGTACCTTCTCGCCAGCCCGCCGCGACCGCCTCCGGGCTGACCCATTCGATCTGGCCGATCGGTTCGTGCCCTGGCACGTACGGCAGCGGCAACTTATCGCGCTCCACAGCCCCGCAGTACCACTCGAAGTCAGTGCCGCACAGCGCGTTCACCTCAACCGCAAGCACGCCCCAGGCATCGCCAAGGTCATCAGGCAGGTCCAGGTCCACGGTTTCATAGCGCCTGATGTCGGACTGTACGACTGCTGCGTTAACGGACATTTTGAGTTCCCTACAGAAGAAACGTCAGGTTGCCGAGGTACTGATCGTTGTCCACCAGGACCACTTTCTTCGACACGATGCGAAGTCCGGCTCCGTCTGGTCGCAGCCGGTGGGTAGTCCGGCCTGCGTACATGTTCTTGTGACCACGCCTGACCTCGACGAGGACGAACGACGACTCGACTGTGATCTCGTCCCCGCTGCCGTCGCGTGACGCCTCGTCGCTTAGCACCCGGACATTGCCTACGATCCGACACATCCGCGATGGCGGGTCCTGCGAGTGTGCCGACGAGCTGTTCAGCCGGAAGACTCGGTCCTCGATCCGGGCGCGGTCATCGTAGATCAGGGAGATCTGGTTCCGCGGGTCTCCATCGTCGCCGTCACATGGCACCCAGTACAGAGCGTCAGGAGCCCAGAGATCCAGCCACTCGCTGTAGCGGCTCTCGTCCATCAGGCGGGCTTCGTGATAGACGAAGCCGGCCACGTCATGCTGCAGTGCCGTGGTCATAGCGCCGCCTCTACATTCAGGGACATGACCTTGAGCCACTGCCGGAGCTGCGCGCGCTGTGACACCTCGTCCGTGATCGCGCCGACGATCGTCCCGTCGGGATGGCGCTGCTCGGTCTCCAAGCCGCGCGACATCAGGACCCACGGGTCGACGGTCGCCTGCAGGCCTACGTGTATGCGCTCGAAGACCTCGTAGTCGTCTGGCGAGCCGAGGCTTGCCGCCCCGAAAAATGCCTCGTGGCCCCGCAGACGCTCGCTGTTGACCTCGGCGGGCACTCCATCGAGAAAGGCCGGCCACATGTCGACCGCGGTGAGCCCGGCCGCAAGTGGGCGGGTGTTCCTTACCTGGCTGCTGGTGATCATCAGGTTCGGCCAGATGCTCATGTGCGGGTCGGACCGGTTGAGGACCTCGCCGACATGTTCCTCGCCGTGGACCTCGGCGAGGAGCTCCAGGTAGATCCTGCCGTGCTCGGTCGAGCGGATCTTTTCCAGCAGCGCGGGAGTGCGCGGCAGCTTGCTCGGGTAGTTGTCGAGGCGGCCGTGGCCACCGCCGAGATCCCACGACAGGCTTGGCGAGCCCTGCGCGTAGATCTTGTTGAGGTCCTTGTGCAGATCAGAACTCGCGGTCGTGCTCCCAGGCCGCGTGCCGGCCCGACGCTGGCTGATTTCTTGTACCGAGCGATGGGTGACAGCGGGGTGGTAGGCGTCCTGGCCGACCAGCTTCCAGTTGCCCTTGAACTGCGTCCGCTGGATCCCGGCGGACAGGCGGATTCTGCCCTCCGGGGACGCTGCCAGGAAGTCGTCGATGAACCGTGTAGAGTGCCCCAGGTGCTCATCCAGGGAGACGCCTGTAGGGCTCAGGCTCGCGAAGAGAAAGCCGCGGTACTCGCCTACCCGCGGAACGCGTGTCAACCCGTATGAACCCTTGTCGAACGAGGCGCCGAACGCCGCCGCGTGCGGCAAGCCAATCAGTTCGCCGTCGTTGCTGTAGGTCCAGCCGTGATACTGGCACTTGAAGAAGTGGGAGCTGCCCTTATCGGCCTGGCAGACGGTCGCGCCACGGTGGCGGCAGCGGTTCATCAGCAGGTGAATCGTCCCGTCCTCAGAACGCGTCATTATGACGGACTGCCGACCGATCCATTTGAGGCAGTAGTCACCCGGCTGGGCCACCTCGCTCTCATGCCCGACATAAACCCACCACCGATGGAAGATGCGCGCTAGCTCGAGTTCAAAGATCGCCTCGCTCGTATAGACACTGGAATGGATCAAGCCCTCGTCTATCCGCACGAGGTCGCTAAAATCGTTTGCCGAATTAACCTCTACGGTCATGTCGAGATCACCTTTCTAGAACAAGGCCTCAGTCAAAGCGGCCGGGATCGACCAGGGGCGTGAGATCGCGATGCCTCGACCGTAGGATGGATTCGAGTTCCAGCGGGTCGAGGTAAATGCGCTCCCCTGTTTTCGGATCGCGCAGCACCAGACGCGGACCATTCGCCGAATCGTCAACCCAGACATTGACCACGGCGAACTCATTAGCCACCGTGAGAAGGCTCGTATTCATGCACCTCACCCTGCGCGCGACCGCGCACCGTCGGCATTGAGCACTACCGACGGGCACGGCAGTCTTTTACCTACTTTCGCGCGCCGGGCGTTACACAACTAGTTATGCCTCTGCGGCGTGCGTAGACTACGACGATCGTAATGCGTGCGGTAACGGCTCGAACCGAAGATTGCTGAGTCATTGGGCGTGCGCACCGCGATACTGCCCGGAGCTGATGTATGGAGTTGACTGAAACCGGCGGATGGCGCGCCTGCGGCCGGGCCGACCGCCCCGACCACCCAAGACAAAAATCCCCCGGAGCGGCTGCCTGACCGGGTGCACGTCGCCCGGAGGAACGCTCCCGACTGACCGGGGTCGGGCAGACAGCAGCGGGGTCTGCAGTCCGTTAGATCCGCAGACCCCGACCCTGATCATCTGCTAATTGAGCGATACCGTGCCTAGCAGCTTGCCCGGCCCGCCCGTGAACTGCTGTACGTAGCTTGTCTGCAGGAAGCTCGGTATGCGTGGCTCATTCGGGACGGCCTTGCCTTGCGTGGAGTACGACAAACTGGAGAACCACAGGAACTTGGAGTCGTACTTATTGGCCGCCGCGATCAGCTTGGCACTGGTGACGTCTCCACTCATATTCGACGCGAGCGTCTGTACGAACTTGACCGCGGCCCACGACATTAGGCTGTGGGAGTCCTGCACGGCGCTCGACTGGTACTTGTTCATATCGCTGGTGAATTCGCTGATGCCATCGAGGGACGTGTCTGTCGTGGGCGGGACGGTGTCCACCAGCATCAGGTTCTTAATGATGCTGCCCTGCTTGATCACGTCCTGCGCGGAGAACCCTGAGCCCGCCGAGATTACCGGGACATTGATGCCCTCTGACGCCTCTTCACGCATGAAAGCAAAAACGGCCGACTCGGGTCCCGATATCAGAATCGCGTCTGGCTTCTTGGATCGCACGGTCCCGAGGTAGGGAGACCAGTCCATGACCGTCTGCGGATAGATCACAGAGTCTACTTCCTGGACACCGGCCTGACTGGCACCCCTCTTGACTTCGGCGGCGTTGGCTGAGTTTGTCGGCCCTTCGATCTGCATGTACATGAACGACTTCGCATTTGCATACTTTGCAGCCACGAGCGGCATCGAGGTGTAGGAGATTGCCGTGCCGCCCTGCAGCGGGAAAGACATGATCGACTGGCCATCGATCGACGAGATCGGCTCCGAGCCGACCCATGGAATGTTCGCCTGCTCGAGAGTCGGGAAGATCTCGGGTCCCAGCAGCGAGAAGCCGCCAACGACCGCGGCCACATGATCCTGCACGGCCTGACTGGCGCAAAGTGCCGCCTGCGACGACTGGAGTTGGTCATTGCAGGTAGAGATTTTGACCGGGTGCCCGTTGATGCCCCCGGCCGCGTTGATGGCATCGGCCGCGGCCTCGGCTCCGGAGTTCGATTCCGGATAGGAGAACGCCGGGGACTGAGTCGTGGCGATGACGAGCAGGTCGACCCGGGATCCGGTCAGCTTCGATGCACTGCCGCCGCCCGATGATGATGATGATGAAGCGCACCCAGCGACGGCAAGGACAAGGAGGGCCGCGCTGGCAAGACATATCTTCGATCTGTTCATTCAGTGATTCTGCCTTTGCTCGCATTGTTGTTTGACGACTAATTGTCTGAGCCAAATAATCCGGAGGTATCGTTCCGGACCCGGGACTGGCTAACGAGAAAGCACCTATGAGCGTCACATCCTCTCCGTCCAGGCCGCGTAGTTGAGATTCACTGTTACTCACAGGCGGCGGACCGGATGGTGGTCAGATCCACGCGATACCGGCTATACGTCTCCGGCGCCCGTTACGTAACTGCGGTGCAGGTCGTCCATTTGCCCGGCCAGTTTGTCCGAGGTTCCCTGAAGGGCAATGGCACCTCGGCGCAGGACGTAGCCGCGATCAATCACCCGGAGTGCTTTGGGCACCTGCTGCTCTACGATCAGCACGGAGAGTCCGTACTCGTCGACTGCGTGGCGGAGTACCTCAAGGATCCGATCCACGATCATGGGAGCGAGCCCCAGCGACGGCTCGTCTGCGATAAGCAGGTGGGGCCGGGATACGATGGCGCGGCCGACGGCAAGCATCTGCTGCTGCCCTCCCGAGAGCAGGCCCGCGGTCTTCTTCACATGCGAGCGCAGCTCAGGGAAGAGCTCGAGGACGTCGTCCGTGCGCCCGAGGCCCAGCCTGAGGTTGTCCTGCACCGTCAGGCTCATGAAGACGCAGCGCTCCTGGGTGACGAGCGCCATGCCGTCGCGGGCTCGCACATGCGGAGGATTCGACAGCTCGCGGCCGCACCACAGCACTGAGCCGGCACTGGGCTGCAGGTGCCCCGCCAGTGTCATGATCGTGGTCGTCTTGCCGACACCATTGGTCCCGAAAAGACCTACCATCTCGCCCTTGCCCACAAGCAGGTTGACGTTGCGGATGACTGGAACGGGGCCGTACCCGGACGTAAGGCCGCGCGCTTCAAGAACCGGAGTGGGCGTGCTGGCATCGGGCACAGCAGATGGGAGGGTTCGCGTCTTCATAGGTCGGCTCCCTTCTCGGGTACGGATGCGGCGCTCGCCTTATCGCTCGCCG
>Ga0302326_10031186_pt1 | contig 10649 bp, 8 predicted proteins | sample Palsa_T0_3_FD_202264 | JGI IMG/M metagenome (GOLD analysis project Ga0302326, IMG submission 202264) | Peat permafrost microbial communities from Stordalen Mire near Abisko, Sweden - Palsa_T0_3 | ecosystem: Environmental > Terrestrial > Soil > Palsa > Peat permafrost | place: Sweden: Abisko...
GGGTTCGAGTGGATCGATTGCAACGACACGGCGCGTAGCGTTCTGACATTTATACGGAAGACGGTTCGTGCGGAAGATACGCTCTTGTTCGTTTGTAACTTCACGCCGGCGCCGCGCCAGAACTATCGAGTGGGCGTGCCGGGAGGCGGCTTCTGGAAAGAGATCCTGAATAGCGATGCGCCTCTGTATGGCGGCAGCGGGCAGGGAAATATGGGTGGCATCGACGCGAGTCCTTTGCCGATGCATGGACGGCCGTGGTCGCTGAACGTGACAGCGCCGCCGCTGGGCGTGGTGGTGTTCAAGGTGGAGCACCATGGGGCATAGGTTGAACAACTTCTACATATCGGCCGAACGCGCCGCGAACCGGCGCGCAAACATCGCTCTGCCGGCCGAGGTGCATGTCGCTCACGCCGCCAGGACGGCGAGCTGGCCCCATGCCGCGAGAAGAGCAGGGGACGGTCCTTGCCAGGAACGTCTCTGGCGGCAAAAAGCAAGAACGTCGGCAAGAGTGCCGACGCTGCAGACTAAAGTCCGCGCCACGTCGCTCGGCATGGCCCAGAGGGCGCCCCATGGGTGTCCGCCCCACCCTTGCGGCATTGCGGTGGAGCGCGCGTAGCATATGCCCAATCGCCGGCAGGGCAGCGCGGCAGATCCGCTCTGGTACAAGGACGCAATCATCTACGAACTGCACGTGAAGGCCTTTCACGACAGCAATGCCGACGGTATCGGCGACTTTCCTGGCCTGATGCAGAAGCTCGATTATCTGCAGGATCTGGGTGTGACGTGCATCTGGCTGCTGCCGTTTTTCCCTTCGCCGCTGCGCGATGACGGGTACGATATCGGCGACTATCAGAACGTCCATCCGAGTTACGGCACGCTCGACGATTTCAAGGCGTTCCTCGACGCGGCGCACGATCGCGAACTGCAGGTGATGATCGAGCTGGTCATCAATCACACGTCCGACCAACATCCATGGTTTCAGGCCGCCCGTACGGCGCCTCCCGGCTCGCCGGAGCGCGATTACTACGTGTGGAGCGATACCGACGAGAAGTACAAGGCCGCGCGCATCATTTTCACGGACACAGAAAAATCCAACTGGACGTGGGATCCGGTCGCCAAAGCTTACTTCTGGCATCGATTCTTCTCGCATCAGCCCGATCTGAATTTCGATAATCCACGCGTGCTGGAAGAAGTGCTGAATGTAATGCGATTTTGGCTCGATTTGGGCGTCGATGGCCTGCGGCTGGATGCGATCCCTTACCTGGTGGAACGCGACGGCACGAATTGCGAAAACCTGCCGGAAACGCACGTGCTGATCAAGAAGGTCCGCGCCGCCATGGATGCCGGTTACGCCAATCGGACCATTCTTGCGGAGGCCAATCAGTGGCCCAGCGATGTGCGGCCGTATTTCGGCGACGGCGACGAGTGCCACATGGCGTTCCACTTCCCGGTGATGCCGCGCATTTATATGGCGCTGCGCCAGGAAGATCGCCTGCCAATTGTCGACATCATGAAGCAGACGCCGGACATCCCGGATACCTGCCAGTGGGGCTTGTTTCTGCGCAATCATGACGAACTTACTCTGGAGATGGTCACTAACGACGAGCGGGACTATATGTATTTCGCTTATAGCGCCGACCCGCGAACGCGTATCAACTTAGGCATTCGCAGGCGGCTCGCACCGCTGATGGATAACAATCGCCGCCGCATCGAGCTGCTGAATAGCCTGCTGTTTTCGCTGCCGGGAACGCCGATCGTCTATTACGGCGATGAGATCGGCATGGGCGACAATGTCTATCTCGGCGACCGTAATGGCGTGCGCACTCCCATGCAGTGGAATTCGGACCGGAATGCGGGATTCAGCCGCGCCAATCCGGCGATGCTGTACAGTCCGGTGATCATGGACCCCGTGTGGGGCTATCAGGCGCTCAACGTGGAGGCGCAGCAGAGCGACCCGTCATCGCTGCTGAGCTGGATGCGCAATATGATCGCGCTGCGCAAATTGTTTCGCGTGTTCGGGCGAGGCACGCTGGAATTTCTAGCGCCGGCGAACCGTAAAATCCTGGCGTATCTGAGGCGGCTCGACGGCGAACAGATTCTGTGCGTGATGAATCTCTCGCGATTCGCGCAGCCCGTCGATTTAGAAATCCCGGAATTAGCTGGCATGGCGCCGGTGGAGATGCTGGGATATGTCGAGTTCCCGCGCATCACCCGGCAGCCATATCGTCTGACGCTTGGCCCGTACGGATTTTTGTGGCTGGAGTTGCACGGTACGCCTGAAGCGGAGACTGCGCCGGCGGAAGCGCCGTTGGAGGTGGATGTGAAGTCGAACGTGGTGACCGGTTGGGCGGGATTGATTCCCGATCTTGAGGCGAAAGTATTGCCCGCATATTTGCCGCGCCAGCGATGGTTCGGCGCAAAATCGCGGCATATTCGAAAAGTGCAGGTCGCCGATTGGGCGGAGTTCGCCGGCGCCGCCCTGTTTGTTCTGGATGTCGATTACGATAGCGGACCGTCCGAGCGGTATTTCGCGCCGCTCTTCGCCAAAGACGGAGCGGTGGAGGACGCGCTGCAGGACGACGCTTTTTGCAAGGCGCTGCTCGCCGTTACGGAAGTCTGCTTCGTACAGGGAAAAATTTTCGGGCAGTTCGACCGCGAGGCGAGCGAATCGGCCCCGTCGCTCACGGTGCGCAGGTCGTCGGCGGAGCAGAGCAACTCGTCGATCATTTATAGCGATCGGCTCATCCTCAAGTTATTCCGGCGTTTGCAGGCGGGGCAGAATCCCGATATCGAAATCGGCAAGTACCTCACTGAGAAGGCGCACTTCGATCGCATTCCGGCATTCCTGGGATCGCTGGAATATCGGCGCGAGGGCGGCGAGCCGTCCGCCATTGCGATGCTGCAGCGGCTCGTCGCCAATGAAGGCGACGGCTGGACGTGGGCCACCGAAGAACTCGAACGGTATTACGAGAATTCGGCCCGCACGCCATTTCCGCAAGCGCCCGAGACGGCGCGCGATCATGTGGGCGCGTTTCTGGAGGCCGCCGCGGTACTGGGCCGGCGCACGGGCGAAATGCACCTCGCGCTGGCGGCCGCTACCGACGATCCGGCATTCGCGCCCGAGCCTTTCGACGCGAAGCAGATCGAAGCGATCTCGGAGGATATGCGCGCGGAGGCCTCCAAAGCGTTCGATCTGCTCAAGGGCACTCTCTCGCACCTTCCCGATGAGAGTCTGGAAAGGGCCGGCGTGGCGCTCGGAAAACGCCGGCAGATTGTCGATCGACTGTGCTTGAAAGCGCAAGATCGCGATTACGGCAAGCGTATTCGCACCCACGGCGATTACCACCTGGGACAAGTCCTGCGAACCAAGAACGACTTCGTGATCCTGGATTTCGAAGGCGAGCCGGCACGGTCCCTGGTGCAGCGCCGCGCCAAGCATTCGCCGTTGAAGGACGTGGCGGGAATGTTGCGATCGTTCAGTTACGCCGCCAATGCCACACTCATGAATTACACTACCCGCCACCCGGACGACTTCGAGTCGCTCGAACCGTGGGCTAGCCTCTGGGAGCGGACGGTGAGCGCTGAGTTCCTGGCTGCTTATCGTGATGTTACCAAGGCTAGTAACATCTTGCCCCCCGCGGAAGAAGACTTCCACCGATTGCTGGATGCGTACTTACTCGAGAAGGCTACTTACGAATTGATGTATGAGTTGAACAACCGGCCCACGTGGGTGCGCATTCCCCTGGCCGGGATCCTGACTCTAGCGGCATAGAGACCTATGGCGGAAACAGGCGCGCAACAGATCGAATCGGTCGACGCGGTGATCGGGCTGGTCCCCCCGCCGGCGCGCGACGGCCACACGGTGGAGAACACCATCGCGCGCATCATGGAAACGCCTGTGCCGGTGAAAATCGCCCTGGTGCATCCGCCGCTATCTTCCAATCACATCGCGGCGCCGATTGCCGATGGTCGATGGCAGCTGATCGCGAGCCCGCTGCTCACACAAGATCCGTCATCGCTCGCGCAAAGCCTGGGCGATAGCTTTCGCGCCACCTTCGAAATCGCGCAGAAGCTGAATTCGCGCGCTTGCGCGGTAGTGGCATCTGACCTTTCGGCTACCACCGTCGATTGGGTCAGCCTGCTTTTACAGCCGGTGCTCGAAGAGCATTTCGATCTGGTGACGCCCTGCTACGCACGGCATCCGTTTGAGGGCATGATCAATCGCGCCATTGTCTATCCGCTGGTGCGGGCGCTGTACGGTCAGCAGATTCGTAATCCGATGGGGCCGGATTTCGGCGTATCGAGCCGGCTGCTGCAGCGGTTCGCGAGCGCTCCACGGGCGCGTCTCCATACGCTGCCTTCGCTGGTGGCCGAGGCTGTGACGAATGCGATGCCGATATGCCAATCGCACTTGGGAATGCGCAGTTACGCGCTGCCGGATGTCACCAACCTCAGTTCGCTGCTGGTACAGATATTGGGTCCGCTGTTCCTGGACGTGGAACGGTACGCGGCCCATTGGCAACGCGCCCGCGGATCGCAGCCCATTCGGGAATTCGGCAAGCCGATGTACGTGGAAGCGTCGGAGACCAGCATGGATGTGACGCGGATGCTCGACTCGTTCCAGTTGGGCACTAAGAATCTGTCGGAAGTTTGGAGCATCATTCTGCCTCCCTCGACCTTGGTGGAATTGCGCAAGATGGCGCGAGTTACGGGACCGCAATTTCGGATACCCGATGAGACGTGGGCGCGCGTGGTTTACGATTTCGCGCTGGCGCATCGTCTGCGGACTATCAGCCGCGAGCAAATGCTGCGCGCCTTGACGCCGATTTATCTGGGATGGGTGGCGTCTTACGCGCTGGAACTGGAGCACGCGTCCGCGGAGGCCGCGGAGCAGCGGACGGAACGACTGTGCGTGGTTTATGAAGAGACGAAGCCATACTTCGTCTCGCGATGGCGGTGGCCCGACCGCTTCAATCCGTAAGCGAAAGGAGAAAGTCCATGTGGGATCAAGTCAGGCAATCCTTGGATCAATCTACCGTTGGAGTTCTCAGCCGGCTGGCCAGCCTGCTGCCCGGCTTTCTCGCCCTGCTGGTGGCTGTGCTGTTCTCGGTACTGCTGGCGTTGCTGGCGGCCGCGGTCTTGCGGCGGATCCTGCGCGCGGTTCGATTTGACGAGCGATTGGAGAACTGGGGACTAACGGGGCTGGCGGAGTATTCGCCGCAGCACAGCCCGGCGCTGCTGGTCACACGAGTGGTGGCATGGTCCATCGTGCTGTCCGGCGTGGTGCTGGGCCTGGGGGCCATTGAAGCGACGGTGACCTCGGAATTGACGATGCGCCTGTTCGAATATCTGCCCAATGTGGCGATCTCGATTCTGGTGCTGATCGTCGGGATGATCGTGGCGCGTTATCTGGCGCGCACGGTGCTCATCGAATCGGTGAATATGAATCTTCACTACGCGCGCCTGCTGAGTCTCGGCGTGAAATGGCTGGTGATGGTGTGCACCATCGCCATGGCGCTCGATCACCTGGAGATCGGCAGGGGCATCGTGATTCTGGCGTTCGGCATTCTCTTCGGCGGCATCGTGTTGGCCCTGGCATTGGCGGTCGGGCTGGGCCTCGGGTTGGGCTCGAAAGAGGTCTTCAGAAATTCGCTCGAGAGGGAGTCAAGCCGCATTCCCGCCGATACCGAAGAACCCATCCGGCACATTTGAGCGGCGCACGCATTCGCACGCAAACAGGTACATGCCCGCCGACCATGCCTGGCAGGTGACGCCCATCGGCGCGAACGTTTTGCCGTGATGCCACTCGTTGAATTCACCGGCGCGATTGAGCGCCGTCAGCCTGTCGAGCACGCGCGCCGCTGCCTCGTGCCGTCCCGCCTTCACCAAGGCGGCGACATAGAATCCGCCGATAAACGGCCACACACCGCCATTGTGATAGTGATATGGAACGTTGAGCATGCCGTAATAATCGCGCCAATCGGGATCGCCGGGCTCGATCACCGGCGTCAGGCTGGCGATCGGCGAGGCGGCCATGCCGTGCTGTTCGATGAAGTCGAGAATGGTCGCGGTCCGCGACTGGTTGGCGACGCCTGAAAGAATTGCGAGCAGGTTGCCGAGCGAGTCGAACCATTCGCCCACCGCGCGGAATCCCAGGTAGGGCAGGTAATACTGCTCGTTCACCAGGGTGCGCTTCACCGGCAGCCATCGTTTGCGGCCGAGCGAGTCCTGCTCCTGCTTGCTCTCCGTGCTAAAGGTGTGGGCGATGTGGCGGAGCATATTACCATCGCCTTCATACCAGAAAAACTGGTTGATCTTCTCCGCCACGAGGGCAGCCCGCTCGTGTTCGCCTGCGGCCCCTAGCGCGAGCACATAGAGGCAATTCAGGTATAGGCCTTTGCCGCGCGTGCAGAACAGATCCTGCCAGTCGGCGCTTTCCTGCATGCTGATGAGGCCGCTCTGGTCGACGTCCTGGCAGGCGTACCAGGCGAGCACAGCGGCTGTCGTCGCTGGGTCGGGTGCGACGAGCGAACTTCCAATGATCCACCACAGTCCCGCATCCGCGTAGGCGCGGAAGTTCGGTCGGAGGGTGGCGACATCCACATTATTCGGGATGGCGCCGGCGCGGGCCTGCTTTTGCCGCAGGATTGCGACGCTCGCCTTCAGCGCCGCGTCGATTTGCGGGTCGCCGGCGAAGCGCGCGCCGAGGAGCGTGATCATGCTGTCGCGTGCCCAGACTTGATGGTGGCCCAGGCGGGATCCCGAGGCTTGCATTCCTGCTTCGGTGGCGCAGAGGCGCAGAACGGAGATTGCCTGGTCGTGGTCCACGATCTATTTTAGATAACGGTTGGTGGATTTAGATAACGGTTAGTGGAGGTCGCGTGGTGCGGGTTTCAGCCACTGCCACTTAAGTTTCTTACCAGCAGACATCTGCATAAATGGTGGGGCGGACCCCCCGGGTCTGCGGCCGGACCCCTGGCCGGCCTTTTCATATTGTGAGAATCTTTTCTACGCCAGAAGAGCGGCACGAGGGCGTGCCGGGCGGACCAGGGGTCCGCCCTGGGGTCCGCCCGGGGTCCGCCCCACCTAGAGTCGCTTGCCTCACCTGTTATCCTGGGAGGGAATTCGGTGTTCCACCTACTTCAGCTCCGCCGCGCCGGAGCCTTATTGATCGGCGGTTTCGCCCTCCTGACAGGCCTCTACGCCTGGCAAAAGCCGTTCAAAGAATATCCGGGGCTGGAGTACACTAAGTACCCCATCCCGCCCGATCCCAATGAGCCGACTGAATGGGTCTTCGCGCGCCTGATGTACCCGCCCGTGTCCCCGCGCAACGGCGGGGTGGAATTTCTCGATAGCTGGAAATTGGGCGGAACGAATTGGACCATGGACTATCCGCGCTCCGACCGCCATCTATCTGCGGCCGTGCGCCGGTTGACGCGCATTCACGGACGCTCGGCCGAAGAGCCCACCGACCTGGACGATGGCGATGTCTTCAATCGTCCCTGGCTGTACGGCGTCGAGGTCGGCCACTGGCAGCTCACCGATTCGCAGGCAGCCACCATGCGCGAATTCCTGCTGCGCGGCGGCTTCTTCATGTGCGACGATTTCCACGGCACGGTGGAATGGAGCTTCTTCGAAGCCAGCATGCACAAAGTCTTTCCCGACCGGCCGATTGTGGAGATCGAGAATAGCGACCCCATCTTCCACACGATCTACGATCTCGACGAGCGCTACCAGGTGCCCGGCGCGCAATACCTGGAGACCGGCCAAATCTGGGAGAAAGATGGTAAAGTGCCTCACTGGCGGGCAATCTATGACGACAAGGGCCGCATCATGGTAGCCATGTGTTTCAACATGGACCTGGGCGACTCCTGGGAGCACGCCGATAACCCGCAATACCCGGCCCGCTTCTCGGACCTGGGTCTTCGCATTGGGTTGAATTACATTGTGTATTCGATGACGCATTAGGTGTGTTGATGACGCACCGGCCGGGAGAAACCATGAACTGGAGCGCGATTGCCGCCGTTTTCCTGGCGCTGGCCGTGGGTCTGGGCGCATTCGGCGCGCACGGATTGAAGGCCCGCCTGGACGCCAACCATCTCGACATCTATAAGACCGCCGTGCTGTACCATTTCCTGCACGCACTCGGACTGCTGGTGGTTTCCGCTCTGCCGAAGGCCAACGCGATTTCGGCGGAGGCGGCGAATTCCGTATGCTGGCTGCTGGCGGCGGGCATCCTAATCTTTTCGGGGAGCCTCTACGTGCTGGCCGTCACGGGAGTCGACGTACTCGGCGCCATTACGCCATTCGGCGGGGTGGCTTTCATCGCGGCGTGGCTGCTGCTGGCGTGGAAACTGGTAAGGAGCTAAACGATTGTCACAAGACCAATTCAACCTGGCCGGCGCGGCCCACCTGGAGATGCTCGCCGAGGGTTTCCAGCCGGATTTTCCGGCCGAAGCGCTACAGCAACTGAAGGGAATCCATCCCGCGGCCGACAAAAGCCTGCGCGATCTGACCGCACTCCTGTGGTCTTCCATCGATAACGACGATTCACGCGACCTCGACCAGATCGAATGGGCGGAGCGCGTGGATGGCGGTATTCGCGTACTGGTGGGCGTGGCGGATGTCGATTCCGCCGTTCCGAAAGGCACACCGCTCGATCGGCATGCCGCTCGCGAAGCGACTACGGTATACGCGGCAGTGCGCACGTTTCCGATGCTGCCGGAGCAGCTTTCCACGGACATGACGTCGCTCAACGAGAATCAAGATCGCGAGGCGGTGGTCATCGAGTTCGTGGTGGCGGCCGATGGATCGGTGGGCGCGCACAAGGTTTATCGGGCGACGGTGCGAAATAAGGCGCAATTGACGTACAACGGCGTGGGCGCATGGCTGGAGGGAACGGCCTCTGCGCCTCCGAAAGTGTCAGCATCGCCGGAATTGCAAGCGCAGCTCAAACTGCAGGACGAAGCCGCGGGCGAATTGCGCAAGAATCGCGATAATCTAGGCGCGCTCCGCTTCGACCGCATCGAGCCCGACCCGGTGATCCATAACGGCAATGTAGTGGAAATCCAGGCGAGGCACAGCAATCGCGCGGCGCACCTGATTGAAGACTTCATGATCGCCGCTAATGAAGTGATGGCGCGGACGCTGCGCGACGCCGGCGTCTCGTCCATCCGTCGCATTGTGAAGGTGCCGGAGCGTTGGCCGCGCATGATGGAACTGGCGCGCGAGCACGGCGACTCGCTTCCGCCGGAGCCCGATTCGGGGGCGCTGAACGCCCTTCTGATGCGGCGCAAAAAGGCCGATCCGGTGCATTATCCCGATATTTCGCTGACGATTCTAAAGCTCATGGGCCCGGGCGAGTACGTCCTGCTGCGTCCCGGCGACCCCGAGGAGGGCCACTTCGGCCTGGCGGCCCATGACTACACGCATTCCACCGCTCCCAATCGCCGCTTCGCCGATCTGCTGACGCAGCGCCTGCTCAAGGCGCTCCCCGGCAAGCCTTATTCGGACGAAGAACTGGATGCCGCGGCGAACAACTGCACCCGGAAGGAAGACGCGGCGCGCAAGGTGCGGCGCGCCATGGATAAGCGGATGGCCGCGGCGGCGCTGCACGATCACGTGGGGCAGTCGTTCTCGGCCGTGGTGACGGGCGTAACGCCGAAGGGCGTATTCGTGCGGGTGCTCGGTCCGCCGGTGGAAGGCCGTCTGATGCAGGGCGAACAAGGGCTGGATGTGGGCGATCGCCTGCAGGTTAAGCTGCTGAGCACCAACCCGCAACGCGGTTTCATCGATTTCGGGAGGACTGATGGACGGCAAAGTGGAAATGCTGCGCCACACGGTGGCAACCCTGGCGTATCGCGCCAATAAAGCTCTTCGCGACGCTCCGGCGGATTTCGCAGGTTATCGGGCGGCGCCCGATTCGCGCACACCGGGGCAGATTCTGGCGCATATGGGCGATCTGTTCGACTGGGCGGTCAGGATGTGCGACGGTAGCCGCGAATGGACCGAATCGACCCCGCTCGCGTGGGATGAAGGCGTGGCGCGATTCTTCGCAGGGCTGGAGGCGTTCGACAAGCGATTGAGTTCCAGCGCTCCGCTGGGGTATCCCCCGGAGAAGATCTTCCAGGGTCCGATTGCCGACGCGTTGACGCACGTCGGCCAGATCGCCATGCTACGGCGGATGGCTGGCGGCAAGATACGCGGCGAAAGCTATTTCGCGGCGAAGATCGAAGCGGGACTGGTAGGAGTGGAACAGGCGGCCGCGGTGATCGAGTTCGATTAGGGATTGCGTCAGTGAGTCTCTCACGGGCGGGCCGCTGGCGAGACAATGGAGTCCATGGGTAGCGCTCGGCTGGTCGTCGCCATCACGTTCCTTCCCGCATTAATCGCGCAGGAGCGCCTCGCTCCGATGCGCACAACCGTCTGCGACTTACTACGCGAGCCAGAAAAGTACAACGGTAAGCTCGTGGAAATTCATTCCCTGATAGCGGCCGACGAAGAGAGTTCGGTCATATTCGATGAAAACTGCTCAGGCTCGATTCTCTTCCTGATCGTTGATAAGGCCGACAGTGGCCCCGAGTTTAGCAAGTTGAAGCGCCGACTCAAGAGACGATCCGAGGTCACGGCTCTCCTGTCGGGTACGTTCG
>Ga0302326_10031187_pt1 | contig 10649 bp, 11 predicted proteins | sample Palsa_T0_3_FD_202264 | JGI IMG/M metagenome (GOLD analysis project Ga0302326, IMG submission 202264) | Peat permafrost microbial communities from Stordalen Mire near Abisko, Sweden - Palsa_T0_3 | ecosystem: Environmental > Terrestrial > Soil > Palsa > Peat permafrost | place: Sweden: Abisko...
TACTGAGCGCGCGCCGCCGCTCCGCCCGCGCTGTAGCCACAATGTCACGGTTCACCAGCACCCCGAGATTGTATTGCAAGCCACGCCTGAGCGCGTCGAGAAGCGTGAGAGATAACGGTTGCGCAGTCGCCTGACCCTGTGCGACGCTTCCGCTGAAATTCGCCTGAAAGGATTGATTCAGTATCGGCGCCGGGCCGTTCGACGGCGCCTGCGGTGGCGGAGGCACCTGCGCCTGCGCCGCCAGACCTGCGAGCAGCAATATTACAAGTGTTTTTAGCTTCAAAATTTCTCGTTCCCCTGGATTGCATTCTCCCAGTTGCTCTCTCACAATGAGAGTTCGTGCCAAAAGAGCATCTCCCATCGGATATCGCCGCAGCCGTGTCTGCCAGGACTGCCGACTGGCCGGAGAGCGGCAAGGTCGCACGACTGTGGAATCGCGACAAAACGCCGTGGACAGCGGCCGATGAAGACAAATGGCTGGGGCGGCCCGACATCGCCGACCGCCAACTGGCGCAAACAGCCCGGTTCACCTCCATAGCGGCGGGAGTGAAAGCCAAAGGCTGTTCGGACGCCGTGCTGCCCGGTATGGGCGGGTCGAGCTTGTGCCCCGAAGTACTTTTCATCACATTTGACCGCCAACCGGGATTCCGTGCGACGATCCTACACGACGTACCAATTCCTGGCCAGACATATACTTTCGGAATAGTAAAAGCTGCGCGAGCAGAGGCGATCTCGACGTGCTCAAGAACGCCACCGCCGCGCACTGCGCGTTCATATCAAAAGCGACCTTCGCGAAGGTCTCGCTAAACTGCAAACAGAACTCAAGGAGGCTCTCTAAACATGCGAATCGGAATGGTCGGGCTAGGAAAGATGGGCGGCAACATGTCGCGCCGTCTGGTGCGTGGCGGTCATGAAGTAGTAGCGTTCGATTTGAACGCTGCAACCGTCGCCGAATTCCAGAAGGAAGGAATGATGGGCGCGACCGAACTGAAAAGCTTCGTCGCCCAACTGGAGAAGCCCCGTGTAGCCTGGCTGATGGTGCCAGCCGGGGACGCGACCGAAGGGATGGTCAATAAGCTCGCCGCTCTGTTCGAGCCCGGCGACATCCTGATCGACGGCGGCAATTCCTACTTCAAAGACGACGTGCGGCGCGCGATCGCGCTGCGCGAAAAAGGCATCCAGTACGTGGACGTCGGCACCAGCGGCGGAGTCTGGGGACTCGAACGCGGCTATTGCCTGATGATCGGCGCGGAGAACGACACATTCAAGATCCTCGAACCGGTCTTCAAGACGCTGGCCCCTGGCATGGGCGAAGTTGCGCCTACAGCGGGCCGTCCGCTTGAGGGCCATACCGCCCACCTTGGCTATCTGCATTGTGGTTCGAACGGCGCCGGCCATTTCGTGAAGATGGTCCATAACGGCATCGAATATGGCCTGATGCAGGCGTATGGTGAAGGCTTCGACATCATGAAGAACGCCATGTCGAAAGAGCTCCCGCCGGACCATCGCTATGACCTCGATCTGGGCGAGATCGCGGAGCTCTGGAGGCGCGGCAGCGTCGTCAGTTCCTGGCTGCTTGACTTAAGCGCGATTGCGCTCGCCGAAGATCCACAACTCGCCGCATTCAGCGGCTTCGTGCAGGATTCCGGCGAAGGCCGCTGGACCATCCAGGCCGCTCTCGAAGAGGCCGTCCCGGCAGATGTGCTGACCGCCGCGCTCTTTGTTCGTTTCCGTTCGCGCCAGGACCATACCTTCGCCGAGAAGATGCTCTCCGCGATGCGCAAACAATTCGGCGGGCATATCGAACAGCACGCCACTAAATGATTCAGCCTGACACCGTGCATACCGGCGAGCCGCACGGGCGGATCGCCGATGTCTGCACGATGGTTATCTTCGGCGCTTCCGGCGACTTGACCACGCGCAAGCTGTTGCCGGCGCTGTACAACCTCGCCCGCGCCAAACTGCTTCCGAACGAATTTGCCATTGTCGGATTCGCGAAGGACGAGTTCACCGAAGAGAGCTTCCGCAAGCTGGTGCGCGACAACATCTGCCAGTATGCGGGCGCGCCGGCCAACTGCGAAATCTGCGACAGGCTGGCAAACGGCGCGTACTACATTCAGGGCGATTTCAAGAGCGCCAGCGACTACGCAAAGCTCAAGCAAAAGGTCGCTGAGGTGGAAAGCAACCACCACACTCAGGGCAACATCTTTTTCTATCTTGCGACTCTGCCCCAGTTCTTCGCCGAAATCGTCAACCAGCTTTCCAGCCAAGGCATGACAGGTGAAAACGGCTCTTCCTGGCGTCGCGTCATCATCGAAAAGCCCTTCGGCAGCGATCTCGAATCCGCCCGCGCTCTCAACACGGAGATCGGCAAGGAACTGAAGGAATCGCAGATCTACAGGATCGACCATTATCTCGGCAAAGAAACGGTCCAGAACATCCTCATCTTCCGTTTCGCAAACGGCATCTTCGAGCCAGTGTGGAATCGCCGCTACATAGATCATGTGCAAATCACCGTCGCCGAAAGTCTCGGGGTGGAACGCCGCGGCGGCTACTACGAACACGCCGGATGCCTGCGGGACATGATCCCCAACCACATCCTGCAACTGGTCTCGCTCACCGCCATGGAGCCGCCCATCTCTTTCGATGCCAATGCGGTCCGCGACGAACAGGCGAAGGTATTGCACGCGATCCAGCCCATGGCGCCGGAAGATGTGCTGAAGCGGGCCGTGCGCGGCCAGTACGGCGAGGGTGTTTCCGGTACAAACCACGTACCTGCCTACAGGTCGGAGCCGCTGGTCGATCCGCACTCAAACGCGGAAACCTTCGTTGCCCTGAAACTCGTGCTCGACAACTGGCGCTGGGCGGACGTGCCTTTCTACATACGCACGGGCAAGCGAATGGCAAAGCGCGAAACGGAAATTGTAATCCAGTTTCGCCGCGCGCCCTTCGTGCTCTTCCGCGACACCCCGGTCGAAAAACTGACACCGAACAGGCTGATCCTGCACATCCAGCCGGACGAAGGAATCTCTCTCCAGTTCGGCGCCAAGATCCCCGGCGCGCAAGTACGTGTGGGCGGAGTCACGATGGATTTCCAGTATGCCGACTACTTCGGCGCCGAGCCCAGCACCGGTTACGAGCGCCTGCTCTACGACTGCATGATCGGCGACGCCACGCTCTTCCAGCGCGCCGACATGGTGGAAGCCGGATGGCGCGCCGTCGAGCCGATCCTCGACGTCTGGAAAGCGCTCCCGGCCCGATCATTCCCGAATTACGCCGCTGGCTCCTGGGGCCCGGCGGAAGCCGAAGAGATGATGCGGCGCGACGGGCGGGTCTGGCGAACGGAATAAGAAGGCGAACTTCACCGCTCCGGGGCGCGTATTGCTTTTGGGAGACTGGCGATGCTGAAATTTCTCGTCTGGTGCATTTTGTTCGTGGTCTGCTGGCCGCTCGCGCTTTTCGCTCTGGTGATTTATCCTTTCGTCTGGCTGGCGCTGCTGCCCTTGCGGATTGTCGGTGTCGCCGTCGGCGGGGCGCTGGCTCTGGTGGCTGCGCTGATCATGCTTCCGGCGAGGGTCTTGAGAGGGGCTTTTTAAATGAAGGATTTTTGCGAAGAGATCAAGGTTCTTGGCCACGAACTGGTGGACAAGGTGAAGTCGCTGGTGCATGAGGGCAACGTGCGCCGCATCATCATCAAGAACGAACAGGGTCACACGTTCATCGAGATCCCCGTAACGGTTGCGGCCGTGGGGGTAATCTTCGCGCCCATTCTGGCGGCGGTCGGCGCGCTCGCGGCCATGGCGGCGAAATTCACCGTTGTGGTGGAACGTACGCCGGACCCGTCAGGGGCGTAATCGGGTCAAAGGGTCGCCGATGACCACGTTCATCCAGCTCAGCCCCGGAATGCCCATATAGAAACTTTCCGCAAGGGTGCGGCCCGACCTGTAAGCGGGCAGAATAAAATCCGGCCGCGGGCAAAAGATCAGGTAAGGCTCATAAACCTGTCCGGACGCGCCCGTCGCGCCTTCATGGATATAATCCGCGGCCAGGCTCTGCGGCGCGCCCGCAAACCACGAAGACTTGTTGTCCCACGTGCCGATTTCCCAGCCGGCTGGAGGCGGCCGAAAAGTCCGGCCGTCGAACGAAACGAACTCCGTCGCAATCGCTCCCGGCAGCCACCGGAAGTGAAGCGCGCGATGTTTCCGGTCGCGGTCGTTGGACCCCCAGCTGGCATAGCCGATCACATCCTGCACGCCGGTAACGATCTTTGCGGTATCGTCGAGCACCACGCGGTCCTGCGGCAGCAAAAGGGCTGTGGTCCTGAGCCAGCCGTTGCCCGGCGTATCGTCGAAGCTCTTCAGATCGATCACAAACTTACCCGTATTCCGCGCCGCCAGCGCGCGGTCCACCAGCGCCTTCATGTCGGTCATCGTGTAGCCGTCGAGGCGCGTTACCAGATAGATGGGAAATTGCGGATGGCGGAATGGCGTGTCCCTCTGTTTGAAAAAAGGGTTCGGCACGGGTCCAGCAAGAGGAATGGCAGCGCCCCGCAAACGCTGGTAAAGCAGCGTCAGCTCCGAATCCACGGATGAAGCTTCACTCCGGAAAGCTTCGCCAGTACCCTGAATTTTCAGCGGTACGCCGGTGGTCAGAACGATATAGAGAATCTTTTCCCGCAGCCCGTTATCCGTAAGAAACTTCCCGACGGGCGGCTCAACTTCGCCGTTGTAAACCGCGCGCGTGATCTCCTCGACGGGAGCGGTATCGATCGTGCAGAGATTGGCAAGCGGCACCCCGCGTTTCCGCAGGTAGTACTGGCCAATCTCCCGCGATGCAACCGAGCGCTTGTTCACCACCACCAGAACCTGATCCGGTGTCTGCCCGAATGAGACGGACAGATCCGCAAGGGCCAGCAGTACAAACGCGATAAAGCGGAATCTATTCAAATGCCACAGGCACTTTGCGCTGACGCCGCTTCTCTTCCGGCACCATCAGATCCATAGCCGTCTTGTTCATCGGGACAGAAACGTCGAAGAAGCCGAACATCATCTCTTCCCAGGTCTGTTCGCCGTAATGAACTTCCTTCGTCGGATCGGGATTAAATTTATTCGCCGAGGAATTATCGTAATGCGCGGTGCATTCGATCAGAGTTCCTTTGGGCAGAAGCCGCGGCTGCGCCAGATCGTATTCCAGCTGCCAGTTGAAGTCGTAATGGGGCACAGCGAGAAGCGTTTCCTTCTCGCCGCTCGGATAGGTCACGCGATACTCGAAATCTTTACCGCGGAAATGCATATGCGGCACCAGGCTGACCAGCGTCGCGTCATCTTCGAGCTTCACCTTCGCATCCACCTGGTAGTTCGAATTGCCGGGAGGAATCGCAAAATCCTGGGTGGTCGCCGCAAGAGTAAGCACCCGCTCGGCAGGCTTAGTGGTCGAGAAGATCAGCCCGACCTCGGAAAGATCAGTAGAGGCCTTGCCCGTCGCCGTGTAGTGGATCTGCAGAATGATGTCCGACCCGGCGGGTATCAGCTTCGCCGTCCCCGGGCGAAGAACATTGGGAAGAGTTCCCGGTGCGTATCCGGCAAGCATATCGCCGGCGCCGCCACCTTCACCGCCGTGCTCATGGGGGATGAACGCAACGCCCTTCGGCATCCCTTTCAACCAGGGATTACCGGGCTCGCGCACAAACGCGAGGATGTGATGCACCACGCTGGGGTCGCCGGGCCGCGCTTCCGCCATCTGAACATATTTGTCTTCGGTGAAGCCGCTGGGAAGGATGACGTACTGATAGTCCACCGTTCCCTTCGCGGGAACTGCGAAGGCGGCAGGCATCCTGATCACCATGTCGGGCTTGCCGATGCGCCAGCCGTCGGTCCAGGCAATGGGCTTGGGGGCGTCGGCGGCGTTTCCTGCGGCGGCGCCGCTATCCGCCCACGCGACCAAAGTATCGATAGCAGCCTGGTTCAGCGTCCGGTCGTTGGAAAACTTGCCGAAATGCGGATCGGCGAACCATGGCGGCATCTTTTTGGAAATGACCGCGGTCTTGATGGCTTTCGCCCACGGACGCGTGCTGTCGTAGGTCAGAAACGACATCGGTGCAGCTTCGCCGGGACGGTGACAGGACTGGCAGTCCTTCTGCAATACCGGCAAAACGTCTTTGTAGAAGGTAACGGTAGTGTTGGTAGCGGCCGACGCCGCGGAAACGGCAGCGAGGCAGAGAAAAAGAGTGCGCATTTGTGGGCATCCTCCCCGGAAAGTTCGGTTTCTTCTTATTTTATTGTACGGGAGATGCCGGGCTCAGGTTCGGTCCGGGGGTTCGGCCCAAGGCCAGAAGCCTATTTGGCTGGGCGTGAACCGGCGATGAGGATGTCGACGAGTCGTCTGGCGCTCTGCTGCCAGTCGGGGCTGGTGGCCACATTGGCGACGCCGATCAGCGCCCGCAGCAGGTCGATCGGATCGAGGTCCTTACGAATGTCACCGCTCTTTATCGCGCGTTTCACCAGTGCGCGAAGTGCTTCCTGTATCCGGACGTAGGAAGCCTCGAACACTTTCTTCGGGTCACCCAGCAGCGCGTTGAGTGCAGGGGCGATGAGTTGCTTGGCGGCGATGTAATCGACGAATAACAGCAGCCAGGCCCGCAGTGCTTCAATCGGTGGCAATTCTTCAGCGAACTTCTGTTCCGCAGCGGCCAGCTTTTCCATCTCAGTCCGGTAAACCGCTCCCAGAAGTTCCTCGCGCGCGGGAAAGTGACGGTATAACGTTCCCGGTCCTACGCCTGCGTCTCTGGCGATGTCGTCGAGGCTCGTGTTTGCGCCGGAGCGCGTAAACGCCTCCTTCGCCACTTCCAGAATGCGTTCGCGATTCCTCTGCGCGTCACTGCGCGGCTTACGAACGGAAGCCTGTTTACGTTTCGTGGGCACGTTTCGAAAAACTTTGCAACCGGAGATAGTCTCCGTTAATCTACAGATACGGAGACTAACTCCGTTTTAGCAGGCGCGTAACCATTCGTCAATACGAACGAAGCGCAAGGAGAAAGCAGCATGCGTGTGTTTCTTACAGGAGCTACGGGATTTATCGGATCTGCCATTATTCCGGAGCTCATCAACGCGGGCCATCAGGTGCTTGGACTGACGCGGTCCGAGGCCGGCGCTCAGTCTCTCATTTCCGCTGGCGCCGAGGTGCACCGGGGAAGTCTTGAGGACCCGGAAAGTCTGCGCAGCGGAGCAGCCCAATCGGATGGGGTGATTCACTGCGCTTTCGACCACAGCGCATTCGGCGGAAATGACTTTTCGAAGTTCCTCGAGGTCTGTGAAAAGGACAGGCGCGCCATCGAAGCTCTCGGAGACGCGCTAAGCGGATCGGACCGCCCTTTGGTAATCACCTCCGGAACGGGAATGGGGAACGGCGTTCCAGGTCAACCCGCAACCGAAGACCATTTCGATCCTAACCACCCAAATCCGCGCAGACTGTCGGAAGTCGCCGGCGCTGCCGCGGCGGAGCGTGGCGTGAACGTGTCGGTGGTGCGCCTTCCCCAGGTCCACGATACGGTTAAACAGGGCCTCATTACGTACATGGTCCTGGTAGCCCGTGAAAAAGGGGCCTCGGCGTACATAGGCGAAGGGCTCAATCGCTGGCCGGCGGCGCATGTTCTCGATGTTGCCCGCCTCTACAGGCTTGCGCTGGAGAAGCACGAAGCGGGCAGCAGATACAACGCAGTCGCTGAAGAGGGAGTATCGATGCGGGAGATCGCTGAAGTCATTGGCCGGGGCTTGAAGCTGCCCGTGATCAGCCTTTCCGAGGAGGAAGCGCAGGCTCATTTTGGCTGGCTGGCGATGTTCGCGGGCTTCGACATGCCGGCTTCAAGCGCACTGACCCGGCAACGACTTGGATGGCATCCGACCGGCCCCGGGCTGATTGCCGATCTCGAACAGATGCGCTGGGGCGAAGCAGTAACGCGTTAATAAGGAGAAACAAATGACACAAGTATCAGGAGCAACTTCGACTACAGACGATGTTTTATCGGGGACAGATTTGCACGGAAAACGAGTTCTCGTCACTGGCGTGTCCGCGGGCATCGGCGTTGAGACGGCGCGGGCTCTTGCGTCTCACGGTGCGCAGGTTGTTGGAGCAGCGAGGGACCTTGAGAAAGCCGAAGCCGCGACCGCGCAGGTGCGAAAGGACGCGGCGAATGGTGGCAGCTTCGACCTTGTCCCGCTCGATCTGGCCAGTCTGAAGAGCGTCCGCGCCTGTGCCGACGAACTCCTGGCGCGCGGGCATGCTTTCGACGTGGTCATAGCCAATGCAGGAGTAATGGCGACTCCATTCGGGCACACCATGGACGGCTTTGAGACGCAGTTCGGCACCAACCACCTCGGCCATTTTGTATTGGTCAATCGCATTGCCCCGCTGATTCGCGCCGGCGGACGGCTGATCAACCTCGCGTCTTCCGGGCATCGCTTCTCCAATGTGGACTTGGGCGACCCCGGTTTCCAACGGACGGCCTACGATCCGTTCGTCGCTTACGGCCGCTCCAAAACCGCCAACATTCTCTTCGCCGTCGCCTTCGACCAGCGGCATCGCGGGCGCGGCGTCCGTGCAGCAGCCGTCCACCCGGGAGGTATCCGGACCGAACTCGGCCGCCACATGGATCCGGCTCAACTCCAGACGATGATCGATCAGATGAACCGGCAAATGACGGCGGAAGGCAAGACTCCGTTCCAGTGGAAGACGATCCCGCAGGGAGCGGCCACTTCAGTCTGGGCCGGCTTTGTTGCCCCGGCCGATGAAATCGGCGGCCGCTACTGCGAGAACTGCCATGTCGGCACGATCGTACCGGACGATGTGGTTATCAGCGCAATCAGCGAAGGCGTCCGGGCGTATGCGCTCGATCCGCACAACGCTGAGGCGCTCTGGAAGAAGAGCGAGGAACTGGTTGGAGAGTCTTTCTGAAATCAGGGGGAAACGAAATGAGAGAGAAGACGAATCCCGGTAACCGGTTTAGGTTCGCGGGCACCTCGCTGACTGTAAACCGCCTCGGTTATGGGGCCATGCAACTCGCGGGTCAAGATGGCGACAAGAGGGTTTGGGGTCCGCCGCGCGATATTCCCGCCGCGATCGCGGTTCTTCGCGAGGCTGTCGCGTCGGGCGTGAACCACATAGATACCAGCGATTTCTACGGTCCCCATATCACCAATCAGATCATTAAGCAGGCCTTGCATCCTTATCCCGATGACCTGACGATTGTGACCAAAGTCGGCGGGCGCCGCGGCGTAGACGGTTCCTGGCTTCACGCACGCTCTCGCCAGGAAATTATCGATGCCGTACACGACAACCTGCGCAACCTGGGCCTCGACGCGCTCCAGGTCGTGAATCTCCGTCTCGGCGGTTTCGCCACGCCGGAAGACGAGCCATTTGAAGAGCCACTCTCCGCGCTCGCTGAGTTGAAGCAGCAGGGCCTCGTTCAACATATCGGGCTGAGCACCGTATCGCCGCGGCAGTGGGACGACGCGCAGGCGCTCACAGAGATCGTCTGCATTCAGAACCTCTATAACCTCGCGCAGCGCGGCGACGATCAATTCATCGACGATCTGGCCGCTCAGGGCATTGCCTATGTGCCCTACTTCCCGCTCGGCGGGTTCTCGCCGCTCCAGTCGGCAGCGCTCGATGCGGCTGCGGCATCCCTCCGGGCGACACCGATGCAGGTCGCGCTGGCGTGGCTCCTTCAGCGCGCTCCCAATATTCTTCTCATTCCCGGTACATCGTCGATCGGCCATCTCCGCGAAAATCTCGCGGCGGCGACACTGGAAGTTCCACCGGAAATCATCGCCAAACTCGACAGCATCGCGAGTGCCCCCAGATTAGGCTAAGATCACAGCGGGATGGCTCCCATCGGCCAATTGGCCTTTTGAGAAGACGCCTCGAACGGGTTCCCCCGGGTGTCGACGCTGGGGGTATCGTGGCAGGTACTCTTCACGGGATCTCAACGGCGGGATACTCTTCAGCGTATTCGTCGCCACAGCAGCCGTAGTACGTGACAATGCGTTTGTCGAAGTCAACGTCGTAGCGGACGATGCCTGCTCGCCATGTAGCGGCCAGAAACTCCGGGAACGTGCTCTTACCGGCCTGGTCGGTTCGCAGAGCAGTGATGAGTGCATTGCGGTCGAATGGCGGCACATCGACTGTGCCGCTCACGAGCGGCGCGCTCTGAATCACTACCGGTCCCTGCTCAGTAAGGTATAAGCTCTGACACGCGGGCAAGAACCAAAGATTGCGCGTCACTCCCGCGCGGCCTGTAAATTATCCTTCGCAGTGCTCATAGTTGTGCTTTATCTCCTCTTATCGGCCGCGTGACTGTCTGCCTGGCTTGTTGCCGGCAATCTCGACGGTATACTTCAGGCTATGGTCCCACCGCGCAGGAAAATGGTCGCAGCTCTCTCTTGCTTTCATTTGAGAAAACGTTGACAAGGCCGCTCGATGGTTACAAAAATGGTTACAATCACTATCTTTGGCAGACGAATAAACGCTGTAAAGCTAAGTAAATAAAATAGTTTGGGCCCTTAGCTCAATGGTTAGAGCAGCGGACTCATAATCCGTTGGTTGCAGGTTCAAGTCCTGCAGGGCCCACCATCCTGCCCACCTTTGGTAAACCG
>Ga0302326_10031189_pt1 | contig 10649 bp, 9 predicted proteins | sample Palsa_T0_3_FD_202264 | JGI IMG/M metagenome (GOLD analysis project Ga0302326, IMG submission 202264) | Peat permafrost microbial communities from Stordalen Mire near Abisko, Sweden - Palsa_T0_3 | ecosystem: Environmental > Terrestrial > Soil > Palsa > Peat permafrost | place: Sweden: Abisko...
CGGCAATTGCCGCGACAGCGCCGGTGCGGCTGATTTCCCGGCCGAGCATAAACGTGAAAAATACCGCCAGACTCGCGAGCAATAACATGGCCGATCGAGTGGCGGCAATGGAATATCCGAACAATCGCCAGACTAGCGCCAGGTAGGCCATTACGGCGGGAGGATGTGCGTTGGGGATGGTGGAATGCGGAATCCAGGCGCCATCGTGAAAGATATCGAGCGATGCCGGAACGAACTGGCCGAGCTCGTCCCAAAAGTAAGGGAGCCTCAAATAGGGAAGATGCGCGAGGAAAACGATCAGGGCCAATGCTGCCGCGAGCAGCAGCGCTAAGACGGGTGTTTTACTGAATGGCACCGGGCTTGCCGGGATGAGGCTCCAACTTGATTTCTCCAAATGTCGATTCATACTGCGAAACGTTTTGGGTGAGCACATTTAACAGCGCCTTGGCCTGCTGCGGGCTCACATAAACGCCCTGGAAATTATGGATGGTTACGCTGTCGGGCGCGGTTTGATTCACGATGCCGAACATTAGAAAGAAGTCCCACAGGTTTACGCGGATTTGCACGCTGTTGGCGTAGGATTCGCGGTACTCGGGAGCATTGACCAGGTGGAATTTCGGCGCGGGCTGGGAAGGCGTCATAGACACCTCCATAGTGACACACGAGGCGACGGCGGTTAGTCGATCTGATCGCCCTGATCTTCAGGATCGCCGATAGGGATGCGCAGCAACATTTCCGGATCTAGGAATTGCAGAAAACCCGGAGCGAGCGTGTCGTTGGGATCGTCGATGTTGGTGGGCGCGAGCGCGCCGTCGGCTCCGATCAGGCAGAGATCGGTGTCCGGCCACTGGTCGCGCGCGCTATCCAGGGCATTGGTGAAAGAAAGAAGGTCGGGGTGTTCCAAACGGCGGGCCGCGGGTGCGTGTGGCGGCTTGGGCGGCTGGGTAGTGATGCCGAGATGCTGGTGATGCGACTTTTGGAGAATTTCGGCGATCTTATGGAGCGCTTCTGGTTTCATGCGGTTCCCTTTCAATCGCCAGAGTAGGGCAACCACTTAGGGAACGCGCGACGGTGCGTGCGTAAGTGATTCTCGCGGCAGGGAAGAAAAAATTGCTCGATTTGTGATCACGCTATGATCGTAGTCCGTGAGCGGAACACTGTACGTTGTTGCGACCCCGATTGGCAACCTGGACGACATCACGTTGCGCGCTATCCGGGTTTTGCGGGAAGTGGACCGGATTGCGTGCGAGGACACGCGGCAGACGCGCAAGCTGCTGGATCGCCACGGTATCGCGAGGCCTTTGGTGAGCTATCACGAACACAACGAGCAGGCACGCGCGGAGGAGCTGCTGACAGCCTTAGAGGCGGGAGTTAATATCGCGCTGGTATCGGACGCGGGCACGCCATTGATCGCCGATCCGGGCTATCGGCTGGTGGCGCAGGCGCGCGCGCAGGGCATCGCGGTATCGCCCATACCCGGGCCATCGGCGGTGTTGGCGTCGTTAAGCGCGTCCGGACTCCCGACCGATGCATTCTTCTTTGGCGGCTTTCTACCGGCGAAGAAAACCCAGCGCAGAAAAATTCTGGAAGAGTTGAAGCTGTACCAGGGAACTCTGGTGTTCTATGAAACGCCGCACCGAATTCTGGAGGCCTTGGACGATATTGCGGACGTGCTGGGGCCGCGCCGGATGACGCTCGGGCGCGAGCTGACCAAGATTCACGAAGAATTTCTGGTGGGCGATGCAGCGGAATTGCGAGCGACGCTGGCGAAACGCCAGTCGATCAAGGGAGAGATCACGCTGGTTGTCGGCAAGGGCGAGCTTCCAGCCGCTGACGCGATGCCGATCGAAGCGGCTTTCGAGAAGTTACTCGCGGGCGGCGTTCCGCGCATGGAGGCGATGAAGACTATCGCACGCGAGCGGGGTTTATCGAAGCGCGAGGTCTATCAGAAACTCAACCAGCAATAACCTGGGGCGTCGGGCGGCGTGCGGGCGCTGGACAGCAATCCGCCGGGCAGGCTTCGTAATTTCGCGGGTCGGCGATCAACTCGCGAATCATCCTTAAGAACTTGGGATGCACGCCCACGGTGGCGGCTCGCAACATGTTCACGCCACGTTCACGGGCGATGGCCTGCGCTTCGAAGTCAAGATCGTAGATCACTTCCATGTGGTCGGAAATGAAACCGATGGGAACGACCACGACATCGACGCCGCGATCGAGTTGTCGCAACGCATCGGCGATGTCCGGTTCAAGCCAGGGCTGGGAAGGAGGCCCGCTGCGGCTTTGATAGGTCAAAGTCCAATCCCTGCATCCAATGCATTCCGAGACTAGCCGGCACGATTCCTGAAGCTGTCGTTGATAGTCGCTGCTATCGGCCATTGACATAGGAATGCTATGGGCGGTGTAGATGACTTTCGCAGGAACGGCGCCGATGGATTCACGAATCCGATCGGATTGCGCTTCGATAAACAACGGGTGGTTATAGAACGACCGCAGCTTCCGGATTTCCGGCGCTCCGTCAACCTGCGCTCGCGCGCGCTCAATATCTTCCAAATATTGCCGGCAGCCGGAATAGGAACTGAAAATCGAAGTGACGAACGCGAGAGCGCGTCGCACGCCGTCAGCCTTCATTTGGCGCAGCGTGTCGGCGAGGAATGGATGCCAGTTGCGATTTCCCCAGTAAATAGGCAACCGCACCCCATGGCTCGACAATTCGACTTCCAGCCCGGCGATCAACGCCCGGGCTTGATCGTTGATGGGGCTCTTGCCGCCGAAGTGATAATAATGCTCGGCGACCGCGAGCATGCGGTCCCGGGGAACGTTGCGCCCACGCAGCACATTCTCGAGAAATGGAATGACGTCGTCCGGCTTTTCAGGTCCTCCGAAGGACAGCACTAATACAGCGTCAAAAGCGGGATCGACCATCCATACTTATTGTAATTGGCTTATGTAGCTGGATCAGCGCCAATGGCCGCGGTGGTAATGCCAGCCGTTGCCATGCCGCTCCCAGCGGTCAGCTACCCAGACGGCATGCGGACGCGGTGGTACGGCCCATCGGCCATTGGCCCACACCCAGCGGCCTCCGTTCAAATTCCAAAAGCCGTCGATCCACACATAACCTGGGCCGGGCGCATATCCGACCGCACCAACGGCATAAGGCGCCGGCGGCGGCGCAGGCACGACGACCGCTGCGCGCGGCGGCCCGCAAGCCACTATCGCGGACGACGCCAAAAGAATCCCCGTAAGAACTGCCGATTTCATCGCAGTATGTCTCCTCACCTTTTAGATGAGGAGCTCACCGCGACGGGTTTCGATGCATGAACGTCTGGTAACGTTAGGGCGGATTCATCATTGCTTCGAGAGAGCCACGGAAACCGCTGGACTACACGTCACTTTCGCAGCCGAAGATCCGCCGCAAACCGCAACTTTGACCGAGCTGCCGGTTAGATCCGATGGCAGAATGAGATCGATCTGCTGCATTCCGGGAATACCGGGGGCCGGACCACCGTAGTAAGGTTGCTTGATCGCCTGAGTGCCGATCTTGGCGGTTATGACACCAGTTCCGGATAAACCAGTTGCGTAAATTTGGATGATGCTGCCAGGTGCAGCCGGCTTTTTGGAACTGTTCAGACTGTAGTCCTGATTCAGCACGCCGTCGGTGAAGATGCCGGGTGCAAAAGGCGTTAAGGTGGCACTGAGCGGCGCGCTGGCCATTCCATCCACTGTGACGATTACCTGCGCGGATGTTTTTGCCGCCAGGCCTGCCGGCACGATCACATTGATCTGAGTATCATTCGCGAAGAGGACTTTGGCATCCAGACCATCGAACGCTACGGTAACAACCTTGCCGGAGAGCTGAGTTCCACCGATGGTCGCCATGGATCCGGGAGCGACTGGGCCGGCTGCGAAGGTGGCGCCATTGACGAGCGTCAGGGCGGAAGGCAGTTGAATGGCGGGCGCGGTAGCCGACGCAACTACAAAAGTGATCGCTACGCTGGTGCTTCCAACGATCGGCCCGGCGTTGATCGTCAAAGTCGCGTTGTAAGTGCCGGGAGCGAGCGTTCCCGGAATCGCGTCGATTAGAATGTTTTGGCTATTTTCGCCTTGCGGCGGATACAATTTCAGCCAGCCGCTGCCGCTGGCGTAATTAACCGAAGCAGTCCATGGCATTACGCCGCCGGATAAATTTTCAACCGTCAGCTGCTGCGACAGATTGGATGCATTAAACGTAAACGAGGTTTGCGAAACCGACAAGCGCGGGAAATAATGAGCGTTGCAATCGCCGACGATCGTACAATCATCGGGAACCGCTACTTGCTGGAAGCGGGGAATGGGATCGGTGGCGGTGGCGGTATAGACGGTGGAAATTGGCGCGAGCGAGACGTTCTCCGAGGTTTGAACCTCGGCGATGCTGGACGGCGCGAGCACTAAGAATGTGGGAAATTGCGCGCTCTCCTGGGTCGACGCATTCGCATCCATCACCTGGTAAACCGCGATTCCCGCACCATTGGTTAGCGTGATCGGGGTGATTGAATCCAGCGCGGCGGTTCCGGATCCCGCGGCTCCGGGAGTATAGAGAACGGTTCCACCGGCGCCGTTCGCATCGGTATTCTGGACCAGCGAGAGGAGCAGGGTTGAGTTTCCGGGCGTGTATTTTCCTCCCGAAGCAGTCATGCCGAGGTCGCCACCGGCAGTGGGCTGTGTCGCATCCGATCCCGCGATTGCGGTGGGGACATAAAGCTGGGCACCGGCCGGAAGGCCCGCATACTGCACGATGATGCGCGTGCCGGTATCGGCGCCGGCGTTGGACGAATCGCTGAGCGGCGCGAACGAATCCGCGAAGCCTTCGGTGACCCGAGTGGAGGTGAATATCGTGCCGGATGCAAGAAAACTGGCGAAACTCGCGAGATTAGATGGCGCCGGCGATCCTTTCTGGCTGCAAACGATCTTGCCGGAGAAGGCCTCGTAAAGGCCGCGCATGGGGGTTCCAACCGTGACCGGGTTGGACGAAACCGACACACTCACATTCGAATTGAACCCGATCAAGACCTGCAGCAGACTGTTCGGCGCGAAGTTGAGTTGGTTAGCCGCGCCTCGAAGCCCGGACAGATCGAGCGTGACTGAGCCGGTGGGGGACAACGTGAAGGTTGCATTATTGAACATCAGCGACGCCTGGCCCGAGAGCGCAGGCTGCGAACTGACGGTCTGCGGCCCAGTGCCGTTGTCCGCTGTGAGTATAATGCCCAGTAGAGTCGATGAATCCGGCGCCAGGCGATTAGTGATGTTTACGTTGAGAAAGACGGAAAGATTAATCGATACGGTTGCGTTCGGAATGCCACCGGAGCAATTGAAAACCAGGTCGCCGGTCCTTTCGGTGATGCCTTCTCCGTGCACGATGAGTGGTTCTCCGGAGGTAGCGCAAGTTAGGGTGGTGGCACCGGCCGGAAGCACAGCGGCAGCCATCAACAGGGACAGCGGGGCGAATAATAGGCGAAACATGAGGGTAGAACCTTTCAGAAATTGCCGGGCGCGGTTTTCCGATTATACATTACCGTTGGCCTTGTTACAATGAGGCAGGTTTTCGCTTTCATTAATTTATGACGGTTCTCGCCCCCACTCCACGGATAGCCGCGCCAAAACCGGCGGAGCAGGGTTTGGTGGATACGTTCGGCCGTCTGCACGATAATCTCCGGATCAGCGTGACGGATCGCTGCAATGTCCGTTGTTTTTATTGCATGCCGGAAGGCAATGTGAACTATATGCGGCGCGAGGATCTGCTCTCTTTTGAAGAAATAGAGCACTTCGCGAAAGTCGCGGTGTCGCTGGGCGTGACGAAAATCCGGGTGACGGGCGGCGAGCCGCTGGTGCGCAAGGACCTTCCGGCGCTAATCGAAAAGCTATGCGCGATTCCCGGCCTCGGCGATATCGCGCTCACCACCAATGGCGTGCTGCTGGCCAAGCACGCGCAAGCTCTATACGACGCAGGCTTACGCCGTTTGAACGTGCATCTGGACACCCTGGATCGCGAGCGCTTCCACAAGATTACGCGCCGCGATGACTTGGACAAAGTCCTGGAGGGCATCGATACAGCACAGCGGATCGGATTCGGGAAGATCAAGATCAACGCGGTCGCTGTGAAGAATCTGGTGGAACCCGACATCGTTCCGTTGGCGCAATATGGGCGCGAGCGTGGCATCGAGGTGCGTTTCATCGAGTTCATGCCACTGGATTCGCAGGGGCTCTGGGCGCGGGGAAACGTTCTGTCGGCGGACGAAATCATCGAGACGCTGTCGCGGGAAATCTCGCCGTTGATCGAAATACCGGACCGCGATCCGCGGGCTCCGGCCACTGAGTACCATTTTGCGGATGGGATCGGAGCGGTCGGCTTCATCGCTTCGGTCACCCGCCCGTTCTGCTTGAACTGTAATCGCCTGCGGCTTACCAGCGACGGTAAGCTGCGTTACTGCCTATTCGCGATTGACGAGACCGACGTCCGTGGGGCGCTCCGCAACGGCGCGCCGGATGCCGAGATCGCGGCCACCATCCGCCAAACCGTACACCAAAAGTGGCTAGGGCACGAAATCAATAGCGCCAAATTTGTCGCTCCGCCGCGTCCGATGTATGCAATCGGTGGCTAGTGTCGCTGGCGAGGAAGCGTTCGCTCAGATCGAGAAGGCGTTAGCCGCCGGTGGCGCTGCGGCGGCACTGGATCTGCTGGCGCGAAAATTCCTGACCGAGAAACAATACCCCCGGCTTTTTGAAACGCGCCTGATGCAGAAGCGCCATGAATTGGGACTGCCACTGATTCAACTGGGGGCGATCGAGGATTTGCCGGAGCCGTCGCGCGCCAGCTACGAGGAGGGGGTGAGACAAGCCGCGCGAGAAATCGGCGGTCTGTTTCTGGCCGACGGCGATATTCCACACGCCTGGCCGTACTTTCGCGCTATCGGTGACCGCGAAACGGTGGCCGCGGCGATCGAGAAGGCCGAGGCTGGAGATCAGACAGAAGCCTTGATCGACATTGCGCTGGGCGAGCGCGTGCATGCGCCCAAGGGGCTGGAATTAGTTATCGCGCAGCACGGCATCTGCCGGGCGATTACGTACTTTGAGCAGTTTCCGGATCTGGACCGCCGCGAGGAATGCTTGATTTTGTTGGTCCGCATGCTGCACTCGGAGCTGGTTGCAAACCTTAACAGCGCGATTGTCCAGCGAGAGGGCCGGGCGCCGGACGCCAACCGGATTACCGACCTGATCTTGGGACGCGACTGGCTTTTCGGTGAGTTCGATGCTTATGTCGACACCTCGCACGTGATCAACGTGGTTCGGTTCGCCGTGGATTTAGAAAATCAAGAAGCTATGCGGCTGGCGCTGGAGCTTTGCGAATACGGCGCGCATTTGTCTGCCCAGTTCAAGATGAGGGGCGAGCCGCCATTCGAGGACATCTATCGCGACTATGCCATTTACCTGCGCGGCTTACTGGGAGACGATGTGGACTACGCGGTCGCGCATTTCAAATCGAAGATCGTTGCGCAACAAGACCCTATGACCGCCATTCGATCCGCGCAGGTGTTGGTAGGCTTACTGGTGCGGCGCGAGCGATTTAAAGATGCAATGCAAATCGCTATCGAGCATTTGAGTGAAATCGCACCGGAACAACTGGCCGGTCCGACCACGTTTCAACTCTGCCAACTGGCAGGCGATTCCGAGCGGCTTAAACAACTAGCGCGCGAGCGGGGCGATCTGCTCAGTTTTGCCGCAGGCGCGATTCAGAGCTAACGGTTACTGTACACTTCACGGCTCCAGGCGCGTCTCAATTATATGCGTGGTGGAGACTTCATTTCAGGCTGGGGCAAAATTCTTCGTGGCAAACTTCCGCTGCTATCCATCGAAATTACCAGCGAGTGTCCGCTCAGTTGTCCGGGTTGTTACGCATACGGCGACCGGCATCTGGGCGGAGGCGTGACGCTGACTCAATTGTCCGATTCGCGCGGCGAGACTCTTGTTCAGGGGATCTTAAGGTTGGTTGACGAGCACGATCCGATGCAGCTCAGCCTGGTAGGCGGAGAGCCGATGATGCGGCATCGTGAGTTGAGTAAACTATTGCCGATCCTGAGTGAACGCGGTATCTACACGATGGTGGTTACCAGCGGAGTGATTCCGATTCCCGCGGAATGGACGTCGCTCCCGCGCATTACCGTGGCCATTTCCGTGGATGGATTGCCGGAGCATCACGACGAGCGCCGCAAGCCCGCCACTTACGAACGAATCCTCCGCAACATTGCGGGCCGCAGGGTCTACATTCATTGGACCGCGGTACGAGCGCACGTGCTGGATCTCAATTATGCCGAGCGTTACCTGGAGTTCTGGAGCGCGCGCGAGGAAGTGCATCGCATCTGGATGAGCGTGTACACGCCCCAACGCGGTGAACAGAGCGCGGAGCGGCTCACCGTGGAAGACCGGGCGCGATTAGCAGATGCGATTCCGTGGCTGGCCGCGAGGTATCCAAAGTTTCTCATCAAGGCAGGAATGGCGCGGGCGATTATGCAGCCTCCCGCCAGCCCCTCGGACTGCGCCTTCGCGCGGGTGTCGGCGAATTACACGGCGGACCTGCGTACGCGTGTTGAGCCGTGCGTGTTCGGCGGCGATCCGGACTGCTCGGAATGCGGCTGCGCGATCAGTTCCGCGCTGCACTGGATCACGAACGAAAAGGTGGGACCGATCGCGGCCCGGCGTTTGCTGGATGCGTCTCTGGGCATCGGCGCGGCGGTAGCACGGTTGAAGAAGGCTAGCTAGACCGCTTGCTCACGCGCGCGGCTCAGTCGTCGTCACTTGCGAGTTTAGCCAGGACCGAAAAGTCTTCTAGCGTCGTGGTGTCGCCCTTCACCTCACCGTTGGTTGCAAGCTCGCGAAGCAGGCGGCGCATGATCTTGCCGCTGCGCGTTTTGGGAAGCGAATCCGTGAAGCGGATATCGTCGGGCTTGGCTATGGGACCGATTTCCTTGGCCACCCACTGGCGCAATAGATTCTTGTTTTCCTCGCTGGGCGCCTGTCCGCTCTTCAGAGTGACGAATGCCGAGACGGCTTGTCCTTTAACGTCATCGGGACGTCCCACCACCGCGGCTTCGGCCACCATGGGATTGGCGACCAGCGCCGACTCAATCTCCATGGTGCTCAGGCGGTGCCCGGCTACGTTCAGAACGTCGTCGATGCGGCCCATCACCCAAAAATAGCCATCGGAATCAATGCGCGCGCCATCGCCGGCGAAGTACATGCCGGGGATTTGCGACCAGTATTGTTCCTGGTAGCGCTCCGGATCGCCGTAAATGCTTCGCAACATGGAGGGCCACGGTTGTTTGATCACCAGAAACCCGCCAGCGCCTGGAGGCACGGTCGCGCCTTCGCGGGTTACCACGTCGGCGATCACGCCCGGCAGCGGCAGCGTCGCGGAACCGGGCTTGGTCGCGATCGCGCCCGGAAGCGGCGAGATCATCGCGGCGCCGGTCTCGGTTTGCCACCAGGTGTCGACGATGGGGCAGCGGCCGTGGCCGATCACTTCGCGGTACCACATCCAGGCTTCGGGATTGATGGGCTCTCCGACGCTCCCGAGCAGCCGCAACGAGCTTAAGCTGTGCTTGCGGGGCCATTGCTCGCCCAGGCGCATGAAAGCGCGAATCGAGGTGGGCGCGGTGTAAAAGATGCTGACTTTATATTTATCGATGATGCGCCAGAAGCGATCAGGCTCGGGCCAAGTGGGCCCGCCCTCATAGATGACTACGCTCGCGCCGTTCTGCAGCATTCCATAGACAACGTAAGTGTGGCCGGTGACCCAGCCGATATCGGCCGAACACCAAAAGGTGTCTTCATCGCGCAGATCGAAGATCCATTTAGCCGTGATATAAGAGCTGACAGAGTAGCCGCCGGTAGTGTGGAGAATGCCTTTCGGCTTGCCCGTGGTGCCGGAAGTGTAGAGCAGATAAAGTGGATGCTCGGCGTCCAGAGGCGCGGCCGGACAGTCATCGGACGCCATTTCCATCAATTCGTGCCACCAATGATCGCGGCCGGCCTGCATCGTGACATTGCTTCCGGTCCGCCGGTAAACCAACACGTTCTTAACGGTGGAACACCGCGGCAGCGCCTGGTCCACGGCTTCTTTCAGTTTCACCTCGGCGCCTCTCCGGAATGCCCCGTCCTGCGTGATCACCGCCGATGCTCCGCAATCGTTAATGCGATCGATCAGCGCCTGCGCGGAAAATCCGCCGAACACCACGGTGTGCGCAGCCCCGATCCGCGCGCATGCAAGCATTGCGATCGGCAGCTCAGGCACCATGCCCATATAGATGGCGACGCGATCGCCTTTGGACACGCCCAACGACTTCAGCACGTTCGCGCACTTGGAAACCTCGCGCAGCAGTTGTTGATAGGTGAGCGTTCGCGAATCGCCCGGCTCGCCTTCCCACCGGATGGCGGCTTTGTTTTTGCGCCAGGTGGCGGCGTGGCGGTCGAGGCAGTTGTAGGAAATGTTCAGTTCGCCGCCGATGAACCATTTGGCGAAAGGCAGCTTCCATTCAAGAACACGGTCCCATGGCTTAAACCAGTGCAGCTCTCGCGCGATCCCGGCCCAAAAGCCCTCCGGATCTTCCTTGGCCTCC
>Ga0302326_10031190_pt1 | contig 10648 bp, 12 predicted proteins | sample Palsa_T0_3_FD_202264 | JGI IMG/M metagenome (GOLD analysis project Ga0302326, IMG submission 202264) | Peat permafrost microbial communities from Stordalen Mire near Abisko, Sweden - Palsa_T0_3 | ecosystem: Environmental > Terrestrial > Soil > Palsa > Peat permafrost | place: Sweden: Abisko...
CGGCGCAGACGCTGCAGCCGCGCCACGTGCCGGCCGCGCAGCTGCGCGCGCAACTCCTGGGCGACGGGGTCGACTTGCGCCGCACGGCGGCCGCGCCCGCATGACGATCGACGTCTGCGACCTCGGCGATTGGGGCGCCGCCTCGTTGCTGGCCGAGTACGATCCCTGCGACGACGCGATCCGCATCAATGCGCGGGTCGTAGCGCGCGTACGCGCCGCGCTCGGCGAGGGATCGGCGCAACGCTTCATCGCTTGTGCGGTGGCGCACGAGGCCTTTCATCGGGCACGTCCGGGCGCCCGCGAAGCCGAAGCGCATGCCTACGCGCGCGCCCGCAGCGGCGTCGATCCGAGCGTCTTCGAGGCGGTGCTGCGATAGCTCTATTCGCGGGTATCGATGGCGGCCAGAGTTCGACGATCGCGGCGATCGGTGACGAGCGCGATCTCATCGCGCGCGGTAGCGGGCCGCCGGCCGACCTAGTCGGAGAACCGCGCGACTCGGGGCGGCAGTTGGCGGCCCTCGAGGCGGCGCTGGGCTCCGCGCTCGCAGTGGCCCGCTTGGATCCGGCGACGCGCTTGCAGGCAGTGGTCGCGGGCATCAGCGGCTTCGACCGGGGCCTCAGTCCCGTCCCGGTGCTCGGCGAGCGGGCCGAGCGGGTGACGATCGCGCACGACACCGTCATCGCGCACGAGGGCGCGCTCGGCGGAGCAGCCGGTATCGTCGTGATCGGGGGGAGCGGCAGCGTGGCGCTGGGTAATGCCGAGCCCGGCGCGCCCTTCGTGCGCTGCGGCGGCTGGGGCTACTTTTTCGGCGACGAGGGCAGTGCGATCTGGATCGCGCGCAGCGCCTTGCGCCTGGCGATGCTGCGCGAAGACCGCGAGGAGCCGGGCGCCCTCGGCGCCCGCGCGCATGCCTTCTACGGCACGAACTCGCTGCGCGCGATTCAGCACGCGTTCGCGCACGGCGACATCTCGCGCCCGGCGCTGGCGGCATTTGCGAGCGAGGTCTTCGACTGTGCCGCCGAGGGCGACCGCGACGCGCTGCGCGTGCGCGATGCCGCGGCGGCGGAACTCGCCGCCCTCGCCGCCACCGTCGACCGCCAGCTCGAGGCGACGCCGATCCGCTTGGTCTCATACGCGGGCGGCCTGTTTGGGGACGAGCCGTTCACCGATGCCTTCGGGCAAGTGTTGCTGGAAACGCTGCCGCATGCGAACTTCGTAGCGCCCGCTGGAGATCCGGCGCTGGGCGCGCTCTCGCTCGCGCGTAAGAGCGTGCGCGCGTGAGCGCGCTGCTGGAGCGGCTGCGCGGCGGCCTGATCGTTTCGGTCCAGGCTGAAGCGGAGTCGGTGCTCAACACTCCCGAGGCGATCGTGCTGCTGGCGCGCTGCGCGATCCAAAACGGTGCGGTCGGCGTGCGGGTTGAGGGCGAAGCACGGATCTCGGCGGTCCGCGCCGCCTTGCCGGGAGCCGTGGTCATCGGCCTACTCAAGTACGCGCACGAGGGCTTTGAACCGTACATCACCTCGACCCGGGCCGAGATCGCGGCGGTCGCGCACGCGGGCGCCCAGATCGTCGCCTTCGATGCGACCTCGCGACCACGGGCAGACCGCTCTTCGGTAGCGGGGCTGACGGCCGAGGCGCGAGCGCGCGGCGTACTCGCGATGGCCGATTGCTCCGGGGCCGAAGACGCGGCTCTGGCCATTCGCTCCCGGGCCGACATCGTCGCGACGACGCTGGCCGGGTATACCCCCGCCACACGTGGCCGAGGCCTGCCGGCATTGGACCTGGCGGCCTCGATTGCCGCCCGCCATCCCTTCGCTGTCTGCGAGGGCGGCGTAGCGACGCCCGAGCAGCTCCGCGCCGCCTTCGAAGCGGGTGCAAGCGCCGTCGTGGTCGGCACCGAGATCACGAACATCGACCTCATCGTGCGCCGCTTCGCAGCCGCAGCTCCGCGCTCGAAGGGATAGTCATAGCGGGGTCCCGCGCCGCAGCGTCGGCGCGGGGGCGTGCAGCAGCGTTTTCGGCGCGCCAGTGCCGAAAGCGCTGCGTAGCGCCAAGCACGCCGCACCGTGGCGTGCTTTCAACAGGAGAGGGACGTGCGCGGTCTAACCTCCCCCACGCGCGGCGAGTTGCGTTGCCCCGTCGCAGGTTCGAAGGAGTATCCTTGGCACAGGTGTCGGCGCCGCGAAAGCTAGGACTCGGCCCGGGGTTTTGGCCGGTAACGATCGCGATGACGGTCCTCAATCTGATCGTCACCTACGGAATCATCGTCTTCCCGATCGATTCGGTCTTGCCCGAGGCGGCCGCTCCGGCCGGCGATATCGACGCGCTCTTCAAGTTCATGAGCGTGTTCGGAAATGCGATCTTCGTCTACGTAACCGGGTATCTCGTCTACTTCTCGATCGTCTGGCGGCGCCGCTCGACCGATCCCCCGGAAGCCATCGGCATCCAAATCCACGACAACAACAAGCTCGAGTTTTGGTGGACGGTGGTGCCCTGCATCCTGGTCCTGATGATCGCGATCTTTTCGGTCCGGATCTGGTGGAGCTTACAGAACCAGATCGGCGACGTCTTGACGATGGAAGCGGTCGGCCACCAGTTCAAATTCGAGTTTCGGTATCCGCGGCTCAAAGCGTCGGTCTACGACGACATGCACGTGCCGGTCGATACGCCGGTGACCCTGCAGGTCACCTCGAGCGACGTAATCCATTCGTTCTGGGTGCCCGAAGTGCGCATCAAGGCCGACATGGTCCCGGGCCTCGTGCAAACCCTGCGCTTTACGCCTTCGAAGGTCGGCACGTATCGCATCATCTGCACCGAGTTCTGCGGCGTCAATCACGGCAACATGTTCGCGACGCTGCACATCGACTCGCAGCAGGATTTCGGCAGGTGGCTCGCCGCGACGTCGAAGTCGCAGGGCCAGAGCGCCGGCGCTGTGCAGCTGGCTTCCGGGCAGGCGGCCGCGGGGCAGCAGCTGTTCGGCCAGAAGTGCTCGAGCTGTCACTCGATTGGGCCGTTCGAACAGAAGATCGTGGGCCCCGGCCTTGGAAAGCTGCTCAGCGACCCGAACCACCCGAACCTGGTGACGGGCGAAAAGCCCAACCCCGTCGACATCTCGCACATCCTGATCAACGGCTACCAAGGGCCGGACAATTCTGCGGGCAAGAACGCTCCGGCGATCGGCGTCATGCCGAACCGCCAGGCCAACGCCCTCAGCAATCAAGACATCGCCAACCTCGTCGCGTACCTGACGAGCTTGAGCCAGAGCAAATAATGGAGAACGCATGGCAGTAGCAGCCTCCCACGCGGGTCACTTGGAGCAGCACGATCACATCCACCCCGAGCCGACCACCTTCATCGGCAAGTATATCTTTTCGCTCGATGCCAAGGTCATCGGCATCCAGTACATGATCACCGGGCTGCTGTTCTTCATCATCTCGGGCCTGCTCGCCGAAGTCGTGCGAATCCAGCTGCTGCGGCCCGAGGGCGGATTCGTCTCCAACGACACCTATAACGGGGTCTACTCCCTGCACGCCTCGGGCATGATCTGGATGACGATCATTCCCCTGATGACGGGCGGCTTCGGCAACTTCGTGATGCCGTTGATGATCGGGGCGCGCGACGTCGCCTTCCCGTGGTTGAACCTGGCGAGCTTCTGGATCTTTCCGCCCGCGGGCGTGATCTTGTTCAGCTCGTTCCTGGTCGGCGCACCCGATGCGGGTTGGACCGAGTACCCGCCGGTATCCGTTCAGGGGCCGCCCGGAACGTCGCTCTGGTGCGTCGCGATCTTTCTGATCGGCATCAGCTCGACGATGACCGGGCTGAACTTCATGGTCACGATCATCAAGATGCGCGCGCCCGGAATGACGTTCACGCGAATGCCCCTGTTCGTTTGGGCGCAGCTCGCGACGGCCATGCTCAACATGGTCGCGACCGTCGCGCTATCGGCTGCGCTCGCGGCGCTCTTCATCGAGCGCACCTTCGGGGTACCGTTCTACGATCCGGGACGCGGCGGCAGCCCGGTGCTGTGGCAGCACATGTTCTGGTTCTACTCGCACCCGGCCGTCTACATCATGATCTTGCCCGCGTTCGGTTTCATCTCGGAGATCTTCCCGACGTTTGCTCGCAAACCGATCTTCGGGTACAAGATGATCGCGTTCTCGTCGATCGCGATCGCGCTGCTCGGGTTCATGGTCTGGGCGCACCACATGTTCACCTCGGGTATGGCGCCCTGGCTGCAGTTGCCGTTCATGATCCTGACGATGGTGATCTCCGTTCCGACCGGCATCAAGATATTCTCGTGGCTGGCGACCCTATGGGGCGGGAAGATCGAGTTCCACGCCGCCATGCTGTTCGCGCTGGGCTTCATCGTCGTGTTCACCTTTGGGGGCATCACCGGCATCTTCCTGAGCGCCGTACCGGTCGATTTGCACTTGCACGGTACGTATTTCATTCCCGCGCACATCCACTACGTGCTCTTCGGCGGCTCGATTTTCGGGTTGTTCGCCGCGGTGTATTACTGGTGGCCTAAGATCACGGGCAGGATGATGAACGACACGCTCGGCGCCTGGCACTTCTGGCTGACGTTCGTGTCGTTCAATGCGACCTTCTTACCGATGCACTGGCTCGGCATCATGGGCATGCCGCGGCGGGTCGCGCAGTACCGGCCCGAGTTCCAGTTCTGGAACGACGTCTGTTCGATCGCCTCGTTCGTACTGGCCGCCTCGACCTTGATCTTCTTGTACAACATGTTCACGAGCTTGACGCGCGGCAAGAAGGCCCCGCCGAACCCTTGGAACGCGCGGACCCTCGAGTGGCAGATCAGCTCGCCGCCGCCATACTACAACTTCAAGACGATTCCGGCCGTGCTCAAGAACCCGTACGACTTCGGCGAACCGTTGCCGTATTTGGGCCTCGGCCCGTCCGACAAGGAAGATCCCCACCCGACCAAGCCGGGCGGTACGCCGCCCGAACCGGCGCACGCGTAGCCGTGGAAAGCCTTCATGGCCGTTAGCGCTATCAACGCTTCGCACGAAGCAGTCCACGCCCGCTACGAAGCGGTCGACCCCCTCTACCGGGAAGTGCGCGACATCCGCCTGCTGGGGTTCGTGCTGTTCTTGGTTTCGGACGTCGTGCTGTTCTCGATGTTCATCTTCGCCTATCTCTACTTGCGTAACTCGGTTCCGAACTGGCCGCCGATCACGAAGGACGGGATGCAACTGCCGCGTTTCGACGTGGCGTTCGCCTGTATCAACTCGTGCGTGCTGTTCGGGTCGGGCGCCACGATGCACTTCGCGATGGAGAGCTGGAAGCACCTCAACAAGGCCGCCTTCAACCTTTGGATGATCGCGACGATCGTGCTCGGCATCGGCTTCCTGAGCGGCCAGGCCTACGAATATCAACACGTTCCCGTGACCTGGACCGGTTCGACGATGGGCGCTTCGTTCTTCACGCTGACCGGAATGCACGGCTTCCACGTCTTCGTCGGGGTCATCTATTTGATCACGCTGTACGTTCAGGCCAACCGCGGCGTCTACACGGGCTCGAAGTACTTCGGTTTGACGGCGGGGACGCTGTACTGGCACTTCGTCGATGTCATCTGGGTCGCGCTGTTCTACCTCTTCTACCTGATGTGATCGGCGAGGCAGGCTAAAATGGCATCGACCATCGAGAAGGGCATCGCGTTCGTGCTCGCCATCATCGTCGGCGGGACGACCTCGTTTCAGCTGTACAAGGATTGGACTTCGACCGGGCTCGACAACCAGGTCACAAAACTGCTCTTGGGCCTGATGGCGTTCGGTTGTCTGCTGGTGCTGCTGGCCTGCTTCGGCGTGTTGGGAGGATAGCTGTATGCACGACCGCTACGACGACCGGGGCGTCCCGATCTCCTCCGGCATCCCTCCGATCGTGGTCGTCTCCGCCCTGATCTGCTTCGTCGTCATCCTCACGATGATGACGCTAGTTTTCCGAAGCAGCGCCAGTAACCACATCTGGCCCTGGACAAGAGCAACAGCGATCCCGCTGAGCTAGGCACCCGCAACGCAGCACCGCGCGGAAAGCAGGCGCCCTACGCACGAGATTTAGAGGCGGGGGAGGTTGGCGCCGATGCCGCCGGGGGTGGGGAGGGACTCGGGGAGGACGCCGGTCGAGCGGCCGTCGATGCGGTGGATGCCGCCGTGGACGCTGAACTCGATCATGGCGGGGCGCAGGCTTTCGGGGATTTCGGAGTCGCCGACACTGGGCCACTCTGCGATCGTGCGGCGGTCTTCGTTCAGGACGGCGATGTAACCGTTGGAGTCGACGTCGGTGTGACGGTCGGGCCTGCGATAACGGAGGTAGCCGTCGACGATGTAGATCGGCGAAAATGTGTGTAGGAGCGCGCGGACCGGCGGAACGAGCACGGCGATCGCGTAGATCAGGAAGGCGCTCGCCGCCAAGCCGAAGATCGGCGCGAGCACGACCGCGGCGTCGCGATGCTGTTGCGGGCTCGTGCCGGCGGGCAACGGAAAAAAGATGAGGCCGATGGTCAACGCACCGAAAACGACGGTACAGATGAGCGGTTCGATCGCGATCAAGAGCCGGCCAAACAGTCCGCTGACGACCACGCGCCGCTCGGCCTTCGTCCATGCTCTGCGGACGAGGCTGCTCTCGCATTCCGGAAAGCCGGGGGCCATGCCCGTCCGTTCGGCACGCGTGGCAGTGCTCCTCGGCTTCCTCGCCTTGCTCGTGCAGCAGTCGCCTCCGGCCGCGGCCCACGAAGCGACCATACGCGGCCTGGTGCTCGCGACGATGCCGCGCAGCGCCGAAGTTGTGCTGCGGCACGACGCGTTGCTGGGCCCTCCGGCCTCGATTTCAACCTTTCGCGTCGTGCCGGCGTCGGCGCTGCGCGGGCTGCACGCCGGCTCGACGATCGAGGCGACCGCCGATACCGACGCGACGCCTTGGACCCTCGCGAACGTTCGGGTGATCGGCAGCCAAGCGCTCACCGGTGCACAGACTTCGTCGGTTCCACAACTGCTGCGCAACGTCCACCACGTCGTCGTCGGCGAGTACGCGCCGGCAGGAACGGTCTTTCTGGATCAGCGCGGGCAACGATTTTCGCTGCGCGACCTGCGTGGAGGACCGGTCGTCATGTCGTTCGTGTATACGCGCTGCCGCGATGCGCGCGAATGCCCGCTGATAACGGCGCGCTTCGCCGCCCTGCAGCAGAAGTTCGCCGGAACGCCGGCCCATTTGCTCGAGGTGACGCTCGATCCGGCCTACGATACGCCGGCCGTGCTGTCTCGGTACGCAGCAGGCTTCGGTGCGGACCCCTCACGATGGCGGCTCGCCACCGGCGATCCCGAGCAGGTGCTCGATTTTGCTGCCCAATTCGATGTGACGGCGTTTCCGGACGAGCGCATCGGCTTGATCCACCCCGAACGCGTCGTCGTGCTCGATCGTTACGGCGCGATCCGCGAATTGATCGACGAAGGTGCCTGGACCCCGAACGAGATCTACGCGACGGTACGAAACGACGAACGGCTCGCGTCGAACCCCTTCGAGCTCCTCGACCTGTGGCTTTCGTCCGCCGCCGTTTCCGTCTGCGGCAACGCGGTCGCGAGCTTCTCGGGCTTTACCGATCTGCTCGCCGTCGCCGGCATCGCGACATTTTTCGCGCTGCTGCTGTGGCGGGTCGCCCGCAGCATTGCGCGCGGCGCGACCTAGGCCGGCGCCTTGCGCTCTGCGGTTCGCGAGGCGAGTAGCAGGGTGCCGAGTGCGGCGATGACTGCGACCGCGGCGAAGACCTCATAGGCGAGTCGATAGCCGGCCACGTCGTCGATGCGCGCGCCGACCGTCCCGCCCGCCAGCGAGCCCCCGAAGATCTGCCCGATGATCAGAAACACGCTCAGCAGTCCGACGGCGGTCGCGCGGAACTCCGGCGCCACTTCGTTGGTGATGATGTAGCGCGTCGGCGCGCCGAGCAAGGCGCCGAAGCCGATCCCGGCGAGCGCGATCGACGCGACGGCGAGCCAGAACGAGGCGAGGAACGCTGCGAGCAGGCCGAGGCCAAGTGCCGTCAGAGCGGCGCCGGCCAGCAGAACGGTACGGCTGCCGAAACGGTCGAGCGCGCGGCCCGCCAGCGGAATGACCGCGACGAACGTACACGCGCCGACGGCCGCAACCGCGCCCGCGGCCATCGGCGTGATGCCGTCGGCAGCGACGAGCGCCGCCGGGATGAAGAAGAGCGCGCCCTCCAAGAGGCCGATCAGCACCTCTAGCGTGTAGGTGAGGGCTAGCTGGCGAGTCGCAAAGAGCTGCGGCGCGATCACGGGTGCCGCCGCGCGGCGTTCGATCGGTACGAGCGCCGCGAAAGCGAGCACCGCGATCCCGAGCGAAGCGTACGTTATCCCGTTACCGAACGAAGCCGCGCGCGGATCGAGCCGCGTCAGCCCGGCCATCGTGCCGAGCAGACCGATGGCGAGCACTCCGAGCCCCGCCAGATCGAGCGGGCCGCGCGCGCGCGCCGCGGTCGCCGGGATGTGCCGCTGAGCGAGCACGATCACGGCCGCGGCGAGCGGCACATTGGCTGCGAAGATCCAATGCCAGGAGAGGAGGTGGGTGACGACGCCGCCGACGTTTGGTCCCACGATCGCCGCGAGACCCCAGATTGCACCGAGCAGCCCGAGTGCCGAGCCGCGCCGTTCCTGCGGCACGCTGTCGGCGATGGCGGCGGTAGCGACGGGAAAGATCCCGCCGGCCCCGGCCGCCTGAATCGCTCGCGCGAGCAGAAAGATCGCGAAGTTCGGGGCGGCGATCGCGAGTACGCTGCCGGCTGCGAAGATAGCAACGCACGCCGTGTAGATCGCGCGCCGGCCGACGACGTCGGCGAGCTTGGTTGCGATCGGGATGGCGACCACATTCGCGAACAGATACAGCGTGAACGTCCAAGCGACGTCGCGTGGTGCGATGCCGAAGCCTTTCGCGATCGCGGGCAGGGCCGGCGACAAGACGCCGAGATCCAGGGCTCCCGCGAACACGCCGAGCCCGAGGGTCAGCAGCAGCGGCAGGTAGCTGCGGTCGAGCGCGTGCCCGGCCACAGTCGTCGTGACCGGCGGGGCCGAACGCGGCGGTGCAGTCGAGGCCATCGCTCGGGCGTTACCGGATTACGCGATCGAGGACCATCGCCGCGCAGATCAATGCCAGGTACAGCAGCGAGTATTTGAACAGCACGCGCGCCGGCGGCGTGGTCGGGCCGGCGAAGATCTTCCAGGCATCCCAGATGAAGACCGCTCCCAGGATGGCCGCGGGCACGAAGTACCACCATCCCATGACGCCGAGCGGCGTGAGGGTCAGCGACACCGCGACCAAGATCAGCGTGTAGACGAAAATCTCGACTTTCGTACGCTGCATGCCGCGCACGTTGGGCAGCATCGGAACGCGCGCCCGCTCGTAGTCGGCGCTTGAAACCAGCGCCAGAGCCCAAAAGTGAGGCGGCGTCCAAAGGAAGATCAATGCAAACATTCCGAGCGCCGGCGCGCCCACGGAGTGCGCGACCGCGGCCCAGCCGACGAGTGGCGGCACGGCGCCGGCCGCGCCGCCGATCACGATGTTGAGCGCGGTCCTGCGCTTCAGCCACAAGGTGTAGACCACGACGTAGTACAGGTTGCCCGCAAGCGCAAGCCAAGCCGCGAGCGGGTTCACGTAACGATAGAGCAGCGCGAACGACACGATTCCGAGCACGGTTGCAAATACGAAGCCCGCCCGCGGCGAGATCCGCCCCGTTGCGACCGGACGGCTCATGGTGCGCGTCATGACGCGGTCGATGTCGCGATCGATCACACAGTTGAACGCGCCGGCCGAGCCCGCAGCGAGCGCACCCCCGATCAGCGTCAGGAGCGTCAGACCGAGCGGCGGCAGGCCGCGCGCGGCCATCACCATGGCCGCGAACGTGGTGAGCAAGAGCAGGTAGCCGATGCGTGGCTTCGTCAGCTCGTAGTAGTCGCTCGCGGCTCCGCGCCAACCCGACGCCGGAGCGCTCGCGTTCACGTGCTCGCCATCGGTTGCACGGCTGGGCTGCGCTCGAGGTTGCGCGCCTCGCCGCGCTGCGGGTCGAGCGCCGCGAGCACGGCCGCGATCACGAAGGCAAGAAACGTCGCGCCGGCGTTGGCCGCGTGCGCTTCACGCAGCCCGAGCGGCAGTTGCCAGAGCACGTTCGCGATGCCGAGCGCGACCTGGGCGACGAGCAGACCGATACCGGCAAGCGCGAACCCGGCCGCGCGCCGCGACGCGGTGCGCAGCGCTACGAAGGTGGCCGGCACCGCCACGATCGCAAAGGCGAAGCCGGTCAAGCGATGGATCATTTGGGCCAATTGGGCCACGTCCGTTCCGAGCAAGCTGCCGTCGCAAGCGGGCACGGTTGGGCAGGCGAGGCCGGCGAAGCTCGAACTCACGTACGCCCCCGCGCACATGGCCGCAAACGCGAACCCGGCTGCGAGCGCGAGCAAGGGCGCCGCGCTCTCGCCGAAACGGCGCAGCAGAGCTGGCGTGGCAGCCGCGCTCGGCGCAAGGATCGCCAAGACCGCGAGGACCGTCAATAGCCCCAGGAACGCCATGCCCATAGCCCAGTGCAGCATCACCGAGAAGGGGCTGTTCGCCAAGGCCACCGTGG
>Ga0302326_10031192_pt1 | contig 10648 bp, 6 predicted proteins | sample Palsa_T0_3_FD_202264 | JGI IMG/M metagenome (GOLD analysis project Ga0302326, IMG submission 202264) | Peat permafrost microbial communities from Stordalen Mire near Abisko, Sweden - Palsa_T0_3 | ecosystem: Environmental > Terrestrial > Soil > Palsa > Peat permafrost | place: Sweden: Abisko...
TCCCAATCTGGGCGGCGTCAACTACGAGTGCAATTGCGTCCGCATGATCTACCATTCGGGGACCGTGAAGCTGGAAAAACGGTACTCGAACGGCCTGAGTTTCCTGACGTTCGGGACATGGCAGAAGGGGATTCAGAACTCGCCGGGTAATCTCTTCCAGAGCGACCAGGAAGCGCGCGCCGTCACCAACCTGACGCAGAAATATCGTTTCGTCAGTTCCATGACCTACGAACTGCCGTTCGGCAAGGGCAGAAGGTGGGGCAGCACTCATGGCCGGATCATGGACGCTCTGATAGGCGGATACAGCCTCGCATGGAACTGGAGCATCTGGGCGCCCACGCCGGTAAGCCTCGCCTACTCGGGCGGCACCTACCTCAACCCCGTGACGGGCGCGCTCGGGTCCCGGCAGAATTATCCGAGCTATGAGCCCGACCCAGGTGGCGACCTCTATCTCGTCCAAGACCCGCAGCTTCGGAACAACTGGCAGGACCTTGGACCGAACCGCTATAACGCAAACGCCGAGAACCCGCTCATCACGAACTGCGGCAACACACCCATCATCGCGGCCAACGGAGCGACCGTCGGAAACCTTTGTATTCAGGTAGCGCCGTCGTTCACCCGAGGCAACGCGCCTACCAACTACTTCATCGGGCCGCGTATCATAGGGGCCAATGCTTCGGTCTACAAAGATTTCACAATAAAGGAGCGCTTCAAAGCGCAGATCCGGGCGGACCTCCTCAATCCGTTCAAATGGTACAACTGGAGCGGTCTGAACACCACATTCACCCAGACCAACCCGGCGGCATTCGCAACCGTCACAAGCGACTTCGGAGATTCCACCGAAGGCGGCCCGCCCGAGGTTCTGCTGGCGTTCCGAGTGAAGTTCTAGTCTCTAGCAGGGCAGGTTGCTAACCTGCGGGCGGGTTGGCAACCGGTTGGCAACCCGCCCACGAAGCTTCACTATGATCGCAATCCTTCTGACACTGGCGACTGTCACCCTGTCGGAACCAGATTGCGTGGCGTGCCATCGTGGCATATCCGATAGTTATGCGAAGACCGGCATGGCGAGGTCATTCCGCGCAGCGAGGCAACTGCCGGAATCCAACAAACCTGCCATCGGACTCTTCAAGCCCATCGAACGCGATGGCCGAGCTTACGTCGAGCGCGCCGCCACGGAAGCCGTACCCTCCAGGGAAGTTTCCGCAGACTACGCCGTAGGCTCCGGCGACCACGCCATCACCTACCTCCACCGCACCCGCGATAACAAATTAATCGAACTGCCTGTCGGCTGGTATGCCGAACAGGGAGGCCACTGGGGCATGAGTCCAGGCTACGACCGCGCCGCCCATCCCGGTTTCAGCCGCCCTGTTACGTACCGTTGCATGTTCTGTCACAACGCCTATCCCGTAATTCCGAAGGATTACGCGGGTGTCGAAGGCGCCACCGTATTCCCGGCCGAACTCCCCGCCGGCATCGACTGTCAGCGCTGCCATGGCTCCGGAGCTGCGCATGCCGAAGCCGTCCGGCAACACAAGTCCCTCTCCGAAATTCGCGCCGCCATCGTCAACCCCGCGCGCCTCACGCCCGATCTCCAGTTAGACGTGTGCATGCAGTGCCATCTCGAAACCACCAGCACCGAACTGCCCGGCTCCATCATGAAGTTCAACCGCGGCGTCTTTTCCTACCGGCCCGGCCAGCCTCTGGGTGACTACATCCAGTATTTCGACCATGCTCCCAACACTGGGCACGACAATAAACTCGAGATCGTCAGCGAAGCCTACCGTTTCCGCCAGTCCACCTGTTTCCTCAAATCGCAGGGCCGCTTGACTTGCACGACGTGCCACAACCCCCACCAGGCGGCAGTGGCTGACCCGGATAAAGTTTGCGCCAACTGCCATGAGCATCAAACCCACACGGTAGCGGCGACCGGTTCCTGTGTCGCATGTCATATGCCGAAGCGCCAGGCTTCCGACGCCATCCACATCGCCGTCACCGATCACCGAATCGCCCGCACCCCCGCGCCCCAACTTTCGCTGGTCGAACAGAACGAGGCCAACACGCCGCCGTACAAAGGACAGGTTGTCGCTTATTACCCGAAGCCCGCCGACCCACTCTATCTCGCCGCGGCGAACGGCAGGCTCTTGAAATCGCCGTTTCCGGAAGCCTATTTCCGGGCGGGATTCTTCGAGGAAGCCCTGAAACTCGACCCCGGTAATTGGCGCTATATCTACGGAGCAGGCAGCGCCCGCATGGACACCGCCATGCTGGAAAAGGCCGCGACCGTCGCTCCGTGGGAAACCAATATTCTCCTGGCGCTAGGCGCGGCCTATGTCGCGAACAATCGAATCGCCGACGCCACACGCGTCTTCCGCGAAGCCACCGAACGTGACCCCGAAGACGCGGCGGCTTTCAGTAATCTCGGCAATGCGCTGCTCCAGCAGGGAGATAAAACCGGCGCGGAGAAGGCTTTCCGCGAAGCAGTACGCCTGCTGCCCGAGGTACCTCAGTTGCGCGAGAATCTGCGACGAGTTCGCTAGCGCTGGCAGGCTGCGGAAAAACTAATTTGGCAGGCCAAAGGCCTACTCCACAGGCTTGTAAACTGTTGATTCTTCGTCGTGGAGTAGGCGTTGTCGCCTGCATTTCTCTAGACTCTAGAATAAGCGACATTTTCCGCAGCCGGCTAGATGCTAGAAATAAAGCTTCATTCCCAACTGAATCTGCCGCGGTGATCCAAAACTCGTGATCTGCCCGAACGTCCCGCTGGCAATACTCGTCGTAGGATTGCTCCAGTTCCCATGATTCAGGATATTGAAGAAATCTGCCCGGAAATCGATCTTATACCGCTCCCGCACCTGAAATCTCCGGCTCAGCGACATATCCCATTGAATCGTCCCCGGTCCATAAATCGCATCCCGCCCCAGATTCCCAAAAGTCCCGGTCGGCTGAATGGCAAACGCCGCCGGATTAAACCATTCCAGCACCGTCTGCGTACCCGGATAAACACTGCCCGGCAGAATTACATTAGGCCTGTCCTGTAACTGGCCACTCAAAGAAATATCCTTGCCGCCATCGGTGAGCGTAAGCGGCTGGCCACTGAGCAGCCCAATGATCGGCGAAAGCTGCCAGTTGCGCGTAACCTGCTGCAGCATCGAATTGCTGCCGAAGCCTCCGCTGGTAGCCACAATCGACGTAAACGAGTTGAAGCGATGATCGTAGCTGCACGGCCCGCGCTCGGCATTGCGGTTGGTAGGATTCTGATAGATTGTGCCCGCCAGTTCGCCGCCGAAATCGTAAGTGCTCATGCAATGGCTCCAGGTAAAGTTCGACAGCACCGTGAAATGATTCGCCAGCCGATGCTGCGCCGAAAGGAGCAGCCCGTGGTACTCGCCGTTGGCGCCGTCGTCCGTCTGCTCGATATCGCCGTAATACTGACCCTGCGCCGGATTCGCCAGATAGGTCAGGCGGCGCTGGCTGGTGTTCGAAGTGGTCGCAGCCGCCCCTGTATAGACCGAGTAATTAATGTCATAGGATCCCCAGATATGCCGTGTCGCATTGCCAAGGTAGTTGCCGGTAACCAGCCAGTCCTTGCCAAACTGGCGTTGGTAACTCAGGTTCCATTGCATCACGTAGGTGGGATGCAGGTTCGCCGGAATACTAACGTAGGTTCCACCGACGGGAAAGAGCGCATTGCCGGGGAACGGGTCGCCAGTCTGCCCGTTAGGCGCCACGTAGCTGGCAAACGGATTGGAAAACTGTCCGCTGGTCAAAGTAAGCGAAGAGGCGTAGGGCGGATTGGTCGTCCAGCGCTCCGGATAGAAAAGCTCAGTGGTTTCGTGCATCAGGCTGAATGCCGCCCGAATCGTGGACTTGCCATCGCCCTTCGGATCCCACACCAACCCCAGGCGAGGTGAAAAGGTACCGTAATGCGATGCGGTCAGGTACTTACCATAAGGGTTCTGCGACGTATCCCCCGTGAAGATCAAGCCCGCCGGCGCCGTGGGATAGACCGAGCTATGCCAGCCCTCGTTGAAAAGGTTCCAGTTGAACTGATTGCCGCGGCCCTCTTTGTCGTAAGACGGGACCGACGGTTCCCAACGCAGCCCCACATTCACCGTTATATGGCTGGTGGCGTGAAACGCATCCTGCACATAGGCGGCAAACACTGTCTGGCGCAGATAATCGGAAAGCGCATTACCGTCAGTCAGGCCGGAGAAGCGGCCAATCAGGAGATCCGCCAGACCGTCGCCAGTTGTGCCGCCATTGAAGGTAAACTGGCCGTTATCCTGTTGGTTGTTGACTGAATTGAACTGGTCCTTCCGAACGTCGACGCCGAAACCGATCTGATGCTTTCCGCGAATCAGCGTGATGTCGTCCGCCAGCTGATAAGTGTTGATGTCGAAAAATCCTGGCGCGCAGGTACCGCAACCTACATTGAAGCCGCTTCCCGAATAATTCGTCACGCTGAGCTGCGTGTAGTTGGGAATCGCAACGTACATATTGACACCCAGATCTTTCGGACTAAACAGATTGCTGGCATCGCCACGGTTATCGCGGCGGCGATCGAAGGTAACGTGAAACGAATTCACTAAGTTAGGCGTGAACGCATAGGTATCGCCGACCGTCATCGTCTGTGACCGCTCATTATTACCGGCAGTGCCCGTGGTCAAAGCGTTTGTGCCATTGAACAGCGACTGTCCAATGAAATCGTAAATGTAATAGCGGGCGAAAATGCTCTGCTTATCGCTGACCACGTAATCTACGCGCCCAATATACTGGTCGTCCGGGTTGTTAGCAAGGTATCCGAAGTAAGTCTTACCGCAGGGATCGGTAGAAGCCGGAAGGTAAGATGTCGCCAGTTTCAGACCCGCCGGATCGAACGTGGAAACCGGAATCTGGTTACCGGGATACGGTTGTCCGGCCGCGTTCTTCAGATTGCGCTGCGCGGAAAGGCATCCGCCCGCGCTGGCAGGTGCATCCAAAGTGGCAAAATTCCCCTGCAAAGCCGCCGCTGTAGGTGTATAGGCAATCTGGGCAGCCGGGTCCGAGCGCTGTCTTGTCCCCTGATAACCGCCGAAGAAAAACAGCTTGTCTTTGACGATCCGTCCTCCAGCCGTGCCGCCGTACTGGCTGCGCTTCAGCGTGTCGCGCGCCAGCGTGCCTTCCTGCCGGGCGTTGAAGTCGCCGTTGCGGAGAAACTCAAACGCATCGCCATGGAAGGCGTTCGCGCCGGACTTCGTCACAATATTCACCGTGCCGCCCGGATGCAGTCCATACTGCGCCGGCAGACCGTTGGCCATAACGTTGAATTCTTCGATCGCATCCGGAAAAGGAATGGGGAGATTCACGTTACTGAACGCGTCGTTGTTATCGCCACCATCCAGCAGATAGTTAATACCGTTCGCCTGGCTGCCCGCGACCGAGAATGTGCCGGAGGCATTGGAACCGCCGATGTTCTTGCTACCGGTCAAATCGTTACCCGCGGGAGTAGTATTGGTACCGCCGCCGGTCAACTGCAGCAACTGCGTAGGATTGCGGCCATTCAACGGCAGATCGACAATTTTCTGCGATTCGATCACCTGCGAGATCGCGTTCTCTTTGGTCTCGACCATCGCCGCATTACCGGTGATTTCAATGCTCTGCGAAACATCGCCTATTTCCAGCTTGACGTTCTGCGTCACATTGCTTCCCACCTGCAGAATAATGCCGTTCTGCACATACGTCTTGAAACCGGCGAACTTAACTTCCAGCCGGTAGCTGCCGATGGGCAGATTAGGCAGTTCGTACCTGCCTGTACCGCCGGTGACGGCCCCGTGGGCCTGATCTGTGGCGACGTCGATCATACGGACCGCAGCGCCCGTGACAGGGGCTCCGCTCGTGTCGGTTACGGTTCCATCTACTCCTGCGACGGCGACCTGCTGCGCGAATGCGCGAGGCTCGGACAAACTGACGATTGCGGCCATCGCGAATACGACGGCGACTGCCTTCCCTGGCATGTTTCGGGTCTTCAACAACATGGGACTACCCCTTCTTACGTTTGAAAGATTTCAGAAGCTTTGTGCTATGACTTTATTGCTTCCGCACAATCGCGTCAAGCCGCGAATTCGTTAAGTAATCGTTCAGCATTTCTAAACGATGCGCAAAAGCCTCGGTGCTATAGTGTAACATTGGATACAACTAAGAACCGGAGAACTACAGATGCTTTCAGGCTTTTTACTGCCAGCCCTGGCACTGATTTCCACAGCAGCGATTTCCACAGCCGTTTTCGCGCAATCGCTGAACGTTCCCTGGAGCGGTTACGCCCACGACCCACAGCACACCGCGCTTTCCGCGACAGCCGCCCAACCCCTGAACCATATTCACTGGTCCACTCCTGTCGACCTGAACGCGCCTTCCGGTGGCGCGCTTTTTATCCACTACGGTTCCCTTTCCGTTACTGCCGGAAATACGCTGCTGGTGCCTGTGAATACCGCCTCGGGCGGTTTTGAAGTATTGGCTTTCAACGGGGCGACCGGCGCCGGAGTCTATACCTTACCTTCCGATTATTCGTCGCCTCCGCATAACTGGACGCCCCCTTACACGCCCGCGCTCAGCCTGGGAACGCGTCTGTATTATCCAGGCGCGGGCGGCACCGTTTATTACCGTGACCTTGTCAACGCAGCCAATGGCCCGAACGGTCAGCCGGGCGCGTCGGGACAACTGGTGTTCTATGGCAAATCGGTCTACACGGCCAATCAGATGGCGTTAAATGCCGCTATTCAGATCTCTACGCCCATTACCGCGGATCGCTTTGGCGACATCTTCTTCGGCTTCGTCGCCTCGCAGCCAAACGCGGCCGGAGTGGTCAGCGGCGTGGCGCGGATCGGACCCACCGGGGCCGGTTCATGGGTCAGCGCGAAATCGCTCGCGGGCAACGACGCCAACGTTTCCCAGGTGACCCTGAACTGCGCACCGGCTCTGAGCAACGATCAGAAGACCGTTTACGTGGCTGTCTCCGGAGGTACCGAATTCGACACCAACGGATATCTGGTTTCATTGAACGCCACCACACTCGCCCCCGTGGCGCACACACAGTTGTTCGACCCGCGCGGACCGCGCGCCACCATCTCGAGCGACAGTTCCGCCGCTCCCATGGTGGGTCCCGATGGCGATGTCTACTACGGGGTTCTCGAAAACCCGTGCTGCTATACGCATAACGACCGCGGCTGGATGCTGCACTATAACTCCACCCTTTCCACCTTGAAAACGCCCGGATCGTTTGGCTGGGATAACACGCCGTCCGTCGTGCCGGCGAGTCTCGTGCCCAGCTACACGGGAACCTCCTCGTACCTGATCCTGACGAAGTACAACAACTACGTAGGCATCGGCTCCGGCACCGGAGTGAACCAGGTTGCGGTGCTCGATCCGAACGGTACAATGACCGATGAATACTGTAGTTCCTCTTGCCCCGTCACCGTTATGAACGAAGTTCTTACCGTTACCGGCGTCACGCCGGAGACCGTCGGAGGTTATCCGAACGCCGTCACCGAATGGTGCATCAATACGACCGCCATCGACCCGTTTACCAAGGCCGCGATTATCAACAGCGAAGATGGCGTAGTGTACCGCTGGGATTTCACCTCGAACACCCTGCTGCAGCGTCTCACCCTGACGGCGGGGCGCGGGGAAGCCTACACGCCAACAGCTATTGGGCCCGATGGCACGGTCTATGCAATTAACGACGCCATTCTTTTTGCCGCCGGAAATTAAGCATATGATCAAACATTTTCTTCTGGCATCGATTGTCCTGGCAGCTCCGTCCCCTGCGCTGTTCGGAGAGGAAGTCCTGATAACATTCAGTCCGTCATCCGTTTCTTATCCGCCGAGCCTTGACGCCTCTACCTGCCAGTCAATCGGCGGTAACTTACCCTGCATCGCGTTCACGGGCACCATCACCGATACCGATACGGACGATTCCCTGATTACGCTATCCGACTTCGCCGTCACGTTCAATGGCATGGGCTCAACCTATCTGACAGCAGATAACACTTTTTACAATGATGCTGCGGGCCTTCTGGTGGGCGATCCGAACGCCGCCACTGACGGCAATCCCTTTTCCAACACCTATTCCGGCCCGATCTTTGGCCTCGACATCAACCCCGCGGCGCCCGGGGGAACCTACACCGGCAGCATCCAGATCTCGGGTTACAACCTGACCAGCGACCCTGGCGAGACCGATGAGCTCGTATTAGGTCAACAAACCTTCAGCGTGCAGGTAGCGCCGGAACCGTTCACCTTTGGCCTTACTGCGGTTGGCCTGTTGGCTCTCGCAGCATCGCGCCGCCTTCGCCGATCTCCACTCCGCCGATCCCGCCTATGATGACCCGGGGCGGTTGTGGCCTTCTGCTATTCGGCGCGGCGTTCGCAGCCGCCCAGACGCTACCCCTCGGACTCACCGATCCCGTCACGGAACTCAGCCGCAAAATCGAGCGGGGCACGCTTCAACTCGCATTCGATCCTGTAACTGGCTACCTGCCGGCCGTGCTGAAGGCGCTGGATATTCCGGTGGAATCGCAGATGGCCGTCTTCTCCAAAACCAGTGTGCAGGCCATGCGCATCGATCCGGCCAATCCCCGCGTGCTCTTCTTCAACGACGCCGTTATTGTCGGCTGGGTCCGCGGCGGCTTCGTGGAACTGGCCTCGCAGGACCCGCGCCTCGGCATGGTCTTCTACCGGCTTGACCAAAGGCCGTCAGCGAATCGCGCGCGCATGGCCGCAGCTATCCCGGAAGCGCCTTTCACACGCCGCGAAGACTGTCTGCATTGCCACATGACCCCGGTGACGCTGGGAGTCCCGGGCGTTCTGTTCCGCAGCGTGTTCCCTTCTGCGTCCGGCGTCCCGCTGCCGCACGCCCCGCAGTACGATACCGACAGCCGTGTCCCGTTTGAAAAACTCTGGGGCGGCTGGTATGTCACCGGAGACAGCGGCCCGGCGCCGCACATGGGCAACCGCATCGCGACCGATGAGGCGCATGCCGAAGCGATGCTGCAAGGGCCCGCCGTTCGGCTGGATTCGCTCGACGGCAAATGCAGGCCCGACGCAAGGCTCACGCGCTACAGCGATATCGCCGCGCTCATGGTCTTCGAGCATCAGGTGCGCGTGATGAACCTGCTGACGCGCGCCAACCGGGAATCGCGCATCGCGCTCGCCGAAGGACGCGCGTTGAAACTGGACGAACTGGCGGACTACATGCTCTTCGTGGACGAAGCCCCGGTAAAAGGAAAAATCACGGGCACATCCGGTTTCGCCGAGCAATTCTCAGCTCGCGGACCGCACGACCGCAAGGGCCGCTCCCTGCGTGAACTCAGCCTGCAGGGAAGGCTGATGCGTTACCCCTGCAGTTATATGATTTACAGCGATGCGTTCGATGCCCTTCCGGCTGAGGCAAGGACCGCCGTTTATCGCCGCATGTTGCTGGTACTCGCGCATCGCAACGAGGCAGATCGAACCGCCATCGTCGAAATACTCCGCGACACCAGGAAAGATTTCCCTCAGGCTGCCTTTTGAGAGGGCAGAGGGTCTCCGATGGGGCGGGAGTCGATGGATTCGGCGACGGAAGGCTCGGCGGTGGGCTGCGGAACCGGCTGAGATTGGGTTCGAATTGTTGGGGCGGGCGTTTCGGGTTCGGGTACGGGGGCTGTGACCGGAGCCGGATTGGGTTCGACTTGCAGAACCGCGGCCGGCGGTTCTGCCTTGCGGCGGGCTGTCTGCATTTTGTCGAGATCGCCTTTGGCGCGGCGCATGCCGGTTTGGGCTGAGGTGCGGGCTCGGTCGATGGCGTTCTGGGCGGGCAGGTAGTTTGGGTAGATCATGGGGTCGGCGGCGGGGTGGTCGGTGTTTCGGGCTTTGTTTTGGGAGGCCTGGAAGCGGACGACTATTTCGCCGAGAGTTTCTTCGGCCATGTCGCAGCGGCGGAGACGCCAGGCGTTGCGGACGAATTCGGCGGCGGTGATTTCTTCGACGGGGTCGGCAGGGGCGAGGGTGGTCCAGAGAGCGGTGCAGAAGTTTTCGTAGTCTTCTTTTTCTTCGGGCTGGACGCAGTTGTTGATAGCGAACAGGCCGAATTTGGTGTTATTGCGGGAGGATTTTGCTTTGCCTTCGGCGGTTTGAGGACCGGAGGAGAGCTTGGCGTTTTCGCGGTTGGCGTTGATCTGGGATTCGGTGGCCATGGTGATGAATTCCTTTCTTTGGGTGTGGTGCGGCGGAGCGGCGTCCGTGAAAAGCAAAGGTGGGCACGGCGGCCGCCCTTTCGGGTGGGAAGAGCAATTTCTGCTTCTCCTGGTTAAAAGCTAGCAGAGGGCTGTGCAATTTGAAGACGGGTTTTTGGATAAGTTGTTGAAAAGGCCGGAAATTTAGATTGAATATTTTGTATCTTCTCAATAAACCGGGGCGGTTAAGTAGGTGTCCACGAAGAACCAAGATCCATGGTGTCGGCACGTTGTTCGATCAGATCGGCGAGGGAGGGCATCTGCCTGGCTCCGCTTACCCGGTCGCGGACGTATTGAAAGAAGTTCACTCCCAGTTTTCTGGCAGTGCTCAGCAGCGTTTCCATCGCGTCCCAGGTCCGGGCACCAGCCACCGAGCGCGGACCGTAGCTGACCACTCTCTTCCG
>Ga0302326_10031193_pt1 | contig 10648 bp, 10 predicted proteins | sample Palsa_T0_3_FD_202264 | JGI IMG/M metagenome (GOLD analysis project Ga0302326, IMG submission 202264) | Peat permafrost microbial communities from Stordalen Mire near Abisko, Sweden - Palsa_T0_3 | ecosystem: Environmental > Terrestrial > Soil > Palsa > Peat permafrost | place: Sweden: Abisko...
CTCCGGGAAAGAGTTGTGACTTTGATCATGCGCTTGAGCGCTGGCAATACCTCAGGGAGACTCTTTAGGCCTAAACCGCCTCTTCGCCTTCAAATTGACTGGTTGTTGAACGAAGAACGTACCGTTACAAGGCCACAGGGAACTCTTCGATAATCCGACATTACGGGCACTGTGGAGGATGCCCTGAGGACCTCACCGTAGATTCCCTCGCGAGCCAGACTTGGCGTCTCTTTCGGGCGCTTCGCATATTCAATGCGTGACTCGGCGGTCACGCATCTTTGGCTGAACAACTTGGCGTTTCGGATCTTGCAGCAGGGCACTGGAACTACTGAGAGGTTCAGTCCAACAACTGCCTATCATTCAAAGCATGAAGTGTAGGGCTTCGGGACCCAGAGCGGCACCATCGCGCCGTTGACCATTTGCCAGTTGTTGTCCCGGAGAACATTTGCCGCCAGCGCAATTGTAAATGTGAAGGTTTTTTGTCTGCCAGCCCGCTCAATCGTCATGCTCATCCGAGTGGGTGTTTGACCGCTAAAGAGCGCTTCCAGTTCTGACAGCGACTTCCCTCGTGGATCAATTCCATTGATGGAAAGGATTCTGTCACCCCAGCGGACGCCATTCCTGCGGGCCGGACCATCCTCGATACCGCCTACGTGGACCCGCTGACCTTTATCCCACACGAAAACTTCGAAACCTGGATAGTAAAGACTCTTGTTCTTCGGATAGTGCCCCGGAAATACGTTAAGAAAGTCGCCGGACTGGATGGCCACCTGCAACTCTCGATTCAGTTTTTGAATCTCCTGGATTTCGGAATCGCTGAAATCAGATCCCACCATTAGACCGTCATCGATCACGCGCAATCCGTTCTGTGACCATACGATGTCGCTTCTCTCACGCTGAACGGTCAGTCTGCGGGTTGATCCCGCTCTCTCTACTTCGAGAAATACGGGTTGAGATGATTCGGAACTGATCCGATGCGAGGCATCCGCCAAGTCCTTGATCGGTGTTCCGTCAATGGCCAATAATCGATCACCAAGCTGAATTCCAGCTGTGGCTGCAGGTGAGATCTTTTGGACGGACCCGACGAAGACAGGGCCGTTTGGGCAGTTGGGGTTGGGGCCAATTATATTCACTCCGATGACGTATTTCTGGTGTTCCTTTTGGGAGAAGCATATAAGGGAAGCTCCAAACAGAATCGCGATCGGGTGGTATCGGTTCATGCTTGCCTCCTGTTGAAAGTTTCGGCGATGATCCATCGAATGTACGGGCCCGTGGCTAATTGGATTGTTGCGCACCACTCGCAGTCATTTCGCTGGTTCCCGCTTCAGTATCCAGAGATTATGCTCATTACCGTCGGGCGAGCCTTCGCGTTCGTCTTCCGTGAGCGTTTGGCCGTCCTCGCTCAATGTGTACCGCACGGTGTTCGTGCCACGCTCTCCGGAATCGGCACGCAAGTCCTCATTGAGAACCAGGGCACTTCCATCGCGAGTGATTCGCGACGTCGACGTAATGGGCGGGAATCGTTGGATACGCGGCTTCTTTGAGTCAACGACCATCGTGGTGGACCATGTATCGGCTTTCCCGTCGGAAAATTGATGGGTTCTGGAGAAGTGCCACACCTTGCCGTCGTAGCTAATCTTAGCGGTACTGGCAATCGGCGGATGCTTCGTTTCGATCTTACTGAGATGCAGGTCTAGTTTCCAGGTACCCGTGAAGGCGGGCACTTGGCCCTGGCCAAAGGTAACCGCTTGTGTTGCTAACATGATCAAAAGGATCATCACCTTACGCGATTTCATGAGAACCTCCCAAAGTGGAAGACTGATGTCACGCCGTTGGCGCACAGTGACCACCGGGCAAGGTGGTGATGGGGCCGACACCCTTAACTACACCCCCAGCTCTGTCGTAGACGATCTGGCAGAATGGGACTTCCGAGGATTTCACATCCGCTTAAGTAGTGCCAGGACTTCACTTCAGTGTAGCCCGAGGGGCCTCGCAACTTCCCGCGAAATGCCACTCTACGGGAGCTTCCTAGATAATCGTCACATTTAGCCATCGATTCTCTTTATCGACGGGAATGTGGGAAGGAGGCACGATGCCTTACTACGGTAAGTTCCGCGCGGCACTCGAGACCGCTTTCATTGCCGGTCTCACCGGTTGCTTGATGAACCCAGCCGCCCTGGCACAAAGCAGCAATGAGTCGCCGAAGCCTCTCGTCTTCGATGCCGCTACCATCAAGCCACCCGACCCGAAAGCACCCGACCGGCTTGCCGGCTTCTACGGCTACCCAGGCGGCCGGGTCTTCTTCGGTGGCTACATCAAGGGGCTCGTTGGGCTTGCGTTCAACCTTCAGGACTACCAGCTCGCCGGAGGCCCCAACTGGGTTTCTTCGCAGTGGTTCGAAATAAACGCCGTCCCACCCGAAGCCTCACCCTCGCGCAATATCAAGGTACGGAACGCGGAACCAACCTCCGAACAACGCCTCATGCTTCAGAGTCTCCTTCGCGACCGCTTCGGTTTCAAATATCACCTTGGAATGAAAGAGGGTGAGGTCTACATCCTTAGCCGGGGCAGCAGGGCGCTTCAACTCAAGCCTCCCAAAGACCCGGCCGCGGATCCCCGGGCCATCGTGCTCAGCAAGGTGGGTGATATCTGGGACGGGGAAGCGGAGGGCACCAACACAACGACCGACTATCTTGCTATTCGACTGAATCACTATCTTCAACTTCCCGTCCTCAACCAGACCGGAATCACGGGCTCTTACGACTACTATCTGCCGCCCGATGATCCTGAGAACAACGACCGTGTCGCCGCCGTCCTCAGCGTGGTGGACCGCCTCGGCCTCCAGATCAAACGTGGCCGTGGCCCCATTCAGAGCCTCGTCATCGACCACATCGAGATGCCCTCGGAGAATTAGCGGTTTTCGATGTTCCCGGAAGACGGGGACAACTTTCCAGGAATTACGGGGATCACTTCCGTATTGACCGTGATTCTCCCGAAACGGCGACAGATTCCTTCGCATAGAAATTGGACGGAGTCAGGGGAGCCAACTCTGCCGGACCAGTTGTAGCACTTCGCACGGCATCGGATCTTTCGCGTTTCTCCACAAAGCTTCTATGGGACTATACTGATTTCGCATAGAAGTTCTATGGGAGCATCCGCGTGGGGAAAACTGACCAGCAATGATTTGCTAAAGGGCACTATTGGACATGATGTTTTTGCGAACGCTGCTGTTGGGGGATTCGCTCGGGCATACCATCGCAAAAGTGATCGAGCGAAATTCGGAGCACGTCCTGCAGGGGGAACAAGGATCGTTGTATCCGGCTCTGCACCGGCTCGAAAACCGGGAATGGGTTACATCGTATTGGGGGATGAGCGAAAACAATCGCAAGGTGAAGTTCTATGGCCTCACGGCCAAGGGGAGAAGGCGATTAGCGGTAGAGAGCAGCAGGTGGCTAGGGCAATTGCCCTGGTGATGGGGAATCGCTTGTGAAGAACGGGGGCAGGTAAATGAGTTGGCGCAGATTTGTGGGGCGTGCGAAGAGAGATCAAGAACTGCAGCAGGAGATTGCCCTTCACCTTCAGGAGGAAATTGCGGAGAACATCGAGCGGGGAATGCGGCCAGAGGAGGCGAGGCGGCGAGCCTACCTGAAATTTGGGAATCCGCAGAGGGTGCGGGAAGAAGCTTGGCAGCAAGGCTCACTTATCGTGGCAGAAAGCTTCGCGCGGGATGTGCGCCACGCAATCCGGCGGTTAACGAAATCACCAACTACCGTGCTAACGGTCGCGATCTCTCTCGGGCTGGGGATAGCCGCGAACCTGTTTATCTTTACCGCCGTGAATAAGTTGGTGCTCCAGGGGCCTCCGGTGGGTGACCCAGTGACCCTATTGAATCTCAATCCCACGACCCACCATGGTCAGAGCTACGGTAGATTTACGCAGCAGATGCTTGACGACCTGCGTGGGCAAGCGAAGTCGTTTTCTGGTCTGGCGGGCTGCGATCTTATCCTGCCCGCGACGATCGGCGGGCAGAGCGAGCCAGAGCGGGCGTGGGGTCAGACGGTGACGGAAAATTTTTTTGAAGTGGCCGCTTTGCCCATGGTCCTCGGGCGCGGTTTCCTCGGCACTGAAGAGCGGGAGCCGGTGGTAGTGCTGAGCAACAGCCTGTGGAGGCGGCATTTCAGCCAGGATGCCCGGATCGTTGGGAAAACGATATCGCTGTCGGGAAAGAAGTTTACCGTCGTCGGTGTTACGGCGCCCGGGTTTCGCGGAATCAATAAGCTGTTCGACTCCAGGTTCTGGGTACCAGAAGGCGAGCGGAAGCAGCTATCGGGTGATGCAATGAACGATTTGGAAAGCCGTTCGGGCGGGGGGCTCGACGTGATCGCTCGATTGAAGCCCGGCACGGACCGAAGGCAGGCGCAGGCCGAGTTGGATGCCGTGGCGAAACGGTTTGCCATGGCTTACCCGAAAGAAGATGAGGGTCTTGCCTTTCACATCGAGCAGGCGGGCAGCCTACTGCCGACGCAAAAGGCGATGTTTGGCGCTTTTCTGACGGCGTTGTCCGTAGTCACGTTCCTGGTGCTCTGCATTGCTGCGTCGAACGTTGCGAACCTGCTTTTGGTTCGTGCCGCCGCACAGCATAGGGAGATGGCCATAAGGATTGCGCTGGGTGCAACAAGGTTTCAGCTGATACGGCCAATGCTTCTGGAGAGTACACTGCTGGCCCTGGGCGGCGGCGTCTTCGGCGTTGCCTTTTGTTTGGCAGCGGTGCGTGGCTTTACAGCAATTCATCTGCCGTTGGCGGTCCCTATCGATTTGAGCCTGGCTTTCGACTGGAGAGTGATCCTTTACGCATTCGTACTGAGCACGGGAGTTGGAATAGTGTGCGGGATTGCGCCTGCATTCAGTGCATCGCGGCCGATGCTGCCCAACTCGCTCAAGGGAGAGAGCGCATTGAGCCGTCCCGGCCGGCGCTGGAGCTTACGCGCTGTGCTCGTGGTAGTGCAAATTTCGTTATGTCTGGTGTTGTTATGTACGACCGGACTTTTTCTGCGCAGCCTGCAAAAGTCAGCTGAAGTGGACCCCGGGTTTCGGACCCGCGGCGTGCTGATGTTGTCAATCGATCCGGTACACAACGGCTACACCCTGGAACAAACGTCGCTGCTGTTACGCCGTCTCCACGACCGGGCCGTGGAAATACCGGCAGTGATATCCGCAGCCTGGACGGACAAAGTGCCCCTTTCGTTCTACGGACAGCGTGGTGAGTTCCACAAGTCGGGCAGCAAAGTAAACCCTGACGGCGAAGTTCGTGCTCAGATATACGGAGTAGAGGAAGGGTTTTTCGCAACGATGGGAATCCCATGGGGCGCCGGCCGGGACTTTACCGGCACCGAGCCGAATGCTCCCAGACAGGCTGTGGTCAACGAGAAATTCGTCCGCATGGTATTCGGCGGTGGCAACGTCATTGGGGAGCATGTCACAAGCGACGGTAAAACCTACGAGATTGTGGGAGTAGTAAAAGATACGAAAAGTACGACCATTGGTGAGGTGGATGAGCCGATTGTGTACGGTGTCCTGGAGCAGGACATGGGTGCGGCTGCGCCCTTCATGGGATTTTCGCTGGTGGTGCGTTACGAGGGAAACCCCGCAGAACTGGCTGCGGCCTTGCACAGCGAGATTCACGGCGTAGACCCGGCGCTTGCGATCTTTGCGGAAAAAACCATGAATGAGCACTTGAGTGAAGCGTTGTTTTTCCCCAAAATGGCATCCACACTCTTTGGTATCTTCGGGCTTACTGGATTAGTGCTCGCGTTCATAGGGCTGTACGGCGTCATGGGCTACGCGGTCAATAGCAGGACTCGGGAGATCGGAATTCGCCTGGCGTTGGGCGCGACTCAGGGCGGAGTACAGCGTCTGATTGTGCGTCAAGGCATGGTACTCGCGTGTGTTGCTCTGGGCGTCGGGCTACCCATCTCGTTGGCATCGTCGAAGGTTGCGGCGGGAGTACTCTATGGAATTGCTTCCTACGACTGGGTGACGTTTACTGGAGTGCCGTGCTTTCTAGCCGTGGTGGCGCTAATCGCCTGCTGGCTTCCGGCACACCGAGCGGCTGCTGTTGAGCCGCAGACCGTACTGAGACACGAGTAAGAAAACGCGATTTGTCTATCGAAGTGTGGACTATAGTTACGGTGTAAATTGCGACGATGACGCCCTGAACGGCGCCCTTCTGGTCGTTGTTGCTGGTCTAGGTGGCGGCCAACACACAATTACCTTGGTCAATACCGGTAACTACAAAGCCGTTCAGATCGATGAGTTCCGTTCCTACAACTGAAGGTGTCATGAACGACCCGTCAGGAGCCGCCTCCGTCGGCTCCCGGTTTTTTTTGCGGGAGTCTGGCTGAGCGAACGGTATTTGAGAGACCATCGTTTTCTCGCAAGGTTCGTCCCTATCGCGACCCTTGTAGTTGCGCCCCTTGTTAATTCATAACGGCTCTTGGGCCGCATCTGGCCCCCAATTCAGGGGTTTACCGGGTCCAGCAGACCCGCAAACACCGCTTGACGGCCATTCTGTTAAAGCCGCTTTTTGAAAGCGAAAGTTTTCGCGGATTTCGACGATAAATTAACGAGAAGACTGTGCGTCATGGATGCTTGGCGCTGGTCACCCCAACAAGCAGCCCGGCCACCCGGAATACGAAGCAAAGGTGAATGTGTGCCCGACCCGGCAGGAACTGACAATGACTGACCTCAGACGCATATTAATCGTCGATGACGGTGAAGAAGACCGGGAATACGCTAAACGGCTCTTAAGCAGAGCAGCTGAGTTTAGATGGCAATTTAGTGACGCATCGGATGGTGAGCGCGGCTTGGCTCTTGCCCTTTTCGGCGGCCCGTTCGACTGTATTCTCGTCGATTACCGCTTGCGCGATATGGACGGGATGAAGTTCTTGCAACTTTTAGCCCAGCAGTTTGGTGAACCAGGGGTAGCTGTGGTCGTGTTGGCCGGTGCGGGAGACGAAGCCCTTGCCGCTCGTGCGATCAAGCTCGGGGCTCAGGACTACCTCCCCAAGAAAGATCTGGACGCCGCACTTCTCAACCGAGCGGTCGAGTACGCGATTATTCGTTTTCAGCTCACCCTGGTCAACCGGCAGTCCGCAAAGTCGCTCGAAGAAGTCCACCGCGAGTTAGAGGCTTTTACTTACTCCGTTTCCCATGATCTCCGCGCACCACTCCGCCACATTTCTGGTTTCTCCCACATCCTCATCAATGACTTTGGTACCGGGATGGCGGTTGAAGCAAGAGAGTTGTTGCAGCGTATCGTAAACGCGGTCGCTCACATGGGGCTGCTGGTGGAGGGCTTGCTCGGTCTGGCAAGACTCGACCAGCACTCTCTGACGTTGTCCTACCCTGACCTGAACGCCATCGTCGACCGGGTAATTTCGGTTCTGCAGTCCGAGTGCAACGGACGCATGGTGGAGTGGCGCATCGCACGGCTGCCTGCGCTTGAGTGCGACCCCCTCTTGATGGATCAGGTTTTTCAGAGCCTGTTAGGCAATGCTTTGAAGTACTCCCGTGGCCGGGCCAGCGCGGTGATCGAAATCGACAGCATCCAGCAGCCGGGTAAACCGGCAATCATTTTCGTGCGCGATAACGGCGTGGGCTTCAACATGGAATATGCCGAGAAACTGTTCGGCGTATTCCAGCGCTTCCACACCGACTCGGAATTTGAAGGAACCGGAGTGGGTCTGGCCGCTGTGCATCGGATCATTCGAAAACACGGGGGGCTGATCTGGGCCGAGGCAGAGGTCGATCATGGATCCACCTTCTATTTCGCTCTGCAAAGGACCGAGCAGATCGGGACGACACCAAAAACGACAGCAGCTTCATGACTTGGCCGTTGAGCCTGCGACAGCGTACTTGGCTTACCTCCTGATCCAGAATCCATTGCTCCGCCCGGCACATGCGGAATCCGGCGGCTCTCCAAAAATGCCGCCCACTGTTCGCCCTACCGCGCATCACCAATAGGCTCTTCATCCCCGGCATTGTGTCGCCCCGATTCAGGTCTAAACCATTAAGCAGGGCACTCGAATGATACTCAGGGGGCACCGGGTCACTTGTGCATCAACTCATCGTTTGGCCCGTTGTCCCGATCCCGCTTGACCATCAGTCTGTCTATTTGCAGACAGACGTCACTATGGTGCCCTCCGGGGTCCGATAACAGCTCACTATCTTCCCACTTGGAGCCGATTCATTGGTTGGTAACGCACTCATTTGCGGCAAGGGTAAGCTCCCGGTTTCGAGATCGCTCTGAGCCCGCCCGAACTGTGCTCGACATCTGATGAATCAACAGCTTACCAGTATGTATGCGGATTCATTTCAGATTAACGATTCGGTCCAATCCACGATGAAGGGCTAATTTGAAGAGTTCAAACGCTAGCGTGGAGACGAGCCACGACCTCACCGAAAGGCAGGAGTCCGAGGCGAAGTACCGGGGCCTATTGGAAGCCGCGCCAGATGCGATGGTGGTGGTAAATCAGGGCGGCCAGATCGTCCTGCTGAACGTTCAGGCGGAGAAGCAGTTCGGGTACAGCCGCGATGAACTGATCGGCCAGCAGGTGAAGACTATCATTCCCCATGGATTTGCAGAACGGCTGGTCGCGGACGCCACGAGAAGTAGAGTCGAAGCCCTGGCGCAGCAGATCGGAATGGGGATTGAGCTTTCCGGGCTCCGCAAGGATGGTAGCGAGTTTCCTATCGAGATCATGCTCAGCCCGCTGGAAAGCGTCGATGGAATCCTGGTAACGGCAGCGATCCGCAACATCAGCCTGCGCAAGGCTGCGGAAATGCATCTGGTGCAGATGGAGGGCACACGTCGGCTTGTGGACGACGCGCTCCGGGAAAGCGAAGAACGATATCGGCTGCTCCTCGACGGAATCCAGCATTACGCCATCTTTGGGATGGATCCGCAAGGCCAAATTGTCACTTGGAACAGAGGTGCTGAACGGATCAAAGGTTACAAAGCCGAGGAGATTATCGGGCACAATTTTTCGTGCTTCTTTCCCCCGGAAGATATCGAGCGGGGCAGGCCCCAGGAAGTACTCCGAATAGCCGCCGCAAGCGGACGATTCGAGGAGCAAGGCATGCGCGTGCGGAAAGATGGCTCACAATTCCTTGCGAGTGTCACCTTCTCGGCGTTACGCGACTCGGCAGGAAACCTGCGCGGATTCTCTGAGTTCAGTCACGACCTCACCGAAAGGCAGGAGTCCGAGGCGAAGTACCGGGGCCTATTGGAAGCCGCGCCAGATGCGATGGTGGTGGTAAATCAGGGCGGCCAGATCGTCCTGCTGAACGTTCAGGCGGAGAAGCAGTTCGGGTACAGCCGCAATGAACTGATCGGCCAGCAGGTGAAGACTATCATTCCCCATGGATTTGCAGAACGGCTGATCGCGGACGCCACGAGAAGTAGAGTCGAAGCTCTGGCGCAGCAGATCGGAATGGGGATTGAGCTTTCCGGGCTCCGCAAGGATGGTAGCGAGTTTCCTATCGAGATCATGCTCAGCCCGCTGGAAAACGTCGATGGCATCCTGGTAACGGCAGCGATCCGCAACATCAGCCTGCGCAAAAAATCCGAGCAGGACAACGCTGAGCTGGAACGGCGCGTCGAAGAGCGCACGCAAGAACTCGCCGTCGCCAATCAAGTTTTGGAACAAAGCAACCTGGAGCTGGAGCAATTCGCCTACATCGCGTCCCACGATCTGCAATCTCCATTACGCAGTATCGCTGGATTCGTCCAGTTGCTTAAGCTGGAATACGAAGGCAAGTTCGACGAACAAGCCGATGACTGGATTCGTAGGACTGTCCTGGCGGTCGGACGGATGCAAACGTTGATCCGCGACTTGCTCTCCTATTCTCGGGTCGAAGCGCACTCGGGCATATTGACGACAATCCCGTTCCGCGAAATTGTCAGCGACGCGCTTGCCCTCCTTGAGTCGTCAATTCACGATTCCGGGGGCCAAGTCACATGGGACCCGCTACCGGACATTGTCGGTGACCATTCGCAGCTGGTCCAGTTAATCCAAAATCTGATTAGCAACGGGCTTACCTACCGCAGTACCAAACCACCGCACATCCACATCTCCGCCGAACGCGGCGAGAAAGCGTGGACATTTTCCGTCCACGACAACGGCATTGGCATCGACCCTAAGTATCGCGAGCAGATCTTTGAAATCTATAAGCGGTTGCATGATCAAACCGACTATCCTGGAACCGGCATTGGGCTAGCTGTTTGCCGTCGCGTCGTAAATCGTCACGGGGGCAAGATTTGGGTGGAATCCGAACCCGGCCATGGAAGCACATTTCGCTTCACCATTCCTGAAGGGACCGAACCAACCAATGCTCATCGACATAGCCCATAGTCGGCCTGCGGAAGTTTTGCTCGCCGAAGATAACGACGATGATGTGGAACTGACCCGTCAAGGTTTTAATCGCACTAAGCTGCTGCTCAACCTGCACCGCGTGAGAAACGGTGAGGAATGTCTGGCCTTCTTGCGCAAGCAGGGTGAGTACGTCAATGTTCCCACGCCAGATCTGATCCTCCTCGATTTAAATATGCCCAAAGTGAGCGGGCTGCAGGTGTTGGCTGAGATGGAGA
>Ga0302326_10031195_pt1 | contig 10647 bp, 8 predicted proteins | sample Palsa_T0_3_FD_202264 | JGI IMG/M metagenome (GOLD analysis project Ga0302326, IMG submission 202264) | Peat permafrost microbial communities from Stordalen Mire near Abisko, Sweden - Palsa_T0_3 | ecosystem: Environmental > Terrestrial > Soil > Palsa > Peat permafrost | place: Sweden: Abisko...
ATTTTCCCCCATCGCAAGCGAACCGCGAGGGGGGTAAGGTACTGCGCCAAAACGTCAATGGCGATGAGCTTGTTGATCGCGGAGTCTTCAAAAGCAAAAGGCCCTCATTTCTGAGAGCCTTTCGCGCATTCCCGAGTTACGGGTCGTAGAAAACTGCGCATTCCCGACGGACGGGCTACGGTTTTAGGGTACGCGATTTGGGTGTCAGTTGTCAATAGCATTACGGCAGCATTACGGCAGCTTTGTAGCATTACGGCAACTTGGTTGCGGTTTGTATTACTGTAGTCTCTACAATGATCGCGGCGTCTTTCCAGGTTTCCATCCCGAGCGCATGAAGAACCGCTTGCCGCACTCGAGCCAGATCGTCCCTGCGAATTTGAACTCGGTTGTAGCGCCCCGCGACTTTGATTCGGTCAAGACGGCGAGCGGCTATACACGTCACCATGTCGCACTTCGCCCAAATGGGCACAATCTGATCGAAGCAGGGGTAGCTACCTCGTTTTAACTGGCAGTGCCATCCTTCCACCGAGGCCGGGGGCGTGGTGCTGGTGGGCACGACAATGTAGGTGTCTGGAAACGATGTTCTCGAGCGAGGTGAGACGATGATGACAGGCCGGATCTTGGTCATTTCAGGCGGCCTGAATCCATCGAAATCGCACATAAGAACGTCGCCGGCGCTCGGAACGAAGGAAATCGTCATATTTGCCCCTCTCGTCATACTCGCCACGCTCGTGGGCACAACTATAGTGCGCCCGGCCCGCATAAATCGCACTATCGTTGAGGGAGTGAAGCGCGGGCTATGGCAACCTTGCGCGCAAGTTTCTCAGCGCGCGCAACCCAGCTTGGGAGACGTCGGTATCGGAGTCTTGTGAGAGCGCTCCCAATGGCGCCACCGAATCAGGGCCGCCGCTGGCCGCGAGGACGTCAGCCAGGCCGGTCTTCTCGTCCTTGGTGATGCCAGGCTCCTGGAGGGCCGGATAGAGCGCGCGGCGCACCTCGGGGGCGCGCGCCAGTTCGGTGATGTACGCTCGCGAGACGCCCCGATAGGCGCTCGAATTCAGATCGTTCAGCAGATACCGCAGCGGATCGAATTCGCCCATGCCGCGCCGCCCTAGATTCACCAGCGCGAATGCCGCTGATAGCCGAGGCTCGGTCTTGCTTTCGTTGTTGAACGCGCGCTCCAGCGTTGGAATGTCCGCGGGATCTTTTAACCGTCCTAAGCCTTCGGCGGCCCCTTCGCGCAGGCCCTCGTCTTTGTGATCGAGATAGGCGATATAAACGCCGTGCAGCTGAGGATCGGGCATCTGCGCCATGGCGGTGAGCGCCGCGCGCTTGACTTTCATGTCGCGGGAGCGGTCCAGAACGTCGCGCAACTGGTCGATCGCGGCGTGATTCGCCAGCAGGCCGGTGGCTTCAATCGCGGTAATTTGAACCTTTTCGTTCAGATCATGCAGGAGAAAGGCGATACTCGGCCCGCTGATTGGATCGCGGATTTTCTCCATCGCCACCAGCGCCTCATAAATCAACTGGCTGTCTTTGGAGCGCAGCGCCTGGTCCAGGTCCGGCAGCGCCTGGCGGCCTCGCAGAATGCCCACCGCGCGCGCCGCGTTGGCACGTGCTTCCAGGCTGGCCCCGCCACGCGCGATGCGGCCCAGAGCGGCGATCGCTTCCGGGCGGGGCTGGATGTAGGGGTCGATCACCAGATCGTTGCTGTCGGTGATCTTGGCCTTGAGCGACGAACCAACGCGCCGCAGCGATGCGGTGAGCCCGGTCTTGACGTATCCGGGCACGTAGAAATTCACCAGGCCGTCGGTAGCGCGAATCTGGATTTCCGGATCGTTGTCGCCGGCGGCTTTAACCAGCGGATCCAGGCTGCGCTGGGTCCCGATGTCGACCAGCGCCTTTACCGCCTCCCGCCGCACATCCACGTCCGGGTCGGAAAGATACGGCTCGATCTTGGGAATTATTTCCGAGCCGCCGCTTTTGCCAAACTCTCGAACCGCCTTGGCCCGGGCTTTGGCGTCATCCGCAGACTGGTCCGGCGGCGCGGGTGGCTGAGCGTTACCTGGACCTGGGGCCAAGCAAACCAGAAGTACCTGGCATGCCAATAGCCGATGGCGGCCGCTCAACTTCATAACCCCGCTTTACCGGACAAATTCGACTGTCACCTTCTTACTAATCACGCCCGCCTCGTAGCCCATGTCGAGCAGCTTTTGCGCCGCCTTCGGCACCAGCTCGCCGCAATCCACGGTGAAGTGATTCACGTACATTCCGACGAATTTTTCAGCCAGCCGGGGCTCCAGATCGCGCGCGAATTGCATGGCGTAGTTCAGCGATTCTTCGCCATGATCCAAGGCGTATTGAATGCTCTCGCGCATCACCCGGCAGCACTCGCTCTTGATATCGCCGGGCAGCGACCGCAATAGCACGTTCCCGCCCAGCGGCAGCGGCAGATCGTACTCGTTCTTCCACCACCGGCCCAAATCCACTACATTGTGGAAACCGCTCTTGCCGTATGTCAACTGACCTTCGTGGATGATGAGCCCGGCGTCGACGGTGTGATCGGCCACCGCATCCAGGATTTTGTCGAATGCAATGGGCACTTCCTCGAAGTCGGGCTCGAAAAGCTTTAACGCCAGATAAGCGCTGGTCATCCGTCCCGGAATGGCGATCTTCTTGCCCTTGATCTCCTCCGGCGCCATGGGTTTTACGCTCACCAGGATGGGGCCGTAGCCATCGCCGATACTCGAACCGCTGGCCATGAGGACGTACTGGTCGGCGATATAGGGATAGGCGTGATAAGAAATGGCTGTCAGTTCGTAGGCGCCTTCCAGCGCTTTACGATTCAAGGTTTCGATGTCTTCGAGAACGTGGCGGAAGGAAACCAGCCGCGAGCGGACCTTTTTGGTCGCCAGGCCGTAAAACATGTAAGCGTCATCGGAATCGGGGCTGTGCGCACAGACGATTTCCGTTACGGTGGTGGATGCCATAGGAGGAGCAGACACCCACTATAGCAGACGCGCTCGATGCTTCCGCCCGGCGCGGACGCTCTCGCGGCGGCTACTCGGTCTGGAGCAGAACCAGCTCGGGGCGCAGAGCTTCCAGGGCTTGTTCTAACTGGAGCACACTGTCCGGCGCAGCCGTCAAATCGCCGCTGCGGCCCTGCTTTTCGAGAGTAAAGGCGGCTTCAAACGCGCGGTTGGCGCCGAACGTGGACACCGATCCCTTCAGGCTATGAGCATGTTGTTCCAGAGCCGAGGCGTCGCGGCTCGCCACCGCCTCCTTGATTCTCTCGAAGGTGGCCGGATAATGGTCGAGGAACAGCTCCACCACTTCTTTCAGCAATTCGACGTCGCCGCCCACGCGGCTGAGTGCCAGCGATTTGTCCAATTGCTGGAGTTGTGTCTGCATGGAAGACTCTCCGGGTACTACGTTGGCGTTCATGAAATTCCCTCCAGTGGCTACAGATCCAATCATTTTCATCAGCTCCGGCACATGTACCGGCTTGGTGACATAAGCGTCCATTCCAGATTCCAGGCAGCGCAAGCGGTCCGATTCGGCGGCTTGCGCGGTCATGGCGACAATGGGAACGCGCCGCCCGGATCCGCGCTCCTTTTCCCGGATGCGCGCGGTGGCCTGCAGACCGTCAACTTGGGGCATCTGCACGTCCATCAGGATCAAGTCAAACTGGTTATGTTCAAAACAGTGCAGCGCCTCTTGCCCGGAATTGGCGATGGTTACGGTATGGCCCTCGCGCTCCAGCAGCCGCGTTGCCAGGCGCTGGTTGACGCTGTTGTCCTCGGCCACCAGGATACGTAATCTCTTTTTGGCGCGCTCCGGGATTTCCGCAGGCCCTACAAATGCGCCGGCTTGCCCGGCGGCCAGATCCAGCGGGACGGTGAAGTGAAAGGCGCTGCCGCGCCCCAATTCGCTCTCCACCCAGATGCGGCCGCCCATCAGTTGCACCAGGCCGGACGATATCGACAGCCCGAGGCCGGTGCCGCCATATTTGCGCGTCGTGGAACCATCCACCTGCGTGAACGGCTCGAAGATCAGACGGTGTTTTTCCGGAGGAATGCCGATGCCGGTGTCGGCTACGCTGAAGCGCAGCGTGACTTTGGAGCCATCCACCGATTCGGGCCGGACATGCACTGAGACCTGGCCGGCCTGAGTGAATTTTAAGGCGTTGCCAGCCAGATTGCGGAGCACCTGGCTGATGCGCAGCGGGTCGCCGACGACTTGATCGGGCACCCCATCTTCCAAAACCGATTGGAACGCCAACCCACTGGCCGAGGCCCGTAAGGCCAAAGGCCGCAACACGTCCCGTAGCAGCCCTCGCAGCGAGAACCCCAAGCAGTCCAGCCCCAGCTTGCCGGCTTCGTATTTGGAGAAGTCCAGAACGTCGTTGACCAGGCTCAAGAGCGCCTCGGCCGACGACTTCACCAGTTCCAGGTATTCGCGCTGATCGTTTCCGAGGTCGGTTTCAAGCGCCAGTCCGGTCATCCCGAGGATACCGTTGAGCGGCGTGCGGACCTCGTGCGTTATGTTCGCCAAGAAGTCGCTCTTGGCGGCGCTGAGCGCCTCGGCGCGGTCCGCCATTTCACGCGCCAAACGGCCGGTTTCTTCCAGGTTGCGATTGGTGGCCAGCAGCTCCCGGTTGGCGGCTTCGGCGGCCTCCTTGGCGCGCTCCAGATGCTGCGCGCTTCGCCTTTGCTCCGTCACGTCCCGCAGGATGCAAAGCATCTGCGTAGGCTGCCCCGGTTCGTCGACGCGCGTTAGCGAGTTCTCGAAGATGCCGGACCGCCCCGGCAGGAAATGCATCTCCCGTTCGAAGACGCAGCGCTTCACATCGGATGCCGAGAGCGCCCGGTAGTATGCGCGCAGTTCTTCGCGCTCTTCGGGTTGAAAAAGGTCCGTCACATTCCGGCCTTGGAGCAAGCTTGGGTCGCTCTCGAGCAGGCTGGCGAAGGCATTGTTTACCTTGACGATGAGACCCGACGGATCAGTGAGAAACATGGGATCGGAAAGCGCTTCCCAAATGGAACGGAACTGCATCTCCGACTTCAGCAATTCCTGTCCGGCTGGGAGGCGGCCGGTAATATCGATGCCCGTGGCGATGTAATATTCGACCCGGCCATCTTGGGTCGGCATCGGAGCGCATGAAAACGAGATTCGCCGCGGCTCGCCCGATTTGGCGATCCATTCGCATTCCAAGGCGGATGCGGCACGGGCGGAGATGCGATCCTCCAGGCGCGAGCGGCTCTGCTCCCCCACGTTGGGCCCAACTAAAATATCGAAAAATATCTTTCCCACCAGCTCCGGGCTGGAAAAGCCCGTTAACTGCTCAAACGCACGATTACAAAGGAGGATACGGCCTTCGGCGTCGAATACGGCCAGGCACGCTCCGCAGTTCTGCAGAACAGAGGTAATAAAGCCTTGGTCCTTAGCCGGATCGCCGTCCATACACGTTCCCTAGGGCCTTATCGGCAGTTCATCGCTGGATTGTTATTGGTACTCGCCGGTGCAAGGTCCTCCCCAGGTTCCGGCTTTGCGCTCTGCCGTCTAAGGCTTTCGCCGCATTGTTCCCTTAGGCGGAAAACGCTAGCCTGGAATCGTGAAGCGCTGCATCTTTGCCGGCTCCCTGGCGACCTTCGCCTGCTTGTTACCGCTTACCGCCCAACAATCCTCCGTCAGCAGTTCGACCACGGTTGACATCAACGGGAACCGCGTGGCGGATGGCCCGGCGATTTCCGAAACCAGATCGGCGAATGAATCCCAGACTACGGTGACCACCCAGTCCATCAACGGACGGACGGTTCCGATGGAACAAGTGGAAGAGCGCGTGGTGCGGAACGACGCTTCGGGCAAAGTTACCGAACGGATTATCCGCAGATACGATCCCCAGGGCAACCCGATGCCGGCGGTGCGGCAGACCATCGAGGAGCTGAAACGGTCCGACGGAAGTTCCAGCACCCAGAGCACGACCTATCGGGGCGATATCAACGGGAACATGCAGGTGGTGGAAAGATCGGTGACCGACACGCAAAAGACCGCCTCCGGGGAAACTTCGGAAACAGTGCTGCAGCGTCCCACTTCGAATGGCCTGGAGACGGTGGAGAAGCAAAGCCAGGTGGTCGCCAGGCAGGGCGCGAACTATCAGGCGGACAGCACCGTTTATCGAAGCGATGGCAACGGCGGCTTCTTTACGGCGGTGCGCCGGAGCACCAACCACACGGTGCGGGGATCGGAGGCCTCCGATAACAGCGCCGAGTACGAGCGGGGTCCCAACGGCGAACTTCAGCTCCACGGCCAGACCGTGACGAAGACCGTGACCAAGCCGGACGGCACCAAAGACGCAGTGGTGGAGATATATTCGCGCGACGTTCCGGGCACCGTAAGCGGAAACGAGTCGGGATTGAAGCTGCAGGAAGAACAAACCATCGAGAGCGCGCCCGGGCCGGGGAACACGGTGGTTCAATCCCTCAGCGTCCGAAGACCCAGCCTGGCGGATCCGGGAACGCTAGGGCCGGCGCGCCAGCTATCTCAGACGGTGTGCAAGGGCAACTGCAAGCCGCAGGAGTCCGGCCAGTAAGTTCCCTGGCCCCGGTTTACATGCGCCACGTTAGCCGTGGCCCAACTTCATGAGCCAGCCTAAGCCGATCAGCGCGGCCACAAAATACGCGAAGCAGCGAACGCCATAGCGCAGACGGTCGGCATCGGTACGTTTGGTGATTACGCCCAAAACTACCGAAGAAAACAGCGCGAACAAGATCGCGGCTTCAAAATGAGAGAGATTCATTTTCGGCATACGGCCTTGTTTTACTCCTTCTCACCTGTCGCGATCTCGTACGCATCCACCATGGCCAATACGTTCAGCAGGCCGGCGGCAACCAGGAACTTGGTTCCGTAGTCATGCACGTGCCCGGCCATATCGGGCTGCGCGTATCCCAGCCAAACGGTAAGCAAATAAAACAGACCCGACGCCAGATCGCCCAAGAATCCGCCGCAATAAATGATGGTGGTTAGCACGTCGCCGGTTTGGGGCTGGAACATGGTGCCGCGCATCATCAGGCCCAGCAAGAACATGATAGCGACCGATGCGAGCAATAGCGCTCCACGTCCGGGCCGCTTCAGCAGGAAGTGACCGCCTCCCGGGACCAGCCAGCCCAGCAGAACCACGCCGTACCATCCGCGCGCGGGCGGCGCCGCAGCCTGCGCTTTCGCATTGGTCACCATAATTGTTAGTGTACCCGATCCGGTTGGTGCCAAGCGGCTTCCCGGTTCTAGCCAGCTTGTCCCGCAGGCCTGCGACAAGTTGGCCGAAACAAGACCCGGCAAAAATGCAAGCGCTTCATTCTTAGCAACTTATGTTGTGGCGGCTGGCGTGCTTTGATTGCGGCTGTCATGCCAAGCTACTCACTGAAGTACTCCAAGCGGGCCGCTCGAACCGCGTTTCTTGCATTCTTTCTATTGATGGTCGGCCGTGCGTTCGGCGGAAATCCCAAGATTTCACCGGATCTGCAGCAGAAGATCGCCGCTGGGGCCAGCAACATCCCCGTGATCGTTCAGTACAACGGGCCGCAGCAAACGTCCTCCGGCCTGGGCGGTCTGCTGGGGGGACTGTTGAACCTGCTGAACACGAACGTCTTTTCCCTGATTCCGGCGGTATCGGCGACCATGCACCCAGCCGATATAGTAACTGTGTCGAATCAGTCGGCCGTGACCTACGTTTCGTTGGACCGGCAGGTGGGCGCCACGCTGGATGTCTCAGCCGCGGCCATCGGCGCTCCGTCAGCCTGGAGTTCCGGTCTGGATGGCAGCGGCATCGGGATCGCGGTGATCGACAGCGGAATCTACAATCACCCGGATTTGAACGCGGCCAACTCTACAAAGAGCCGCGTGGTGTATCGCCAAAATTTCATTGGAGGAGGAGTGTTCAGCGACGACTTCGGCCACGGAACTCACGTGGCCGGCATCGTCGGGGGCAACGGCAAGTCTTCGGATCAACCGGGCGCCTTCCGCATGTTCAAGGGCATCGCGCCGAATGCGAATATTCTGGACCTGCGCGTTCTGGATCAGAACGGAGCCAGCACCGACAGCGTGGTCATCGCCGCCATCGAAAAGGCCGTAGCGCTCAAAAATCAATACAACATCCGCGTGATCAATCTATCGATTGGCCGACCCATCTACGAGAGCTGCTCTCAGGATCCGCTGTGCCAGGAGGTGGAAGCCGCCTGGAATGCCGGAATCGTAGTGGTGGTGGCTGCCGGCAACGAAGGCCGGAACGGATACGCAACCATCACGGCGCCAGGCAACAGCCCGCACGCCATTACGGTCGGCGCCATGAAGACCGAGCAGACCAAGCCGACCAGCGACGACCGGATTGCGAGCTATAGTTCGCGGGGGCCCACCAACTTCGACCTGACCGCGAAGCCGGACGTCGTGGCTCCCGGTAATGTGGTGGACTCGCTGCTGGCTCCGGGTTCGACGCTGGTGAACGATTATCCGGGGAACATTGTTCCGGCGTCGAGCTATACCACCGCCAATGTCACCGGCACACCGCTCTATTTCACATTGAGCGGCACCAGCATGGCGACGCCGGTGGTTTCGGGCTGTGTCGCGTTGATGCTCGAGAAGAATCCCTTTCTGACTCCGGACAATGTCAAGGCGCGGCTGATGAAGACCGCTTCGAAGACGTTTCCGGCGATGAGCACGGCTACCGATCCGACGTCGGGCGAGACCTATACGGACTTCGACGACATGTTCACGGTAGGCGCCGGATACGTGAACGTCGCCGCGGCGCTGACCGACTACGAACTGACGTTCGGGTCGGCCGAATCGCCTCAAGTGGCCGTCAACGCGGCTGGCAAGGTATCCCTGGTATCGAATTTCACTGAGACCTGGTGGAGCCTGCCGAACTGGGCCACGCCGGTGGTTTGGGGCCCGGTGGTGGTCAGTTCCGGCGCACTCGGAACAACCGCCGTTGCGGGCAGCAGTGCTTCCTGGGGCACCAGCGCGTCTTGGGGGACCAGCGCATCCTGGGGCACCAGCGCGTCTTGGGGGACCAGCGCATCCTGGGGAACCAGCACACAAGGAGAAGAGTAGCCACTCCAACCGGCTGTGATGTCACAGGCACAGTATCAATTTACGCGGCGTCTGTTGGGCCAGATCCATCTGTCGGGATTCATCGGCCTGGGCGCCGCGACTCTGCTGTGGGGCGCAACGAACTGGAGTTGCAGCGATCCCCTCCGCCTGGTGTCATTCGCGCTTGCCACCGCGCTCGGTTCCGTGCTGAAACTGCAGTTGCCCGGCGTGCGCGGGATGGTTTCGGTCAGCGTGCTGTTCATCCTGGTCGGGATCGTGAACCTGAGCCTTCCCGAAGCGCTCCTGGTGGGAGCGCTGTCCATGGCAGTGCAGTGCACCTGGCGCACCGCGGCCCGGCCAAAGCTGGTGCAGACGGCGTTCAACATCAGCGTTCTGGTTCTCGCGGTGGTGATCGCAGCCAGTGTGTTCGATTACTCGCAGCGCCATTTTCCGGAACCGGTAGGTCTGGCGCTGCTGGCGCTGGCATACTTCTGCGCCAATACTTTTCCCATCGCTACCATCATCGGCCTGACGGAAGGCAAGCGAATCTTCTCGGTGTGGAGTAATTATCGCTGGACCTTGGCCTATTACGCGGTGGGCGCTTCCATGGCGTGGGTGATCGGCACCTTGCCGCGCGGCATTCAGTGGGAATTCCCCATCATCTGCTTGCCCCTGGTGTACCTGGTGCATCGTTCCAACCGGACTCATCTGACTAAGATGGAGCAGGAAGGAACGCACATGCAAGCCATGAACAGATTGCATCTGCGCACTATTGAGGCGCTGGCGCTGGCCATCGACGCCAAGGATCACAGCACCCACGATCATCTGCGGCGCGTGCAGCTTTACGCGGTGGAGATCGGCAAGGACCTGGGGCTTTCGCAACAGGAGTTGGATGCCCTGACGGCCGCGGCTGTACTGCACGACATCGGAAAGCTGGCGGTGCCGGAGTCGATTATTTCGAAACCGGGCAAGCTGACGCGCTCGGAGTTCGAGAAGATGAAGATCCACCCGGTGGTGGGCGCCGAAATTCTGGAGCGTGTGGAGTTTCCCTATCCGGTGGTTCCGATTGTTCGTTCGCACCACGAAAAATGGGATGGCAGCGGGTATCCCTCCGGCCTGCGCGGCGAGGAGATTCCCATCGGCGCTCGAATTCTGGCCGTTGTGGATTGTCTGGACGCGCTGGCGTCGGACCGCCAGTATCGCCGGGCGCTGCCGCTGGACGAGGCCATGGCCAGAGTGGTTTCAGAAGCCGGAACGGAGTTTGATCCCAAGGTAGTTCAAGCTTTGCAAGCGCGCTACCGGGAATTGGAGGCGCGCGCCAAAGCCACGCAGGTTCTCGCACCGCCGCCACTCTCGGTGGATATCAAGATCACCAACGGCGCCGCGCCCGCGGCCGGCTTTGAAGCCGAAGCGCCCGCAGAGCGGAGCCCAACGCCCAGGCACCCGGTGGCGCAAGCTCGCGCCAACCGCCGCAAGGCCGAGGAATCGATGCCCGGCATGCCCGCGGCGGGAATATGCTCCCTGCGTTGGGAAGAAGCGCTGACGATAGCTTCGCTTCGCATC
>Ga0302326_10031196_pt1 | contig 10647 bp, 9 predicted proteins | sample Palsa_T0_3_FD_202264 | JGI IMG/M metagenome (GOLD analysis project Ga0302326, IMG submission 202264) | Peat permafrost microbial communities from Stordalen Mire near Abisko, Sweden - Palsa_T0_3 | ecosystem: Environmental > Terrestrial > Soil > Palsa > Peat permafrost | place: Sweden: Abisko...
GTCTGCCCCGCCGGCCTGGCCGAGATTGCCGCGGCGACGTTGTCCGTTCCGACGTCGTTCGGCGTCGTCCGGATAGCGCCGGGCGTCCGCGCGCTCGACGCGGCCGGCGCGCCGGATGTCATGCGTGGCGAGGAGACTCAGGTTCTCGGCGCGCTGGCGGCGGGCGGCGGGGCCGGCGTCTATGTGCTGCCGGGCACGCACTGCAAATGGGCGCGAGTTGAGGGCGGGCGCATCGTCGGCTTCGAGACTTTCATGACCGGTGAGGTTTTCGCCGTCCTGCAATCCCACAGCGTGCTCGGCCGCATGATGGCGCCCGCGCGGCAGGGGGAAGGATTCGGGCGCGGCGTCGAAGCCGCGCGCGGGCTGCAGCGGCCCGGCGATCTGCTGCACGCGATTTTCGCCGCGCGCACCCTTGGGTTGTTCGATGCGCTGCCGCCCGACCAACTCGGCGAATATCTCTCCGGCCTGTTGATCGGCGCCGAAATTTTGGCGGGCGCGCGCGGCGCCGTTCGCGCCACGGCGATTGGCTCGGCGACGTTGGCGGCGCGTTATGTCGAGGCCGGCGCGCGGCTCGGCGTGACGATTGCGCCGGCGGCGGAAAACTGCGCGTTGCTCGGGTTGGCGGCCTTGCGGAAGGCGCTCTAAGGAGATGGAGCGGCCGCCTCCAGGCCGGCCGTGATTTTCGAACTCGGCGGCGTGGACGCCGCTGCTCCGGGGCGCGAGCCCTTCCCTCCGTGCCCGTTCCGTTCCATATTGGAACGCATGCCCAGACCCCCAAAATCCCGTCCCAAAGCCTCGCGCCCGGACGTGCATCCGCTCGGCGACCACCTGGCCGCGCTGCTGAACCCCGCCCTGGTCGAAAAGCCCGCTGGCTTCGCCGAAGCGCCCGTCGTTTACGAGTCGGAAGCGCATCCCCGCGGCATGACGGGCGCAAGCGCCACCATCGAGTCGCTGAAGGAGCTGCTCGAGCACGGCGACCCCAACATCCGCGACCGCCCGACCTGGACGCCGCACCGCCCGGCGCGGCCGCAAAAATCCGAGGGCGGCCGGAGATTCAAAGTCGTCTCGGAATTCGATCCCAAAGGCGATCAGCCCGAGGCGATCCGCCAGCTCGTTGAGGGCGTCGGACAGCACGAACGCGACCAGGTGCTGCTCGGCGTCACCGGCTCCGGCAAGACATTTACGATGGCCAAGGTGATCGAGGCGGTGCAACGCCCCGCGCTCATCCTCGCCCCCAACAAGACGCTCGCCGCCCAGCTCTACGGCGAGTTCAAGAGCTTCTTCCCCGACAATGCCGTCGAGTATTTCGTCTCCTACTACGACTATTATCAGCCCGAGGCCTACGTCGCGCGCACCGACACCTATATCGAGAAGGAATCCTCGATCAACGAACAGATCGACCGCATGCGCCACGCCGCCACCCGCGCGGTTCTGGAGCGCGACGACGTCATCATCGTCGCGTCGGTTTCCTGCATCTACGGTATCGGTTCGGTCGAGACCTACACTGCGATGACCTTCTCGCTGCAGGTCGGCGACAAGATCGACCAGCGGCAGGTGATCGCCGACCTCGTCGCGCTGCAGTACAAGCGCTCGATGGGCGATTTTACCCGCGGTGTATTCCGAGTCCGCGGCGACACGCTCGATCTGTTCCCCGCCCATTACGAGGACCGCGCTTGGCGCATCAGCTTCTTCGGCGACGAGATCGAGTCGATCAGCGAATTCGATCCGCTGACCGGCGCGAAGACCAACGACCTCGAGTTCGTCAAGGTCTACGCCAACAGCCATTATGTGACGCCGCGGCCGACGCTGCTGCAATCCGTCGACAGCATCAAACACGAGTTGAAAGACCGGCTCGACGTGCTGCACGGCCAGGGGCGGCTGTTGGAGGCGCAGCGGCTCGAGCAACGCACCTTGTTTGATTTGGAAATGCTGCAGGCGACCGGCTCCTGCGCCGGCATCGAGAACTATTCGCGTTATCTCACCGGCCGCAACCCCGGCGAGCCGCCGCCGACTTTGTTCGAATATCTGCCCGACAATGCGCTAGTCTTCACCGACGAGAGCCATGTCACCGTGCCGCAGATCGGCGGCATGTATCGCGGCGACTATCGCCGCAAGGCGACGCTTGCCGAGTACGGTTTCCGCTTGCCCTCGTGCATGGACAATCGTCCACTGCGTTTCGAGGAATGGGAGGCGATGCGACCGCAAACCGTGCATGTCTCAGCGACTCCCGGCGATTGGGAGCTGGAGCGGACCGAGGGCGTGTTCGTCGAGCAGGTGATTCGGCCGACCGGCTTGATCGATCCGCCGGTCGAAATTCGCCCGGCGCGCGCGCAGGTCGACGATCTCCTGGGCGAAGTGCGGCGCGTGGCGCTAGCCGGCTATCGCACGCTGGTGACGACGCTGACCAAACGCATGGCCGAGGACCTCACGGAATATCTGCACGAGCACGGCGTGCGCGTGCGCTACATGCACTCGGATATCGATACGATCGAGCGCATCGAGATCATCCGCGATCTGCGCCTCGGCGCCTTCGACGTGCTGGTCGGCATCAACCTGCTGCGCGAGGGCCTCGACATTCCCGAATGCGCGCTGGTGGCGATCCTCGACGCCGACAAGGAAGGTTTTTTGCGCTCGGAGACGTCGTTGGTGCAGACCATCGGCCGTGCAGCTCGTAACGTCGACGGGCGGGTGATCTTATACGCCGACTCGATCACCGGCTCGATGAAGCGCGCGATCGACGAGACCGACCGCCGCCGGACAAAACAGCAGGCCTTCAACGACGCCAACGGTATTACGCCGACGACCATCAAGCGCGGCATCCAGGATATTTTGAACTCGGTCTACGAGAAGGACCATGTGACCGTCGACGCGGGCTTCTCGAAAACTCCGTCGATCGGTCACAATTTCCAAGCGACCTTGGCTGACCTCGAGAAGCGCATGAGGGAGGCGGCGGGCAACCTGGAGTTCGAGGAGGCCGCGCGGCTGCGCGACGAGATCAAACGCTTGCAGGCGGTGGAGCTGGCGGTTGGCGACGACCCGTTGGCGCGTCAGGCCGACGTGGAGGCGGCGGGCGGTTTCTATGAAGGCGAGCGGAAGTACGGGCGGGCGGCGAACCTGCTGGCGAGCCGCGCGCATAAGCCGACCGACGAAGACATGGGGCCGCACAACTGGGGCGGCGGCGAGGCGCGGCCGAAGGGGGGGATGCGAGGGAGGGGGCGGCGGAGGTGAACCCGTCGACATTTCCCGTTTGACGTTATACGCGCTGCGTACTATTGTTGAAGGATGATCCAATCCTTTGCTGACCGCGCCACGGCGAAGCTTTGGGACGGGGAGTTCGTCAAGGTGTTCTCGGCAATTGAGCGCGCGGCCCGGCGAAAGCTCGATATGCTGCATAACGCCAAAAGCCTTGACGACCTTCGCGCGCCGCCAGGTAATCGCCTTGAAGCACTTGCGGGTGATCGGCGTGGACAAAATTCGATTCGTATCAACGACCAATGGCGGATCTGTTTTCGTTGGACGGTAGAGGGACCGGAAGATGTCGAAATCGTCGACTACCATTAGGCCGGTCGCCTCACCCCGCCGGGTAACGACGCATCCTGGCGAGGTGATCGCCGAAGAGTTTTTGGCGCCGCTTGGCCTCTCCGCCAACGCCTTGGCCTTAGCGTTACGCGTACCCGCGACGCGCATTGGCGCGATCTTGAAAGGCGAGCGCGCGGTCAGCGCGGACACCGCCCTGCGGCTCGCCCGCTACTTTGGGACGAGCCCCGAATTTTGGTTAGGCCTTCAGTCGACCCACGACCTCAGCAAAGCCCGCGCCGAACTGGGAGACAGCATCAATCGCGAAGTGAGCCCTCGTGCGGCCTAGAGTCTACGCCGGCCAAAACTCCTCTGACACCGCCTCTTGGAACGTCCAGGGACACGCTTCGGGAAATCCGTCTTCATCAATCGCCGTTTCCCTCGCCGCCTTCACGACCGCGACCTCGTAGGCTTGCGCCATCGCTTCTTCAATCTTCGATCGCAGACTCGGATTGTCCGCGAGGTGATTGACGACCTCCTTACGCTGCTCCTTGATGGTGAGCCGCCAGCTGCGGCCTCGCAGGTTCGGTTGGAAGGCCCATTTGAGGAGGTGGAGCAACAGGATAGTCAGACGGGCGACGAGTTCGCGTTTTTCCGTCTTGCCCATGCTCTCGATCTCCAGCGCGATGTGCTCGATATCTGCCTCCGCCAGCCGGCCGTCACGCAGAAGGCTCGCCTGCTCGTTGGCCCAGGCGTAAAAGTCTTCGTCGTAATTTCGACTGATCGTGCCCATCGCGCGCCTCTGAAAATTCCACCGAGTTATTTCCGACTTTCCCCTCGCCGCGCCTCAATCAACTCATAAATCCGCCGATCTGCAAAATCTTCCACCGCAAACGCCGCCCCCGCCGCCACAAGCCGCTCTTCAGTCAACCCTGTCGTCAGCCCGACTACCGCAATCCCCGCCGCCGCCGCGGCGCGCACGCCCGACAGCGAATCCTCGAACGCCACCGAAGCCTCGGCGCTCGCCCCGGTCAGCTCCAGCCCGGTCAGATAAGGCAGCGGATCTGGTTTGGCGCGCACCAACTCGCCGCCGATCACCACGATCCGCAACCGCGCCGCCAACCCGATCGCTTCGAGCACCTTCTCCGCATTGGCGCGCGGCGCGTTCGTCACCACCGCGCAGGGCAGGCCCGCCGCCTCAGCGTATTCCAACAACTCCGCCGCCCCTGGCGTCGCCGTCAGCGCGCCGAGCCCCGCGCGATAAGCCTCCTCCTTCGCATCGAGCACTTCCGCGCGGCGCTCCGGCGTCAGATGCGGCAAGAACCGCTCGCCGATCATTGTGTTTGAGGCGCCCATGATATGGCTCGCGTATTGCGCGCGGTCGAGATTTACCCCGAGCGGCGCGAACACCTTTTGGAACGCGACCAGATGATCGGCGTCGCTGTCAACCAGCGTGCCGTCGAGATCAAACAGCAGCGCCTGTTTCACATCGTCGCCCCGATTTGCCACGGCGCGAATTCCGCGTCGCCGTAGCCGAGCTGCTCCGACTTCGAGCGCTCGCCGCTGGCGACGCGCAGCACGGTCTCAAAAATCTCCTGGCCCTTATCCTGCAGCGAGACGCCGTCGAGCACATCGCCGCAGTTGATGTCCATGTCCTCCTCCATGCGGCGATACATTTCGCTGTTGGTCGCCAGCTTGATCGAGGGTGTCGGCTTGCAACCATAGGCCGAGCCGCGACCGGTGGTGAAACACAGCACGTTCGCGCCGCCCGCCACCTGTCCCGTCGCCGACACGGGGTCGTAGCCGGGCGTATCCATATAAACAAAACCCTTGGCCGTCACGGGTTCGGCGTAGCGGTAGACGCCGTTGAGCGGCGTCGTGCCGCCCTTGGCCGCGGCGCCCAGTGATTTCTCGAGGATCGTTGTCAGGCCGCCGGCCTTGTTGCCGGGCGAGGGATTGTTGTTCATCTCGCCGCCATTGCGCGAGGTGTAGTCCTCCCACCAGTGTATCAGCTCGACCAGCTTGTCGCCGACCTCGCGTGTGGCCGCGCGCGCCGTCAGCAGATGCTCGGCGCCGTAGATTTCCGGCGTCTCGGAAAGGATCGCCGTGCCGCCATTCTGCACGAGAATGTCGGTGGCGACGCCGAGCGCGGGATTGGCGGTGATGCCGGAATAGCCGTCCGAGCCGCCGCATTGCAGCGCCAGCATCAACTCGCTCGCCGGCCGCGTCTCGCGCTCCGCCTTGTTCAAAATCGGCAGCATGTGTTTGATCTGATCGAGCCCGGCCGCGACGGTCTTCCTTGTGCCGCCGGTCGCCTGGATGGTCATGGAATGGAATAGATCGTTCTCGACGATCCCGTATTCCTCTTTCATGCGGCCGATCTGGAACACCTCGCAGCCCAGGCCCACCATGATGACGCCGCCCATGTTGGGGTTGCCGGCGTAGCCCCATTGCGTGCGTTTCAGCGCCTCAAAACCTTCGCCCTTGGCGGCCATGCCACAGCCCGTGCCGTGGACGAGGGGGATGACGCCGTCGACGTTGGGATAGTCGTCGAGCAGTCCCTGCTTTTCCGCCTCGCGCGCGATAATCCGCGCCACCGTCGCCGAGCAGTTCACCGAGGTGAGAATGCCGAGATAGTTGCGCGCGCCCGTCTTGCCATTGGCGCGCCTGTAGCCTTCGAAGGTTGCCTGCTGCTCGACAGGCAGCACGTTGACCGGCCGTGCGTCCTGGCAGAACCGGTAGTCGCGCTGGAAATCGTGCAGCACGCAATTATGCTCATGCACCCATTGGCCGGGCGCGATCGGCTTGGCGGCGAAGCCGATGATCTGCCCGAACTTGCGGATCGGCTCGCCCTCGGCGATCGGCGCCAGGGCCATTTTGTGCCCGCGGGGCACACGCTCCACCGCGGTCACGCCCATCGGCGCGGCGCCTTGCGCAAATTCCTCGACGGCGATGATGACGTTGTCTGTGGGGTGCAGGCGCAGCGCTCGGGGAGCGGACATGGCTTGATTTCCTTACGGTGCGAACAGGGCAGGTTTGGTGCGCGCAAGATCGTCGAACAGGTCGGCGACCACGGTCAGGTGGGCGGCCATCGCGGAGCGCGCGCCATCGGGATCACGCGCGACAATGCGATCGTACACGGCGGTGTGCTCGGCGAGCGTCTTCTGCATGCGGCCGGGCGGGGTCATCATCAAGCGGCGCGGGCGTTCGAGGCGCTCGCGCACGCGGTCGAGGATTTCCGCGTTGCGATGCAGGGCGAGATGCTGAGTCAGCAGCGCGTGAAAGCCAACATCCAGCGCGTAGAAGAGCGTACGGTCGCCGCGCCGCGCGGCGTCTTCGCCCTGCGCGAGGTTTGCGGCGAGATCGGCGAGCGCGTCGCCATCGAGGCGGCGCGCGGCCTCCGCGGAGATCTCGCCTTCGAGGGCCCGCCGCACAAACAGAAGTTCGCGCACGTCCTCGACCGAAATCCGCGCAACGAACGATCCATGCTGAGGCTCGACGCGAACGAGACGCTCGAAGGCGAGCCGGCTGATCGCCGCGGACACCGGAAATCTGGACACGCCCAGCCTTTCACACAACGCTGGCTTGTCGATCGCCTGCCCCGGCTCCCACTCGCCCGAGAGGATCGCCTCCTTCACCGCGTCATACACCTGGTCCGCCTTGCTGTTGGCGCGCTCCCCCATTGCCCGCTCGTGATCCTCCCACTGACATGTTAGCCCCGCGCGCTGGTCCCGGAAAGCCTTAAATTCTCGGCAGCGCTAGGAAAAGTTCCCTTCAATAGGGCAGGCCAACGTAATTCTCGGCCAAGGCGGTCTGCGCTGCTTTGGAGGCAAATAGATATTCGAGCTCCGCCGCCTGCATCTTCTGGTCGAAACCGCTCGATTCGGGGAAACGATGCAGTATTTGCGTCATCCACCAGGAGAAGCGCTCGGCTTTCCACACTCTCGACAGCGCCTTTTCGGCATAGCCGTCGAGCCCGGCCGTCGCGCCGTTCTTGTAATAATCGACGAGCGCGCGCGAGAGGTAGAACACGTCGCTGGCGGCGAGGTTGAGGCCCTTCGCGCCCGTCGGCGGCACGATATGCGCGGCGTCGCCGGCGAGAAACAACCGGCCGTAGCGCATCGGCTCGGCGACGAAACTGCGCAGCGGGGCGATGCTCTTTTCGATCGAGACGCCCGTCTGCAACGCCGCCGCCGTCGCCGGGTCGAGGCGTCGCTTCAGCTCCTCCCAGAATTTATCGTCCGGCCAGTCGTCGACATGCTCGTCGAGCCGGCATTGCAGATAATAGCGGCTGCGCGTCGACGAGCGCATCGAGCAAAGCGCAAAGCCGCGCGCGTGGTTGATGTAGATCAGCTCATGTGACACCGGCGGCTTTTCGACGAGCACCCCGAGCCAGCCGAACGGGTAAACGCGCTCATAAGTTGCAATCTCGGCTTCGGGGATCGAGCGCCGGCTTACTCCGTGGAAGCCGTCGCAGCCGGCGACATAATCGCATTCGAGTTCGCGGGTCTCGGCGCCCTCGCGCCAACTCACGCGCGGCCGGTTGCTCTTCAAGTCGAACAGCGCGACTTCGACGGCTTCGTAGACCGTCGTTGCGCCGATCGACTCGCGGGCGTCCATCAAGTCTTTGGTAATTTCGGTCTGTCCGTAGACCGTGACGACATGCCCGGTCAGCGCCTTGAAGTCGATGCGCCGGCGCCGGCCCTGAAAGGCAATCTCGGTCCCGTCGTGGACGAGCCCCTCGCGATGCAAGCGATCGGCCGCGCCCGCTTCTTCGAGCAATTTGACGGCGCCCTGTTCGACCACGCCGGCGCGAATGCGCGAGAGCACATAAGCTTGGGATTTCTGCTCCAGAATGACGTTGTCGATGCCGGCGCGCGACAGCAATTGTCCAAGCAGCAGCCCAGAGGGGCCAGACCCGATGATGGCGACCTGTGTGCGCATCCTCTCGACCCGCTTGTGTACCCGGGACAAATTCCCCGGCGCCCTGTAGCCGCGGTCTCCAGACCGCGGTCTCCCCGTGATCGGCTCGTTCTCAGCACGGCGCGATCTCTTGACCGCCGCGGTCTGGAGACCGCGGCTACAGGCGCCCGGAGGTCTGCCCCGCTTGCCATAAAGGCTCCCGCGCGCTGATAACAGGGCGGAAAGCGCCAGGAGGTCAAGTCCATGAAAGTGACCGTCGACATCGACTGCACTCCGCTGGAGGCGCGCCAGTTCTTCGGACTTCCCGACGTGCAGCCGATGCAACAGGCGGTGATGGCGGAGATGGAGCGGCGGACCTTGGCCGAGATGGAGAAGTTCGCGCCGGAAAATCTACTGCAGACCTGGTTTTCGACGGGCCAGCAGGGCGCCGATCTGTTCACGAAGCTGCTGTCGGGCATGGCGCTGAAGGCCGGCGAAGCCGCTAAACCGCGATGAGCCGCGTCGTTCGCTTTCTCGCCGCGCTAACACTGATCGCCGCCGGTCCCGCGCTCGCCGCCTCGGCGCCGCCGGTCGCCGCCGAAAACGGGATGGTGGCGAGCGCGCAGCGGCTCGCCAGCGAAGTCGGCGTCGAGGTGTTGAAACGCGGCGGCAACGCGGTCGATGCAGCGGTCGCGGTCGGTTACGCGCTGGCGGTCGTGTTGCCCCCAGACGGCAATCTCGGCGGCGGCGGCTTCATGACCGCCGTGTTCGCGGATGGGCGCAAGACCTTCATCGATTTCCGCGAAAAGGCGCCTTTGGCCGCGACTCCGGACATGTATCTCGACAAGGATGGGAACGTCGTCAAAGGCCTGTCGACTCGCGGTTATCTCGCCGTCGCCGTGCCCGGCACGGTCGGCGGCCTGGAATACGCGCGCGAGAAATATGGGACACTGCCCCGCGCCGACCTGCTCGACCCGGCAATTTCGCTGGCCGAGAATGGTTTCACCCTCGATTTGGGAGATCTGATCCAGTTCGCCTTGGCTACTGAAGAATTCCGGCAATATCCAACTTCGGCCGCGATCTTTCTGAAAGACGGACGCCCGTTTCTTCCCGGCGAAAGACTCGTGCAGAAGGACCTTGCGCGCACGCTGCGGGCGATCCGTGAGCATGGCGCCGCGGGGTTTTACGAGGGCGACGTCGGCGCTTCGCTGGTCGCCTCGATCAAAGCTGGCGGCGGCATCATTACAGCGCAAGATTTGCAGCGCATCGCTCCGCGCGAGCTGAAGCCGATCGAATGCGACTATCGCGGCTACACAATCGTCGCCGCCCCGCCGCCGAGCTCAGGCGGGGTGACGCTGTGCGAGATGCTCGGCATCCTCGAGGGCTACCCGCTCGGACGGCTCGGCTTCGGTTCGGCGCAGGCGTTGCACGACGAAATTGAGACGATGCGACACGCCTACGTCGACCGCAACAATCTGCTCGGCGATCCGGATTTCGTCGACAATCCCGTGAGCAAACTCATTTCCAAGGACTACACGGCGAATATTCGCGCCGCGATCGACCCCGACAAGGCGGCGCGCTCGGCCGACCTAGCGCCGGGCAAGCCGCCGCACGAAGGCGAAAACACGACCCACTATTCGATCGTCGACAAGTGGGGCAACGCCGTGGCCGTCACCTATTCGCTCAACGATGCGTTCGGCGCCGGCATGGTCGCCGGCGACACCGGCGTCTTGCTCAACGATACGATGGACGATTTCACCGCCAAAGTCGGCGCTTCCAATATCTACGGCCTCGTGCAGGGCCAGAAGAACGCGATCGCGCCGTTCAAGACGCCGCTGAGCTCGATGTCGCCCACGATCGTGACGAAAGACGGCAAGCCGGTGCTGGTCGTCGGAACGCCCGGAGGCAGCCGCATCATCACCGTCGTGTTGCAGACAGTCCTCGACGTGATTGACTACGGCATGACGATCTCCGAGGCCGTCGACGCGCCGCGCATCCACAATCAATGGCTGCCGGACCTCACCAACGCCGAACCTTTTGCGCTTTCGCCGGACACGCGCAAGATCCTGGAAGGGATGGGCCATCATTTCGGGCCGCCGCAACCGGTCAATCTGGTCGACGCCATCCTGATCGGCGCGCCGAAGCTCGGGGGAGCGCCGGTCGGCGCCAATCGCTTCTACGGCGCCAACGACCCGCGTCGCGGGACCGGCGCGGCGGTCGGGTACTAAG
>Ga0302326_10031197_pt1 | contig 10647 bp, 4 predicted proteins | sample Palsa_T0_3_FD_202264 | JGI IMG/M metagenome (GOLD analysis project Ga0302326, IMG submission 202264) | Peat permafrost microbial communities from Stordalen Mire near Abisko, Sweden - Palsa_T0_3 | ecosystem: Environmental > Terrestrial > Soil > Palsa > Peat permafrost | place: Sweden: Abisko...
GATTGTTCCTTTGAAGGAATGAACAGCAGTGGAGCAACCTTCGCCGGGCCAAACCAGGTCGTGCGCCGCTGTGTTTTTCGGGACAATGGGCAACTCGGTTTTGGCGCCAACGGCGCGCACGATTTGCTCTTCACGGATTGCCTGGTGGAAAACAATAACACGAAGGACTTTGACCGAGGATGGGAAGCCGGCGGCGACAAACTGGTTTTATGCCGGCATGCGGTCCTGGAACGGAGTCGATTTCTGCGCAATCGCGGCAACGGCATTTGGTTTGATATCGGCAACGAAGGCTGCGAAGTGCGTCAGTGTCTTATCGCCGACAACGAGGACGCGGGGATTTTTTGCGAAATTTCCTTTGGCCTGCACGCCCATGACAACGTGATTTGCGGCAATGGAAGGGCGGCGACCGGTGGCGCATGGGGCGCGCAAGCCGGTATTTCGCTCTCCAGCAGCCCGGAATGTTGGATCGAGCGAAACCTCCTCGTGGGAAATCGGGAAGGTTTCAATTTTCGCGAGCAAACGCGGAGCACGCCACGCATTGGGAAAAAAGGGGACGAACCAATCTGGAATCACGACGAAACCATAAGCCGGAACATCATTGCCTTGAACCGCGACGCTCAGGTTTGGGGCTGGTTCGATATGAAAGACGGCCGCCAATGGCCGGCGAAGGACAAAGAACAAAAAGGTCAGGACAAACCTGATGCTATTAATTTGGAGAAACTCCGATTGAGATTCGTGGACAACGTTTATTTCGCCGAGGTTGGCCAAGGATGGTTTGAATGGGGCGTAACCTGGGCTCGCCACAAAAGCTATCGAAACTTAAGCGATTTTCAAGCCGATCTCGGTATCGACCGGGGAAGTCGCGTATTGGACCCGCCATTCGCCAACATGAATGGCTTGGATTTCCGGCTGGTGACTTCGACGATGGCAACCTTGAAAGAAAACTATCCCCAGGCACCGGTGCCCGAAGTGATTCTGGGAGTGCCGTGACTTCGTTTAGCGCGCGCTGCTCCGCCCGGTGAATTCAGTCAATTGCACAGCGACGGCATCGATGGTGGCGCGAGCGTCATTTTCGTCGCGGTAATTGTTAAGCATGATGGAGAAGACTAGTTTTTCGCCGCCGGCGCGGGTGACGTAGCCGGAAAGCGTGTTGACTCCACCAAGCGAACCGGTCTTGGCGCGAAGGTGGCCCGCAGCGGGCGTGCCTTTGAAGCGATTGCGCAATGTGCCGTCCACACCGGCAATAGGCAGCGCGTCCCAAAACACGTCCCGATCCCGATGATGATCCATAAAGGCCAGCAATTTCACGGTTGCGCTGGGCGTCACCAGGCAACCACGCGATAATCCAGAGCCTTCCTCCAACTGGGCCATTTTGTGGCTGATGCCGAAACTGCCCAGGAATTTCTGCATTTCCTTGAGGCCGGCCTGCTCCGTGTCATCGTTCGTATCCTCCGGACTGGTCACTCCGACTTGCAATAGTAAAAGTTGCGCGTAGAGGTTTTGCGATGGCTTAAGAGTTTGTTTGACAATCTCAGACATGGGACGGGATAAAACGGATGCGATCTCGACCAGATTTGACCAATCCAGGGGCGAAGCTTCGCGGGCCAGCCAATTTTCAGCGCTCGCGCTGCCGGTAACCGTGACGCCTCGCTGGGCGAGGCCCTCTTTCAGCATGGCGGCGAACCAGAGCGCAGGCTTTGGAACGGAGATGGATTCGTTCGAGCGCGTTATTCCTGGCGGGACACCGCCCCAAGCATAGACCACGCTTTCTCCCACTGGCCGGTAAATCGTGATACTTGGGCGGGACTCTTTTTTCGAAGCGACGGTTTGCGTGAGGTTGCTGAAGGTCAAAATGCTCGTTTCGGGCAGGGTAAGGATCTCACAAGGATCGCCCGCGGTCGGGCCTGATTTAAAAATCAGATCGACGGTGTTGTCTTGAAAAGTGAGAGCGGACGCAGGCGCGCCGTAGTATTCCTGCAAATCGTCCCAAGTCCAACCTGAACCGAACGGTGCTCCGTGAAAATAACTTTCGTCGCCAATAATGCCGCCGTCAATCCTCTTGACTCCGGCTGCCAGCAAGGCCTCGATGGCCGGCTGCAAGGCTTTGGTGTAATCACCGCCGTTGAATCGCGCTGAAAAGCAGGGGTCGCCCCGGCCATAAACGAGCAAATTCCCGTGAATGACGCCGTCCGCGTCAGGTTTGGTGGCGGCGTAAAATGAAGTCTTGATGCGGTAATCAGCTCCGAGGCGATCCAAGGCCAGCGCTGCTGTATAAAGTTTGGCATTAGAGGCGGGCTTGAACAATTTATCCGCGTTGCGCTCAAAGATGGTCTGGTCGTTGTCAAGAGAAACCACTTTCACACCCCATTGGGCTTGAGCGAACCGGGGCTCGTCGATCAGCGCCGCCAGGCGGGACCGAAGCGCAGGCAGAGTGTCACCGGCGGCTTGGCCCGCCGCACCTGCGCAAAGCCAAGCAAGGACTGCGCAGAAAAACAGCCAATGGCGGCGGTTCATTTTTTTTCTGGCGGCAAATTTTTGATCTCGTCGAACATGGCGGTGAAGCAGTTCCAGGAATTGGTTGCATCCGGCTTGCTGTTAAAATCGTGCTCCAGAAACCCGCCCGCGCTCGACCAGACGGTTTGCATGACGCCGTCAAAACGCTCCTGCAATTCCTTTGGCGAGCGGCTTCGCCAATGGGCCATGTCTTGCGCCTGCCACACGGCCGTCTCCGAATTTTTCCACGGACAGGTGATGACGTGAAAGCCCTTGATCGCGAAATACGGCGCCGTGGGCACAGCTTGATCATAGTGCCAATCGCACAGGACGACATCCTTGGGAATCAAATCTACGGCGCGGGCGGTGCCGTTAGTGCTGGCTTCCCATTCGCCGAGGCCAGTGGCGGCGCCATCCAGCAGCCGATCGCACCAAATCCACAAGTGCCGGCCTTTACTCTGCAAATGATCGTGCAAGGTCGTGACTTCGCCCGCGAAAAGCTCAGCTTTGTCCTTGCCGCCGCAGCGCGGGCATTTGTCCATGCCAATGTAAAAAACTTCGTCCATGCCGGCGTGAAATGTGTCTGTTTCGAACACGTCGCATAACTCATCCATGACCGCGAAGACCACCTCGTGAACCTTGGGATGAAGCGGACAATAGCTCTTGCAATAAAGGCCGTCGGCATTCGGCCACTTGTATTCTCCTTCGGGCATTTTGACCCACGGCGTTTCATCGAATTCCGGATAATGCCGCAGCAAGCTGTCCAAATGTTTTCCGCCGGATTGGTGTCCCAGCATGTTAATTTGCGGAATAAGATGGATGTGGTTCTTTTTGCAGACGGCGACCAGTTTCTTGACATCATCCTTGGTCAGGCCGTGTTCATCCGCGAGTTCGGGATGGCTCTCGTATTGATAATTGTAATCGACACGCAGCACCAGCGTGTTCACGCCGCGCGGCGCAAGAGTCTCGTCAATGAATTGGACGAACCGCTCCAGGCCTTGCGGACGAGGTGCTCCAATGCAAAATCCACGCACCGGCATAACTTTATCCAACGGCTCCGCAGTCAACGAAACAAAAGGGCTGAGGACGGCAAAGAACACGCTTAAACAAAATATCTTTTTCATCATAAGCTGCAGGTTGAATCGAAGTCCAACGCAACGCAAACTGAAAGATTGTTACGAAAGACCGCGAGCGTGGAGCTAAGGCGTCCGTAATCGGTAAAAGCCGGGAGACGAGCCTAATCCGTTAGTGATAACGCGCACCGTGCCATCGCCGGTGATCGTCGAAAGAGGCATCCAGCCAGAGCTCGTAAGGGCGTTGTTATACTCGACAGTGTAAGTTTGATTGCTGACGGTTGGGAAATCGAAGGTAAAATTTGTGCCTTGAATTTGCGGCGTACCGAGAAGAGGCTCCCACGGCCCGTCGCAACATACGTAACTCCCACTGTCCGCAATCGAGATGGTATCAATCCACCAGCCGACCGAGCCGTAGGCATTGCCGGTGTCCGTGGCGCAACGCCATCGCAATTGGATATTCTGCCCAGATGCATTGGTGGGAAGATTGACGAGAGTCGTGACAAATCCAACCGAGTTTCCGCTCCAGCATGGGCGGTTGGGCAGTGGATTGTCGTCAGAACCGCTCGGAGCAATGGTGCAATTATAGCCGTTGCTGGCGAAACTTCCGCCCGCCGTCAGGATGTCGGTAAAGCCGTTCGTGCCGACCTGGATTTCAAGCACGCCTCCGTCCAACGCTTGCGACGGCACATCCGGATTGACCTCAAGGTCATAGTCATTGCGAAACGTCAACTGGGCGAAGGTCGTCGTAATTGGAAGGACGGGCGAAAACAAATCGGCAACACCCGCGTTGGTTGTGGCTTCCGCAAATGCGGAATTGGGCGACGTGTCATAAATTCCGTTGGTGGTGACCCACGGGTTCTGCCCGCCCTCGACCGAAGTCAGCCAGGCGAATGGCAGCGCGGGCGGCGTCACGCCATCGAAATTTTGGGCTAAAGGCACAACGGGAATAAACTGGCCAAGTTGGAAGATATAATTGACCGCGCCCAGGTTGGCCGAACCATCCTGCAGTTGCAATGTGGCGATGATGGATCCTCCGCACACACCGTCAGCGGTAAAAGTCAGCGGTCGCGAAGCGGAAGCCCCTCCCGCCCGCAACTCACCAAAAACAGCAGGGCTGCCGAAAGGAATGACGCCGCCGCTGGATTGGAGGGTGGCGACGAGATTGGTCGTATTGACAATACCCAAATTCCGCAAGGCGAAATCGACCGTGACGGTTTCACCGGGGTCAATGACGCCGTTGGTGGGCGGGCAATTTTCCTGCGCCAGCACAGAGCCCACCGCTGCTATTACGGCCGAGCCTGTGCCAGTGGCGTTGTCGATGACCAATGCGAAGTCCTGCGTCAGCCCGTTGCTGCCGTTGGGAACGCCAAGGGAATTGATATTTGCCGCCGTCACTGCGACCGTAAACGCACCCGCTGTTCCCGCTGGCAGAAAAACGCTTTCCACATTGTCCGCCACATCCGCCGAACCGCCGGTGACCGACCAAGCCCCGCTAAAAACGTTGCCGAGAAAAGTATTGCTTCCGATGTTGACGATCAGGTCGAGATCGTTGTTGTAGGCGTTGCCGGAAGTATTGCCCGGAGCATCGGTCCAGGCCACGGTGACGCGAAAGGGAAGATTGGTGTTGGCGACGAACCCGTTGAATGTTCGAATCTGCCCGCTGGCGGTAAAAGTTTGCGCGGGTAATTCATCCTGCAAAATGCGAGCCGTGCCATCGAAAGCCGCGCCCAAATCCAGTTCTCCCATGCCTTGAGCGTCGGACCAAAGCGTGTCGCCAGCGTCGAGCCCGGTGAGGTAACGCGCGCAATTCATCAAATAGGCTTTGGACATGGCGGGTGAAGGTGGAAAAAATCCAGTATTGACAAAGTATTGCCGCAGCAGCGCGCAACCACCCGCCACACAAGGCGCGGAATGACTCGTGCCGGAAGAAGCCGTGTAAAATTGTTGATTGGCGGGATAAAAAATACTGTTGACTCCGCCGCATACGCTGTCGCCGTCGTAGCAGGCGTCGGCGGTGCCGGTCGGGCCAGGATTGGCCGCCTGCACAACGCCGCCGGTGACATGCGTGCTGGGCGCGACGAGGTCCGGCTTGTGCCGTCCATCGGCGCAAGGACCGCGCGCGGAGAATGGAGCGATGCTATTGGCGTCATCCGCCTGATCGTCCGCGACTCCGCAACCGTCTTCCCCGCCGAAAGGCTGGACGTTATCGGAACCGCCCACCGTGATGACATTTTTAGCCGTGCCAGGTTCATCCACCGTCTCGCTGGTCGGGCCGGAATCTCCGTCGGCAAACACAATGACCATTTCCTGGTTGCCCGTCGTCGGATAAACTGAACTGCTTGGTTGGGCATCGCGAACCAAAGCGTCGAATTCCTGCGAGGCGATGCCATAAACGCCGGTTGAATCGTTATAGCCCCAACTGTCGTTATTGATGCGCGCGCCGCTCTCATAAGCTTGAGATTCCAAGTCGGAGAAATTGGGATCCGTCCAATTGTCCGGGTCAAAAACCACCGACGATCCCAATTGCACGAAGGGGCAAACGCCCAATCCGTAATTGTATCCTTCGCTGTCGGCAAAGGGAAAATTTGTCCCGTTATCGTAACCACCGGCGATATGCGCGTTAATGGTGCCATGGCCGTCGCAACCCTTCAAAGAGCTGCCGCCATTGGGCGTCCCCGCCAACCGCGCGTAAGCCACGCGGCTGGGCGCATTGGTGTTGCCGCCGGTATAAAGACCAAAGTGGTTGGGAGAAGTGGTGCCATCGTCGATGCCGCTGTCGGTCACGTCCACCACAAAACCTGAGGCGTCAAATTGTTCCTGTGTGAAGCCCTTGCCTGCCAGCCACGCTAAATAACCCGGGCCAACCGGAACGTTCCCGGAAATGTTTCCGGCCACTATTTGGTCCTGACGTTCATCCTGTTTGCGCGCCGGATGGCACGGCTGGATTGAAATCACATCGGGTCGCGCCGCAACGCGGTCCAAATCCGCCGGCGACAGATGGGCCGTGACATTGACGAAGTCCAAGACGCGCCGGGGCCGCTTAACCGGCGTAAGCAATGCTATTGTTTGGGCATTGGCGGAAGCGTCCGCCACCAGTTGAACGGCGAAAAGATTTGTCACGGCCTGACGCGCGCGGGGATGAATTTTGTATGCATCCAGGTATGGCCCATCCCATTGCAGCACGGGTTGGACGTTGGGAAGAGCAACGCAGCGAGCCAGGACCGCCGCATCACCGTAGATGAGATAGGTGTTATGCGGAATATAGTTGACAATTTGCGCGCCTGCGTCCAGCAAGGATTTGCGCCAAGCCGGTTGAATCGGGCCCGCGAATTGCACCAGGCGCAGGCGCTTGCCAGCGAATTCTCCAACGGGCTTGCGCAAGGCCTGAATCTCGGGAGTAGAAGTGTCGAGGTGAGCGGCGTTGAGCAGGATTAAATTGTATTCGTCCCTGATTTGGAGGCCATCGGTGTGGGCGGTGGCAAAAAGCTTGTAGCCGTCATAATCGGCAATCATCCTCCCGCCGGAAGCAAGGATCGCTTGCGTCTGGAACGGATCGCTGGTTTGGACTTTGTGCATCACGCCCCCCTGTGTCGGCCACGCCAGCGCGCATTTTTGAAAGAGAATTGCAACCACGAAGGGCACGAAGAACACGAAGATTTGGACGAGCGAATTCCATTGCCTTTGACTTCTTCGTGTAATTCGTGCCCTTCGAGGTGAAAATTTGTTTCGCACTACTTCTTTTCTTCGTTTGTGCTCTTTTGCGTTGTTCCTCCTCATGCAAACAGATCCATCTGCGGTGGCGGTCCGAGCCTCTTGAGTTTTTCCAGCTCGGGCCGTCGATGCGACCGTCGCACTTTGCCTTCGGGCGTCAATTCGGATTCCTCCAGATTGCCGAGAATTTCCTTGGCGCGTTCCAGGACGGCCTTGGGCACTCCAGCCAACCGCGCCACTTGAATGCCGTAGCTTTTATCGGTCGCGCCTTCAACTATTTTACGCAGGAAAACGATTTGATCATTCCACTCCCTGACGGCGACGTTGCAATTTCGGACGCGCGTCAATCGCCCCGCCAATTCCGTCAATTCATGGTAATGCGTCGCAAAAAGAGTCTTTGCTCCGACAACATTATGAAGATACTCCACGATAGACCAGGCCAGGCTCAGGCCATCGAAAGTGCTGGTGCCTCTCCCTACTTCGTCAAGTATAACGAGACTTCGAGCGGTGGCGTTGTTAAGAATGTTGGCCGTCTCCGTCATCTCCACCATAAACGTGGATTGCCCGCGAGCCAGATCGTCGCTCGCGCCGATGCGCGTAAAAATGCGATCGACCAAGCCGATGCGCGCCGCCGCCGCCGGAACAAACGAACCGGTGTGGGCCAACAACGTAATCAGGGCCACCTGCCGTATAAACGTGCTTTTACCAGCCATATTGGGACCGGTAATGAGCATTAATTGCCGGTCGGTATGATTGAGCATGGCGTCGTTGGGCACGAAGCGCTCGCCCGCCAGCATTTGTTCGAGGACGGGATGGCGTCCGTCGCGAATTTCAAAAGATCCGTCCGCACTGGATTCCGGCCGGCAATAATCGTGCAACCGCGCCGTCTGAGCGAAGCTGGCCAGCACATCCAATTGCGCCAGCGCCGCCGCCGTCGTCAGCAAGCGCGGCGAATGCGCCAAAATCTGTTCGCGGACGCGTTGAAATAATTCGTATTCCAGCTTCACTGCGCGCTCCTCCGCTCCCAGGATTTTTCCCTCCATGTCCTTCAACTCAGGAGTAATATACCGCTCCCCATTGGCAATGGTTTGCTTGCGAATATAATGCGCCGGCACTTTATCTAGATTCGACTTTGTGACTTCAATGTAATATCCGAAGACAGAATTAAATCGCACTTTGAGCGAGGCGATGCCCGTGCGCGTCATTTCGTCCTGTTGCAGTTGGGCAATCCAATTTTTCCCCTCCCGAGTGGCCTGGTGCAATTCGTCCAGAGCAGGATCGAATCCTTGACGGATTAATCCACCTTCCTTGATCGCCAAAGGCGGTTCGTCCACGATGGCGCGCGCCACCAACTCCACGAGGTCGGGACATTCCGCCAATTGCGCGTCGAGCTCGTCCAACAAACCGGCCCCAGGTGGCGTTTCCTTGATGACGGCCAACTCTGTCGGCGCGGGAGCCGTGCGCAGGCGGGCCAGAATTTCTTTGAGCGCAGGAATTTTTTCCAGCGCGATGCGCAACGCCAACAAATCACGGCCATTGCCCGATCCGGCGCTCAAACGCCCAAGCGTTCTTTCCAAGTCGCGCACCTCGCCCAAATTTTGGCGGAATGCGTCCAGGGCTGCGCCGTTGCCAACCCAAAGCCCCACCACCAGCCGTCGGCGCGCGATGGGCGCTTCGGCGGCCAGCGGCTGGCTGAGCCAATCACGCAAAAGCCGCGCGCCCATCGGCGTCACGGTGCGATTCATCGCGCCATAAAGACAGGCCTGGCGCGGCGCGCCGGCGTGAAGTGGTTCGAGAATTTCCAGATTCCTCAACGACACCGCATCCAAGGCCATGAAATCCGAGCAGAGGTAAAAAGAGAGCCGCGTCAGGGCCGAGATGTCGCGGCGCAAATGTTGTGTCAAGTAATGAATCACGGCGCCCACCGCGCCGATCGAGGCGGACCGGCCTTTCAATCCGAAACCATCCAGCGAGGCCACTTTGAAATGTTCGCGCACGGTAAATTCTGCGGTCTCCGGGCCGAAGACCCAATCCTCGTACGGATTCAAAACGACCGAATCCGCTTGAACCAGCGTAGCCAGCCTTTCCGCGGCGGAGGGATAAATAATTTCCGCCGGATGCAGACGATCCAGCTCGGCGCGCAAGGCCGCTTCCCCTTCCAGTTCGGTTGTTTTGAAATCGCCAGTGGTCAAATCCGCCAGCGCCAGGCCAAAGATTTTGCCACTTGGATAAATAGCGGCCAGGAAGTTATTTCGATCCGCCGTCAGCAACCGTTCGTCGAAATGAGTGCCGGGACTGAGAATCTGCGTGACTTCGCGTTTGACCAATTGGCCCGGGCGCGCTTCCTCGACCTGATCGCAGATCGCCACTTTGCGCCCGGCCTTGAGAAGACGGGCGATATAACCGTTGGCGGCGTGAAAAGGAATGCCGCACATCGGAATATCGCCCCGTTTGGTCAGGGCCACGTTGAGCAAAGGCGCGCCGGCTTTGGCGTCGTCGAAGAATAATTCATAAAAATCGCCCAGGCGAAAAAGCAAAAGCGCCTCGCGCGGCAATTCGCCTTTAATGCGGCGATACTGCGCCATCATCGGCGTCAATGGAGTATCATGGCCCAAGGTGGCCAGTTTAGAAAACCCTTGAATGGGTGTCGAAGCAAAAGGGAGGGGATGACTTTGCTCAGGTGTGATTAAAAGTGAGGTTTGACCGCACGATTCTGGTCTGGGGTAGCGCGGTCGTCCCGACCGCCGTTTTGGGCGTCTCGCCGAAAACTCCTGCGAGCTGACGCTTTCCTTGAGCCTGGGCCGAATTCGGAGAGGACTGGCTGGCGAGACGCGAGCCAGAGCGACCGGGACGGTCGCGTTCCCCAAGCCGATAGCGTCGTGACTGCGAAGTTCTCGAGTTCGCAAAGTTTACAGGGCTGTTCGTCTCACCCACTTTGCTCATCACGTTCTTGTTTTCTAATGCATGGCCGATTACGGTTGTTTGCATGGCTGTATCCAAGACTTGCCTTTTCTCAACATTAATTGTGCTTACACTTTTTGTTCAAACGGGGCTGGCCCGGAATCCCTCATGGTTTGCGAAAGAAATCGACGCCTTCGCCGCCGCCGATAAAACCAATCCGCCGCCGCAACATGCCGTGCTCTTTATCGGTTCATCCTCAATTCGTTTTTGGACGAATCTGGCCAACGACTTCCCGAATCACCAGGTTATCAATCGCGGTTTTGGCGGTTCGGAGATCAGCGATTCGGTTTATTACTTTGATCGCATCGTGGCCCCTTATCATCCGCGCCTGATTGTTTTTTGGGCCGGTTCCAACGACATCAACGCGGGCAAGAAACCAGAGCAGGTTTTTGAGGATTTCAAGGCG
>Ga0302326_10031198_pt1 | contig 10647 bp, 8 predicted proteins | sample Palsa_T0_3_FD_202264 | JGI IMG/M metagenome (GOLD analysis project Ga0302326, IMG submission 202264) | Peat permafrost microbial communities from Stordalen Mire near Abisko, Sweden - Palsa_T0_3 | ecosystem: Environmental > Terrestrial > Soil > Palsa > Peat permafrost | place: Sweden: Abisko...
GCGGCTTCAGGTCGGTGTCGAAGTCCCATTCCCCGGTCCCGCTGACGTGCAGCGTCTGCCCGTAGACCCCCGGCGGCCCGGTCAGCGCGCGGAACGGCCGCACCCGCGCCAGCACCCGAAGCGCCTGGGTCAGCGGCCCCCGGACCAGCGCGTTGCCCTGCAAGTCGAACCACGGGCTGTTCAGCACCAGGCCCGTCACCGGCGCGACCCGCCCGGCCGCCCGCCGGCGGTCCAGCCACAGCGGGACGATCAGCCCGCCGGTGGAGTGGGCCAGCACGATCACCGGAAGTCCCGGGTGGGCGCCGGCCGCGATCCGCAGCGCCCGGCCGAGCTCATCGTCGTAGCGGATCAGGTCGGACACGTAGTGCGCGGTCTGCCCAGGCCGCCGCGCCCGGCCGGATTTGCGCACGTCGAGGGCGTAGAACGCCAGGCCAAGGCCGGCCAGGAAGTCGGCAAGCTCGGTCTGGAAGAAGTAGTCAGAGAAGCCGTGCACGTACAGCACGGCGCCGCGGGCGACTTCACCGTCGCCGGGCTCGCGCCGCGTCAGCACCGCTGCGATCGAGCCCTCGCCATCCGGGTCCGTGCCCAGTTCCATCACGTGCTGCCGGTAGCCGTCACCGAGCATGTCCGGCTGCCAATCCAGGTTGTGCATCAACGACCTCCGGTCAGCAGGCTACGCGGGGGAGGCATGATCCGGGTTTTACCGGGCAGGTGATTCGCCTCACCGGTATCTGCCTTGGAGATGCCATGCGACGCTTCCGCCGTCCGGTCATCATGCTGGCCCTGAGCCTGTTCTGCCTAGCCGGCGCGATCTCCTGCTCGAGCACACCGGCCACCACCGGCAAGCCCGCCGCGAGCGCGACCGCGACCACCAAGCCCGCTGCGGCCAGCACCGTTTGGCTCTGCCGCCCTGGCCAGACGCCCGACCCGTGCACGTCCTCGCTCAGCACGACGGTGCTGACCGGCACCGGTCACCGGCAGGTGGTCGACTACCCGCAGGCGAGCAATCCCGGCATCGACTGCTTTTACCTGTACCCCCGGATCACCCTGCAGACGACCCCGAACGCCAACCTGGCCATCGATCCGCAGGAGACCGCGATCGCCGAGCTCGAGGCGTCGCCCTTCTCTCGCGACTGCCGGGTCTTCGCCCCGATGTACCGCCAGGTCACCGCCGAATACACCACAAGCACGAGCGCCTTGCAGGTCGAAAACGCCAGCGTCCTGGCCGCGTGGAACGACTACCTGGCGCACTACAACGACGGCCGCGGCGTGGTGCTGATCGGCCACTCCGAGGGTGCCGACGCGCTCGCCGAGCTCATCGCCACCCAGGTCAACCCCGACGCCAGCGTCCGGCAGCGGCTGGTCTCGGCGATCCTGACCGGCGCCAACCTGGCGGTGTCCCCGCAAGGTAACGGGCCGTTCAGCCAGATCGACGCCTGCCGCACGGTCACCCAGACCGCGTGCGTCGTGGCGTACAACGCCTTCTCCGGGCCGGTGCCCCGCGACGCGCTGTTCGGCTGGCCGTCGCCCACCGCCATGTCGCAGGGGCTGCGGGAGCTGTGCACGAACCCGGCGGCACTGGGCGGCGGCAGCGCCACGCTGGAGTCCCAGTACCGGGTTCAGCTGCCCACCCAGCAGGTGTCGGGCAGCGCGAAGGAAGGCGTCATCGCGCATTACCCGGCCGTCTCGACGCCCTGGGTCCAGTACGACGATCAGTACCGGGCGAGCTGCGTGGCCAGCGGCGGATCCGCCGTGCTGGTGGTCAGGCCCGTCAACGGCGGTTCCCCGCTCATCACGGTCCCGAATGCAGCCTGGGGCCTGCACGTCGATGACCCGAACCTGGCCCTCGGCAACCTCGTCGCCCTCGTCCAGTCACAGGCTGAGGTCTACCTCAAGGCGCACCCGGCTTCTTGACGAAGACCGAGCACTCGGGAAAAATATCCTCACGGCGGCGACCGGTCGCCGAGCTGTGGAACATCCGCCCCAGCCGGGGTTCCATTGGCGAAGGGGATTTGCCCTCTCGGTCGCAAGGTCACAGGCCATCTTCCATCACCGCGTCGCTGGGGGACGAGGGTGTCATGGGGAGGCTTGATTCATGACGAAGGACGCCAGCTTCAAGAAGGTTGTCCGGCGCCACGCCGAGGAGACCGGGCAGCGCTACACCCAGGCGCTGACGGATCTCGAGGGTCTCGGTGCGCGGATGCACCACGAGCCCGTTGCCGAGCGGCTGCTCGCTCATCTGCGGGATCGCTACGGCATTGACCCGGTCGCGGCGACGAGGCTCAGCGTGCACAAGAGCTACGTGTTCCGCATCGACCGCAATGACGGCAGCCCGTGGGTCGCCCGCGCGTTTCCCCCCGCCCGGCCGCGTGCCGGTGTTGAGGGCGACGCAGCGATCCTGGGATTCCTCGAGCGGCAGGACTATCCCGCGGAGCGGCTGGCGGCCGGCGATGCGGTGTCTGACTTCGATGGCAGCGCGGTCCTGGTGACGCGGTTCGTCGAAGGCGTCCAGCTCCCCGGCGGTGCCGCGAAGTTCGCCATGATGGGCGAGCTGCTCGGACGGCTGCACGCGCTGCCGCAGGATGATTCCGTCAGCCGCCCGGGTGGAGCCAGTGGTGAGGACCCGAGCCGCGAGGGCACGCCGCGTCAGGACCTGCTGGCCGCCCTGTCGTTTCTCGATGCCGTCGACACGAAGGTCGCGGCCGGCCAGCGCGAGCGATTCGAGCAGCTCCGCGACCAGGTGCGCTCGGCCGACGACGGTCACGGCCTGCCGGAAGGCTTGCTCCACGGAAACCTCCTGCACGCCCCCGATCACGCCGTCCTGACCGAGAAAGGGCCGGTCGCGATCAACTGGAAGGCGTCCGGGCGCGGGCCGCGTCTCGCCGACTTCGCTTACCTGATCTGGGGCACCGGTTCGTGGCACCCACGCCGGCCGAACCAGGAGTGGATCGACGCTGCCGTCAACGCCTACCGCCGGCACGTCGAGCCGACCGACGAAGAACTCGGCCGGCTCGAGGCGGTCATGTACATCCGCACGCTCTACCTCGCCTGTTTCGGCTACCGGCGCGCCCTCACCAACGGCTCGGCCTTCAACGAATGGGGCTTCATCGAACCACCCGGGTACTTCAGCTCCACCGCAGCCGCAACCCGAGCCTCGTTCCGCCGGTAGGTGGTCGTGCGAGCCCGTCCGATCGTCCCGCGGCCTCGTCCGGCGGTGCTCGGGTGAGCGCGCCCGTAGAGGTCCCGGCGGACATCGTCGAGCGGGTCCGCGCGCTCTGCCTGGCGCTGCCCGAGGTAACGGTACGGGTCGACTATTCACTCGTCAGAGAGAGATCAACGGCGCAGTCGTTCGATATCCGCCGGAGGTCGTTCTGCCTGCTCGTGGCGCGGGAGGACCCGGCCGGCCAGCCCGTCCCCCTGCTCGTGCTGCGGGCCGGCCCGCAGGAACGCGAGGCGTTGCTGTCCGCTGGCCACCCGTTCTTCGCCTCGCGCGCCGGCCGTGATCGCATCGGGGTGCTGCTCACCGGCGACACGGACTGGGCGGAGATCCGTGAGCTCGTGATCGAGAGCTACCGGATCCTCGCGCCGAAGAAGCTCACCGCGCTGCTCGACGGATCTTGAGGCCCGGGTCAGTCCAGACCCCAGCTCGTCCAGCTCGAGGGTGGTCCGTCAGGCGTGAAAGCGAGCAGGACCCGCCCCTCCGCTGACAGCGCCCGAAGCAGCTCGTCATCGTCCGTGACAGGCCTGCCGTGCTTGTCCCGGATAGCGCGGAAGCGGGGCAGCTCGGCGGCGAGATCTTCCCGTACCCCGGCGGTCGCCGGGACGAGCACGGCGCGGAAGCCAGTGGAATCGTCGATAAGCAGCTGCGCCCGCGGATCGCGGCGGAAGATCGCGTACTTCACCCGATCCCGCGTGGTGGAGACGTAGAAGCGCCGGCCGTCCCAGTAGAACCAGTTAGGGCTCAGGTGCGGGCGCCCGTCCCGGCGGATTCCCGCGATGACGACGTTGCGCGGCTCGGCCAGGAAGGTTTCGATCTTCTCGGTTGATGCCATCCTCATACGCTATCGGAGCGGCCGGACGAGGCCCCGGTGCGGCGGCCCGCCAGCGCCGGAAGCCGGCGTCTCCGCGGAGACGCGCTACGCAAATGCGTGAGACTTTCCGCGGAGACTAGCCGGGCTCGCTGCGCGGCCGCCAGGCGGCTGGCCGAGGCGGTGCGGCATCCACGGCGTCGGCAAGCTCGGCGGCGCGGTCACGGCCCACGATGCCGGTGAGCCAGGCCTGGAGCTGCGCGGCGTCTGGGCTGATGAACCGCTGGGTGCCGTAGAGGTCTTCGGTGCCGCCGGGGCCCGGTAGCAAGATCTTCCAGGTCGCAGGCTCGTCCGGGTCCGCGGTGTACGTCAGTGCGCAGGACAGTCCCGCCTCATCGCGGAGCTCGTACCTGGTCTGGTGGCCGGAGTGAGTTCTGTCAACGCTCATCTGTGCCCCTGGTGTCAGTGGTCGGGGACGGTGCCGGGGAATGCTGGGCCGGGGTGCGTACCCACGCCGGATCCGATCGTCCTAGCAGGCGGCTTACCACGGCGCCCGCGGTGATGGTAGCCAGGGCGATCGCGAGCGGGTCGTAGACCTGGGCGTGCCGGATCAGCACGGCGCCGAGGACGGCGCCCGCGAGCATGGTGGCGACCGAGACCAGGCGGCGGCCGGCCTTGGACCCGGAGCCGCCGGCGAGGACGCTGTCGGCGGCGATGCCGGTGATGGTGAGGGTGAGCACGGTGGTGGTCAGGTCGGGTACCGCGATGGTGCGGGCGGCGGCGTTCTGGATTCCCATGCAGATGCCAAGCGCCGTGATGAGGGCGTACCGGTATCCGGCCGCGGGTGGGCTGCCGCCGGCGATCGCGAGGATGACCGCGGCGGCGAGAAAGGCCGCCTGCGCCGCAGCGGCGGTGCTGTGCAGGCGGCCGCGGTGGCTGCGGTGCCGGTGGCCGAGCCTGCCGCCCAGCAGGGCTCCGACGGCAAACGCGACCATGGCGGCGAGGGAGGCCGTAATCGAGAATCCGGGCGCGCCGGCCAGCGCGAAGCCGAGGAACACGACGTTCCCGGTCATGTTGGCGACGAACACGTGCCCGAGAACCAGGTAGCTGAACGCGTCGACTAGACCCGTGACCAGCGTCATGCTGACCAGCAGGGGAGGCAGCGGGCCATGCGGGCCGGTGCGGTCGGCGAGGACCGTATCGCGGAGATCGGCGAAGAACGCCGTACTGGCGTCACCGAAGCGCCGCCGGTGCGGCGGCGTCAGCAGGGTGCTCATGGCGAGTCACCTCCGGCTAGGGAAATGGGTACCTGCCCAGGATCGCCCCGCTGCTGCCATCATGTCCAACGATTGATTTTGCTCTTCCCCATCGATGCCATTGATGGACGGCACATCCGAGGCCTAGCCTAGACCCGTGGAGATCCGTGATCTGGACTACTTCCTGACCTGCGCTAAGGCCGGCAGTTTCACTGCCGCCGCTCGCCAGGCCCACATCGTCCAGTCGGCCATGTCCAGCGCTATCGCCCGCCTCGAGCACGAGCTCGGGGTGTCCCTGTTCGACCGGTCCGTCACGCCGGTCACCGTGACCGAGCACGGGGCAGCGCTGCAGGCCGGCGCGCAGCGCATCCTCGAGGCGGTGCAGGCCGCCCGCGACGAGGTCGAGGCCGTGTCCGGCCGCATCCGCGGCACCGTCATCCTCGGCTGCACCCTGCATACCGGCCCGCTCGATCTGGCCGCCGTCCTGGCGAGGCTGCGTGACCAGCATCCCGGCGTCGTCGTCCAGCTCCGCCAGTCGCTGGCCGGCTCCGCGGGAAACCTGCAAGCGGTACGGGACGGCTCCATGGATATCGCGCTGACCGCCAGCCCGGCCGACTCCGCAGCTGGCCGCTCGCCGCGCGGTGTCATCCTCGCCCCGCTGGTCAGCGAACCGCTGGTCTTCATCTGCCCGCCGGGCCACCCGCTCGGCGGGCGGCCCGGCGTCACGGCAGCGGACCTGGCCGCCGAAACGATCCTGCAGTTCCCGCCCGGCTGGGGCGTCCGCGCCACCGTCGACCGCGTCCTGGGCACCGACCCATCGGCCATCGAGATCGCCGACTACGCCCTGATGCTCCAGCTCGTCAGGGACCGCTTCGGCACCACCCTGCTGCCCGCCTCGGCCATCACGAGCGATCACCCCGGCCTGCTGGCCGTGCCGGTCGCCGATCCCCGGCTGACCTGGGGCCTGTTCGCCGCCACCAGCGCCAGCCGCCAGCCCGCCGCCGCCGCGGCGGCGGTACTCACCGCGCTCACCCAGGCCGCGTCCGGCCTGGCTCAGTCAACGTCGCTGAAGGATCTGGTCTAAGTCCTCGGTCGCCAGGGCGGGCGCGTACTTGAGCAGCCGCAACCCCTCCAGCCGCAAGGCTTGGGGATAGATAGCGCGGTAGATGTTGCAGTTCGGCGACTTGATGTCGTACCTGCCGGTCGCACGGAACGTGGCCACGGTGCAGCCGCCAGTGCACCAGTATCGCCAGGAGCAGTCGCGGCAGCCTTCTTTCTCGTCCACCACCAAATTAAGCGCGGTCGTCTTGTCCTGCCTGATCAACTGGAGTGGATCGTCGCTGAAGACATCGCCGAGTGTCTTCTCGATCTCCATGTGGCATTTGGCGACCTTGCCATGCTGGTCGATCACCACGTAATCCTCGCCGACACCACAGGAACGCTGGCGCTGTTCCAGCAACTGGCCTCGATCCAGGATCGAGCCGAGGACGCTCCAGGGCGGTAGGTACTCCTCAATCACGCCGAAGGCCTCGAGGAGGCCGCTGATGATGGTCTGCTCCTCGTAGCGAAGATCGGGGAATGCGGTCGCGCAATCGTTGTCCCTGAATAGGTTGAGACTGAAAGTGAGATTACGTTCCAGGGCATAGCGGACGGCGTCCGCTATGCCGTCGGCGTTGCGGTTGGTGATCGTGATGGATAGATGTGGCGGGTGGTTGCGCTCCGTCAGCCTGCTGATCCCCCGCTCGACCAGCTTGAACGAGGGTTTGCCGTTCCGTGTGGGCCGCTGGGCGTCGTGCCGGCTGCCTACGCCGTCTAGGGAGACCATCACCTGGACATCGTTCGCTTTCAGCCAGTCGATCAAGGTCGGCCGCAGCGCTACGCCGTTGCTGAGCAGTGTGCTGTAGAGGGTTAGTCCGTGCTTGTCGGCCAGTTCGCGGGCGTAGGCATGCAACTGGACCATGAGATGGTGGTTCAGGCTCGCCTCACCGCCTGCGTATTTGAGCTTGACGCCGGTGAAGCCGTGATCGGACGCGGACTTCATCACGGCTCTGACGGCGGCACGACCAGTTCCCTCATCCATAGGTTCACTGGACTTGTTTACATAGCAATACGGGCATTCGAGATTGCATGCGTTCGTGATGTGCAGCCAAGCCGTCAGCACTTTCCCGCTAGCGAACTCCGGACGCTGCGGCCTTCCGTGCGGGTAGATCATCTCAAGTTCGCCCAGGCGCCGCATGACGTCAACCGCGTTTTCGCGATCTTCCACCGAGGGCACCTGCGCCTCGGTAAACGTGACTGGCTGCCTGAACGCCTGGAATACGCGGTGTGCCGCCTCGTTGACGACGACGACTCCGCCGTGCCCTATCGGGTTGAACAACAATCGGTGTTCGGCGTCTAGGGCCCAGTCAATCACTTCGTGTGCGGACACCCAGCGGGCGTCGCGGCGACCAAGAGCGGACTGTGTCGCTTCGGAAGTGTTCAAGGCACGGCTGTCGGTGACCGCGCACGCACAGTCCTCGCATCCGTGTACAAGCAGATCGTATGCACCATCAAGATCGAAGGCCGAAATTGCGACAGGTCGACACGAACGGCGATCTGGAGTCATTTCCACGTCCTTCAGACAAGAAACCGAAGTAGTCCGTTGTTAGCATCGTTCTTCGCGGCAACCAGCATCAGTCGAGCCAGGCTGAGGTGTGATTCGCGCGCATCTCGTTCGCCGTTCCCTCAGGTACTCAAGGCAGAGTGAGCACCATTACCAATATCGCGGACGTTCTTAAAGTGTTACAGCAGGTGGCTAAGCCTAGGACTAGGCTGATCGTACCGAACAAGCTTCCGCCGAAATAATAGAGCCTGGCCCGCAAGCGATAAGAGTCGGGCCCGGCTAGGCGCATCTTTCACGCGCCGCGAACAGCGGCAGCGCCATCCACGTTTGGGTGGGTCCCGTCAGTAGATTTCTTCCAGCCGGGCCAGGACGAGGGTCGAGCCTTCCTCGAGATTGCTCCACTCGCGGCGAAGTGCTTGCTGCCAATCCGCCTGCACTTCGTCCGGCAACCCCTCGAACAATCTGGCGAATCTGGCGAACTCGTCGGGCAGGGCAGCAGCACCGGACGAGCCGACAAACCCCTGGGCCAGAAGCTTGAAACCGTCGACATAGTTCCTTAGAGCGACATCCAGCTCCTGGACGTCATGGCTTTCTGCCCATCGGCGAAGAGCTAGATGACCCTGGATTAGTTCCCAGCGACCGGTCAAGTCGGGGAATTCATACTCGCTGATCGCGTCCTCGATCTCACCCCGACGAGCCGCGATCTGGTCGATATATGCCACCTTCCCGGTCTCGCTCCACGCCCGGTAATTCGCTTCCGCGTACTCGATCAGGTTCGCGAGCAGGAACCAGCCATCGGATAGCTGGCGAGCCCAGTCGGCACCCTGCGCGAAGTAGGCGATGCCCGCGTCGAAGTCTGCGCCGAAGATTCGCCCGGCCCGGTTCAACGCCGACGGGTAACCTCGCATCGACTGGTCCCGGCAGATGTCAAGCGCGCGTGTGATAAGGCGTTTCGCCTGGTCTGCCGAGTCGCGTCCGGGGAGCAGGCTGACACCGTCATTCGTTGCCTGGTGAAGGCAGATGGCCTGTTCTTGATAGACAACCCCGAGCCACGACCAATTCCTGAGTTCCAGGAAGATCTGCTCTGCCTCGGCGAACGCTTTCCATGATTTCTGGAATCTGCGTTCATAACGGTACACCTCGCCGCAAACGCTCCACGAGGTCGCCTCCTCCTGGCGTCTCTTGAGGCGGCGGCGTACGGTAATCGCGCTCTCGACCAGATTTGAGCCCTCGCGGTACTTTCCGACCAGTCCCTTGACGTACGCCCAGTTGGTCTGGATCGATGCCATTTCCTCGCGGTCGTCGTCTGGGCTTTGCTTGGTCATGGTGGGCAATATCGAGTCTCGTGCTCGCTGGTATGCGTCGTCTGCCTCGCGCCACATGCCTTCGTTGCGGTAGTAGAAACCGAGTTCTTTATAGGCCTTCGCGACGAACATGCCGCGCTCTCCGAATGTGGTGTCCAGATTGCGAGCTTCGTCGAGGGCGCGCTGGAAGTACTGCAGGCCGTCTCTTACCCGACCGGGAATACGCATACATGCGTTACCCCGCAAGATGTGGATACGGTAACGCTGCGAAAAGTCGGCCTCGCCGACCAGGTGTCCTGCTGGCCGGTCGTCCGGTTCGCCGTCCGGCGGGGCCGCGAGCTGATCAAGAATAACTTCGGCCTCCTGCGGACGCTCCTCGAGAAAGTACTCAGCCATGGCGATACTGATCTCGGTATAGCGCGACGGATTGTCATCGAGCCAGTCCCGGAACTTGTCAATTTCGCTGCCTATTACATCGCCCAGAGCGCGTGCGTAAGCACCCCCAGGCAAGAAGCGTTGCATCTCGAGGGCTAGCAAGCCCTCGAAAAGCACGTCGTGCTGCATCGAGGCCGAGACGAGGAGAGTGAGGAACTGTTCGCTTCCGGTGAGCGGATCGCAGAGGAGCTGGTAAAACAGTCGGGCGACCTTAAGTTGGTCGAGCTCACGTTTCTTGGCGTCGAGCCGGCTGACCTCCTGGATGAAGTCCTGCTGCTCGCTAGCCTCGACGCCATCCCCACCCTGATGCAGCGAGGGGCCAAGGACGCTGAGCCTTTCGTCGACCGCGGACAGCTGCGCGTTGAGTTCGGCCTCCGGGCCGTCGATGAGCTCGACGTAAATGTCGACGGCCCGTTGCCACAACTGGCGCCGCCAGTGGTGATCCTGGTCGTGGAGAGGGATGATGCGGGCAGCAAGTTCCTCCGCCACGGCGTCGTGCAAGGTGACGAAACGGCCGTTGGCCCGCTTCCTGATCCAGGGTGTATCCAGCAGCATGTGCCAGGTCTCGTCCATGCTGACGCCCGGTGGCAGCGGATGGCCGTCCATGAGCTTGCGCCAGATATCCTCATTCACGCTTTGCCGGACTACCGCTAGCCGCTTGATGGCTTCATGCCAGAAATCAGCCTCACGATACGGTGTCACCAGACGGCGTTTAAAGTCCTCGTGCAGGTTCTGTCCAGCCGGCGTCATCCGACCCTGGTAGGGGATCTCCAGCTTTATTTCTGCCAGCGATCTGGTAGTTACCTCCTCCGGCATACCCTTCTCCTTGAGGTAGGAGAGAGCGAATGCCAACCAGAGCGGATGTCCTCGGGTGAGCAGGATCAGCTTCTGCTTCTCCTCCTCCGATTCCTGCTCATCAGTAATCGAGCGCTCCTCGTTTCCGCCAGATTCGTCGGCGACTTTCAGATCCAGGCCGGCTGAGATACTGCTAGCCTTCAGATAGTCAAGGGCGACGTTCTGGG
>Ga0302326_10031200_pt1 | contig 10647 bp, 9 predicted proteins | sample Palsa_T0_3_FD_202264 | JGI IMG/M metagenome (GOLD analysis project Ga0302326, IMG submission 202264) | Peat permafrost microbial communities from Stordalen Mire near Abisko, Sweden - Palsa_T0_3 | ecosystem: Environmental > Terrestrial > Soil > Palsa > Peat permafrost | place: Sweden: Abisko...
TCTTGCGTTCGGCAAGCTCGCATCTCAATCGCCAGACCAGGTAAGCGATCACCGCCAGATTCACGAGAATCAGCGCAACCTTCATCCCCGAGGCGCGAAGATACAGTTCGTAGATCTCCAGCGGCAGCAACATGCCGGTCGCGATGACGGTGAGCCATTCGGCCCAGAGCTTCTGTAAATAGAGACCGATGCCTTCGACCAGGTAGAGCATGGCATAGACGAAGAAGGCGATGCTGATCAGCCGCAGTCGCTTTTCATCCACCTTCAGCACGCGTGCCAGGAGCCACGCGGAGATTCGCCCGTCGGGCTCGAGATTCAGGCGGTGAATCCATTGCAGGACCACTTCGGTCAGATCGCGGTGCAATAGATGAAGCGCGAAAAAGCCGGCCACCAGCGCGATGGCGGATTTAACGAGCTTGTAGATTGCGATCCAGACCAGCACGCTGCGCCGGCTGGAGGAGCAGGGGGACGTCAAGGGTTGATCGGTCGGCACCATTCTGGCGCCTCATCGCCGCTCTCGCGGTCGCGGCGCGGTCAGAGGCGAGGCGTGATCGCTGCATGAACGAACGGGACAAACCCGAGCGATTGAACGACGGAATCTCAGGCGACCGCTTCGTTCATTTCCGCATCGCGCTCCGAGTCCTCCCCGTTGGCGCCGGGGCCCTCGGTGTCGGCCATGTGGGCGAGCATGCGATTGGGGGATTCGCTGGAAGCCCCGCTCATGACGCGCTCGAATTCCTCGTTGATCAGGGCCTGCACGGCGCGAAGCTCGTCTTGCAGCTTGCGGCGCTGGTCCTGAAGGGCGGCAACCTGCTCGTCGATCCGCTGGATGGTGGTCATCCGACCATGCGCCTTCTGAAAGAGGCTCACGGCCGCGGAAGTCTGGGAAGTCGAGAGATTTTCAGTGGCCATTGGCGTACTCCTTTGTAGGCGCTGGCTTGGAAGAGACAGGCACCGGGGCCTGGATCAATCTCGGTGCGCCCCTGCACGAAACGGCGCGCATCTTAGCCGTTGCCGCGCGCAATTCAAGTGGGAGTGAGCAGATCGCTCAGCAGTAGATCTCGTATTCGATGGGATAAGGAATCAGGTCCGGGCGCACCAAGTGAAGCTTGCGCAGGCGAACTTCAGTGCGGTAGGCGACCGCGCCCGGCACGTCTTGCCGCGCCCCCGACGCCTGCGAATTTGGCTGAGCCAACGCAGCCCCCAGCAGCAAAAGAGCCGATAACGTCACCCGACCGAGCAGACGGGCAGCCGAACACATGGTAGCAACCTTCTGGACAGAAGCGGTTCATTGCGCGGAGGCTATCGAGCGTCGGCGGCGTGCCGGATGTCCCGGCGGCACCCGTCCGAGAAATGGAGGCTAACCCATTCATTTCACCGGGCCAAAGAAAAAATTGGAGCGCGACACCCCCTTTGTGCCGATAGTGGGGCCTTTGGGCAAAGCCTTCCGTCAACGCGGGGGTGGAGGAGGGGCGGCGGCACCACCAGCCGGCGGAGCAGGGGGTGGAGGCGTTGATCGCGCGCCCAGCGCCTCGCTCAAAATGGCCGCCATAATGGGTCGAACCAGCCCGATCAATTCCCGCAGGAGCAATCTCCCCAGGCCTCCGGTACTCTTCCCGGCGGCGTTTCCGTTGGAGGGATGCGATTCCGCGGCCGCGGGGGCCGGTGGCCGCATCGCCTCGTGCAGACGGCGAAGCTTGCGCAGCTCCTGCTCCTCCCTTGAGGGGACGACCGCTGCGGAGGTTGCGAACCCGCCGATGGCTATCGCGCCCAGCGTCAGCCAGGGATGATCCTTGGTCCATCGCAGGGGGTTGAGGCCCTTGGCCAGGCCCTTTTGCAGATCGCCGAGCGCCGCGCGCATCGCTGCCTGGGCGGCACGCGATTGGTCCGCCAGGTACTCCGCCTCGGTTTGCTCAGCCTTGGCTGTCGGCGGAGCCATCGGCCCGGTGGCCGACGTCCCGGCCGAAGTCACTGCGCTGCTGGCGCTGTTTGGTCTCATATTTCTGCACCGTCAGGTCGCGGGATATTTTACTGAATCGCTTGAGCCCGATCCAAAGACCCAGCGTGATGATGCCAAGAAACAGCACGCCGCAAAGCAGATCCCCCAGCCAGCGTTGCCCGCAGAGGGCCGCCAGCGCCCCGGCGACGCCCTGCAGCAGGAGCACGATTGCGGTGACGATCAGCCCCGCCGCAGCGATGAAGAGGAGCACACAGGAGACGGCGAGCAGGATCAGTTGCCGAATCGACAATCTGATCTGGTCGATTTTGGCGGCGAGAAAGTAGACGGCGTAGGCCCGAAGTTCGGCCAGGCACGCCCAGACCGCGCGCAGCGCCTCCTCCGCGGACTCCGCATCGGGCGGCGCGTCGGCCGTCGGTTCCGAGCCGGAGTCTTGGGAGTGAACATCCGGCGTCATGGCGATCCCGTGCGGACGTGGGCTAACTGCGCTTCCAGAGCACGCCCAGCAACAGGCCGACCCCCGCCGCGATCAACACCGCCCGCAGCGGTTTCTCGCGGACATAGGATTCCAGCCCTTCTTCCCATTCGTGGGCCTTCTCCTTGCCGTGCTCGTAATAGGCGCGGGCTTCCTCGCTGAGATTTTCATACTTCTCGCGGGCCGCGTCGCGGACGTGGCCGCCAATTTCGCGAAGCTCTTCGGTCACCTTCGCGGCCTTGTCCCGAAGGTCTGCCGACCCGGTTTCTGCATTGGATTCGTGGCTCATTCGTGGCATGATACTACAACTCCTCTCAAGTTCATCCCTTTCCAATCGGACACTCTGCTTAAAATAAGCGGTTGGGCCCATCCAGGCAGCGCAAGAAATCGGTGAATCGCCCACCGGCAGAGGTCGCATGACCGTCAGGTATACGCCTCGAGGATGCGCTTGATGACCGCCGACGTGCTGCGGCCGTCGAGCAGGGGGGCCAGGGCGACGCGTCCGCCGTAGGACTCGACCAGGTCCCAGCCGACGACTTGCTCCTTCTGATAATCCGCCCCTTTCACCAGCACATCGGGTCGAATCTGCTCGATGAGCCGCACGGGCGTGTCGTCGTCAAAGCAGACCAGGTAGTCGATGCTCTCCAGCTCCTCGAGCACGCTGAGCCGGTCGTTTTCACCGATGATCGGGCGTTTCTCTCCCTTGAGCTTGCGGATGCTGAGATCGGTGTTGACCGCGACCACCAGCAAATCCCCCTGCTGGCGGGCGAACTGAAAATACTTGATATGCCCCAGGTGAATCAGGTCGAAGCAACCGTTGGTGAACACCACCCGTTTGCCCGCGGCCCGGTGAATCTGTATCTCCGAAACCAGGCTTTCGAGCGTGCGCTGCTTGCCCTGTGTTTCCCGCACGTCACTCAGCAGCTCCTGGATGATCTCCCGCGGCTTGATCGGCACCGATCCGAAGCGCTCGACCTCCAATCCCCCGGCCACGTTGGCCAGCGCCACCGCCTCAACCCAGCTCGCCCCTCCCGCCCGCGCCGCCGCCAGCATCGACAGCACCATGTCGCCGGCGCCCGTCACGTCATACACCTGCCGGACGCGCGTTTTGAGCCAGCGACGCTCGCCGTCCCGCGTGGCCAGATAGGAGCCGTGCTTGTCGAGCGTGATGACCGCGGCTTCCAATTCCAGATTTTTCAGCAGCCACTCGCCGGCCGCGGCAAACTGCGACTGCTGCTGCATCGGCAGGCCGGTGGCCTTCTCGGTCTCCAGACGATTGAGCTTGATCGCGGTCGCTCCGCGATAGCGGCTGTAGTCGGTGATCGACGCCGGGTCGATCAGCACGGGCAGGCCGCGCTCCTTGGCCAGGGCGATGATGCGCCGGCAGACATCCGGCGTGAGCAGGCCCTTGTTGTAGTCCTCGAGGCAGACGATCTGTGCCCCCTCCATCGCGGCTTGCGCCGCGGCGATGACACGAGTCGCCCATTGGTCGGAAAGTTTGCCGGGCTCCTCGAAATCGATTCGCATCATCTGCTGCGGATGGCGATGCTGCGCCAGGCCGACAAGGCGCGTCTTGCAAACGGTGGGGCGTTCCGGGCATTCGATCACCCCGCGGACGTCGGCTCCGCAGGCGCTCAGCAGGCGTTTGATCGCCATGCCCGATTCATCCGCGCCGAGTATTCCGACCGCGCGAACCTCCGCCCCCAGCGCCGCCAGATCCGCCGCCACGCCCCCGGCCCCACCCAGACCCAGCTCTTCCCGCTGATAATGCAACACCGGCACCGGCGCCTCCGGCGAGAGCCGCTCGGCGTTGCCATACAGATAGCGATCGAGCATCAGATCGCCGACCAACACCACGGGGACGCGCCAAAGGCGTTCCATGATCTGAATAAGGGCCATGGACATGGAGGAGAGTTTAAGATGGAAAATCCGAAATCTGAAATCTGAATCCCCGAATCAATGGCTGAATGATGAGGGCCGCAGCCCTCTGCCGCTTGCGGTTTCGCAGCGTTATTGGTCAACCGCGCTGCGAAACCGCAAGCGGCAATCGCTGCGCGACTCTTCGTTTGGTCATTTGGTCATTGGGGTTTGATTCGGGGATTCGGACTTGGGGCTTCGGATTTCCCTATTCCTCCCTCCCGCGTACAATGCCCCGGTTCCCACTCGGAGGTTTTCATGAGCCGCCTGGATCGTCACATCGCCATGGTGCGCGGCAAACTGTTGCTGGGGCGCTTTCTTTACGGGCTGGTCTGGAGCCTGCTGGCGCTGGCGGCGGTGGTCTGGACGGCCATCATGATCGGCCGACTGGTTCAACTGCATCTTCCCCGGCCGGAGCTTTGGCTCCTGATCGGGGTGAGCGCTGCGGCGATCTCGGGATGGGCGTTCATGCTGTGGCGCCGGCCGACCGACAAGCAGGCTGCTGTCGCAATTGATGAGCGGTTGGCGCTGAAAGAAAAATTCAGCACCGCGCTGTTTGCGCGTCAGCTAAGCGATCCGTTCGCCCTGGCCGCCGTGCGGGATGCGGAGCAAACGGCCGAGGGCGTCAGCCTGCAAAAGCGCTTCCCGGTGGAAATTCCCCGGCGGCCGGCGGCGGGATTGGCCGGGGCGGTCGCGGTCATTCTTCTCACCAGCTGGTGCGTGCCGGATTGCGATTTCTTTGGCGTGCATGCGGCTCAGCAGAAGAAAATCGAAATCGCCAGATCCGAGCACGTCCAGGCCGAGAAGGCGGTCAAGCAGGCGCTGGCCGAGCTGCAAGCCGCTCCCAAGGAGATCTCCGACACCGAAGCAATCAAGCTCGCCCGGCAAGACCTGACGGACATGCTCAAGAAGCCGATCGACGATCCGGTCGGTGCGCAGCGCAAGGCGGCGAGCGCGCTGCAGGAGATGGAGTCGATCCGCCAGAAGATCAAGGATCAGGAGCAGTTTGCCGAGGCGCAAAACGAGATGAAGGCGTTGCAGTCGATGGCGCCGTCGGGCGATGACAAGAGCCCGATCTCGCAGGCGCAGAACGCGATCATCAAGGGGAACTTCGCCGATGCGGTGGACGATCTGAAATCGGCGGTGGACAACTTCGACAAGAAAACGCCGCAGGAGCAGCAGCAGACCGCCCAGGCGATGGCCAAGCTCGCCCAGCAGGTGGCCCAGCAGGCGAACGATCCGAAGGTGCAGCAGCAGATCCAGCAGCAGCTTCAGCAGATGGGGGCCAATCAGCAGCAGGCGCAGCAGATCGCGCAGCAGATGGCCGCCGCCGCCAACGGCGACAAGGCCGCCCAGCAGCAGGTTCAACAGGCGGCCAGGCAATTGGCCCAGCAGATGAACCAAAAGCAGGGGGGCGGCTCGCAGCAACAGCAGCATATGGCTCAGCAAATGCAGCAGGCGATGCAGCAGATGCAGCAGCAGGCCAATTCGCAGGCGCAGGCGCAGCAGATGGCCCAGGCCGCCCAGCAGCTTGCCGGGGCGATGCAGCAGGCGAGCCAGCAAGGCGGTCAAGGCCAGCAGGGCCAGGGTCAGCACGGCCAGGGATCACAACAGGCCCAGCAACAGCAGCAGATGGCCCAGGCGGGCCAGGCGATGCAGCAGCAGTTGCAGCAGTTGCAGGCGATGGCCAATGCAGCTCAAGCCGCCGCCGCCGGACAGCAGGGCGGCCAGCAGCCGGGGCAAAATGGTCAGCAGGGCCAAAATGGTCAACAGCAGGGGCCGGGCCAGAACGGCCAATGGGCCCAGGGAAACAACAACAATCCCCCTGGCCAGGGCAATGGCCCGGCCGGACAAGCCGTCGGCGGGCGCCCCGCTCCCGAGGAAGCGCCCTTCGGCGTGAAGCAGGAATTGTCCGAATCGCAAACCAACGAGAAGGGGAAGATTCTCGCCAGCAGCTTCGTCAAAGCCGGCAGCATCAAGGGGGACTCGAAGGTCGGCCTCTCTGATGCCGTCTTGCAGGAGCAGCAGGACGCCGCCGACGAAGTCGATGAAGACCGCATTCCCCGTGCGGCTTCGGAGGCCGTGAAGAATTATTTCCAGACACTCAAGGATGACTCGAAGTGAGGAAACTCTGTTGCGCCCTGGCCGCGATGCTGCTCGGCATCCTGCCGGGTTGCAGCGATCCCAAGCAGCCCAAAGCCGTCTGGCTCGAGGGCGGCATCGGCCCCGGCGAAGTGGTCTATCCGCGGGCCATCGCCTATTCCCCCGGCGATGATTCGTTCTTCATCATCGATCGCGCCGCCCACGTGCAGCATCTGGATCGCAACGGTCAATATCTCTGTGGCTGGAACATGCCGCAGAAGCAATACGGCAAGCCCGTTGGCGCGGCCGTCGGTCCCGACGGCAACCTCTACGTTGCCGACACGCATTACCATCGGGTGATCGTCTATTCCCCCGAGGGACGCATGATCCGCCAGTGGGGCAGCGACGGCTGGGGACCTGGCCAGTTCATCTATCCCACGGACGTGGCCTTCGACGCCGGTCATATTTTCGTCAGCGAGTACGGCGACAACGACCGCGTGCAGGTGTTCGACTCCTCCGGCAAGGTGCTCTACCAGTTCGGCCACTTCGGCGAAGGCGACGGGCAATTCTCCCGCCCGCAAACGATGCTGATCGACCATGGCCTGGTTTACATCACCGATGCGTGCAATCACCGCATCGCGGTCTTCAAAACCGACGGCACGTTCGTTCGCAACATGGGAACCTGCGGCTCGGGCCTGGGCCAGTTTCGCTTTCCCTACGGCCTGGCCGAGGACCGGGAGGGACATCTGATCGTCTGCGAGTTCGGCAACAATCGCGTGCAGATGATCGACAAAGAGACCGGCCAGGGCCTGAGCATCTGGGGCCAGGCCGGCCACGAGCCCGGCGAGCTGGCGTATCCGTGGGGCGTGGCCGTGGACAAAGACGGGCGGATCGTGGTCGTGGACGCTGGAAACAATCGCCTTCAGGTTTTTTCGTTCTAGAGGTTAGCCGCGACGCGCAGCGGAGCGTAATTTGGCGACGGAGGACGCGCTCCGCTGCGCGTCGCGGCTAAACGAGTGGATCATTTTTCATGCTAGCGCCAGCCCTCATCTCTCCCATCCGCCTTGAATACATGACCGGCTGGAGCGCGCTGCTGCTGTTTGGCGCGCTGGCTCTTCCGATCGTCTTCCTGGGCCGGCGCTCGCTCAACGGCCTGGGGCCGGTGCGCAAGTGGGTGGCGATCGCCATGCGGCTGGCGGTGTTGCTCCTGCTCGTGCTGATCATCGCCGGGCTGCGCTGGCAGCGGCAGCACGAGAACCTCGACGTGATGGTGCTGCGCGACGTGAGCCGATCCACCACGATGGTCACCGATTATCCCGGCAACACCTTGCAGGACTCGGTCGACGATTATCTTCGCGGCCTGATGAAGGAGCCGGGCAAGAAGCCCGACGACCGCATGGGGATCATCAGCTTCAAGGAGACCGCATCGGTCGACGCCATGCCCGACCGGGAGATTCGGCTCGACACGCGTGGCGTTCCCGAGCCGCCCAAGGGAACCGATCCCTCCGCCGCCATTCAACTGGCGCTGGCCACGCTTTCACCGGACACGATGCACCGCATTCTGCTGATCTGGGACGGCAACCAGACCGAAGGCGATCTCGACACCGCCGTCGCCGCCGCCGCCGCCCAGCACATTCCCATCGACGTGATGCCGCTGCACTACGATGTGAAGAACGAAACGATGGTCGACCGCTTCATCGCTCCGCCGCTGCGGCGGGAGAATGAGCCGTTCACGCTCAACGTCTATCTGACCAGCACCGCCTCCGAGCCGGTTCACGGCAAGCTGACCGTCAAGCACATCCGTGAGGGCGGCGAAGATTATCTGCTGAACAACGAGCCGATTGTGCTTCAGCCCGGCCCCAATCGTCACGATGTTCACGTTCCCGCGCTGAAAAGCCCCGGCGTGCACCAATTCCACGCCACTTTCACGCCCGATCAGCCTACCACCGCCCAGATCACCATCGAAAACGAAACCGCGCCGGTGCATCAGCGACCCGCGGTCAACAAGGACGCCGATGCGTTCACGATCGTCATGGGCAAGGGCCAGGTGCTGTTCGTCGATAATTTTCTGGACAGCGCCGGCGAGCGCGGGCCCGGCGAGGTGCTTACTCAGGCGCTGACCCGCGAGGGGATCAACGTCCGCACGGTTCCCATGACGCAGCTTCCGGCCAATCCCATCGACCTGCAAAACTATGACGCCATCCTGTTGGGTAATGTGCCGCGCGGCGCGCTCTCCGCCGATCAGGATCAAATGCTGGCTACGTACGTTCACGACATGGGCGGCGGGCTGGTGATGATCGGCGGGGACAGCTCATTCGGCGCCGGCGGCTGGCAGGGATCGCAGGTCGAGAAGGTCATGCCCGTCGATATGGACGTCCCCGCCCAACGCCAGATCGGCAAAGGCGCGCTCGTGCTCATCATGCACTCCTGCGAGATGCCCGATGGGAATTATTGGGGCGAGCAATGCGCCATCAAAGCCTGCGAGGCGCTTTCCGAGCACGATGAAATCGGCGTGATCAGCTATGACTGGAACGCCGGCAGCGCCTGGGACGTGCCGCTGGCCGAGCGCGGCGACGGGTCGCGGGTGATCGCCGCCATCAAGCACATGCAACTTGGCGACATGCCCAGTTTCGATGATTCGATGAACGTCGCCCTCAACGGCAGCGGCGGGCACATCGGCCTCAAGGATTCCGACGCCCAGCAGAAGCATGTCATCATCATCAGCGACGGCGATCCCGCCGCGCCCAACGGCGCCTTGGTCGCGCAATACCAGGCCGCGAAGGTCAGCGTTTCGACGGTCACCGTCTATCCGCATTTCGGCGGGCCCAACTCGCCGCGCCCGCCGCAGATGGACGACATCGCCCGGCTCCTCAAGGGCCGTGCCTACGGACCCATCGACTCCAACCCCAATCAACTTCCCCAGATTTTCATCAAGGAAGCCGTCATTGTCCGGCGGAATCTCATCTATGAGGACAAGGACGGCATCCCCCCGCGCCTGCTGGACGCCTCAGACGATCTGGTCCGGGGAATCAGCGATCTTCCCCCGGTGCGCGGCATGGTCCTGACGACCCGCAAGAACGATCCGAAAGTCGAAATGCCCCTGGCCACGGGAAAAATGAGCGACCCGCTGCTGGCCCACTGGCAGACCGGGTTGGGCAAAGCCGCCGCGTTCACCTCCGATGCGTACGACAAATGGGCCTCCGCCTGGGTCGGGTCGCCGGACTATGACAAGCTCTGGTCGCAGATCGTCCGCGGCGTGTCGCGGGCGCCGATCAGCTCCGATTTCGAGGTCAACACCAACCTCGACGGGCCGCACGGCAAAATCACCGTCGAGGCGTACGACAAGGATGCCTCATCGCGCAATTTTCTCTCGATCGCCGGTACCGTCGTCGGCGGGACCGACATGAAGGAACGCCCCGTTCGCCTCGTGCAGACCGGCCCGGGAACCTACGAAGCGGATTTTGACACCAACGGCCCGGGCAATTACGTCGTCGCCCTCCACTACACCGGCGAGAAGGGGGAGAACGGCATGCTGATCTCCGGCGTTGCCATGAACAGCGACCCGGAAATGCGCGACCTGAAAAGCAATGAAGCCAAGCTGTATGAGATTGCCGATCGCACGGGCGGAAGACGGCTCGAGCCGTGGGACGCCGACAACGCCGATCTGTTCAGCCGCGAGGGGCTGGGAGTCAGCTCGTCGCCGATGCCGATCTGGGATCGATTGATCCCGGTCCTGCTGCTGCTGATTCTGATCGATGTGGCCGTGCGGCGCATTGCCTGGGATTGGGCCGCCACCAAGCGCCTCGCCGCCGCGATGGCCCAGCGCGTCCGCGACTTCACGACCGTCCGCAAGGTGGAATCGCGCCACACGCTCGACGCCCTGCGCCAGGTTCGACAAGAGGGGACCGAACAGAAGCTCAAGCCGCGCGAAACCCCGCCTGCCACGCCGGCCCCCGATGCCGCGGCGAAATTCGAAGCCAAGGGAGTCGAGGGGGACATCACCAAAGTGGTCGGCGGGGCGACCAATCAGCCGATTCCCTCGGCCCCCAAGAAGGTCCAGCCCAAAGGCGCTCCCGGCGAATACACCAGCTCGTTGCTGGAAGCCAAACGCCGGGCCAAGGAACAAATTCGTAAAAAAGAGCAGGGCGAAGAGTAAACTGCAACCAGAAAAGGAAAACCCACAATGGCTGCCGCAACCGTCCCCAACGTCGATCCG
>Ga0302326_10031201_pt1 | contig 10646 bp, 9 predicted proteins | sample Palsa_T0_3_FD_202264 | JGI IMG/M metagenome (GOLD analysis project Ga0302326, IMG submission 202264) | Peat permafrost microbial communities from Stordalen Mire near Abisko, Sweden - Palsa_T0_3 | ecosystem: Environmental > Terrestrial > Soil > Palsa > Peat permafrost | place: Sweden: Abisko...
CCAGTAGCCGCGATGCGCCCTGGCGGCGGTGGGTGGTTTTCCGGCGGGGCACGTCGCGGGGCCCACAACTGGCTTGGACAATTCTGGTCCTCGCCACAGCGCTTTGGTGCTGGCGCAGGCGGAGGCTTCGGAGGTGGCGAGTTTTGCGCGCGGCCAGCACGTTGTTGGTGGCGGTTGCGCTAGTTAGCCTATCCGGGTGCATCGGCAGTTCCACCACCACTCCCACTCCGACGCTGGGGACCCCCGCCGGCACGTACACGTTGACGGTCACCGGCACAACGCAGGAAACCAGCCGGATTCTGAGCCTGACGCTGACGTTAGAGGCGAGCAATTAAAGCGATTCTTGAACTTTCTAGAAGTTGCCGGGAGGCACATATGCAGCTGATCTACTGGGTTTGTACCGCCAAGGAAGCTGACCGCGCGATCGGACACGTCTCGGTGTGCAAAGCCTGTCGTGCACCTGGAAAACCGTCGCGGCGCAAGGGTCACCAGATGACGTGAATAGGGCCATTTGCGGAGCATCTGGCGCTAGAAGCGGCGAGCGCAACCGGACGGAGATTCGATTGGTGCTGTCGCTGCAGGAACTTCACCGGCGAGCTGCCGAGCTGGCTGCCGCCGTCTCGGGCCTCAGAACATCTTCACCGCCAGGTCCCGCGGGTGGCGCCCGACCGGTATCAGGGTGATCAGCCCGCCGGGTGGCGAAGAAACGCCGGTGCTCGAACTGGCCAGGGAGCGGACCACCGCGAGATCGTCGGAGATCTGATCGACGACCAACAACATGTCGCCACCGGGCGTGATTAGGGAAGCGCCGGGACCTTGGCCGACCGAAATGGGAGGTGCGACCTGGCGGGCGTCGATGGCGATGGGAACGATGTGGGAAGCCTCGGAGTCCGATACATAAAGAATCCCTGGAAGGACGGAAAAGGTGGCGCTGGTAGGCCGCAGGCCGAGTAGTACGTAGTCGCCGACTTCATTGGTGGAAGTATCGACGACCACCAGCCCGTGCGTTTCGGGGCATGGAATATAAAGTTCGCCGCCGTCGGGCTTGAGGATCAGATCGCTGGGATTTCCGCCCAGGGAGAGGTTTGCCTGGAGCACGTCGTGCCGCAAATCAATTACCGAAACTTGCGGGCGGCTGCCAGAACTGACAAATGCTTTGGAACCGTCCGGCAGGATGGCCACCTGCTCGGGGTCCGGCCCGGTAGGGATGACCGCGCGAGATACCAGGGTAGAGGCATCCAACAGCGACACGGTGGAATCGTCGCGATTGCTCACTAGCAAATCCTTGCCGTCTGGGGTGACGCGCGCGATCCATGGCCGGCGGCCGGCGCGGCCGCGAGCCACGACGGAGTGCGTTTGTGTATCGATGGCCACGATGGCATCCGAACCGGATGCTGCGACGTAGGCGCGGGTGCCGTCGGCGGAGAAGTCGATGGCAAAGGGGCTGCGGCCGGCGGAAATGCGAGTGACCTGCAAAGTGCGGACGTCGAGCACCCAAACGTAACCGCCGCTGGAGCTCACGCCCCAAATTTCGTTGCGCTTGGGATTGGCGCGGATGCCGCTGGGATCGGGGCCTACCGGTACGGTAGCGGCTGGCGCCAGACGCACCAAATCGACCACGGTCACCGTGCCGTCGTCAATATTGCCGATGTAGGCGTTCAGGCGCACGCCGGAACGCAGAAAAGTGGGACGCCGCTCGCGCAGGATCTCGATGCCTGCAAATACCAACAGAACGACCAAGACAAAAATGATCCGGCCGCTTAGTATCCGGCGGAGGCCGGCCCTCTCTTCGTTTTGGGTGATTATTTCCACGATATGCCGCGCAGGCTTTGGTGGTGATTCGGTTCTGTCGCAGGCCTCCGCGCCGCGCCGCCCTAATTCAGCGAGCGATGCAGGACTTGGGCGATCTGCCGGACTTCGTCCACCAGGCGATCGAGCTCCGCCGGAAGGATGGATTGTGGTCCGTCGGAAAGCGCGCGGTCGGGATCGTTATGGACTTCGACCAACAGGCCGTCCGCGCCTACAGCGACGGCGGCGCGCGAAAGCGGCAGCACCTTGTTGCGGCGTCCGGTGCCGTGGCTGGGATCGACCACCACCGGAAGATGGCTCAGGCGCTGCACCGCGGGAACCACGCTAAGGTCGAGCGTATTGCGGGTGTGGTCGGAAAAGGTGCGCACGCCGCGCTCGCACAGGATCACGTTGTAATTGCCTTCGGCCATGATGTATTCAGCAGCCATCAGAAATTCATCGAGCGTGGCGGACATTCCGCGTTTGAGCAGGACCGGTTTGCGAGCGCGGCCAGCGCTCTTGAGGAGCGAAAAATTCTGCATGTTGCGGGCGCCAATCTGGATTACGTCGGCGTATTTTTCCACCAGGGCGAGGCTTTCGTTATCGATGGCTTCGGTGACGATGCCCAGACCGAACTCATCGCGCACTTCTTTTAGAAGCTTCAGACCGGCCTCGCCCAGCCCCTGAAAGGCATACGGGGAAGTGCGCGGCTTATAAGCTCCGCCGCGAAAAAGATGAACTCCCGCCGCCTTGGTGCGCTCGGCGATGGCGAAAACCTGTTCGCGGGACTCGACAGCGCAAGGCCCGGCAACCATGGCTACCGCGGGGCCGCCGAAGGTGACGTCGCCGGAAGGCGTAGGCACCCGAACTACGGTGTTCTCTTCTTTCACGTCGCGGCTAACCAGCTTGTAGGGCTTGCTTACCGGGATGCAATCCACCACCCCCGGCATGGAAACAATTGTGCCGAGGTCCACGAAACCGGAATTCCCGGTGATTCCGATGGCGGTGCGTACCGAGCCAGGAATGGGATGGGCCTTAAAGCCGAACGATTCGATGCGCGCGCAAACGGCGCGAACCTGTTCTTCCGAAGCGTGTGCCTGCATCACTACCAGCATCGTGCTTTCTCCCCTGCGTTGCGAAGGATAGATACCGAATCGGCCGGCTAATCCCGATCTTTGCTGCGGCTTGGAAACGGACCGTGGCAGAGGCCGCGATGTAGCAATCCTTGCCAGTGTGGATGTGGAAAGCGAAGTTTACTGCAAAGCCACGCCAGGCTGCAAACCTTGGCGCCGGCGCCTGGCGCGGGGAGGCATCCGGCGAGCGCAAATTCAAAATTCGGTTTGCGGTTGCGAAGCGATATACTTCGTTTGCCCCGACGCTCGATTTCAATTCAGGAGAGAAAAACATGACCAAGAACTCATGGCTTTGTACCGCGCTCTTGTTCGCCTTTGCGATGGCGGCGCCAGCGGACCGCGCACAGCAGGATAAATCGAAGCGGCCAAGCCCGCCGGCGAAAGCCGATTGCAGCTTTACGGACGGCAAGACGGTGCACGTCGACTACTCCAGCCCGCGTGTGAACGGCCGCAGAATCTTCGGCGACCTGGTCCCCTTCGGCCAGCCGTGGCGCACCGGCGCCAACGAAGCCACTACTTTCGTGATCGATACGAACCTGTTGGTGGGCGATCAAAACGTGCCGGCAGGCAGCTACACCCTGTTTACCATTCCAACCGAAAAGGCCTGGACGCTGATTGTCAGCAAAAAGACCGGCGAGTGGGGTACGCCGTATCCGGGAGAAGCCAACGATTTGGTGCGCGTGAAGATGAAGGCGTCACAATTTACTCCGCCGGTAGAGAACATGACCATCGACCTGAAGCGGACCGGCGATGTTTGCACGCTGAGTGTCTCGTGGGATAAGACCCTGGCGACGGTAGGCTTGGTGGAGAGGAAGTAATAGGGAACTGGCGGCCGGCAAGCCGCAGCGCCTAGCGCTGCAATTTTCGTCCGACGGCGACCAGATTCTGGCCGATCGGCGGCGTCACGACAGCCTCGAGGCGCCGGACGACGGGAATCACCACCCGGTCGTAGAATTGCACGCTGGCGGCGGGAATGGTGGTGCGCTGCAGAATCTTGGCAGTGAAAAACCACGACATGATTCCGGGGAAATTCACGTAGTGAAGCCGCTCGACGTGGAATCCGGAGGCCTTGAGCTTTCCGGCTAGTTCGGGCTTCACGTAGCGTCGAAAATGCCCGAATTGGGCGTCAAGCTTGCCATACAACGCCGGCAAGGCCGGCACAAACAGCAGAATCGTGCCGCCCGGCGCGAGGGTGCGGTTGGCGTCGCGCAGAAACTGCTCGTCGTCCTGAACGTGCTCCATCACGTTTACCGCGGCAATGGAATCGGGTGCGTCGGCGGGCTGCCAAGCGTTCAGATAGATGGGCAGGGCCTGGGCGCGCGGGTTGGCCTGCAAGCGGTCATTCAAGATCGGGAAGAGATTGGCGGCCGGCTCTAGCGCGGTAAGTTCTTGCACAGAAGGAGTTTCCAGGATGATCCGGGAGAACGAGCCGATGCCAGCGCCCACTTCCGCGACGCGAGGCCCGAGGTAGGGCCGGAATAGGTCCAGGATCCAACGGTGGTAGTTATCGGCGTGGTCCATAGCCGCGAGTTCCTGGCCGGGATAGAGCAGGCCAGGGCCCTCAGGGGACGTGTGGAGAGCGGTGATGGGTGTGGGAGGCACGGGAATGGGACCCAGCCATCTAATCGCAGGCGGTAACGGAAGTCAACGGCGCTGAGGAGCCAGTTTCTCGGTTGGAGCGGCTGCATTGGTATGGCGAAGGAATCTCGAATCGGTTAGAATAGGAATTCGAGCGCTGGCCGAGAGCGTACCGTCCACGCAAACTACGCTCCGGAAGTCACTTAGGGAATGTCCGACCCCCAACAACACATAGCCGAACCCGCCTACGACGTCGCCGACGAGTATCGCCCCGAGCCGCCCGCCCCGCCGAGAGCCCCCGCATGGATGGACGGCAGCCTCCGAATTGGGATTCACACGTCCATCGCTGGGGACATCGTCCAAGCGCTAGATATCGCACATCGCATCGGCGCCAACGCCGTGCAGATATTTTCGTCCAGCCCGCGTATGTGGGTGCGTCCGCAGGGCGGATCGCGCATCGCGTCGGCGGACGCCACGCGATTCATCGAGCGCCGCGCGGCCCTGGGACTGGGCCCGGTGGCGATCCATTCGAATTATTTGATCAACCTGGCTTCTCCCGAACGGGTGCTGCGCACTCGGTCGATGCAGGCATTCCACGACGAGATCGTTCGAGCGATGTCGTTGGGCGCGGACTTTCTGGTGATCCATCCCGGGAGCACCAAGGGCGGAGACCGGCGGTCCGGCGTCGGGATGATCGCGGAAGGACTGCGGCAAGCGGTGCGCGGGCTGAAATTTTCCGGGAGCCTGCGAATTTTGCTGGAAAATACTTCCGGGCAGGGAAGTTGCATCGGCGCCTATTTTCAGGAGTTGCAGGCGATTATCGAAGCGTGCCCCGGCATCCCGTTGGGAGTGTGCATCGATATCGCGCACCTCTTTCAATTTGGGCACGATTTGCGGACCCCGGAAGGCCTGGAAGCGGTGATGCAGAAGATTGAAGCGACGGTGGGACTGCATCAGGTTTATTTGGTGCACGCCAACGATTCCAAGACGCCGCTGGGGTCCAAAGTCGATCGCCACGATCACATTGGCAAAGGGAAAATCGGGCTGGAGGCGTTTGAGCGGATCATGGTGCATCCGCTGCTGAAGGGCCGGCCGTTCATTCTGGAGACGCCGATCGAGAAGCCGGGAGACGATGCGCGCAACGTAGCCACGCTGTGGAAGCTCGCGGGATTCCCGATTAAGGCGACTCGGAAAAAGGGCAGCCCGGCCCGGCGTCATAAATCGAGTGCGAAGAAATCCGGCGCGAGCAAACCGCCGAAAAAAACGACCGCGCGAAAACAACGGCCGAAAGGGAAATGAGCCCGAGTGGATTACGAGCCGCAGCGAATTGAAGAGAAGTGGCAGAGAGTATGGGAAGAGCAGGATGCCTTTCGAGCGGTAGAGGATCCAACGCGTCCCAAGTGCTATTTGCTTGAGATGTTGCCATACCCTTCCGGCACGCTGCATATGGGCCACATGCGGAATTACACGCTGGGCGACGCGGTGGCGCGCTACAAACGGCTGTGCGGCAACAACGTGCTGCATCCGATGGGATGGGATTCGTTTGGCCTGCCGGCGGAGAACGCGGCGATCAAGCGCGGCACGGCGCCTCGGGAGTGGACCAATTCCAACATCGAGCAGATGAAATCGGTCTGCAAGCGATTCGGCTTCAGCTACGACTGGAGCCGCGAGATTTCCACCTGCGAGCCGGAATATTACCGCTGGAACCAGTGGCTGTTTCTGCGCATGCTGGAGCGCGGGCTGGCCTACCGCAAGAAGAGCCGGGTGAACTGGTGTCCGGTATGCCAAACCGTGCTGGCCAACGAGCAGGTAATCGACGGTTACTGCTGGCAGCACGACACCACCGAGGTAGAAGCGAAAGAGCTCGACCAGTGGTTTCTGAAGACCACCGCTTATTCCGACGAGCTGCTCGACGACATGGATGAGCTGGCCGGCGGTTGGCCAGAGCGCGTCCTGACCATGCAGCGCAATTGGATCGGGAAATCGCGAGGGACCCGCATTCGTTTTGCGGTGGAAGGCGCCGGCGATCTGCACATTGAAGTTTTTACCACCCGCGTTGACACGATTTTCGGCGCGTCCGCTGTGATTCTGTCCGCTGCACACCCATCCTTGCCCGCGTTGCTCGCGGACCGTCCCGGCCGAAACAGCATGGAAGCCCAGGCCAAGGCGATGGCGCAGAAAAATCTGCGTGCGGCCGACCTGGCCACGGCGGAGAAAGAAGGCTTCTTCACCGGACGATTCGTGATCAATCCGTTTTCGGGCGAGAGCCTGCCGGTGTGGGTGGCGAATTTCGTTCTGGCGGAATACGGCACCGGCGCGGTGATGGCGGTTCCCGCGGGCGACCAGCGCGACTTTGAGTTTGCGAAGAAATATCAGCTGCCGATTCGAGTGGTGGTTCAGCCGGAGGGCGCTCCGGCGCTGCAGTCCGACCGGATGACCGAAGCGTTCACCGCGTTTGGGCGCCTGGTCAATTCGGGGCCGTTCAGCGGACTGACTTCGGAACAAGCCATCGAGAAGATGAACGCGCAAGCCGCGGCCGAAGGCTTCGGCGAAGCGGAGACGACCTACCGGCTTAAGGACTGGGGCGTCTCACGGCAACGGTATTGGGGAACGCCGATCCCGGTGATCTATTGCCCGGGGTGCGGGGTGGTGGCGGTGCCGGACGATCAACTGCCGGTGCGGCTGCCGGAAAACGTGACGCTCACGGGAAAAGGCGAGTCGCCGCTGGCGGGAGTTGCGGAGTTCGTGAACGTGAAGTGCCCGAAGTGCGGAGGCGCCGGGCGGCGTGAGACGGACACGATGGACACGTTCTTCGATTCGTCATGGTATTTCTACCGGTATACGGATGCGCACAACGATCACGCTCCGTACGATTCCGCCAAGGCGAAGTATTGGTTCCCGATCGATCAGTATATCGGCGGGATCGAGCACGCCATCCTGCACCTGATCTATTCGCGTTTTTTCTGCAAAGTGATGCGCGATATCGGAATGATCGATCACGATGAGCCGGTGAAGAAGCTCTTCTCCCAGGGCATGGTATTGAAAGACGGCGCGAAGATGTCGAAGTCCAAAGGCAATGTGGTGGGAGCGATCGACATGGCTGAGAAATACGGCTGCGATACGGCGCGAATGTACACGCTGTTTGCCGCGCCTCCGGACCGCAGCCTGGAATGGAGCGAGCAGGGACTTGAAGGATGCTCGCGGTTCCTGAACCGGGTATACCGGCTGATCACCAAGCATACCGAGCGGCTGCAGGGGGTGACATCGTGCGGTGATTCCGCGGAAGTGGCGGACATGACGCCACAGGAGAAAAAACTGCTGCGCGAGACGCACCAAACGCTGCGGCGTGTGACCAACGATTTTGAAGTGCGCTGGCATTTCAATACTTCGGTGGCGCACATCATGGAACTGGTGAACCTGCTGCAGGCCGAAGAGCCGCTGGATGGCCAGGTGAGCCCGGCGGTGCTCAAGAGAGTTTTTGAGATCCTGGTGCTGATGCTTGACCCTTTTGCGCCGCACGTTGGCGAGGAGTTATGGGAACTGCTGGGGCATACCGGCGGAGTGGGGCAGACGCGCTGGCCTGCATATCGCGAAGACCTGGCGCGGGAAGACCAGATCGAAGTGATTATCCAGATCAACGGACGGCTGCGCGGCAAAATGCTGGTTGAGCCCGGCCTGGGCCAGCAAGAATCGAGCGACATGGCGGTGAACGACCCGCGAATTTCCGTCCTGCTGCAAGGGAAGACGGTGGTGAAAATTATCGTGGTGCCCGACAAGCTCGTGAATATCGTGCTGCGTTAGAGCACAATTGGGCCGAGTGCCGCGCTGCAAATGGCGCGGTTCTACCGGCGAGGAGGATCGTGAGCGTACCCGGCGGCATCGTGGTTCTGGATTTTGGCGGCCAATATACACAGCTGATTGCCCGGCGCATTCGCGAACAGGAAGTTTTCTCAGCGGTCCTGCCCTGCACAACCAGCATTGACGATATTCGCCGCTACCAGCCGTCCGGCTTGATTCTTTCGGGCGGCCCCAGCTCGGTATACGCGGACGACGCTCCAGTGTGCGACGCGCAGGTGCTGCGGTTGGGCCTGCCGGTGCTGGGCATTTGCTACGGGATGCAGTGGATGACGCGGACGCTGGGAGGCGAAGTGCTGCCGGCGGAGCGGCGCGAATATGGTCCGGCGCAACTGGCTATCGAGAACGAATCGCGGCTTTTTGCCGGAATTCCACGGGCGTTGAAAGTGTGGAATAGCCACGGAGATCACGTCGCTGAATTGCCTCCCGGGTTTCACGTAACCGCCCGCACCGCCAACGCCATTGCGGCGCTGGAGGATCCGCAGAAGAAACTCTTCGCCGTCGAGTTCCATCCCGAAGTGCAGCACACCGACAATGGCACGGACATGCTGCGGAATTTCGCCTTCGCGATTTGCGGAGCGCAGAAGAACTGGAATCGCGCCGGATTTATCGCCGAGACGGTGGAAGCGATTGGCCGGCAGGCCGATGGCTTGCGCGCGATTTGCGCGCTGAGCGGCGGGGTGGATTCGACGGTGGCCGCGGCCCTGGTGCATCGGGCCATCGGCGGCCGGCTGACCAACGTGTTCGTCGATAACGGATTGCTCCGCCGCAACGAATTTGTGGAGACGCTGGAGCTTCTGCGCGCGCGGCTAGGCCTGAACGTGCTGGGCGTGGACGCTTCGGATCGATTCCTGACCAGCCTGGCCGGCATCACCGATCCGGAAGAAAAGCGAAAAAAAATCGGCGGGGACTTCATCAAAGTTTTCTCGGAAGAAGCGCGCAAGCTGACGAGCGGCGCGCAGGCCGGAGATCTACCGGTAAAATTTTTGGTGCAGGGAACTCTGTATCCCGACGTGATCGAATCGGTATCGGTGAAGGGCCCCTCCGCAACGATCAAGTCCCATCACAATGTGGGCGGACTTCCCAAGGACATGCCGTTCCAGTTGATCGAACCATTGCGCGATCTGTTTAAGGACGAAGTCCGCCAGATTGGCCGCGAACTTGGGCTGCCCAGCGAAATCCTCTCGAAGCAACCGTTCCCGGGACCCGGGTTGGCGGTGCGGCTGGTGGGGCCTATCGACCGCGAGCGCCTGGATACCTTGCGCGCCGCCGACGCTGTGGTGGTGGAAGAAATTCGCCGCGCTGGACTGTACGAAAAAACGTGGCAGGCCTTCGCGGTGCTGCTGCCGGTGCGCAGCGTGGGGGTGATGGGAGACGGGCGGACGTACGGTGACACGGTAGTCGTGCGGGTGGTAGATTCCCAAGACGGCATGACGGCAGACTGGTCGCGTCTGCCGATGCAAGTGCTAGAGAAGATTTCAGTGCGGGTCGTCAACGAGGTGCCGGCGGTAAACCGGGTCGTGTACGACATCAGCTCCAAACCGCCGAGCACGATCGAATGGGAATAAATCAGATCGAGACGGTACGACTAGCGGTTTGCCATCTTCTGAGCGACGTACAACAGCAGGCGCCGGTCGGATTCATCCAAACGACCGAGCACGCGCCGAAAACGGCCCAGATAGCGAGCTTCTTTACCGCGACTGCCCCAGACGATATCGTCGGCCGACTTCCGCTTCGGAAGATTCGGCAGTTCGGGTGGTTCCTCGCCGTCATAGAAAAGCTGGTAGAGGGGCACTTCCATAGCCCTGGCCAGCTTTTCGAGGGTCTCGATGGCCGGAACGGTGTGACCGTTCTCGACTCGAGAGATGTAACAGCGGAGAAGTCCGGTACGCTTCTCGATGTCACCTTGGGAGAGTTTTTTGGTTTCGCGTAGTAATCTAAGTCTATCGCCAATTATCATGGGCGACATTGTTTCATGGAAGATTTAGGTCTGCAAGGTAAAATTGAACTCGACAATGGCTTGCTAATACCGGATGTAACCGAACCCGCGTGACAAACGTCCCAAACTCGACAGCACCAGACGGCGCGGGCACCCGAACGCCCAGTTTTCGGGACAACGTCAAGGAAAGGGAGCTCGTCCGCCAGTGCCAGGATGGTACAGCGGAGGCCTTTGAGGAGCTAATCGGACGGCATCAGCAGCGCATTTTCTCGGTGGTACGGTCGATCCTGAGGCGGCGGGAGGATGTCGAAGATGTTGCACAGCAAGTATTTATCAAAGCTTTCGTTTCGATT
>Ga0302326_10031203_pt1 | contig 10646 bp, 5 predicted proteins | sample Palsa_T0_3_FD_202264 | JGI IMG/M metagenome (GOLD analysis project Ga0302326, IMG submission 202264) | Peat permafrost microbial communities from Stordalen Mire near Abisko, Sweden - Palsa_T0_3 | ecosystem: Environmental > Terrestrial > Soil > Palsa > Peat permafrost | place: Sweden: Abisko...
CAGGTCGCCCTGTTTGACGATGCTGCCGCGGTCGACCAGCACCCGTTCGACGTAGCCGGCCACTTTGGCGTGCAGCGCGACGGTGAGATAGGGTTGCAGTTCGGCGGGCAAGTCGACGGTGCGCGAGACGGGTTTGGAGACGACTGCGACGAGGTCGTTGGTTTGGGCTAAGGCGATCGAGAGGAACAGAGCGAAGCATAGTGGAGCAGCGCCTCGCGCTGCGGCGGCGTCCCACGCCGCCCGGGCTGGCTGGGAGCCCGCCGCAGCCCAAGGGGCTGCCCCACTCCTAATTGGTTTCATAATAGCGGCTCCCGGGATCCATCGGGTCCAGCGATGGCGAACTGATCGACGCGCGCTTCTGCAAAATGGCGTAGATGGAAGGCAGAATGGTGAGCGTCGCAAATGTGGAAACGATCAAGCCGCCGATGACCGCGCGGCCCAAAGGCGCCGCCTGCGCGCCGCCCTCACCGAAGCCGATGGCCATCGGCAGCATGCCGAAGATCATGGCCGCGGCGGTCATCAAGACAGCCCGCAACCGGCTGGCGGCGCCTTCGCGGGTGGCGTCGAGCACGGGGCGGCCCGCATGGCGCGCCTGTTCGGCGAAGGTGACCAGCAGGATCGAATTAGCCACGGCGATGCCGATCGCCATGATGGCGCCCATGAAAGATTGCACGTTGAGCGTGGTGCCGGTAGCGAGCAGCATCAGCAGGACCCCGCACAGCACCGCCGGCACCGTCAGCACGATCGCCAGCGCCAGCCGCACCGATTGGAAGTTCGCGGACAGCAGCAGAAAGATCACCACCACGGCGAGGAGCAACCCGATGCGCAGCCCTGAAAGAGTCTGCTGGAGCGGCGGAATCTCGCCACGGAACCGGACGGACACGCCCCTGGGCAGCGCACCTGCGGCAGCCACGGCGCGCTGCAAAGTGACGGCCGCGTCGCCCAGCGTGATGCCGTGAATGTTCGCGGTCAGGCTGACCACGCGTTGGCCGTTATAGCGGTCGATCTCGCCCGGCATAGTGCCAGTCTTCAGACTGGCGATATCGTCGAGCAGCGGCTTGGCGCCACCCGGCGGCATCACCGGAATATCGCCCACTTGTTCGACGCTCTGCATCTGATTTTGCGGCAATTCGACCTGAATCTGAAAAGCGTTGCCGGTGTTGGGATCGCGCCAGTAGTTCGGATCGGTGAAGCGCGAGGAGGAAGTCGCCGGAACCACCGAGTGCACCACGTCCGCCATGGTCAAACCGAACTGGCCGCTGCGCTCGCGGTCGATGCCGATGTCCAGCGTGGGATACTCGTTCTCCTGCGCAAATTGCAAATCGCGCAGGAAGCTGAGCTTCGCCAACTGCGCCTGGATCTTCTGCGCATAAGCGTAGTCGTTCTGCAGGCTGACTCCCTGCACGGCGATTTCGATAGGCGTAGGCGAGCCGAAGCTCATCACCTGGCTGACGATGTCGGCGGCTTCGAAGGAAACGCGCGTGCCCGGCAACTCGCGCCGCAGCCTCTCCCGCAGCCGCTCGCGCAGCGCTTCGCCGCGCGGAGCGTTGGGGTTCAGCGCCACCTGGATGATGGCGTCCTGCGGTCCGCTGGTGAACAGGTGAATCAAATCGACGGGGTAGCTGGAGGGGATCAGGCCCACGAAGTCGCTGGTGATGCGCACACTTCCCTGCCCTGCTTCGCGCTGAATCACGTCGAGCGCGTGCAGCACAATGCGCTCGGTCTCTTCGATGCGCGTGCCCGCGGGAGCGCGCAAGCGGAGGCGCAGCAGGGGCGCATTGGCGTCCGGAAACAGTTCCGTGCCGATGCGCGGCAGCAGCAAAAACAGCAGTCCGGCCGCGGAAACCAGATAGACGATCGCCAGCGGCCAGCGGAACCGCAGCACGCCGCCCAGATAGCGCTCGTAGAAGGAGCGCAGATGTCCGAAGACGCCTTCGTGCTCTTCACCGCGATGCGCTTCGCGCATCAGCCAGGCCGAGAACACAGGTACCAGGCTGCTGGAGAGCAGGTACGAAGCGATCATGGAGAACGCCACCGCCAGCGAGAGCGGCACGAAAAGCTGGCGGCCCACACCGACCATAAAGAACGATGGCACAAAGACGGCCAGGATGCAGAACATGGAGAGCAGGCGCGCCATGGCCGTCCGGCTGCACGCTTCCACGATGGCGCGCGCCCGCGAAACGCCGGGCAGCATCTGGCTGTGGATGTTCTCGATCTCCACGGTGGCTTCGTCCACGAGCACGCCCACCGCCAGCGCCAGGCCGCCGACCGTCATGATGTTGATGGTCTGGCCCGACGCCCACAGCAGAATCACGGCAGCGAGCAGGGCGAACGGGATGTTCAGAATCACGATCAACGCGCTGCGCCAGTCGCGCAAGAAGATCAGCACCATCAGGCCGGTGAGCGCCGCGCCCAGCAGTCCTTCGACGACCAGGCCGCGGAGAGAATTGGTGACATAAGGCGATTGGTCGAATTGCAGGCTGACATCCACATCTTCGGGCACAGCCTTTTTGAAGTCGGGGATGGCGGCTTTTACGGCGTTGATGACCGCGAGCGTGGAGGCATCGGCGCGCTTGGTCACGGGGATGTAGACAGTGCGCTTGCCGTTCACGTGCGCGTAAGCGGTGACCAGGTCGGTGCCGTTTTCGATGGCGCCTATGTCGCGCAGATAGACGGTGGCGCCGGCCACGGGGCGGATAGGCGTGCTGAGCAGGTCCGCGAGATTCGCGCCCAGCGCGGAGTTGGTGCGGGCAATGCGTTCGATCTTGCCGGTGAACATGTTGCCGGAAGGCATGACCACGCTGGATCGGCTGACCGCGGCGATGGCCTCCTCAGGCGCGATGCGGTACTGCCGCAGCTTGGCGGGGTCGAGCATCACCACGATGGTGCGTTGATTGCCGCCGAAGGGAGGCGGCGCGGAAACTCCGGCCAAGGTTGCAAACAGTGGCCGCACGCGGTTGATGGCAAAATCCTGCATCTCGCCTTGGGAATGCGCCGCGCTCGAGAAAATCAGCAGGCCGACGGCCACGCTGCCGGCATCGAAGCGCGTGATGAAGGGTGGCACCGTGCCCGGCGGCATGAAGGCGCGCGCGCGGTTCACATAGCCGACCGTTTCCGCCATGGCCTGGCTCATGTTGGTGTCCTGATGAAACACCAGCTTCATCAGCGCCGCGCCCTGGATGCTCTTGCTTTCCACGTGATCGATGCCGGTGATGTAGAGGAAGTGATACTCGTAGTAGTAAGTGAGATAGCCTTCCATTTGGGCCGGGTCCATGCCGCCGTATGGCTGCGCCACGTAGATGGCGGGATCGCCGACCTGCGGGAAGATATCGACCGGCATGCGCTCGACGGCCAGGATGGCGCACAGGGCGATGGCGATCAACGCCACGACTACTGTAAGCGGGCGGCGGAGGGCGGCAAGGACCAGGCGCATATTCGCTTGATAGAGTCACTGGACTGCGATGGTAACGGTATTTGAAGCCGCTTCATCCATGGAGATCGAGACCGGCACTGCGCCGCTCGCAGCCAGCCCCGCAGGCACCTGCGCATTCACCTGATATAGACCCACGTAGCCAGGCGCCAAGCCGGAGAATCCAACGTTAGCCGGCACTCCACCGATCGTTACGGTTGGCAATGCAGGCGTGGATGAGAGAACGGTCAATGAAGCGGGCGAACCGGTAGGCGGCTGATTTGTGACTTCTCCTAGTCCAGTACAGTAAATCAGAACAGTGCTGCCGGCCGCGGCAGGATTCGAAGCATCCACCAGGTGGTAGCTCGCATCCAGAATTGCGCCTTGGCCCGTTCCCTGGGAATTCATAGAGAAGATGCCCGGCGCGAAGGGCGCCAGGGTCACCGTCTGTGGGGTGGCAGACTGGTTAGTGGGCATGGTGGCCGCAGCTAGCGTCGTTTGCGATTGTCCGGCGAGTTCCCAGGGTATCTGGATGTTGGCCTGTCCAGCCGAAACGAAGAATAGTGGCGCGCTTCCGCTTGGGTAAGAGAGTTCGAAATTCGACATGCTGAACGGCAGCGGCAGGTCCGTGTCCGTAACCGGTGAAGCAAGCGGGAAATCTCCGAAGACGGCGGCGATACTGCCGGGCGCCACAGGCGCAACGTAACTGGCCGCGTTAACCACACCACCGGCGTTGATCGACAACAGCCCTTGCTGGGTAACCTGAACGGAAATGCCGGCGATGGATAGATAGACGGTGCGCTCGTTGCCCGCGTTGGCGGATATGTTGACGGTGACGTTGCCCGGACCCGTGTTGACGGCATCGCCGGACAAGGCTATCCAACCGGGCACGCCTGCTGCCGCCCACGTACAGCCAGCGGGCGTTTGCACTGTCGCAATGAAACTGGCCCCTGCCTTGACCGCCGTAAAGACAAACGGGCTGACCGCGTAAGTACAGTTGGAAGGGCCGGACGGAACCAGCATGCGAATTCGATTGCTGCCAGAGTCCGAAACGAACACGTTACCGCCCTGGTCTACGGCAATTCCCCAGGGGCCATCCAAGGAAGCGGCGGTTGCCGGGCCATTATCACCCGCGAAGCCTTGCGCGCCGGTCCCCGCGATTGTCGTGATTACACCGCCGGCGACCTTGCGCACTCGACTATTGACATTATCCACGATGAACAGGTTGCCGGCGGCGTCCAACGTAATGCTGGTAGGTATGAATAATTGGGCGCTGGTGGCCGGGCCGTCGTCGCCGCTGAAACCTTGGGTGCCATTCCCCGCCACAGTAGTGATGACGCCGTTCGAGACTCTCCGGACGACATAGTTGTAGCTGTCCGCGATGTATAGGTTACCGGCGGCATCCAGTGCGACGCCTTGGGGTTGGTTCAGTTGCGCCCTAAGCGCCGGACCATTGTCGCCGCTGTAACCCGGATTGAGCGCGGTCCCCGCTACCGATGCGATCGTTCCGTTGGTGATCTCGCGTATGCAGTCATTGTAAGTGTCCGCGATATACAGATTGCCGGAGGGGTCCAGGGCAATCCCGTAGGGAATGCTTAGTTGAGCACTCGCAGCCGGCCCGCTACCGCAACCCGCCCCATAATAGCTTCCCACTACGGAGGCGATGATTCGGTTAGAAACTTCTCGCACGCTGCTGCCGTCGGCTATGTATACGTCGCCGGCGGAGTCTGCCGCCACAGCCAAGGGATTTGACAATTCGGCGACGTCGGCCGGACCATTGTTGCCGCTTGTGCCTGGCGTTCCGATGCCTGCCACCGTGGTGATGATTCCGTCCGAAACCGCGCGTACGCGGTTATTGCCCGGGTCCGCGATGTACAGTTTCCCGGAAGAGTCAAGGGCTATACCAAGCGGCGAAGCCAACTGGGCCTCGATGGCCTGGCCGCCGTCGCCTACGCCCCCTCCGCCCGCAACCGTTCGGCTGACGCCGAGCGCAACTTTGCGCACGCGATCGTTGCGGTAGTCCGCAATGAAGAGGTTGTGCGACGAATCCACTCCCACCCCCAAGGGTATATTCAACTCCACGCTGGTGGCTGCGCCTAGGTCGCCGTTGAAGCCGGCTGTCCCGTTCCCAGCCACGGTGCTGATGACCCCGTTCAGAACCTCGCGCACCCGGCTCGACTCGTCCGAAATATAAAGATTGCCGACGCTGTCTACGGCGATTCCGTCCGGAGACAATGCCGCGCTAGTCGCTGAACCGCCATCGCCGCTGAATCCGGCCATTCCGTTGCCCGCGACCGTCGTGATAACTCCCCCGGAGACCTTCCGGATGCGCGAGTTTCCCAGGTCCGCGATGTAGAGATTCCCCGAGGTATCCACCGCGACGCCGTTTGGAGAACTCAATTCGGCACTTATCGATGGGCCACCATCGCCCGAGTAACCTGCCTTACCGTTTCCTGCCACTGTTGTAATAACCCCGTGGGCCACTTTTCGGATGCGGTTGTTTCCCGAGTCGGCAATATAGATGGCGCCGGTCGCGTCCGCGGCTATGCCCACTGGCTGTCTCCACTGGCCTGCTGTGGCTGGTCCGCCGTCGCCGCTGTACCCGAAGGTCCCGTCTCCCGCAACCGTGGTGATGATGCCGCCTGAAACCTCGCGTACCCGGCCTTGATCGAGGATAAAGAGATTCCCATCGCCATCCAGGGCGATACCTGTAACGAAGCTCAGTTCGGCGCTGGTTGCCGGACCATTGTCGCCACTATATCCCGTGACTCCGGTTCCAGCTACGATGGCGAGCAATCCAGTTGCGGCATCCAGTCGTAGAACGATGCCATAATCTTGAGCGCTGACATACGCGTTTCCGTTGGTGTCCAGCGCCACGGCATTTACAGGGCCCAGGCTGGCGGATGTACCCGCGATGTTATTCGGCAGAGCGCCGCCTGCAAAGGTTTGAATTGTGTAAGTCTGGCCAAATCCACAACAAGAGATAGCCAGAATCAGTATTGAGTTAATCAATAAACGCATAACAGGCCTGTTTCCCTGGATTATACCTACTGGGCATTATAACCCCGCGCCCCCCACGGACTTTATCATTGGCCGGCCTCCGCCACAAACGGGCGGATATCCCCCGCCGCTATGGCCACTGCCAGCAGCCCGCGCCACACACCCAACCGGGCGAGCGCATCGTCGATTTCGGCTTGCGTCAGCAGGCGCTGCGCCTCCGCCACTTCGTCGATGTTTCCCAGCCCCGACCGATAGCGGGCAGCAGCTTGTTCGGTGGCCGCGCGTGCGGCCGTAACCTGCACGGGTGTGTTGGCGGCGATCCGGCGCGCCCCCTGTAGCGTGGCGACCGCTACATTCCATTGCGCGCGCAGGTCGGTGGCAATCTGCTGCGCGCGGGCGGTCTGTGCGCGGACCGTCGCCGATTGCGCGGCTTCGCGCGCCTGCAACGCTGGCAGATCGGCAACGGGAAAATTCACCGTGAATCCCAAGGCGTAATCTTGCACATTGGGCGCGAGGCCGTTCAGCCCGCCCAGGAGTTTCCCGTTGAGTTCGGCGCCCGTGCCGCGCGCATATGCCGCGCCTTGCAAATAGAATCGCGGAAAGTAGGCGCGCGCCAGCGCTTTGAGTTGGGCTTGCGCCTGTTGCACTACGGCGTTTTGCTCCAGGGCGATAGGGTTCGCGGATGGGTCCAGCGGCGATGGGCTCTCTGCCGGCGGCAACTGCAGCAATCCGGGTGCGGAAACGGCCACGCGCGCCGGCTCCATGCCGGTGTATTGCGAAACCGTGGCGCGCGCCACTTCAGAAGCCTGTTGCGCCTGGATCCATTGCGTGCGCGCCGCGGCCGACTCCGCTTCCGCCCGCGCGGCATCCGCACCCGGCCGCAATTCGGCGTTCACCAGCGCCTGGATGGTACGCAGAATGGTCTCGCCGCGATCCACACCCGCCTGCGCCGCGCGCACCGTTTCTTGCGCGGCCACCAGCGTGAGATAGGCATCCGCGGCAGCCGCCGCCACCTCGAATTGCGTGCGTTTCAACGCAGCCTCGGACTGCGCGCGCGTGGCCGCGGCGGCCGCCACGTTCGCCTGCCGCAGACCGAAATCGAAAGGCTCCCAAGAGACCAGCGCGCCTACGGCGCTGCCCCACGCTGTGCCGAAATTGTTCGAACCAATCACCGGGCCGGACATGGAAGGGATCACGCCCCCGGTGGGCAGCAGCAGCCCGAACACATTGTTTCGGGTGGCTCGATTCATTTGCGCCACGGCATCCACGCGCGGAAGATAAGCGGTGCGCGCCAGACGGATGCCCGCCGCCGCGGCGTTGATCTGCTCCTCGGAGACCCGCACCGAAGGGTAGTTATGCAAGGCACTCTCGACGGCTTGAGCGAGGGTCAACTGCGCCGCCAGTCGCGCGCCGGCAGCACAGATCAACACCAGTATTCGCGCCGCGCCGCGGAGTCTCATCGTCTGCCTTCGATCGGCTCGCCAAACAGTTCACGCACCTTGGCCTTGGCGGCCAGCAACGCCCGCCGTCCCAAGGGTGTGGCCCGATACACTTTGCGCCACGATTTGCCATTGCGCTGCTCAGTCGCGCGCAAATAGCCCTTCTTCTCCAGGCCGTGCAGGATGGGGTATAGGGTTCCAGGGCTGATTCGATAGCCGTGCCGGGCCAATTCCTCCACCATGCCGAGACCGAAGATCGGTTCTTCGGCCGCATGATGCAGCACATGCAGGCGGATCAAACCGGAGTACAGGTCGCGGTCCTGGGTGGTATACTCGACTTTCGTTTTCGTTGTTCGATTGCGAATGTTGTCAGTATAGGGAGAGGAGACTCACAATGTCAACCACGCGGCGCGACTTTTTTTCGGGCCTGCTGGCTGCGGCAAGCCTGCCACTGGCCGGATGCAGGCGAGATGAAACACCCAGCGCGCCGCGCGCCGATGTCACTCTACGGATCGGCAACGTCTTGGTGGATATCTCCAAGGACCACACCATCAGCACTATAGGTTACAACGGCTCCGTACCTGGCCCGTTAATTCGCCTGCGTGAGGGTGTGTCGGTTATTGTGGATGTTTTCAACGACACCGATGCGTCTGAACTCGTGCATTGGCACGGGCAAATCATCCCCGCCGACGTGGATGGCGCGGAAGAGGAGAAAAGCCTGGCCGTGCCGGCCCACGGCCACCTGCGCTATCGGCTGACACCCGGACCATCGGGCGCGCGGTTTGTACATACGCACGTGATGCCCATGTCCGACTTAGCGCGCGGCACTTACACCGGTCAGTTTGCTTTTGTCTATATCGAACCGAAGAGCGATACCGGCCGCTACGATCAAGAGTTTTTTTTGGCGACGCATGAGTGGGAGCCTTTCTACACGACTGCCGAGGAAGAGGAAGAAGAGCCCGGCGCCCCTCCGCCGCCGAAGCCAAAAGATGAAACACCCAACGGCTGGGAAATCGGATACCAGCGATTCACCATCAACGGTAAGTGTCTGGGCCACGGCGAACCGTTGCGCGTCAAGGAAGGCCAGCGCGTGCTTTTTCATTTCCTAAACGCCAGCGCCACGGAGAACATCAAGCTGGCGCTGCCCGGACATCGCTTCCAGGTGGTGGCGCTGGATGGCAACCCGGCGCCGCACCCAGCGCTGGTGGATGTGCTGGAACTGGGCACGGCCGAGCGTGTGGATGCGGTGGTCGAGATGCGCAATCCGGGGGTCTGGATTCTCGGCACGCCGCATGACGACGATCGCAAGAATGGCATGGGCATCGTGGTGGAATACGCTAACAAGAGCGGTGCGCCGCGTTGGATTGCGCCGCCGAAGACACCGTGGGATTACACTCTGTTTGGCGAAGATCGTGCGGTTCCGCAGCCCGACGAAACCATCCCGCTGGTGTTCGGCAAGATCAACGGCGGGACGGGGGGATTCAATCGCTGGACCATCAACGGCAAAAGCTACGACCCAAACGATGCGCCCCGCCCGCTGCACAAGGGCCGCCACTACCGGCTGATCTTCGACAACCAGACCGACGATGCGCACCCGGTGCATCTGCATCGGAACAGCTTCGAGCTGACTAACGTCTGGGGCAAACGCACCGCGGGCGTGATGAAGGATGTGGTGCTGGTGAAGGGCTTCCGTAAGATCGAGGCGGATATGACTCCCGCCATGGATGGACTGACTCTGTTCCATTGCCATCAGCAGTTGCACATGGACTACGGCTTCAAGCTGTTGTTCAACGTGGTGTAGTTAGTATGGACTACTTTTGTGGGGCAGCGCCGTGCGCTGCGGCGGACCCTCGGTCCGCCTCCGGCCTGGCGGCGTGGGACGCCGCCGCAGCGCATGGCGCTGCCCCACTTAGTAAGCACTTGTAAAACCGAAAAGCGCCGGCGTTTCGACACTGCGCCGGACACCGGTTTCCGCGTCAATCGATCCCACGACCGCGGTTCCCTTGAGAGTAAGCACTTCGATCCGCGATTTCGTCTTGGTGGGGACTCCGGACGCTTCCAGATTGCGCAGGAAATCCGGATCGTAAGCCGCCTCGGGGACGAACTGCGTGCGCCGGATGGCAGTCTCCTCCCCCGCTTGCGGCTGGAAGTTGTAGAGCAGCGGCGGCGCTTCCATCACGGTCCGCAGATCCAGATGGTTCCCCAACGTGCCAAGCAGTATCCTGGCGGTCTCGGCGATCAGCGAACTGCCAACCGTCGCGATAGCCAGCACCGGCTTCGCGCCGCGCGTCACAATCACGGGCGCCATATCGTTTGGCACACGATCGCCTGGCTGGATGGCGGCCAGCCGCGCTTGTTGAAAGCTCGCGGGATCGGGAACGGGGATGCCTCCCACGACGATCCCCGTGGTGCCCCAGGTGACCGTGTTGATGCTGTGCACCAGGGCGGCGACGTTGCCCCAACTGTCCACGACCACGATCGCATCGCTGTGGCGCGGCGGATCGCTCCGCAGCAGGGGCGCCATGCCGCGCGCGTAGGCCTTGGTGATGCGATCCTCATGCGAGAAGCTGAGCCCGCGCTGGCGCTGGAATTCGGCGGCCGCCGGCGGCGTGTAGGGCCCGAACTCGACGAATTGCAACAAAGCGGAGAGATCGCGAAACGTTTTCCAGTCCTTGAAGTAGGGCGCAGCGCGGTCGATCTGCATGTCTTCGATCAGGTTCAGCGCCTCCAGGATCTGCCGGCCGCCCTCATTGCTCCCTCCGGGTGCGAAGACGGAATGATCGGCAAATGTGGTGCTG
>Ga0302326_10031205_pt1 | contig 10646 bp, 10 predicted proteins | sample Palsa_T0_3_FD_202264 | JGI IMG/M metagenome (GOLD analysis project Ga0302326, IMG submission 202264) | Peat permafrost microbial communities from Stordalen Mire near Abisko, Sweden - Palsa_T0_3 | ecosystem: Environmental > Terrestrial > Soil > Palsa > Peat permafrost | place: Sweden: Abisko...
TAGCAGATGGGTCTGACGTGAACCTCAAGTCGCAGCCGGTCATCATCATCAGGCGAAAGAAGAGAGGCCACGCGGCCAGCCACGGGGGGGCGTGGAAAGTGGCCTATGCCGACTTCGTCACCGCGATGATGGCGCTGTTTATCGTCTTATGGCTGCTCAGCAGCAGCGAGCAGGTACAGAAGGCGGTGGGCGGATACTTCACCGACCCCAAAGGCCGGGGTAAAGACGTCGGCAACGGTCTGCGCGGCACGGGGAGCGAAAATATTACTCTTAAGAAAGACGACATGAGCAAGCTGAAGGACAAACTTGCAATGGCAGTCAAGGATTCCCCTGCGCTGCAGGCCATCAAAGAGCACGTGGTCTTCACAGTGACGAACGAAGGTTTGCGGATTGAGATGCTGGAAGGGTCGGGGTCCACGTTCTTTGAGTTGGGTAATTCGGCGCCTACTGGTCCGGGTAAGGATCTGCTGGCGAAACTGGCGGATGAAGTGGGCAAACTGCCCAATTCCGTTGCGATCGAAGGGCACACCGATTCCAAGCCTTACGCCGGAAAGGCGGAATACTCCAATTGGGAGCTTTCATCGGACCGCGCCAATGCGGCCCGGCGATGGATGGAAGAGAGCGGTTTGCGCCCCGATCAGGTGAAGCAGGTGCGCGGCTACGCCGACCAGACGCCGAGAGAAAAGCTTGCGCCCGACGATCCGGCGAATCGCCGGATATCGGTCATCATTCAATACCAGCCTGTGACGCCGGCGGATATCGCGGCAATCATTGGCCAGAAGCCGGGCGCCGCCTCGCCGGCAAAGCCCAAGTGAGTTCCGTGCCGATCCGGCGGCGGTTTCCGGGGTGCTGGAAAGCTGACTAGAACAGCCTTTCGGACGGTGGCTTCAGGCCCTGGACGCGGAAATAGATCGCTGTCTGGCCGCGATGATGAGCGTGATGCTCCAATGCCTTCATCAGGATCACGCGACGCGATAACGTCCATTTGTGGAACTGGATTTCTTCATCCAGCGTGGCGGGGTCTAGAGACTTCAAACCGCTGAGGATGGCGTCGTAGCTCGCCAGCGTAAATTCCTTCAGCACGGACTTCGCCTGCGGTCCTGTCAGCGCCTCGGGTGGCTGGTTCGAACTGTCTACCGCGCTGGCAAAGCGATGATTCGTGTTCGCGATGTGGAGAAACTGTTCGGCGAATGTGAAAATTTCCGGCGCCGGACGGAAGTCGATTTTGTCCTCCGGCATTGCGTCGATGAATTCTCCCGCGCCCGTTTTCGCGCGCTCCCACTCTTGTGTCAGTACGGCTATCTGGTCGGTTGGCATTGGTCTCCCTTTCTAAACGGATCGGCCCGTCAGTCCAAAGTATGATGCCGCGGCGAGCATGTGCCGGTCACTTGTCCAGACCTCGCGTTCTCCAGCCTCATGAGCGGTCACAAGATGAACCGCATCGGCGGTCCGGATGTAGAGGTTGCGGGGAGCCGAAACCATCAGGGCGCTCGTCCTCCGCAACAAAGCTTCCGTTACCGGGAGGACATTCCACAATCCCGCGTCCACATGTATCGAGAAACGTGAAGCCAGATCGCCGGTGTCCCCGGAAGTCAGCCTGCCCTCGCGCGTTTGGCGATGCAGCACGGCATGAAACTCCGCAATTGCCCACGCCGAAGAGTAGAGCGTATCGGCTCTCTGAACAAGTTCGCGAACACGGGAAGATTCCGGTTCATTGAAGTAAAATTTTGCGATATAGGACGTGTCGAAGTACACGCTGATCCTGGCGCTTATGTTACCGGTCGCGATCTTCTTCGATGATTGTCGTACTGTCGGCGGACTGCGGCATCCGCGCCCAGATTTCTTCCATCGAGGCAAAAATCCGCGCTTTTTTAGCCGCAGCCATGCGCGGCGGACCGGTGAGGGGACGCAATTCCGCCACCGGAACCCCGCGGCGTTCAATCACGATCACGCCGCCTTCCGCGGCTTCGCGCACCAGTTCCGAAGTGTGGATATGGAATTCACGAACGGAAGCTTTCCTCATGTGTCACATTGTAGCACCTGAGTGATCCGCGAAACGCCGTTCCCCATTTTCTCCGGTTCCTGTTTTTCCTGTTATACTGGCCTTAACGGTCGAAAGCCAACAGTGGGCGGAAGCCCACTTTTTTATTGCAATTGAGCAAAATGAAACGGGATGAGGTTGTTTCGAGAATAGAAGCCATCGCTGAGCAGGTTGCGGCGGCGCAGAATATCGAAATTGTAGAAGTGGAACTGAAGGGCTCGGGGCGCAGTCATTTGCTGCGAATATATATCGACAAACCGGAAGGCGTCACCCACGCGGACTGCGAATTCGTTTCGCGCGGCGTGAGCGAAGCGCTCGATCTGGAAGATCCCCTGCCCGGCAGCTATGACCTCGAAGTCAGTTCTCCCGGTGTTGAGCGCAAACTTGGCAAATGGAAGGACTGGGAGCGTTTCACGGGCAAAAAAGTCAAAGTGGCACTGAAAGTAACCCAGCAGGATCCCGCTGAGGTTAAAAACCTCGACGGGCGCATAGTGCAAGTTGCCGACAAGACCATCACCCTTGAAGTTGCCACAGGCAGGCAGGTGACCTTTCCTTTCGATCAGGTCGATCACGCCAGCCTGAAGTTCGAGTGGTAGCGGCCGAATCCGTCTTTAATCCGACCCTTTGATTACCCCATAAAGAGGCATATTGTGGAAAGCATTTATCAGTCGATTGAAATATTGAGCAAGGAAAAGGGCATCGATACCCAGATTGTTCTCGATGCGGTGAAGGACGCGATGCTGATTGCGGCGCGCAAGCACTTTCACACCACCGAGAATTACGAAGCCGACTTCGACCAGAAGAGCGGCGGCCTGAAGCTGTATTCGGTGAAGACGGTCGCTGAGGTCGTCGCCGATCCGGCGCTCGAAATGACTCTTTCCGAAGCGAAACGCACCGACCCGAATGCCGAGATCGGATCGCTGATCCGCATCCAGAAGCCAACCGATGCGCTGGGACGCATCTCGGCGCAGACCGCCAAGCAGGTGATCTTTCAAAAGGTCCGGGAAGCCGAGCGGGAAACGATCTACCGTGAATACGCCGATCGCGTCGGCGAGCTGGTCAACACGACCATCAAGCGTATCGAAGGTCTTGACATGGTGGTCGACTTGGGCAAAACCGAAGCCCGGCTGCCGAAGCGTGAGCAGTCGCGCCTCGAAAGCTACAGCGTGGGCGACAGGGTGCGCTGCGTTATACGTATCGTCGACAAGTCGGCGAAGGGTCCGGGCGTTGTGGTTTCGCGCGCCGATTCCGAACTGGTGAAGCGCCTTTTCGAGCAGGAAGTGCCGGAAATCTACGACGGCACCGTAACCATCCGGGGCTGCGCGCGTGAAGCCGGCGAACGCACAAAGATTGCCGTTTCCAGCCGTGACCGCGACGTGGACAGCGTGGGCGCGTGTGTCGGAATGAAGGGCATGCGAGTCCAGTCCATCATCCGGGAGTTGCGCGGCGAAAAGATCGATATCATCGAGTTTTCCGACGATCCGGTGAACTTCGCAACCCATGCGCTCAGTCCGGCAAAGATTGGCCGCGTGACGATTATCGACCCGGTCGAGCGTCACATGGAGGTAGTGGTTGACGATTCGCAGCTATCTCTGGCGATCGGCAAAAAAGGGCAAAACGTCCGGTTGGCAGCCAAGCTGCTCGGATGGAAGATCGACATTAAGAGCGAAGAAGAAAAGCGGCAGGAAGTGCAGAACGCCATCGAGCTTCTCTCGACGGGCGCGCCGGTTTCGGCGCTGATCGAGCACGGCCTGCTCGAAGCGACGGTGGATGCGCTGGTCAAGGGCGACATCGGTACCGTGGAAAAGCTGGGCGCCATGACCCCCGAGCAGCTGGAGGCTCTGGAAGGCATCGACGCCGATGCTGTGAACCGGATTCAGCAGGCGATCAACAGCTTCTACGGCCAGGAATACGCCGAGGAGCTGCCAGCCGAACCCGAGCCGGTGCCGGAAGTTATTCAGGAGCCTGCTGAACCTGAGCCTGAGCGGGAAGAACCAGAGCCTGCGGAGGCTCCCCCTGCAGTTCACCAGGAAGCCGGGCCGGAACCCGGTCCTGTAAGTGAGTGATACCATGTTTCAGTCGGCGGAGATAGTCGTGCGGGCGTTCCGGAAGCCCGACGTGTGCGGTTTAGTTGGAGCAGGCAGTTAAACGAAACACTTTAATATGAGTAAGATTCGAATCAATGAACTGGCGCGGCAACTGGAAGTGAAGTCGCGCGAGGTCATCGACAAGCTCCACGAACTTCAAATCGCTGAGAAGGTCACGCACTCCAGCTCGATTGACGATGACAAGGCCGAGCAGCTGCGCCGCTATTATCGCGGCGAAGCGCTGTTGCCCATGACGCCGCCTCCGTCCAGAAGCCGCGCCAGCGCGCCCCGTGACGCCGATGGTTCCGCTGCCGCGGAACCGGCTGAAAAGGAGAGCCCGCGCCAGGCCCGCCGCGTTGAAGAACCCGAACAGCGCAGCGCGCCTCCGGTGGTTCCGGAAACTCCCCGGGAAGCCGCCGTCGGATCTACTCCGGCTGCTCCTCCCGGCGAGGCCGCTGTCTCCGATGCTGAGGCGAACAAGCCGCGCGCGATTCCGCTGCGGCCGCCACTCTTACGCGCTACTCCCATTCAGCCCCCTATGGCCGCGCGACCGCCAGCCGGTACGCAGGTTACGTCCCCGGCCCGGCCGGTGGCGCCTCCTCCTGCTGTCGTTCCGCCGCTGTCCGCGATTCCGGGCCGGCCGGTGCCACCGCCCGCAAGGCCGATTCCGTCTGCCGGACCGCGTCCGGGTCAGATTCTTTCGGGTCCGCGTCAGCCGTTGCCCGCCGCGCCGGCGCCACCGCCGTCCGCACCTCCGGTTAGCGCCGGGACTCCTGTGAGTTCAGCTCCTGTGAGCTCGGCTCCTGTGAGCTCGGCCCCTGTGAGTTCAACTCCCGGCGCGCCGCTTCCGCGCCCGCCGCAGGCTCGCCCCGGTGTGCCGATTGGCCCGCCGCAGCGCACGATGAGGCCTCCGGCTGCTCCCGGTCAGGCTCCGTCTCAGTTCCGTCCAGGTGGCCCGTCTCAAGGCCCCGGCCAGGCTCGTCCGTTCGCCGGACAGCCCGCCGCCCGCCCTGTGGTGCTTCCGCGTCCCGATCTTGCAATGAAACTGGGTCAGCAGCAGGCCCGTTCCCCGATGCCGGGGCAGGCTCCTCCGCCGCGTCCCGGTGTGCCACTGCGTCCGCAGCCGCCGCGCCCCGGTCAGCCGCTTTATCAGGGTCCGGCTCGTCCCGGCGGACCGCCGATGGCTGGCCGTGTCGGAACCAGACCACCCATGCCCGGTCAGCGCCCCATGGGGCCGCGACCAATGCATCCGACTTCCCGCGCCGGGGGCCTTATTGGTCCCGGAGCGCCGCCGCCGCCGTCCGATCAGGCAGCGCGCAGACCGCAGTACAACAACAATAACCGGGGTCGCGGACCGCGCGACCGTCAGCGCGATCCGGAAGAAAAGAACCTTCGTCCGCAGACGCGCCGCGAGTCGGCTGCGCCGCCGCCAATCAACCGCGACATCACCATTTCCGAAGGCATCACGGTTAAGGAGCTTTCCGAAAAGCTCGACGTGAAGGCAAACTTTGTCATCAAGAAGCTGGTGGACCGGGGCATTTTCGCCACCATCAACCAGACTCTCGACGGCAAGCTCGCCACGGAAATCTCGCGCGAATTCGGCGCTTCTACTTCCACCGTTACATACGAAGAAGAAGCGATGCAGGACATCGAAATCGCCGAGGAATCGAAAGATCTCTTCCGCCGTCCCCCCGTGGTCACCATCATGGGGCACGTCGATCACGGTAAGACGTCGCTGCTCGATGCCATCCGTCAGGCGCACGTCGCCGACAAGGAAGCGGGCGGCATTACACAGCATATCGGCGCTTATCACGTCGAGAAAAACGGCAACACCATCGTCTTCATCGATACGCCGGGTCACGAAGCGTTTACCCGCATGCGTGCCCGCGGGGCGAAGGTTACCGACATCGTGATTCTGGTGGTTGCGGCCGACGACGGCGTGATGCCGCAAACCATCGAAGCCATCGACCACGCGCGCGCCGCTAAAGTCCCGATTATTGTTGCCATTAACAAGATCGACAAAGCGGATTCGCAGGTCGACCGTATCAAACAGCAGCTTTCCGACCGTGGTCTTCTTGCCGAAGACTGGGGCGGCGACACGGTCATGGTGCCGGTTTCCGCGCGCACCAAACAGAATCTCGATCTGCTGCTCGAAATGATTCTGCTCGTGGCGGAGTTGCAGGACCTGAAAGCCAATCCGGGCCGTCCCGCGATGGCGACCGTTCTGGAAGCCAAGCTCGACCGCGGGCGTGGTCCCGTTGCCACGGTTCTGGTTCGCAACGGCACGCTGCGCCAGGGCGATTTCTTCATCTGCGGAACGGTCTTCGGCCGCGTCCGCGCGATGCTCGACGATCTCGGGCGTCAGGTGAAAGAAGTGGGTCCGTCGATGCCGGTCGAGGTGCTCGGCCTCGAAGAGATTCCGGAGGCTGGCGACAGCTTCCAGGCTGTCACGGATACCATCAAGGCCAAGCAGATCGTCATCTACCGCGCCGACAAAGAACGCGCGATTCAGCTGGCGAAAACCGGGCGCATCACGCTCGAACAGTTCCACAAACAGATGGCGGCAGGCGAAGTCAAAGAACTGCCGATCATCCTCAAGGCCGACGTCAGCGGTTCGGCCGAGGTGCTGCGGGATACTCTCGAAAGGCTTTCGACGGACAAGGTGATGATCCGCGTTATCCACTCCGGTGTGGGTGCGATCAACGAGTCCGATGTCCAGCTGGCGGCAGCGTCGAACGCAATTGTCATCGGGTTCAGTGTTCGTCCCGAGCGCAATGCGGCAGCCGCTGCCGATCAGGAAAAGGTCGATATCCGGCTTCACACCATCATTTACGAAGTTGTGGATGAGATGAAGAAGGCGATGACCGGTCTTCTCGCCCCGGTATTCAAAGAAATCTATCGCGGCAAGGCGGAAATTCGCGAAGTGTTCAAGGTGTCTAAGGTCGGCGTGGTGGCCGGCTGCCTGGTGGTCGACGGGACGATTACCCGGGATGCGCAAATGCGCATTACGCGCGACAACATTGTGGTTCATACGGGCAAGGTCGGTTCGCTGCGTCGTTTCAAAGACGACGTCAGCGAGGTCCGGTTTGGCATGGAGTGCGGCATCACGATCGAGAACTTCGGCGACGTGCGGCAGGGCGACGTGCTCGAAGCATTCACCATGCAGAGGGTGGCCGTAGAATCAATTTAGTGCCCACGGTCGGCGTGCTTACGCTGGAATTGCGCATTGAGCACGCCCATTCGCTCAAAGAAAAGCGGCATGTCGTTAAGAGCCTCAAAGACCGTCTGAGAGGTAAATTCAACGTCTCCGTTTCGGAAATCGAAGATCAGGATCTGCACAACAGTTCTGTGATCGCCGCCGCTATCGTATCGCACAGCAAAGCGTTCGCGTCTAAAGTACTGGAAGCCGTCGAAGAGGAAGCGGCAGGACTGCTGGGACCAATGCTGGTGCGGACCGGTATCGAATGGCTGTAAGATAAGGTGGCTGCAATTATGGACGAGCACCGTTCTCTGCGCGTGTCGGAAGCGGTCAAGGAAGAACTGGGCGAACTGATCGGATTTGAAATGGACGATCCGCGCCTCGCTTTCGTCAATGTGACGCATGCCGAGGTTTCACCGGACGTGCGGCATGCTCACATTAAAGTCTCGATCGGTGAAGGCGACGAAAAGAAGGCGCTGGCCGCGCTGGACCATGCGAAGAGTTATTTAAAGCACGAACTGGCTTCGAGGTTGAATCTCCGGCGGGTGCCGGATTTGCATTTTTCGAGCGATACGCACCCGGAAGCGGAGAGCCGGATCGATTTTCTGCTCCGGCGTGCGAAGCGAAGCAAGGCGCGGGACTAAGCTTGAACTGGGCCGGATAGCAGAAAAATCCCCCTAAATTAAACACTTTGTGTTAGTTTTGTTTTTGTTGCCGTGTTGCACGGCGTGATCAACTATGCGTGTTGCCCCAATGACGAGTCGTTTCCTGGATGCGTGCCGGCGAAGGCCGACAGATGTCCGCCCCGTGTGGTTTATGCGGCAAGCCGGGCGGTACATGAAGTCGTACCGGGAAATCCGCGCAAAACATTCCATGCTTGAGATTTGCAAGCGGCCCGATCTCGCCGCAGCGATCACTCTGCAGCCTGTGGAAACTCTGGATGTCGATGCTGCGATTATCTTCGCCGACCTGCTGCTGCCGGTCGAGCCGATGGGGCTGAAGCTCAGCTATCCGCAAAAAGAAGGGCCGCTGATTGAAAACCCGGTCCTGACCAGCGAAGACGTGGATGCTCTTTCGACCTCCAACACCGACGACCTCGGTTATGTGGGCGAGGCGATTCAGGCCGCGGTGCGGTCGCTTGCCGGGCGCGTTCCGGTGATCGGCTTCTGCGCGGCGCCGTTTACGCTTGCCAGCTACATGATCGAAGGCGGATCGTCGCGGAACTTCATCCGCACCAAGCGGATGATGTATGGCGATGAAACGCTCTGGCGTCGTCTGATGGGCAAGATTGTGGACGTCCTCGCGCCGTTTGCCATCATGCAGGTAGCTTCGGGTGCGCGCGCGATTCAGGTGTTCGACAGCTGGGTGGGCGCGCTGGCGGGCGATGACTATGTACGCTTCGCCCAGCCGTATTCACGGGCGCTGATCGAGCGGATCAAGTCCAGCGGCGTGCCGGTGATTCACTTCGGCACCGGGGCTTCCGGGTATTTCCGCGAGCTTCATGCAGCGGGCGGCGATGTGATGGGCTGCGACTGGCGCATCAATATCGACCAGGCGTGGATGGATATTTCCTATCGCTCGGCGATTCAGGGAAATCTCGACCCGGTGGCTTTGTTCGCGCCGATTCCGGAGCTTCGCAACAAGGTTCACGATCTGCTGCGCCGTACCGGGACCAGGCCGGGTCACATCTTCAATCTGGGTCACGGTATTTTGCCGGAGACTCCGGTGGATCATGTGAAGGCCGTGGTGCAGATGGTACGGGAATTCCGGCCGTAATTCCATGAGGGTCGGCATCGCCGGCGGCGGTATCACCGGCCTTGCCTGCGCCCATTATTTGCGCCAGGCGGGCATCGAAGCCGTTGTCTTTGACCGGACTCCGGGCGGATTGATCGGGTCGGTAACGGTTGAAGGGTGTTTGCTTGAGACCGGTCCTGAGAGCTGGCTGGCGTCGAAACCCTGGGCGGAACAGCTGCTGCGGGAGATCGGTCTGGGCGATCAGATCGTCGGATCCAATGACGCGAAGCGCCGCACCTTTATCCTGCGGGACAGCCAGTTTGAAGTGCTGCCGGAGGGTTTGCAGCTTGTAGTTCCCACCCGCGCGTGGCCCGTGATTCAGTCTAGGCTGCTGGGATGGGGCACCAAATTCCGTATGGCTGCGGAGATCTTCCGCAATCCCAGGACCCTGCCGGATCGCTCGGTTTCAGAGTTCGTGGCGGACCACTTCGGGCAGGAAGCTGTCGATTATCTTGCCGAACCTCTGCTGGCGGGCGTTTACGGCGGGTCGCCGGATTCTCTCAGCGCTCCCAGCGTTCTGCCTAAGTTCGTCGAACATGAACAGCGGTTCGGCAGCATCCTGGTAGGCGCGCTGCGCGGCAAAACGGCGGTATCTAAGGAGCCTGTTTTCAAATCTTTGCGACACGGTATGGGTTCGTTTATTCGGGCGCTCGCCGCAGAGACCACCATCGTGCCGGCGCGCGTGGAATCGATCCGTCCGGTGGAAGACCAATGGCACGTCTTCGCGGATGGTGACTGGCATGAATTTGACAGCATTGTCCTCGCCTGCGGAGCCAACGGAGCCGCGCCGCTGGTCGCGCCCGTTTACCCGGCTGCTGCTGAACTACTGGGTTCGATTATTCATACCAGCAGCGCGATCTGGACACTCGGCTACCGGCGGAAAGACATCGCGCATCCGCTCGATGCATTCGGATTTCTGATCCCGAAACGGGAGCGCGAAGCCATAATGGCGTGTACCTGGGTTGCGACGAAGTGGGAAGGGCGGGTGCCGGACGATATGGCTGTCCTCCGCTGCTTCTCCACCGATCTGAACGTACAAAACGAAGCCGTTCGGGCCGATCTCCAGCGTTTAATGGGAGTTACAGCGGAACCGGTTTTCGCCGTCCGGCATCAGTGCCCCGATGCGATGCCTCAATATACCGTCGGCCACACTGCCCGGATCGCGGAACTGGAATCGAGAATTGCCGAGGTTCCCGGATTGCATCTCGCCGGGAACGCCTATCACGGAATCGGGATTCCAGACTGCGTGCGGAGTGGCAAACGTGCCGCTGAGGCGATTACCCGCAGCCGTTTGTAATCGGCGAACCACGCCCCGTCGCAGCGAAGCTCCGGCGCCAGGTGGGTTTCGATTTCGGCGATCAGAAATGGCTTTGTTTTTTCGGGTATGCCGTCGAACCAGGTTCCGGCGAACATCTCCAGCCATTCCCGCATGCCGCGTTCGGGGTGTTCGAGTTTGTTCCAGCGCTCGAACGTCCAGAGCGCTTTCACTTCGAATCCTTGTTGTTCCAGCAAACCCGAGTATTCG
>Ga0302326_10031206_pt1 | contig 10646 bp, 9 predicted proteins | sample Palsa_T0_3_FD_202264 | JGI IMG/M metagenome (GOLD analysis project Ga0302326, IMG submission 202264) | Peat permafrost microbial communities from Stordalen Mire near Abisko, Sweden - Palsa_T0_3 | ecosystem: Environmental > Terrestrial > Soil > Palsa > Peat permafrost | place: Sweden: Abisko...
GACCCGGCTTTTGGAAATTCGCGGTCTGTCGCGCCGGTTCGGCGGGGTGACTGCGGTCAAGGCGCTCGATCTCGCTGTCGACAAAGGCGAGCTCGTGAGCCTCATCGGCCCCAATGGGGCCGGCAAGACGACAACATTCAATATGATCAGCGGCCTCGACCGGCCGGACGAGGGCGAAATCCTGTTCGCGGGCCAGCCGATTCAAGGTCTCGCCCCGGAGGCGATCGCCGAGCGCGGCCTTGCGCGCACATTTCAGCACGGCCGGGTCTTCGCCAATCTCAGCGTCGAGGACAACGTGCTTCTTGGGGCTCACACGCGGCTTCGCGCGGTGTGCCCGCGCTTGCCCCTGGTCGGTCCGCTCGCCGAACTCGCGCTGGCGCTCGTTCGTCCACGCGCGGTCAGGATTGAAGAGGAGGCGCTCAGGGCCGAGGCGCGCGAGATCCTCGGCCTCTTCGGCGACCGGCTTGCGCCGCGGCTCGATCATGCCGCTTATAGCCTCTCCTACGCCAACCGCCGCCGGCTTGAGATTGCTCGCGCGCTCGCGCTCAGACCGCAAATGCTGCTGCTCGACGAGCCGACCGCGGGTATGAATCCGACCGAGACCGCGGAGATGCAGGCGCTGATCGCGATGCTCAAGGCGCAGGGAGTGACGATCCTTCTGATCGAACACAAGCTCGAACTCGTGATGCAGCTCTCGGATCGGGTCACAGTGCTGGACGACGGCGCCAAAATCGCCGAAGGGCCGCCCGCAACCGTGCGCAGCGACCCGGCGGTCGTCGAAGCCTACCTCGGCCATAGCGGCGTCGGCGCCGCATCGCGCTCGGCCGAGGCGGTGGCGTCGTGAGCGCGCTCTTGCGCCTTGACCGCGTCAATACGTTCTACGGCGCGGTTCAAGTCCATTTCGACCTTTCTCTCGAGGTCGAAGAAGGTCGGATCGTCTCGCTGCTGGGCGGCAATGCGAGCGGCAAATCGACGACCATGAAGATCATCCTCGGTCTGCTTGCGCCGCGCTCTGGATCGGTCGTTTTCGACGGCGCGCGGATTGATGGCCAGCCCACCCATCGCGTGATCCGCGCCGGAATAGGCTCGGTTCCCGAAGCGCGCCGAATCTTCCCGGTGATGAGCGTGCGCGAAAATCTGCTGATGGGCGCTTACGCTCGAGCAGACCGCAAGGCGGTTGCCGAGGACCTCGACCGAATGTTGGCGCTTTTCCCGCGCGTCGCCGAACGGATCAATCAGCGCGCGGGCGTGCTCTCCGGCGGCGAGCAGCAGATGGTCGCGATGGCCAGAGCCCTGATGGGGCGCCCGCGACTGATCTGCATGGACGAACCGACCATGGGACTTTCGCCGCTCTATGTCGATCGCGTTCTGGAGCTGATTGCCGAAATCAACCGCCAGGGCGTCACGGTTTTCATGGTCGAGCAGAACGCCAATCTTGCCTTGCAGGTCGCCCACTCGGGCTACGTCCTCCAAACCGGCCGCATCGTCCTGCAAGGATCGGCCGAGGTCCTGCGCGCCGACCCCCGCATTCGCGAGGCCTATCTGGGCGGGCCAATCGCGGCCTAGTCTTGAAGAGAAGCGCCCGCTGGTCAGCCCTTGGCCGGCGCCGTCGGGTCGCCGAGCGAAAGCATCAGTCGATTGGCCCAGTTGAAGAAGGCTGCGCTCTGGATGACATCGACAATGGCGAGATCGTCTAGTCCCGATCGGCGCAGGTCTTCGACATGGCGCCAATCAAATGCGGCAGGCGTCCTGGTCAGCGCGACAGATGCGGCGATCACGGCGTTCCAGCGTTGATCAATGTCAACGGAGACGCCCTCGTCGAGCAGACGCTGAACGTCTTCCGGGCGTCTGGAATATGTCGAGGCGAAGCGGGCATGAACGGAGGCGCAGAAGATGCAGCCGTTTTCGCGCGACGTCGCCGCCGCCGAGAGTTCTCGCTCGGCGCGCGGCAGACCTCCGGCGGGATTGTAGAAGATATCCTTGTCTGTCTTGGTCCGCGCCTCGAGGATTTCGGGATCGCGCGCAAGCAGCATGAAATAAGACGATTTTGCCCGCGAGGCGTCAACCAGACCGGTCCAGTGCCGCTCGGTCAATTCATTTTCTGACAGAGGCGCAAGCCAAGGAGTCCAGCCGAGTTCGTCCTGGGTGAAGGCTGCAGGACGGTCGTCGTGGGCGCGGACGATAATCGTGTCGCTCATTGCGCTTCCTTTTAATCAGGCTTGACGGGTTGGTTGAGCCAGGATGCGCAGGCCGGCGACGACCCGGATCTGGAACGATACGAAGGCGACCAGTTGCGACAGGGTGACGATTTCCGTTGTCGTCCACCCCGCGTCGAGTAGGGCTTGCAGCGCCGCCGGGCTCGCGTCCCGGGGATGAAAGACCAGGAGGTGGGCGTGCTCCAGCGCTGCCGAGAGACGCGCGCCGAGAGTCCGCCGATTCGCTTTGGAGATTCGCCCAACATGCCCGGCTTTATCCTCTTTTGCGAGGGGGCCTCGCGGATAGCGCCCAAAAGGACCCTCGGCGGCGCCGTGTGCGATCTCGGCCATGATCGCTTCGACGACGCTGCGGCTCGCGTTCTGGGCGCCCAGACCGTCCATGTAGAAGGCCAGGGTTCCAGCGTCGCGATGCAGGCCCGCGACGTAGGCGGCAACGGCGTGTCGTTCCTTCGCCGACACGCTGCCGAGGGATGTCGGCGCAAAGAGCGCTTGATAGCTCTTTTGTGCATTCTCCCGCGCTGCTTGACGCTGAGCCCGAAGGCCGTCGAGGGGCGAGCCCTTCTCAATGCCCGAGAGCAGGTCGATGACGTCCGGTTCCATTTCGTTCATGGTCGGTCCCTTCGTCGTCCGATGCGCTGCGCTTAACGTGCAAGCGAGATGCGGCCGGCTCGTCCTTCATTCTGGCGCTCCCAGCCGAGCGCAGGCGCGACCTTGTTTGCAATGAGTTCGAGCGAACGCAGGATATAGGCGTGGGGCGGGTCGACCGAGTGAACCTGGAATACGAGATCGGTCACCCGCTCGAGCGTGCTGTCGGATCGCAGCGAGGCGATCACATCGTCGGGAGTCCCGACATGGACATCGAATGCCGCGATGAGCTCGGCGAGCGACCGCCCTGGGACGATGTGCCCCACCGTGACGAAATGGTCGACGACGCGGCGCAGGCCGATATCGGCCAAACGCAATGCTTCCTTCCGGTCGTCGGCGACGAACAGGGTTCGCGAGCCGAGAATGCGCGGCTCGCGGCCCCGCGGCAGCGCCGCAAAATAGGCGTCGATGATCGGGTGCTGGAGATCCGCGAGCGACGCCCGAGGAGCATCCTTGGTTCGCGGCTGCGTGCGCGAGAGCATAAGCCCATCGCCGGCTTTGCCCGCGCGGGTTCCTCCGCCGATCGAAAAGGTCGCCTGCCACACCCGGCTTATGAGTTGTCCCGCCGGAGGGTAGAGGGTGTTGCCGCCGCCGAGGGGCGTTCCCGCCAGCGCCGCGCGGAGGGTCGCGAGGTGCTGATCGAACACCTTTGCCCGGTCCGCGCTGTCGAGACCGAAGGCGGCGAATGACGACGGTGTGCCGCCGGAGCCCACTCCCAGCTCAAGTCGACCGCCCGAGAGCAAGTCGAGCACAGACGCATCCTCCGCGACCCGGACCGGATTTTCGAGCGGGAGCGTCACGATGCCGGTGCCGAGCCGAATCCGCGACGTTCGCGCCGCGACCTGCGCAAGGAACACCAGCGGCGCCGGAAGACCGCCCTCATCGGCATCGAAATGATGCTGGGCGATCCAGGCCGAATCGAATCCGGCCTCCTCGGCATGAACGATCTGCTCGGTCGCGAGGCGGTAGCGCTCTGCCGGACCCGCCTGATCGAGAAGCCTGGTGAAGAAGCCGAGCCGTTTTGGCCGGGGGCGAGCGTCCATTGAAACCTCTGAATTTCGGTTATTTGATCGGGCCGCTCAACCGAAGAAGCGGTTCTCCGGCCGCGGCAAACCGAGATTTTCTCGCAGCGTCTTGCCCTCATATTCGCGGCGGAACAAGTCGCGGCGCTGCAGTTCCGGGATGACCGCGTCGACGAAGTCGTCGAGACCGCCCGGCACATACGGGAACATCACATTGAATCCGTCGCAGCCGTCCGCGAGCAGCCATTCCTCCATCTGATCGGCGATCGTCGCCGCCGTTCCGACAAACGAAAGTCCGCCAAAGCTGCCGGCGATCTGCGCAAGCTGGCGGACCGTCAGATTATCGCGCCTAGCCAGCGAAACGAAGCGCTCGCGCCCGCTTTTGCTTGCGTTCGTCTCCGGGATTTCCGGCAGCGGTCCGTCCAGATCAAAGCCGGACGCGTCGCAGCCAAGCGCAATCGAGAGCGAGGCCACGCCGCTGTCGGGATGAACGAGACTGTCGAGCAGCGCCCGCTTTCGTCTGGCTTCGTCGATTGTGTCGCCGACCACCACGAGCGCGCCGGGCAGCACTTTCAGTTGATCAGCCGAGCGCCCAGCCTTTTGGGCTCGGCCTCTCACATCGGCGCGAAAGCGTTGCGCTTCGGCGAGCGAACCCGCGCCCGAGAAGATAACCTCCGCCGTCTCAGCAGCGAATTGACGGCCAGCGTCCGAAGCGCCGGCTTGCACGATCACAGGCCAGCCCTGGACAGGCCGCGCGATATTGAGAGGGCCCCGCACTTTGAGAAATTCGCCCTTGTGATCGAGGACATGCATGCGGTCGGGGTTGAAATAAAGCCCCGCTTCTACGTCGCGAACAAACGCGTCCTCGGCGAAACTGTCCCAGAGTCCGGTTACGACATCGTAGAACTCATGCGCGCGGCGGTAGCGTTCGTCGTGCTCCATGTGATCGTCTATGCCGAAATTGAGCGCGGCGTCCGGATTGGACGTCGTGACGATATTCCAGCCCGCCCGCCCGCCGCTGATATGGTCGAGCGAAGCGAAGCGGCGCGCGATGTGATAGGGCGAATCGAAAGTCGTCGAAGCCGTGGCGACGAGGCCGATGCGCTCGGTCGTGGCGGCGAGAGCGGACAAGAGCGTGAAAGGCTCGAACGAGGTGACCGTCGCGCTGCGCTTCAACGCCTGAATGGGCATGTTGAGGACAGCCAGATGGTCGGCCATGAAGAACGCGTCGAACTTCGCTCGCTCCAGGGTTTGGGCGAACCGCTTCAGATGCTCAAAGTTGAAGTTGGCGTCGGGATAGGCGCCGGGATAGCGCCACCATCCCGTATGAATGCCGACCGGGCGCATGAAAGCGCCAAGATGCAATTGTCTTGAAGCCATTGGTTCTCTTTCCGGGTTGACTCGCGTCCGGCTCTCTACGCGACCCGCCACGAGAGAACAGGCTTATCGACAATTCCGAAATCGACAGGCGACCGTGCGAGCGCTGCACGCGCGCTTTAGCCGAAATTCGAGTTAGTCTATAAACACAGTTGACTTTAACGCAAGGAGGTGGTCCCATGCTCTCGTAGTCAGCTGCACCCAGCGTACTTCCTGTCGGGGCCTTGATGTCGGTAGGCGCTCAGCCTGAAATCCTTCCCACGCTCGATCTCCGCCGCTTCGAGGCGGGCGGCGCGGAGCGCACGGCATTCCTAAGCGAACTTCGCTCCGCAGCGGGCGGCGTTGGCTTTTTTTATCTCATTGGCCATGGTGTGGATGAGAAACTCGTTAATGACGCACTGAGCATCTCTCGTCGCTTTTTTTCGCTGCCCGAGCCAGACAAGCTCGCGATCGAGATGGTGAACTCGCCGCATTTCCGCGGCTACAATCGCGCAGGCTTCGAGCATACTCGCGGCAAGCCGGACTGGCGCGAGCAGGTCGACATTGGTCCGGAGCGACAGGCGGCGCCCTTCGACCGTTCTGCGCCCCCCTGGACGCGCCTGCAGGGGCCGAACCAATGGCCCGCGGCGCTGCCGGATCTCAAGCCCACGTTGCTCGCGTATCAGGAACGCGTCACGGCGCTCTCCATTCGGGTCTTGAGCGCGTTCGCAGCAGCGCTCGACCAGCCCGAGAACATTTTCGAACCGATCTACACGCCTGCGCCGAACCAATTGGTCAAGATCATTCGCTATCCCGGCCGCGCCGCGGAGCAGGGCGATCAAGGAGTCGGCGCCCACAAGGACTCTGGGTTCGTGACGATCCTACTGCAAGAGAGGCAGGAGGGACTGCAAGTCCAAGGCGAGCGCGGCTGGATCGATGCGCCGCCGGTCGCGGGAACTTTCGTCGTCAACATCGGCGAGATTCTGGAAATGGCCTCCAACGGTTATCTGCGCGCTAACATCCATCGGGTGGTCTCGCCGCCACCGGGAACCGATCGCTTGTCGGTCGCCTTGTTCCTTGGGGCGCGACTCGACGCAACTGTCCCATTGCTGTCGTTGCCGCCCGATTTGGCTGCGCAAGCGCGTGGCGTGACGCAGGATCCGCAAAACCCGCTCTTCCGGGAGGTGGGACGCAACTATCTCAAGAGCCGGCTGCGCTCGCACCCTGACGTTGCCCGCCGCCATCACCCTGATTTGATCGATTCCGCTTCGGCCAAGCTGGAGCAGGCCTCCGCCTATTAGCGCGTTCGCTCGGGCGAAAACCCAAGGAAAACTTCATGGCAAGCGAAAAAAGACGGTTTGAGACTCTTGCCCTGCACGGCGGCGCATATCGCGCCGATCCAGTAAGCGGCGCGGTCGCGGTTCCGATCTATCAGACGACTTCGTACCAGTTTCAGGACACCGGCCACGCGTCGCGATTGTTTGCGCTTGAGGAGCTCGGCAACATCTATACGCGGGTCCAGAATCCAACCTGGGACGCGCTCGAAACTCGAATCGCTGCGCTCGAAGGCGGCGCCGCGGCGCTCGCGGTCTCCTCGGGCCAGGCGGCATCGGCTTACTCGATCCTCAACCTCGCCCAGTCTGGCGACAATATCGTCTCGTCAACCGATCTGTATGGCGGCACGTGGACGCTGTTCGCGCAGACGCTGAAGCAGTTCGGCATCGAGACGCGGTTTGTCGATCCGAGCGATCCCGAGGCGTTCCGCCGCGCCACCGACTCCAAGACCCGCGCTTACTACGCAGAGATCCTCCCCAATCCGAAGCTTGACGTCTTTCCGATCAAGGAAGTCGCCGACATCGGACGCTCGCTTGGGGTGCCCCTGATCGCCGACAACACCGCGACTCCATTGATCGCGCGGCCGTTCGAGCACGGCGCGGCTGTCGTCGTCTATTCGGCGACCAAATATATCGGGGGGCACGGCACCTCGATCGGCGGCCTGATCGTCGACGGCGGCAACTTCCCCTGGGAAGAGCACGCCAAGCGCTTCCCGCTGCTGAGCGAGCCTGACGAGGCCTATCACGGCGCGATCTGGATCGAAGCCGCGAAGCCGCTCGGGCCGATCGCCTACGCCTTGCGCGCGCGCGTCAAGCTCCTGCGCGATATCGGCGCGGCGCTCTCGCCGTTCAACGCGTTCCAGCTCATTCAAGGGCTTGAGACGCTGCCGCTCAGGCTGCGCCAGCACAACGAGAACGCGATCGCGGTGGCGAATTTCCTGAAACAGCGCGCCGACGTTTCGCAGGTCATCTTCCCGGGCCTGCAGACGGGCGAACCTCGCCGCCGGGCTGACGCCTATCTCAAGGGCGGATACGGCGGGCTCGTCGGATTCGAGCTCAAGGGCGGGGTCGAGGCGGGGCGCAAATTCATCGATTCGCTCAAGCTTCTCTATCATGTCGCGAACATCGGGGACGCACGTTCGCTCGCCATCCATCCGGCCTCGACCACCCATCAGCAACTGTCGCCGCAGGAGCAGCTCGCGACCGGCGTCACGCCCGGCTACGTGCGGCTTTCAGTCGGAATCGAACATCCCGACGACATTCTCGAAGATCTGGCGCAGGCGCTCGACGCGGCAGGCGGCGCGTCGGTCAACGAGCCGGCGCGAAAGGCCGCGTGAGGCGAATCATCCAACGCAGACACAAAGGAGCTACCCATGACCAATGAAATATCAGTCGCCGGACGGCCGTCTCGCCGGACTCTCCTCAAAACCGCGGGCGCCGTCGCCGTGGCTGCGGCAGGCGGTGTGCTCGGCCGCCAGGTCTTCTCGCCGGCGATCGCGGGGCCCGCGCCGAAGATTCGCCTCGCCTGGACGGAAGTCGCCGCTTGCCATTCTCCGCTCGGCTTCGGCGTCGCCAAGGGCATATACGCAAAGCACAATCTCGACGTTGAACTGTTCTTCCAGGGCGCGAGTGGCCAGACGCTGATCCAGGCGTTGGCGACAAGCAAGGCCGACGCCGGGGCGGGCCTCATCGGCGACTGGCTCAAGCCGTTGGAGCAGGGCTTTGACGTGAAACTCTTCGTCGGCTCCCATGGCGGCTGCCAGCGCCTGCTTGCTTCCAAGGCATCGGGCGTCACCGATATCGCCGGGGTCAAGGGCAAGACGATTGCGACCTACGGCATCGGCGCGCCGCCGCAGGTGGCGTTCCAGGTGACGCTCGCCAAAGCCGGCATCGACCCAGAAACAGACGTCACCTGGAAGGCGGTTCCCTTCGATTTGGTTGGCGAAAGCGTCAATCGCGGCGACGCGGATCTCGCCGCCCATCTCGACCCTTGGGCCTATTCGATCGAAAAGCAGTTCAACTTCGTCAAGATCGCGGACACCCAGACGGGCGTCTACAAGAATCATACCTGCTGCGTGCTCGGCGCGAACGGCCCGTTCCTGGCGGCCAACAAGGATGCGCTGCGCCGCTTGGCGGAAGCCAATATCGAAGTGCACGAATATACGGCCAATCACCCGGACGAGGTGGCTCAATGGTATTTCGACGCGCTGAAGCCCGCAGGCCTCAGTGTGCAGGACCTCACGGAGATCCTTGGCGCGCTCGTCTACCATGACCATCCGATCGGGCAGCCGCTGATCGACCAAATCCGGATCACCGCGGAGGACCTGAAACTCGTCAAGGTCCTGGAGCCTTCAACCGATCCCAAGGCCTTCGCCGAGCGGGTCACGGTCAACCTCCTCGCCTGAGCTCTCGATGAGCAACGCGATTGAGGCCCTGGAAGGCCGCGCGGCGGGCTCTCCCACGTCGCTGCGCGGCCTTCATCAGGTCATTTGGACCAATGGCGTCGTGGCGGCGGCGGCTTGGGCCGCGGCCGCGCTCGCCACTATCGCCTTGCCGGATGTCGTTCCGTGGGGGAGCGCCAATCTCTTCGCCGCGATCATGGCGGCAGGCGCGGCCGTCCTTCTCCTCCTCGCCTTCGTCGCCCCCCGCCTCGGCCGTGTCGGCGAGGGCCTGATCCACTACGGGCCCTGGCTGATCGCGATTGGCGCATGGTTTGCGCTTTGGGAGCTCACGACGGCGAAGTTCGGCTGGCTGCCCAAGCCCTTCTTCTCGCCGCCGAACGGCCTCCTGAACGTCTATGTCACCGAGGCGCCGCGTCTTCTGATCTGCATCGGATACACCCTGCGTCTCTGGTCATTGGGGTTCTTCTGCGGGGTGACGGTCGGCTATTTGATCGGCGTCGCGCTGGGTTGGTCGAAGCGGTTCAGCTACTGGGGCATGCCGATCCTGAAGCTGATCGGGCCGGTCCCGGCGACCGCATGGATTCCCTGCACCTTCTTCTTCTTTCCGACCACCTTCGCCGCGAGCGTTTTCATCGTGGCTCTGGCGTCGGGGATTCCAGTCACGATTCTCACTTCCTCCGGCGTCGCCTCAGTCAATCGCTCCTACTATGACGTGGGGCGCAATCTCGGCGCGAGCGAATGGTACCTGGTGTCGAAGATCGCCGTGCCCGCGTCGCTGCCGCATGTCTTCGTCGGCCTGTTCATGGGGCTCTACTATTCGTTCGCGGTGCTGGTTGTGGCGGAAATGCTCGGGGCCAAATTCGGGCTCGGCTGGTACATCCAGTTTCAGACCGCCTATTCCGGCTACGCCAATGTCTACGCGACTCTGGTGATCATGTCGCTGATCTGCGCCGGCCTGGTGAAGCTTCTGTTCGTCGCGCGTGATTATCTTCTCGACTGGCAGAAGGGATTCATCTGATGGCGGCTTTCTCGACGGCGCTGCGGGCTGCGCCGCAAGCGTTGCGAAATGTCGGCGTCGACATTCGCGGCGTGAGCCACGCGTTCGATCTCGATGGCTGGCGCCTGCCGGTGCTCGAGTCGATCGACCTGTCCGTGGCTGCCGGCGAGTTTGTCGCGCTTCTCGGACCCTCAGGATGTGGGAAGTCGACGCTTCTGCGACTCGTCTCCGGTCTCGAGCAGCCTTCCGCCGGCTCGATCTTGTCGGAAGGATCGCCGATCGTGAAGCCCGACCCGTCGCGAATTCTGGTGTTCCAGGATCCGACGCTGTTTCCCTGGGCGACGGTATGGAACAATGTTGCGACCGGACTGGACGCGCGCGGCGTGCTGAGGCAGCAGCGCGGACGAATCGATTCTGCGCTCGACCTCGTCGGTCTTCGCGCCTTCGGCAACGCCTACCCGCATCAGCTTTCCGGCGGCATGGCGCAGCGCGCCGCGCTCGCTCGCGCGCTCGTCAACGATCCGGCGCTGCTGCTGCTTGACGAGCCTCTCGGCAAGCTGGACTCGCTGACACGACTGACCTTGCAGGAGGAACTCGTCGCGCTTTGGCGCCGGGCCGAATTTACCGCCATTCTGGTGACGCATGACGTCGAAGAAGCTGTGCTGCTTGCCTCC
>Ga0302326_10031207_pt1 | contig 10646 bp, 10 predicted proteins | sample Palsa_T0_3_FD_202264 | JGI IMG/M metagenome (GOLD analysis project Ga0302326, IMG submission 202264) | Peat permafrost microbial communities from Stordalen Mire near Abisko, Sweden - Palsa_T0_3 | ecosystem: Environmental > Terrestrial > Soil > Palsa > Peat permafrost | place: Sweden: Abisko...
CCCGTAGCGGAACAGCGGCCATCAAACTGGCCGGAGAAGCTCAAGGCGCAATTCACCTGCTCATTTCCGGCGTTGAACTTCCGGAGATGTCAGGCCCCGACCTTGGAAGGGCTTTGAAGAAGACCAGGCCAGGCATTCACGTGATGTTGATGGCGGGGCAAGAAAACGGAAACCTCCTCGTTCTCAATTATGGCTGGGCCTATATCCAGAAACACGTTGTGGCGGCGAAGTTGGTTCAAATGGTCACGGCCGTGTTGCACGCGCCCGACAGATCACAACTTGGCGACGAATTCGATAGCAGCAAAGACACCCACAAAGCCGAGTAGCATATGGAACCGATTGAGAATCCGCTCAAAGGGACTCTGGAAACTCTTCTCGTTGTAGACGACGATCCATCTGTCCTCAGTGTGGTCGTTGCCATTCTCGAACGCGCAAATTTCCGTGTACTGTCAGCCCCGAGTGGAGCAGACGCGATAAAGCTGGCCGGAGAAACAGAACAGAAGATTCACCTGCTTCTTTCCGACGTGGACATGCCTCAGATGTCAGGCCCGGACTTGGGCGCGGCGCTAAAAAAAACCAGACCGGACTTACGCGTGATGCTGATGTCGGGAGGAGATTACGGGTTACTGGTTCTCAATTACGGATGGTCGTATCTTCAAAAGCCATTTGTTAAGGTAAAGCTGGTTCAAATGGTGACGGATGTATTGCACTCGGCAGACCGGTCGCAACTCGGGCATCAGTTCGACATCCGCAAGGATATCCCACAAAAGGATATCCCCCAAGACGCCACGCAAAGCTTAGCCGCGGATAAAAAGACCAAAGCATAACTAGCCGCCGATAAACCACTCATCGGCGTTGATCCCCGGCGGGATTGCATCGTTGAAGTGTTCGGTCGCTCCTGTATTCGGGCCGTAGGCAAAGTAAGCCCGGCCGGCCGCGCCTTCTCGAAACATGCCAACACCACAACCGCGTCTTCTCCCCCCGCAGCCTAGGGCTTAGTCTGAAGAGATGCTCGAAAATTTCCGCCTCAAAGTCTTCCGGGCCGTTGCCGAGCACTTGAGCTTTCGCAAGGCGGGCGAACAGCTCTATCTCACCCAGCCCGCGGTCACCTTACAGATCAAGGCTCTCGAAGAAGAGCTGGGCACGAAGCTATTCGAGCGAAACGCGTCCGGAGTAAGTCTCTCGGACGCCGGCCGGGTGTTGCTGGCCTACGCGGATCGCCTGCGCGATTTGGCCGAACAGGCGGAAAACGAGTTGGCCGCGATGAAAGGGCAGGCCGCCGGGTCGCTCGTGCTAGGCGCTTCGACGACCATTGCCCAGTACGTGCTGCCCGCGCATCTCGCAGCCTTCTCGCGGCGCTTTCCAGGTGTCCAGTTGCAGGTGTTTGGCGAGAACACGGAGCGCATCTCTGAAGGCGTGGCCGCCGGGCGGTTTGGGCTAGGCCTGATCGAAGGACCGGCAATGCGTAAAGATCTGCTGGTCGAAGACTGGTTCGAGGACGAGATCTTTATCGCCGTACCAGCGGCGCATGAGTGGGCGGGCTTAGGAAGCATTGCCGCGGAACGATTGAAGGATGCCCCGCTGGTAATGCGCGAACGCGGGTCGGGATCTCGGCACGTGGTGGAACAGACGCTTCAAAAGGCGGGGCTGCGGCTCGGAACCTTACGCATTGCGATGGAACTGGATTCGACGGAAGCGATTCTTTCCTGCGTGGAGGCGGGCCTCGGTGTGGGCTTCGTCTCCAAATGGGCGATAGGGCGGCGGGTGGAGGCGCATGCTCTTACGACGCTGCGTCTCGACGGGCATCGCATGATGCGGAAGTTTTCTTTCGTGCTGCCGCGCGGCCCGGAGCCGCAGCCGATGGCGGTTACTTTGAAGCGGTTCCTGCAGGCGGCTAACCCCCGATAAGAATTTCCAATGCCGCACGAGATTTACTGCTTGGACCGGTAGCCGGGCGGCCCGGCATACTCCAAGTGTGCTGAAGAAACTCCTGTTCGTGGCGATCGTAGTGGCGGCGATGGCTGGTTTCCTGCCGCCGCCGGCCGCTCTCGCCTGCGGGATCGTTCTCGGGATGCTCCGGATGAACGCTTTCGAAAGCCAAAGCGCGGTATGGGCGAAGTGGCTCCTGCAAGCCTCGGTAGTTGCGTTGGGATTCGGGATGAACTTCGGAGAAGTGGCGCGGGTGGGCCGTGAGGGATTTCTCTACACCGCGATCAGCATCACGTTCGCCATCGGAGCCGGTGTGCTCCTGGGGCGCTGGTTGAAGGTTCCCGCTAAGGCCGGCTTCCTGATTACGGCCGGAACCGCGATCTGCGGCGGCAGCGCGATTGCCGCCATCGCCCCGATTACGAAGCCGAGCCGGGAAGAGCTCGGGATGTCGCTCGGCGCGGTGTTCACGCTGAATTCGATCGCGCTGTTTCTCTTCCCAGCCATCGGCGCATGGCTGCATTTGACGCAAAGCCAGTTCGGTTTGTGGGCAGCGCTCGCGATTCACGATACCAGCTCAGTAGTAGGAGCTTCCGCGAAATTCGGAACGGAAGCCCTGGCGATCGGAACCATCGTCAAGCTGACGCGCGCGCTTTGGATCGTCCCGGTTGCAATGTTGGCGGCTTGGGCAAATGGAAGCGGGAAGCGTGTACAGATTCCCTGGTTCATAATGTTGTTCTGTCTGGCAGCCGCGGCGAACTCATACTTCGCCGGTCCGGCAGCCTGGTTCTCAGGGGCAAGTAAATTGGGGCATCATGCGCTGGCGGCAACGCTGTTCCTGATCGGCGCCGGAATCTCCGTCGAGACCATCCGGAAGGCCGGTCCGCGCGTCATGTTGCAAGGCGTCCTGCTATGGGCGCTGGTGGCCGGAGTGTCTCTCGCGGCAATACGAAGCGGCTGGATCCACCTCTAAGCGGCGACTTGTGAAGATGCGCCCTACGGCCAGCTAAGTGCTTTCCGAATAGCTGTAGTAAGGAGACCCAAAAGATGAAGACTTCACTAACTCTAACCTTTGCCTGCGCGGCTTTAATCGGCCTCGTTTCACTCGCGCCTTCCGCGAAGGCAGACGACTGGAATAAAAAGACGACTTTCAAGTTCAGCGGACCCGTGGAAATCCCGGGACAGATCTTACCGGCAGGCACCTATGTGTTTAAACTCGTTGACTCTCTGTCCGACCGCCACATCGTTCGGATTTCCAATGAGAGAGAGGACCACGTATTCGCAACGATTCTTGCAATCCCCAACTACCGCCTCCAACCCAAAGGGAAAACCATTTTGACCTTCGAGGAGCGCGAAGCGGGCGGCCCTGAAGCCATCCGTGCGTGGTTCTATCCCGGCGACAACTTTGGAGACGAGTTTGTCTACCCGAAGGTAAGAGCGGTGGTTCTGGCGAAACAATATACTCAGCCTGTGCCTTCCATGCCCACGGAATTGGCCGTATCTACAGTGAACAACACAACGGAGAGCGCACCCGCGCCGCCGCCGCAGATCAGAAAAGCTCCCTTGATGACCCAGCAGCCCACCGGAGAGGAACAGGTCATAATTGCAACTAACAATGCCCCTGCGCCCGCGCCCGTTGCAACTGCTCCAATGCCTCAACCCGCTCCGGCTGAACTGCCACACACCGGCAGCAACATTCCGTTTATGGGATTGATGGGGTTATGCTCACTGGCGCTAGCCGTATCCATCAAAGTGGCTTCCCGCTCGCTTTAATTGCCGTACTGGTTTGTTCGGCATTTCAGTTCTCATCGACCGCCCGGATGGTGGTTCTCCACGCAACCGTGGTTGACCGCAAGGGCGGTTTCGCTTCCGGACTCAAAGAGAGCGACTTCTCCGTTTCAGAGGATGGAGTCGCTCAACCGATTCGGCTATTTGAAGTAGAGGACGCCCCAGTAACCGTGGGGCTTCTGGTCGATAACAGCGGAAGCATGCGCCGAAAGCGCTCCGATGTAAGCGCCGCGGCCCTGGTCTTCATGCATAAGAGCAACCCGGCGGACGAGTTGTTTGTGATCAACTTCAATGATCGCGTAGTGTTCGGCCTGCCCGAGACGAAGCTGTTCTCCGCCAATTTTCAGCAGCTCCTGTTGGCGCTCTCAAACGCAACGACCGGTGGCAAGACATCCCTGAACGATGCCGTGCTTACCGGCCTTGAACATCTGCGGAAAGGGAGCCTGAACAAGAAGGTGCTGATCGTAATAAGCGACGGCGGCGACAATGCGAGCAAACATACGTTAAAGGAAGTGGTTGCGGCAGCCGAAAAGTCCGACGTCACCATCTACGCTGTCGGACTTTTCGACGAAGATGACACAGACCGGAATCCGAAGGTTCTCAACCTCTTGGCCAAGGTAACCGGAGGTCAGGCTTTCTATCCTCCGGAAACCCCGGGCGTGATAGCAATCTGCGAGCGGATCGCGGCCGACATCCGGCACCAATATACGATCGGCTACAAACCGGAACACCAAGAAATGGATGGCAAGTTTCGCGCGATCCACGTGTGGGTGAAAGCCGCCGGCGGAACCAGATATACGGTAAGAACCAGGTCGGGTTATCTCGCCTCGGAAGAGGAGCCTATCCAGTGACAGTCAGAATGCGGAGGTACGCGGTGCGCAAGCTGCTCAACACGAGTCAGATCTTCTTTCTGCTCGCCGGGGTCGGCCTGCTGGCTTACTGTTGCTTTGCTCTGTTGTCGGCCAGGTTCTATCAGGCCCGGCAATCTGAGGACTTCGATGCCGCCATCCAGCGGCAGATGAGTTCCCCTGCGCAAACTTCGCTGACTCCCGGAGCGATTGTCGGGCGTCTGTCAATTCCGCGTCTGGATTTAAAGGTGATGGTCGTTGAGGGTGTGGACCAAGGCGACTTGCGGCACGCGGCGGGGCACATCGAAAAGACCGCCCTCCCGGGCCAGCCTGGCAACGTAGGGATCGCGGCCCATCGCGACACGTTCTTCCGGCCGCTTAAGGACATTCAGCAAAACGACACGATCTACCTGACAACGCAGCACGGCGAATATCGGTATCGAGTGGTGTCGACTCAGATTGTGCGGCCCGACAATGTCGGGGTACTGGCGGCAACCGAAGGCCAGGATTCGTTGACCCTGGTCACCTGTTATCCGTTCTACTACGTGGGCTCCGCGCCCTCGCGGTTTATAGTTCATGCAACGTTCGTTGATAATGGAAGTTCACCCAAAACCTTAGGAGATTCTTTTGTCAACCATCGTTCGCGTTACAGGTACGGAAATATTGGATTCGCGTGGCAACCCCACGGTAGAGGCCGAGGTTTTTCTTGGCGACGGCAATATGGGCCGGGCAGCGGTGCCGTCTGGCGCCTCCACGGGAGAGCATGAAGCTGTAGAACTACGAGATGGCGATAAGTCGCGCTATTTGGGCAAGGGCGTTCTGAAGGCAACGGCCCACATCAACGGCGAAATCGCCAAGGCGATCCAGGGCCACGACGCCACTTTGCAGTCCAAGATCGACAAGATCATGATCGATCTCGACGGCACGCCGAACAAAGGCCGACTCGGCGCCAACGCGATTCTGGCCGTTTCGATGGCCACTGCACGAGCGGCGTCGGCCAGCCAACGGACTCCGCTTTACCGGTATCTCGGCGGCGTGAATGCGGTCACTTTGCCCGTGCCGATGATGAACATCATCAACGGCGGCGCACATGCCGACAACTCGGTGGACTTGCAGGAGTTCATGATCGTTCCGTACGGCGCGTCCAAGTTCTCCGAAGCCCTGCGAATGGGCGTGGAGGTGTTCCACACCCTCAAGAAGGTTCTCTCGAAGAAGGGCTATTCGACTTCCGTAGGCGATGAGGGCGGGTTTGCGCCCAATCTGAAATCGAACGAAGAAGCCCTCGAAAGCTGCCTGGAGGCCATCACGCAGGCTGGTTTCAAGGTCGGTGAGCAGATCGGTATCGCGCTCGATCCGGCTTCGAGCGAGTTTTATTCGAATGGGAAATACATCTTCAAGAAGAGCGACAAGAGTGAGCGCACTTCGGAACAGATGGTGGAGTTCTGGGCTAACTGGAAGCGGCAGTATCCCGCGATTGTATCCATTGAAGACGGCATGGCTGAAGACGATTGGGCCGGCTGGAAGCTGTTGACCGACACCCTCGGCGCGACCACGCAGCTTGTGGGCGACGATCTGTTCGTCACCAACAGCACGCGGCTGCAGCGCGGCATCAACGAGAAGATCGGCAACTCAATTCTGGTGAAGGTCAACCAGATCGGCAGCTTAACCGAAACGCTGGAAGCCATGGAACTGGCGGCCAAAGCAGGCTATACGGCAGTCGTTTCGCATCGCTCGGGCGAGACGGAAGATCCGTTCATCGCGGATCTTGCGGTCGCCACCGGCGCGGGACAAATCAAGACGGGTTCGGCCAGCCGCACGGACCGCATCGCCAAGTACAACCAGTTGCTGCGGATTGAAGAGAAGCTGGGCGAGGCCGCGAAGTTCCCCGGCAAGAAGGCGTTCAAACAGTAATGGCTCGCCGAAAACCGCTGGTCTTAACGATTCTGGACGGGTGGGGTTACCGGGCGGAATCGGTTGGGAATGCGATTGCGCTCGCTCGCAAGCCAACCTACGATTCGCTGCTGAGGGATTTCCCCAACACGCTGGTGCACACCTCGGGCAAAGCGGTCGGCTTGCCCACCGGGCAGATGGGAAACAGCGAAGTAGGGCACTTGAATATCGGAGCAGGGCGCGTGGTCCATATGGATGTCACGCGCATCGACCTTCAGATCGAGAATGGCGAATTCTTCCAGAACCCCGCGCTTCTCGGGGCGATGAAGAATGCCACCACTCGCAGACTGCATCTGCTGGGGCTTTGCAGTACGGGCGGCGTCCACTCTTCGATGCAGCATCTGTTCGCGCTGCTGAAGATGGCGAAGCTCGAAGGCGTGACCGAGGTGTTCGTCCACTGCTTCATGGACGGGCGGGATACGGGGCCGAATACGGGCGCGGGGTTCATCGAAGACCTGCAGAAGGAGATGTCGGATAAGGGCGTGGGGCGGATCGCGTCGCTCTCCGGCCGCTACTACGCGATGGATCGCGACAAGCGCTGGGAGCGCATCGAGCGGGCGTTCGGCGCGATGACCAAGGGCGACGGCGTGAAGTCGGAGGATCCTCTAGCGGCGGTGAAGGCGTCATACGAGCACGGCATCACGGACGAGTTCATTGAGCCGGTGACGATCGTAGACGCAAGTCAGGAGCCGATCGGGCTGATTCGCGAGGACGATTCAGTGATTTTCTATAATTACCGCGCCGACCGCGCGAGGGAGATGACGGAGAAGATCATCGGAGCGATGAGGGTTCACTACGTGACGATGACGCAGTACGACCGTAGCTTTCCGGTACCCTTCGTGCTGCCGAAACAACATCCGAACAACATTCTGGCGAACGTGTTCGCGCAACTGAATTGGGCGAACTTGCGTGTGGCGGAGACGGAAAAGTACGCGCACGTAACCTACTTCTTCAACGGTGGCGTGGAGACTCCCTTCGCCCGCGAGGAACGCGAGATGGTGGCGAGCCCGAAGGTGGCGACGTACGATCTGAAACCGGAGATGAGCGCGCAGGGGATTCTTGACCTGACTGTGAAGCACATCGATCAGGACGCCTTCGACGTGATCGTGATGAACTTCGCGAATGCCGATATGGTGGGGCATTCGGGCAAACTGGAGCCCACGATTCGCGCCGTGGAGACCGTAGATGCGTGCCTGGCCGGTATCTATCAGGCGCTGAAGCTGAAGAACTTTAGCTGGCTGATTACAGCCGACCACGGAAATGCGGAGACGATGATCGACCCGGTGACAGGTGGACCGCACACCTATCACACGACGAATCCGGTGCCGTTTCTTCTGGTTGACGATTCGAAGTCGAAGCTCAAGCCGACCGGCGCATTACAGGATATTGCGCCTACCGTGTTGGGGATTCTTGGGGTCGAACAGCCGAAGGAGATGACGGGGCAGGACCTCCGAGAAGCGTAAAGCAGAAGGCGGCGAGCAGTATTAGCCAGGCGCTGAGCGAAACGATCAGCGCCGTGGTCAGCGATTTCAAGTTGAAGCGGAACAGAAGTTCGTGCGATCCGGCGGGAACCAGGACGCCGGAAAGGGCTTGGTCCAACACGAAGACAGGGGCCGGAGTGCCGTCGACGGCCGCGTACCATCCTGGGAAGTATGGCACGGCGATGCGCATGATGCTGGGCGTTGCGGCGCTGTATTTCATGCGATACAGGCTGCCTTCGTAGCCCGTGATCTCGACCTTTGCCTGGGGATCCTGCTGAAAAGGGCCGGGATTGGCGGTTAGGATTGTGGCGGTCGCCGGGTCAAGGGTCGCGAGGCTGCCGGTTGATAGAACGTGGGCTGGGAACGTGGCGCGCGGCAGGGCGTCCCGGTTGGGGAAAACCTGGCGAGTACTTAGATCCAACCCGTGCGTTACGCCGAGGCCGTTCAGTAGCTTTGTATTGGTGCGCGCGGAGATCATATAGCCGGTGTAGGCCTGCAGCTCCAGCGGATTGTAGCCGTACGTTGTCTCAAGCTCGGCGGCGAGTGCGCCATTCAACGGGCCGAAGTCTTTATTGTCGGCGGGCACGAAGAGCCGGTTCAGCGGATTGCTGTGTAGGGGTTGGGTGATGGCATCGAATTGCGCGGCGTTGTTTCCGTACAGTGCGTCGAACGAATCGGCGGCATAGGCCAGTGGATTGCCATCCATGTTCCAGAAATAGACGTTCCCGAACGCGACGGTGGCAAGCGCTCCGATTAGCCATGGTTTACGAAAATGGCTAGCGGGGAACTGAGCCCCTGCGGCGGCGAGGATGGCCAGTACGAGAGCTGCGACGAACCAGATATCTACGGGCGCGCGGACCGAACGGAAACCGGGAAGGACCGCGATCAGCCGGTATAGGCCGGCGGAGGGTCCGAGCGCGTACCAGAGCGTCGGAATCAACATGATGGCTGCGAGCGGCCGCATTGAGTTCTTCATCAGGCCGGCCAAAGCAAGAACGGGCAGCAGCAGACCGGCGTAAAAGTAGAACTGCGTGATATCCGCGGGGCCATGATAAGGGCCGTGGAGAGCGCCGTAATAATTGGGGAAGAACAGGGTTAATAGAGCGCCCGGAACGAGTGGGGAATTGGTCTGCGAATGGAATTCCGCCGTTGAGCGGATGGATTGCGACGCGAGTTCCAGAGCAGGCAGCCACGCGATGCACGAGAGCATAATCGCCGCAGCCATCACACCTGCCAGTATCGCCATTGCCTTCAGGCGGCGAAGGGAGACGGCAAAGAGAAACAGCCCGAAAAAGCTGTAGAGTGCGGTTTGGAAATGTCCCGCGAGCATGAGAAGCGCTCCAACCGCCGCGCAGAGCGGACCGTATCGCAATAGGCTCTTCAAGACCGCTCGCCGGAAGGACCATAGGAGCCAAGGGAAGAGAGCCGCAACCTGGAACATTCCGACGTGAGAGCTGTGGGCGGCGAAGAATCCAGAGAAGGCGTAGAAGATAGCGGCAAGGATGGCGGCGTACGAGCTTTCCAAAAGATCGAGAGCGAGGAGCCAGGCTCCGAGGCAGGCGATGGCAGCGTGTAGAAAAAGCTCCCACTCAATGCCGCGCGCCGTAATACCGGCGAGAAAGAATGGCCAGTTGAGCGGATACCAGGCTCCGATCTCGGGGTCGGCGAGAAGCGGCATGCCTGAGAAAACATAGGGCGTCCAAACGGGAATCTTGCCGTGATGGAGTTGCTCTGAGAAGTATTTCTGTAGCGAGTAATGAACGTCGACGGCGTCCCGCTGAATCGAAGCGCGATCGCTAAAAAGTGGAACGAGATAGTAGCCGAGAACGAGGCAGACCAGCCCCAACGCGATAGCAGGAAGACGGAAGCGTTCGTAAGGTGATTCAGTACGTACCGGCGGTCTCGGTTTGGGAGCGAATTGGATACGTCTGGCCTGACGGGACGCCATGTGGATTCATCAGTGTAACTCGCGGCGGGGGTTCGGGAGCGAGTACCAGGCGATGGAGAGGAGGATCGCCATGGCGGTGTGGCTTGCAATAGGAATGATGAAGAAATACCTGATCATCAAGAGCGCGTAACCTGCTTCTCCCAGGGCCAGAACGCCGGCGATCGCGCGGGTTCCAGGCATAGCCGTTGCATGGAACAGTTGCCAGAGGATTAGGGATTCGACAATGAGACTCAGCGACACGAAGAGTTCGTAGCCAAAGTACATGTCCCAGTAGGTGCGATAGCTGCCGCTAAAGCTGAACGCTTGTGACTTCATCGCCGCGATAATCGTTTCCTCCGCGATGCCATGTTTGGGCACAAAGGAGAATATCAGAAACGTGTGACCGGCCAGCTCCAGCAGGGCCAGCGCGAACGCTACTCGAAGAAGGGTTGACGGCTTCATTACTTGAAATAGTAAAGTACTTACTTGAAAATATCAAGTATAATGAGAGCGTGCGAAGTTATGGACAATATTGCGGCCTGGCGAAGGCGCTGGACGTAGTGGGGGACCGTTGGACGCTGCTCATCATCCGAGAGCTGCTGATACGGCCGGCGTGCCGCTATACGGACCTGCAGAATGGACTGCCGGGAATTGCGACCAATCTGCTGGCGGATCGATTGCGGGGGCTGGAAGAAGCCGGGCTGGTGAAGCGCGTGGCGGCTACGG
>Ga0302326_10031209_pt1 | contig 10645 bp, 13 predicted proteins | sample Palsa_T0_3_FD_202264 | JGI IMG/M metagenome (GOLD analysis project Ga0302326, IMG submission 202264) | Peat permafrost microbial communities from Stordalen Mire near Abisko, Sweden - Palsa_T0_3 | ecosystem: Environmental > Terrestrial > Soil > Palsa > Peat permafrost | place: Sweden: Abisko...
TTGGCGAACGGGCACTTCGGCGCATTGATCGGGATCTGGTTAAAATTCGGTGATCCCAGACGCAAAAGCTGAGTGTCCAGATAGGAGAAAAGACGGCCTTGCAGCAGCGGATCATTGGAGAAATCGATTCCCGGCACAAGGTTCGCGGGGCAGTAGGCAACCTGTTCCGTCTCGGCAAAGAAGCTGTCGGGCCATCGGTCCAATACCATCCGACCGATCACTTTCAACGGCACCAATTCTTCCGGAATCAGCTTGGTCGGATCCAGGTGATCAAAAGGAAATTTGGCCGCCTGTTCCTGCGTGAATAGCTGAACCGCAAGCTCCCACTCGGGAAAAGCGCCTTTCTCGATAGCCTCAAACAAGTCGCGCCGATGGAAATCGGAATCGGCGCCGGCGATTTTTATGGCTTCATCCCATATTGTGGATTGCAGCCCCAGCTTTGGCCGCCAGTGAAATTTGACGAAGGTCGAATCGCCCGCGGCATTGATCAGCCGGAAGCTGTGAACGCCGAATCCCTCCATCATACGCAGGGAGCGCGGGAGGGTGCGGTCGGACATGATCCACATTACCATGTGCATGGATTCCGGCATGAACGATATGAAATCCCAGAACGTGTCGTGGGCGGTCGCGCTTTGTGGAAATCCACGATCGGGCTCCATCTTGACGGCGTGGATGAGGTCGGGAAATTTGATGGCGTCTTGAATGAAAAAGACGGGGATGTTGATGCCGACCAGGTCCCAATTGCCTTCCTTGGTGTAGAACTTGACGGCGAATCCGCGCACGTCACGTGGCGTATCGACGGAGCCGGCACCGCCTGTAACCGTCGAAAAGCGGGTAAATACCGGCGTTTTGTCTCCGGTCTCGGTGAGAATCTTCGCGGTCGAATAGTGCGCCAGTGATTCAGTCAGCTCAAAATAGCCATGCGCAGCCGTACCTCGCGCGTGAACGATACGCTCTGGAATTCGCTCGTGGTCGAAGTGCGTGATCTTTTCGCGAAGGACGAAGTCCTCCAGAAGAGTCGGGCCGCTGCTATTGGACCTGAGCGAGTTCTGATTGTCGGAAATCGGGTTGCCCTGATTGGTTGTGAGAACGGGATGATTGCCACCGGCCATCTGGTGGCGTTCACCGCCACTTCCCAAGCGGTCTTTCCCGTCCGAACTGGATGAATCCTTTTCGACTTTCCGTTTTGCCGTGCTGTTACCGGCTTTCTTTTCCTTCTTCATGATCGATCCTGTTGCTGTTTTTCCCGTCAATCTGACCGACCGACGGATCGTTCCCGGGCCGCCATTAGGCGCCCATCGAGCGCAGCAGTTCTGGCGGCAATGCAGCGGTTATCCGACATGGTTGGGGGTCATGTAATCTCCTTCATCGTGGCGGTTTTGGTTTGGAGCTGAATCGCCTCGCCTTGTTGCCATGCATCCGCGCCTACTTGGATCGCCGGCGAGACGATATCGGCGCGGCTCTTTCTCTTCTCCTCCGAGGAAACGCCGTACTCCGCATCGCACTCCGCGAGGAGCTGCGGATGGGCCTGGCCGTCCGCGGTGAAGGCCATCATCAACTGCGGAATGCCGAGCGGCACTTTGTCCCCGCGATCAACCTGCCACGTGTACCAGGTCTTGCCATAGGTGCCGACCAAACCTTCCATCACTTGCTTTTCGGCAGCCTCGGGAATCCGAGGCGCGATCAATTGCCCTGACTTAACCTCATAGACGTGGCTGTGCCAAAGCTTCTTTTCCTCGGCGGGAAGCTCCTTGAAAAGCTTGGCGCTGATTATGTATTCGATGCCGACAAGTCGCGCATGCTTCTTGTCGGAGTCATAAATGACGCACTGGCGAACATCCCTGCTGACGTGAGAGCAGTAGTGTTGGGCTAGCACCTGGCGGTTTATGTCGCCGCTGTAGAAATGGAGGCCGCAGACGTGCTCATCGATAGCCGACAGCGGTGATTCGCCCTGGGAGGGTTTGGCACCCCCTTCCGAGCCCACGGCCGTTCCGGAGGGAGCCGCCGAACACTCCGGTGTGTCGTCAATTGCAGATGTCCTCCCCTTTGCCGCGGCCAAGCCGATTCCGGAAGCAACCGCTGCAGCCGCCAAAGACGCCGTCCTGAAGAAATCCCTGCGGGAGCCGGGATTTTTATTATCTTCGTTCGATGTTTTCATAGGAAAGCTCCTTTGTCCCTAAGATGCGGGTTCCACCTGCACACAAGTGAACTCCTCAAACGAATTCGGGATGATTGCATTATGCGGATTGACGCTATGACAGGCGGTGGCGTCGTCCCTTTTCGACGAGGGCGGCGGCGGAAACTGGATATGTTAAGCGCATTTGCTTTCAGGCCTGAACTCGATCTTGCCGGATGATGCCCTCTGGCATAGGCGAGTGATATGGGCTGGTATGCAGATTTCGACTCGGGTTCTCAGTGGTGCTTAGCGCCAGTAGGGTCGGCGATAATAGTAGCCGCCGCCGCGAAAGATCCAAGCGCCTTGGACATACACCTGGAATCCAGCAGGTGGCACCGTCCAGTAGCCGGCGATCCAAGTGTATTGGGCGCCGGTCCATTCCCAGTAGCCAGGGACCCACACGGAGTATGGAGTGGGCTGGGTGACGATGACTTCAGGCGCCGCAGTGTAAGGTGGGTAGGTGGGGACGGTCGCTAGCGGCTGTCCATAGATGGTGCCATTTTGGTGGTCGACCGAGTTTCCGATTGCGCCACCGGCGATGGCTCCGGCAATTGCACCGATTAAGGCGCCGGCGACCCCGTTTCGGCCGCCGCTATTGTTGCCGATAATGGCTCCAGTGACCGCGCCTACGGCTCCGCCTTCAACGGCGCCCTGTTGGGTGTTGGGACCTGTTCCGACGCATCCAGTGAGGACGGCGCAAAGAGCGAGGGCTGTGGCCGTAACTCTCTTTTCCATGGATTGCATTTGTTGGCGTTTGGGTTCGGGTTTTTCGTTTTTCAAATTATTCACCGAACATTGTACGGTTTCTCGTCTCAGTGGGTTTCTCCTTTTCAAGGCACATCCTGGGATACCTATCCTTGTCGAGCTGGGGCCTCCTCGGTGATTCCAAGTTCGGCCGCCTTCCGGGTGATGGCGGCAAGTTTTTCGTGCTGGAGATGGATTTTGATGACCGGCATGAGTAATACCTTTTCTCAAATATGAGAATTGCGGGTATGAAGTGGTGTTTTCCGCTGCTCGTAATCGCGCTATGATTTTGCCCAACCCTCCCTACGGGAAGGCGCCCTCCGTTTCGGGCCGTCCAAGCATGCGCCGAATGGCGGCCGGAGACTATGGGGTGTTGCCCTATTATACCTGGAAATGGACCGTCGGTTCTATTTGACCTCAGCCCACTCACCCCCGGGAAACCTTTGCACGCGTGGCTGGTGGCGTGCTCATCGGGGCTTGGCAATCGCATTGATTCTCGCGAATTGGGTGTGCCCAGATCGAAGAGGTCGAGGGGAAGCTGGGGCAGCAAGTCGATCCGCCCCCCGCCGCTCGCGTCGTCATTGGTCGAAGCGCGTGAGGCGTTCGCAGATTACCACGGCAGAGCCACGCACGGCGACGGCGAACGACAACGGTCCTCAGGGTTCCCGTCGACGAATGGCCTGGGGGTCTGATGACAACTCTAACGGGGAGATGCCGACCGTCCGCAAAGCAGGCCCGGCTTGGAACTAGCGTCGGACGACCTCTGACTGAGGCTCATAGCGGCTCCACAACGGTTGGTGGGCCCCCATCGGGGGCGCCCCCAATTCACATCCTGGACGTAATTTTCGGTACCGCACCGCAAACCAGAACAGCTTCCATGTCTGAAATCTACGATGCGATCGTCCAGACCATTTCGTCAAACGATCACGCGGCCGATAGCGTCAGTTACCGTCAAATCGATTGAGGATCCAAAGTCGGGGAGTTTTCTACCCACAAATCACCTGGCACGGCCTGAAATGGCAGCTGATTCAGGAATTTGACGCCGGTGTCGCCTTGGTGCTGCTGGATCCCGGACACGCCAGCTTCCACAGCCAAACGCATAGAAAGCCGCTGACAATGATGGCGACCAAGCTCAGACCTCGCCCAAAATAGTAGCTGCCAACGACGATTTGAAAACCCCTGATCAACCGTAGAATGTGAACCAGGCAAACCAACCCAAAGATCACACTCGCAACTTTCAGACCCGTAGTTTGTGACTTCATAACCATGCGCTCCGTTTCATTTGTTTTAATGCTGACACTCGATCGATTTGATGACGGCCGCGCTGGATGCGGCTTGAAATCGGCTGCCTGTTGCTGAGGTGTCACGAAGTTGCCTGATCCCGCCAAATTGTCGACGACGATTATTGGGCGCCGGATGCTGTCGGGCACCGCGATTGAAACGCCCCAGCAGCTTCCGGTGTGAGGAGAGTCGCGCCTCATCCCGCCATGGCAGCCGATGCGATCCAAAGTAGGACAATACCCCATGGCGAAGCCGTCGTCAGCGGCGTAACATGAGCGACCTCACCCGGCAGATCGCGGTGAGTGAAGCGGATTTTCCGAGTGCGCTGCCAGTCGGACGCCAACAACAACCAAAAGCGGCACGCCAAAGACGAAAGCTTCATCATGTTAATCAAAGCCAAAACGCTCAAAGGCTACTCATTGAACAGCCTCGACGGGGAAATCGGAAAGGTCGAAGAATTCTATTTCGATGACCGGCATTGGACAGTTCGCTATCTGGTCGCCAATACCGGCAACTGGCTCACGGGGAGGCAGGTGCTCATATCCCCCTATGCGCTGGGCGCCGTGGATGCGAAAGAGCGCCAGATCGACGTCGCTTTGACCAAGAAGAAAATCGAGGACAGTCCCGCCCTGACGAGCGACAAACCCGTGTCCCGACAATTTGAGGACAACTATTATGGCTATTATGGATGGCCGGGGTATTGGGGCGGGCCGTACAGTTGGGGAGGTTATCCCTACATTGAGCGCGACCGTGAGAAGTGGATGAGACCCACCCACGATGAAAAAGCTTGGGATCCCCATCTGCGTAGCACTCACGATGTGAGCGGCCGTAACCTCCAAGCCACAGACGGCGAGATCGGTCACGTCGAGGATTTCATCATCGATGATGACACCTGGGCAATTCGTTACTTCATCATCGATACTCGAAACTGGTGGCCGGGAAAAAAGATCCTGATTTCGCCGCAATGGATCGAGCGCGTTAGCTGGAGCGAGTCGAAGGTCTTCGTCAATCTCACCCGCGAGACCATCAAGCGGTCACCGGAATACACGGAGGAATCGCTGCCGACTCGGGACTTCGAGACCAGGCTGCATCAACATTACAATCGCAAAGGATATTGGGTCGAAGAGCTAGCGGTCGGTGAGACACGTCCGATGCACAAATAATTGCCTTTGCCTGGGATGAGACACTCCAAAAGATACCTCGTAAAGCGTATCAAGCCTGGTCGGTGGCCAGTCTGCTATCGGGCCTGACGTTTTCCCGACGGAAATCTTGGCTCGGCATATTCTGACATGAAGTTACGAACGATCGGGCTCCGGGTTTCAGGCGTGATCTTTGGGCTCGTCAGCCTAGGCCTCATCGCTCGGTTATGGGCTCGGTCTGAAATCGTCATCGGCAACTATCACCTCGGTCGCATCCCGAGCTTGTTTTTAATTATTGTTACGGGTGGGCTCAGCATCTGGCTGGTGAAGCTGGCCGGACCCTGGTGCACCGAGACCAAAAAGGCGGCAACGCCGAAAACCTAAATCGGTTGCAACCAACTTTTGAGTATGGGATTCGACGAAGGCGATGGGCAACCTTTGATCCACCCACGCAGGTGGGGGACCAAGGTGAATTTTGCAATGGTGCTTGGCGTCATTGTTTTTTTGAGCCTCGGGATCTTTGCGATTTGCTGGATGCATTCGCACAAGAACAAAATTACGAGTGGCATCCAGCAGAAGATGGAGGACAAACACTGAACTGCCCGAATGTGCCGTCCAAGCCGATAGAGACATCGAGTCTGCCGAAATGGTAATTATGGCGGTCCGCAACATCCAATCTTGTCCGGCCGCGTTCCTGCGCTGGATGGAAGAGGTTCGCGACGACAACGGTTGTGGCCTGACAAAACGCGCCTTGATCGCCATCATCGAGGCACCGGACCCGGTCGCGTTGTCGGCCGAAACTTGGAACAGCGTCGTACGCGGCGAGACTCAAGCCCAACTGGATGTCCTTTTCTGGGCGCCATCCGCAGGGGCGAACGCTCCGCCGCCGTCAGGATCGTGCAGCGCGAACGCGACGGTACCATGCGCGCATGCCTTGGAATCAGCCGCGATCGACTCTATGAGACCAACGCCCTCGGAGCGTCCGGCTCCGAAGTGACGGTCCCGTTGGGCTGCCTTTCGAGTGTATCTGGGAGCTTGACTTTGCCGTCCTGGCCCAAGCCCATGGTCAACGCGGTTAGCCCGGCAAGTCCGCCAAGCTGCATGGATTCGACGGCCGTGCTGGGGACGATGACAATGGTGGCATTCTCCTTCAGGCCCTCATAAAGCATGTTCATGGCCCTCAAATGAAGGGCAACCGGATTGTGGGCGTAACTTTTGGCGGCCTCGGCAAACTTTTCCGCCACCTGGCGTTCGGAATCTCCCAGAATCACCCGAGCCTGACGTTCGCGCTCTGCTTGGGCCTGCATCGACATCGCATCCTCCAAGGCTGATGGGATCAGGACGTCCTTCACCTCCACCGATATGACATTTATGCCCCACGGTTCGGTGCGTTCGTCGATGATCTTTTGAAGCAAGTTGCTGATCTTGTCCCTGCCTTCGAGCATATCCGAAAGCACGGTCTTGCCGATCACATCGCGCAAGGCTGTTTGAGAGGCCCAGCTGATTGCGCTTCTAAAGTCCGCCACATCGAGAGCCGCTTTCTGCGGGTCGACCACTTTCCAGAACAGCACAGCATCCACATCCACTGGCACCGTATCCTTGGTAAGGGTTTTTTCTGCCTTGAAACCAGTCGTGATGACGCGGGTGTCGATCCAGTAGGGAATTGCATCGATTACCGGAATTATGACGAACAGTCCCGGTCCCTTAAGGGAGTGAAAGTGACCTAGCCGCAGGATCACCGCCTTATCCCACTGGTCAGCAACCTGAATTGCGGAGGAAACGACAAGAGCAATGACAAAGGCGCCGACTGCTATCCAGAGCGCCTCCCAGTTAGCCCCAGCTCGATGCTTGGCGTATGCCAATGCTACGCCAACGCCGAAAATCACCAGGGAAATCAATATTGCGAAGGACCTATTCTGTTTCATTTAATTATCCTTTGAGTCTTGGTCGTTGCCTTGTCTTAATGCCTGATTTTTCCGGCGGCGGTTCAAACGGCGAGATGGGTCCAGAATTCTTTCCACCCGGACTTTTTGTGACCGAAAGCAGGCGCTGCTCGGCTTCGAGCCATATCTCCACATCGCGATCGTCGGGTTTCCCGGACTTAGCCCATAGATCTCGGGCGCATTGCGCGATCTCTTCGTGGAGCGGCCCGCGTTTGAAATCGGTTGGGCTAGCAGCGGGAGCGTGTGACTCTTGCATGGAGTCGGGATTATTGGCTGGCATTGGGATAAAAGGCGCTTCAGTCGCTGGATCGATATACTACCACGGCCACCTCCAAGTTTTCGCCGGGGGCCCACGTTAGCATAAAACACAGCCCGCGGCCTATGGGGTGTTATCCTCCCTTGCATGTTGAGATTTCCACGGGGCGGGCACGAAACAAGGATGTTTATGTGGCAGCCTGTACACTCTAGCTTCCCGTGATCCCAATCACACCGTTATCGAGATTGGGTAAATCCAGATGGCGGCTCCAGTTGTCTTCACGAGACAGCAAATCGCCCGCGGCGTTTGCAAACGAGGATCGGGCGACCAAGGTTGCTCGGTGAAAAACAAAACTTCCGTTCGTCCATCGTCATCGCCGACGCCTTCCGCCGGCGCCGTCTTGGCCCCAACCCATGAGGAAATCGCAACGCGCGCAGAGGCGTTATGGCGACAAAAGGGAAGCCCACAAGGCTGCGACGACGAGTTATGGCTGGAAGCGGAACGGGATTTACGTCACTCGCCGGCTTTTGAAGGAGAAGAGCGGGACCGAATTGCACTCGCTGATCCGCGTTTTGATTTCAACCAAAAGAGCGATGACCTGATGGAGGAGTTGAACGAACGATTCCCCGGGCAGACCGGCAAGGAAACGACTTCGCTCTAGCGTTAGCGACAGGCTCTGGGGTTGGCCACGGTCCATCGGTGGGTGCGTGTAGTGCCTAGGCTTATCCGCGCGCTTGAGGAGGCGTGGACCGCCGAATGAGCGCTTTTTGAAAGAGGACTCGCGCATGGGTCCAAGATCGTGATTTCGAAGGCGCAGTAGACGACAGCTTCTTTCCCACAGAAACAGTCCGATTGAACCAAGCCCCGACGACAATGCGCTTCAAGGTGTCGCCGGCGGCCGGAGGGCATCACCGACGACACGGTGGCATGAACCAAGCTACGCTCCGGCCGACCGGGCGCTCTGCGGCGCAAAGCCGCGCACCTGCAAACCGAACTCCGTTACTCGCGCGGTCGATAGGCGCGGAATGCCGATCACCACCGGAAAACTGCTGGGAAACACACCTCCACGTAGGACAACACCCCATAGTCTCCAGACGTCTTTCGGCGCATGCTCTGCGGCTCCGAAAGAGGGGACGTTTACCAGAAGCGAAAGTCGGTCACAAAATAACCGTAGAATAAAAGGTCCATGTTACAAAACATCAAAGAACTCTACGGCAACAAACTCGTCGCGCTGGACGGCGACATCGGCTTGGTGAAGGATTTCTACTTTAACGACAAAACCTGGATGGTTCGCTACTTGGTTGCGGACACGGAGCCATGGTTACCAGAACGTCTCGTCCTGCTCTCCCCCCATGCTTTCGGCAAATGGGATGCGCATGAAAAGAGCCTGCGTGTGAGGCTGAGCAAAAAGCAGATCGAGAACAGCCCCCCGCTCGAATCGCACATCCCGGTTTCCCGACAATATGAGATCGCATATCACCGCTATTATGGTTGGCCCAGTTACTGGGATGCCGGCGGGCTGCGCGCCCCTGCCGGCTATCCGGAGGTCCCCTCACCATCAACGGACGATATAGAGGCCCATCTGCCACTCCACCTCCGGAAGGACAAGCATCTCCGAAGCACGCAAGCGGTAACCGGCTATCACATTCAAACCGTCGACGGAGCGATTGGCCGCGTTAGCGGCTTCCTGGCCGACGATCATAGCTGGGCGATTCGCGATCTGGTCGTCGAAACTGGCCACTGGTATAAGGGCAAAGAAATCCTGATTTCACCGAGCAAGATTGAACGAATCAGTTACGAGGAATCCAAGGTGCTTGTGAATCTCACCGTAACAGACATCCAACGGACCGCGGAAAACACCCTCACGAAGGTCCGTTCGGAACACCATGCAATGGATAAGTTCCGCGACTGACTCATTGCTCGGTCACTGGCAGAGAAAAATACCACTTAACATCCGTCATTTTCATCTCCCGCCCATAGGCCGCTTCATCGGGCAGCTTTGCCGCCGCCGGAAACGCGCGCCTCTCAACCAAGGTGATGCTAGCCGAGAACTTCGTCGAAATTAATCCGGCGCCCACACTGGGTGCCGTTCACTCGATCCTCACAACGTAAGCATGAAACGAAAATAGTATGAACAAGAATAATTCAGTAGTAGCAATCTACCCGTCCCACACGGCAGCCGAAGCGGCTGTCAAGGAACTGCAGCAATCCGGATTCGACATGAAAAAGCTGTCGATTGTCGGCCGGGACTATCACACCGAGCAACATGTGGTCGGCTACTATAACGTCGGTGACCGGATGAAGCACTGGGGGAAAATAGGAGCCTTTTGGGGCTGGATATGGGCGTGCTTTTTCGGCTCCGCGTTCTTTTTCATCCCAGGCATCGGGCCTTTGCTCATTGCCGGCCCGCTTGTCGGTTGGCTGGTCGGGGCGCTGGAAAGCGCGGTCGTGGTCGGTGGACTAAGCGCGCTCGGAGCAGGCTTGTTTAGCTTGGGCATCCCGAAGGACAGCATACTGAAGTATGAAACGGCACTAAAGACCGACAAGTTTCTCCTGATCGCCCATGGCTCCGCGGATGAAGTCATCCGGGCCAAGGAAATCCTCGGCGGCACCGACCCGGAGATGTTGGATCACCATGAGAGAACACAACAACGGGTGGCAGCGCCAGTATGAGGTAATTGTACGATACTGGGCTGCAACTCGATCGCGATCAAACAGACTCGACGAACGATACCGCGCCCTCCCGACGACAAAAACGACCGATGATGAGTTCAAGAGCAACGACCGGGGCGAAAACGAATCTACTCGGAATCGCCGCGGACCACGGCGGTTTTGCGTTGAAGCAATATCTGTTGGGGATGCTGCGTGGGGCCGGTCACAAGGTGAAGGATTTTGGCGACCGGAAGCGGCAGCCGAAGGATGATTACCCGGATTTTGTGGTTCCGCTGGCGCGTGCCGTAGCATGTGGCCAGATCCATCGCGGCGTAGCCATCTGCGGCAGTGGAGTGGGAGCTTCGATCGCCGCCAACAAGGTGCCCGGCGTCCGCGCATGCCTGATCCACGAAGCGTTTTCCGCGCGCCAGGGGGTTGAGGACGACAATCTCAA
>Ga0302326_10031210_pt1 | contig 10645 bp, 12 predicted proteins | sample Palsa_T0_3_FD_202264 | JGI IMG/M metagenome (GOLD analysis project Ga0302326, IMG submission 202264) | Peat permafrost microbial communities from Stordalen Mire near Abisko, Sweden - Palsa_T0_3 | ecosystem: Environmental > Terrestrial > Soil > Palsa > Peat permafrost | place: Sweden: Abisko...
CCCGCGGATCGCGTCAGCGGTCACTCCTTCCAATGAGCGGCGTCGAGCGACCGCGTAACCGAGCATCGCGCCGTTGATACCGCCGGCGCTGGTGCCGGCCACGACATCCGCGACGATCTCGGTGCGTAGCGCGTCGAGCAACTCGGAGTACGGCGCGACCACGGCGGCCGCTTGCTGCTGACCGGCGGTGGTCTGAGCCGGATAGAACGCCGACCGGAACCGATCCACTTCTTTTGCGACGCCGCCCATCCACACGGCGAGACTGACGCCACCGTTGAACACCAGCGCCAACCGCATTTCCTGATAGCCCCACCTATCAGCCCCAGCCACGACGAAATCCTATGCGGCCGGCGACCGTGAACGCAACCTGTTGGTCCGAGTCGGTCGCCCGATACCCAGAGACGTTCGGGTCGGCGTCTACGAACAGGGCGGCACCGGCGCTGGCTCGGGCGAGCGCGAGATGACGAGCCCGGCAGCCTCGTCGGCGTGCTACACGCAGTCAGCCCAGGGCCGCATAGGCTGCAGCCTGGATGTCAGTGTGCGCACGCGGCAGGTCCGGGGTCTCGAATTGGCGCTGCGTGAGCACGATCACGATCAGGTCGTGCGCGGGATCGACCAGCCAGGAGCTGCCGAAACCGCCGTCCCAGCCGAACGAGCCCCCCTCATGTACGGCCTGGCAGAACGACCACGAGTGGCCCTTGAAGAAGTCTGGGCCGAGGCCACCGCGGGCTTTCTGCGCATCGGTCAGCTGGTCGGTGGTCATCGCCCGTGCGGACTCCGTCGACAGCACCGGGGCGCCGCCGCGGATGAACATCCGCGCGAACGCGTGTAGGTCCTCGGCGGTGGACACGAGCCCCGCTGCCCCGTCCTCGAACGCCGGCGGCCGGCTCCATGTTCCGCCGGGCTCGTCAGAGACCACGAGCCCATCGGGCGTCGGCCGGTAGGCAGTGGCAAGACGATCGGTCTCCGAGGTCCAGAAGGCCGTGTCGCGCATTCCGAGCGGCTCGAACAGCCGCGTGCGCAGCACCTCGCCGAACGGCTGCCCGGTGGCACGCGCGACCAGCACCCCAAGTACTGAGGCGCCCGTGTTATACAACCACCGCTCCCCTGGCTGGGCGATCAGCGGCAGCGTCCCAAGGTTGGCGATCCACGTGTCAGGATCCGGCTGGACGCTCGGGTCCGGTGGGTGGATCGATGCCAGCCGAAGCTCGTCGTCGGCCTGCACGATTGGCCAGGGCTCGCGGGAGGTGAACATCTCGATCGCCATCCCGAAGCCGAACGTGAACGTGAGCAGGTCACGGGTGGTGATCGGGCGCGCGGCCGGCACCGTCTCATCCAGCGGCCCGTCCGGGCGCGCGAGCACGCGGCGGCCAGCGAGCTCGGGCAGCAGTCGGTCGACGGGCTCCTCGAGTCCGAGCAGTCCCTCCTCGATCACCGCGAGGGTCGCCGCCGCGGTGATCGGCTTGGTGGTCGAGGCGATCCGGAACAGCGAGTCGCGCGTAACCGGCGGGCCGCCGACCGCCAGTTCACCGAGCGCTTCGATGTGGACCTCGTCGCCGTGTGCCGCGAGCACAACCAGCCCAGGAACGTTGGTGTCGCCGATGTGGCGCGCGGCGACCTCGCGCAGCTGTTCAGTCTCCATGCTGCTTTGACCGCCGGCGCCGGCGAAAGTCATCGTCGTCCAGTTCTCGGACAGGACGAGGACCAGCCGCGGCGCTGCGCTCGAGGCCGACCGCTGCGTCCGCATCCCAGAATCGGTGCACCCGCTGCGCTCCTGACCGAAAGGCGCGATCGTCGATGATCGAGGCGGTCGAACTCGTTGCCGACCACGATTGGTCGTTTTTGCCGATGGGAGGACGAAAAGAGACCAAGCCTGCGGCGCGAGGCCCCTCCGCCCCGAGCGCTGATCAGCCGAGACGGCGGACGCTGGGCGCCGCCGCGGCCGAGCCGCTGCACCGAGCCGCCACGCCCGAGTCGCCGCGCCCGGGCCGACTCGCGCGTCGACGACGCACGTTTTGCCATGGCGACGCTCAGCGGGTAGCCTGGGCCTTGCTACGCACGTGCGCACGAAGGGACCAAGGTGAAATTCGGGGACAAGCTCAAGGATCTGCGCAAGCAGGCGCAGGATGCGGTGGCCGAGAACCGCGAGAAGATCCATGACGCGGTCGACGTCGTCAGCACCACCGTCGACCAGAAAACCGGCGGCAAGCACACGGCCAAGATCGCCAAGTTTGGCGAGCAGGCCGGCGCGGCGGTCGATCGCTTCGGCGAGAGCGATGACGAGGACGCCGGCGAGCCGAGCGCCGCGGACGGGTCAGCACCGCAGGCGCCGCCCGGCGCGACCGGGCCCGCGCCTCCCAGCACAGCCGGTTCCGCGCCGCATGCGTCTGACGGACCGACGCCGCCTGACGATGGCGAGCAGTACGGCGGGACGCCGCCGACGTTCGACGAGTAGCTCGCTGACTCGGCCGACCTGCTGCAGGCGGTTCCCGATGCCTCCTACTGAGGCGATGCTGTGACCGATGAGTCTGGCTCTGGTTCGCGGTCTGAGCGTGTACGCCCGGGCCGGACCACGACGACTGATTGGAGACAGGATGCCAAAGCTGATCTATCAAGCGATCGCCTCGCTTGACGGATACGTCGAGGACGAAGAGGGCAACTTCGACTGGGCCGCGCCCGACGGCGAGGTGCACGCGTTCGTCAACGATCTCGAGCGGCCGATCGGCACCTACCTTTACGGTCGTCGGATGTACGAGACGATGGCCTTCTGGGAGACCGCGGGCGCCGGCATCGATCAGTCGGCGGTGAGCCGCGACTTCGCCCAGATCTGGCGGGCGGCGGAGAAGATCGTGTACTCCCGGAACCTAAAGTCGGTATCTAGCGCAAGAACCCGGATCGAGCGCGACTTCGACCCTGATGCGGTCCGCCGGCTCAAGGAGACCTCCAGAGCTGACATCACGATCGGGGGCCCCGAGCTCGCTGGCCAGGCGCTCGCCCTGGGCTTGGTCGACGAGTGCCATCTGTTTCTCGGGCCGATCCTGGTCGGCGGCGGCAAGCGCGCGCTCCCCGACCAGTTCCGCGCGCAGCTCGAACTCCTCGACGAGCGCCGGTTCCGAAACGGCGTCGTTCATCTGCGATATCGGGTGAGCGTCTGACCAACACGCCACACGTACGAATGCACGTAGCGGCACGGAACGGCGGTGGCTAGAGGACAAACGGTATGAGCATCTTCGTCGTGCTCCGATAGGCGGGATACGTCGTTGGGAAGGTTGCGGTCAGATTCTTCTCCTCCACGGTTGCGGAGTAGTAGAAATACGCCCCGAGGACGACGACGATGATCAAACCGAAGAGGTTGGTCGCGAGTGCCGTCCCCAGCACCGCGATCAGGAGTCCTGAGTAGATGGGATGGCGGACGAAGCGGTAGGGACCGGACGTCACGAGCTCCGGATCGGCCTTCTGGCTTGTCGGCATCCCCCAGTTGCGTCCGAGATAGATCCGGGCCCAGATCGCCAGCGCGATCCCGGTCGCAAACACCACGACCCCGATCACTCCGAGAACCAGGCTGTGGACCTCCAGGTTCCCGCCGCGAAAGACGCGAAAGAGCAGGATCAGTGCGAGGGCCGAGAAACCCCTCAACGGGATCTGACGCGCGCCGCCTTTGCCCTTCTTCGCGCCGAACGCGGCCACGAGCCAGATGACCCAGAAGGCGAGCCAGGCGAAAGCGATGGCGGTCTGGAGCGCGTGCATCCGTTCAACGAGGATGGCTTGATCGGCCGACGCTCACGAGCGTACGCCGTATCTATCGAATCGGCGGGGTAGCCCTCGCACACGAAGCATTGTGAAAGAAGTCTTGCGCTTTCGGACGGGGCCTGGCAGTATGCGAAAGATGTCTTTCACATCTGAGGCCAATCGCGAACGACGCCGTCGCATCAGTGATCCCAAGGCGCTGCGCGCGCTCGCGCACCCGCTGCGTCTGGAGCTGCTTGACCGGTTGATGTCCTTCGGCGAGCAGACGGCCGCGCAGTGCGCGGAGGCTGTCGGGTCGACGGCGTCGAACTGCAGCTACCACTTGCGTGCGCTGGCGCGGGTTGGGCTCGTCGAGCCGGCCAGCTCGAGCGATCGCCGCGAGCGTCCGTGGCGGGCGACGTCGACCGGGCTTGAGTTCGGCCCCTCTGACCCGGCGAGCTCACCGGCCGCTGCTGGCGCTGCGCTGGCGTTGCATGAGCTGTCGTTGACGCGCGATGAGGAGCTCACTCGCAGTGCCCACAGGCGTCATCTGGAGCAGCCGCCGGGCTGGCGAGCGGCGGAGGCCTACAACAGCTACGCCCTGAAGCTGACGTCGACGGAGCTATCGAAGCTGGTCGCTGAGATCGACTGCTTGGTACGTCCTTTCATCGCGATGACGCGCGAGGACGTTCCGGGGGATGCTGAGGTGGCTTCACTGCGGTTGTTGGCGTTTCGCCATCCCCAATCGCCATGAACGACCCCGGCGCCGCCGAGCGTCGCCGCTCTGGATCCGTGGATGGAACAGCCGCTCCGTGGCGGGGCAACGGTGGCTACCAGAGGTTGTGTGCAGCGGTGACGGTCTCAGAGATCGGCGACTGGCTGCTGTTCATCGCTTTGCCGCTCTATGTCCTCCGGGTGTCAGGCTCAGCACTGGACACCTCGACCGTGTTTCTCGCCGAGCTGATTCCCGCGGTGGTGATCGGGACCGTGTGCGGGCCGTTGATCGACCGCTGGAACCCTGGGCGGCTGCTCGGCGCGCTGACCGGACTGCAAGCGTTCGTTGTCCTACCGCTGTTGTGGGTCGGGCCTGGGAGCGTGTGGCTCGTCTACGCCGTCGCCGCCGTTCAGGCCGCATTCACGAGCCTCACGATCCCGGCGCAGCAGGCTGTCGTGCCACTGATCGTCGACTCGGATCAGATCTCCAGCGCCAACGCGATGATCGAGATGGCCAGCAACGCCGCTCGGCTCATCGGCTCCCCGCTCGGGGGAGTCCTGCTGCCCACCCTCGGGCTTCGGGGCCTGGCGATTGGAGATGCCGCCACGTTTCTGGTCAGCGCCGCGCTGCTCGTCCGCCCTGGACGAGCCTCGTCACGATCCGAGAGCACGCATCCTCCCGCGACCGCCGGACGCTGGACGGCGATCACCGACGGCTGGCACACGGCCCGAGCCTCCACCACGCTCCTGGCCAGCCTGACCATCTCGTTCATCGCCGCGGTCGCCCAGGGCCTGTTCTTGGTGCTCTTCGTCCTGTTTGTCCTTCGATCACTCCACGCGGGAGACCAGCTTGTCGGGCTCTTACGCGGCGTCCAGGCCGTCGGGGGCGTGCTGGGCGGCCTACTGATCGGGATATGGGCGAAGCAGCTGCGCGCACGCACCCAAGCGGTCTGGGGGCTGGCAGGCTTCGCGCTGATCTCGGCACTGTGCTGGAACAGCCCCGCCCTCACCACCGCGCCCTGGTGGTACATCGTCCTGTTTATCGCTGTCGGGGTCCCGGCGACCGCGCTGAGCAGCGGACTGATCACCCGGACCCAACAAGCCAGCCCACGACGCGTACGCGGCCGGGTCCTCAGCCTCCTGGGGGTCGCCCAAGCCCTCGGTCAGGCAACGGGGATTCTCGCCGCCGGCCTGCTCAGCGCCATCACACCCCTGACCGTCCTGCTCAACGCGCAGGCCGGGTGTTACCTGACCTGCGCGATCATCGCGATCACCCGCTTCGATCGCCGCCGACCCAACCTCGTGCCATCCAGGGCCAACGCCTCAGTGCGGTCCGATCGATGAGGGCGGCGGTTGGCTGGTCGCCGCGGGTGCGGTGATGAGGCGCGCGCCGCGGCCGCGGGTAAAGAAACTGATTTGCCAGCGGATGACCACGAGCAGACGGTTCTGGAAGCCAATCAGGTACCAGAGGTGGACAACGAGCCAAACAAGCCACGCGAGCGTGCCGCTGAGCCGGATGTAGCCGAGGTCGACGACGGCCGCGCGTCGACCGATGGTCGCGACGTTGCCCTTGTCGTGGTAGTGAAACGGCGATGTCGAGCGCCCCTGGAGTCGATCTCGGATGACCCGCGCGGCGTAGCGTCCCTGCTGGATCGCGACCGGCGCGACGCCTGGGTAGGTGACCGTCTGGCCGTCGTGGCCCCGCACCCGGACCATGTCGCCGAGGGCGAGGATCTCGGGGTGCCCTGACAGCGTCAGGTTCGCCTCGACGGTCAGCCGCCCCGCGCGGTCCACTTCGGCCTTGGCAAGCTCCCCGAGGAAGCGGGCGAGCGGCGAGGCGGTCACACCGGCTGCCCAGATGACGGTCCTTGAACCGACGCGCTCTTCGGTGCCATTCGGGGCGCGCAGAGTCACTTCGGTAGCGGTGATGCCCGTGACCGTGCGGTCAACCATCACCGTCACGCCGAGGCGCTCAAGCGCACGCACGGCACTGCGAGACAGCGAGCGCGGGAACGAACCCAATACCTGGTCTGTGGCCTCAACGAGCAGGATCCGCGCGTGCGCGGGGTCAATCGATCTGAAGTCGTTACGCAAGGTGTCGCGCGCCAGCTCAGCGATTTGACCGGCCATTTCGACGCCGGTCGGCCCAGCGCCGACAACCACGAATGTCAGTTCTGCGGCGTCGATTGCGGGATCGTCGCTGAGCTCGGCTCGTTCGAACGCGGCAAGTACTCGGGAGCGCACGGACAGCGCGCTCTCCAGCGATTTCACCTCGGCCGCAATTTCGCGCCATTCCTCATGTCCGAAGTACGAGTACGCCGACCCGGCAGCGACAACCAACGTGTCATAGCCGATCGGCGCGGGCTCGATGTCGTCGATGCCCTCGAGCCGGACAGTGCGGGTGTCCGCGTCGATAGCCTCGACGTTGGCTTGCAGGACCCGGACGTCGGAACGCTCCTTGAAGAGGGCGCGCAACGGATAGGCGATCTCCCCGGGAGAGAGCGCTCCGGTCGCCACCTGATAGGTCAGCGGCTGAAAGAGGTGAAAGTTGCGGCGATCGATCAGCGTGATCTCGATCCCGGCGCCACGCAGGCCCTGTACGGTGCGCAGACCTCCGAACCCGCCTCCAATGACCACGACACGATGGCTCATCCGCCCATCATGCCCGAGACACGCGGTGTCTGCGTGTGTCATTCGCTTGCCAACTGGCGCTGCGAGGGGTAACTTAAATGCAATCAGCGTCGAGTGGAGCTGATCGTGTCACCTCAACCCCCGGTGATGCAGCTGTTTTGAGTCACCTTGGCCCTCGGTGACAGCCTCAGACACCGAGCCGATGGCTGGAGCAGCATGCACCTCACGCACGAACGCGTACACGTAGACCGCAGTGCAGGAAGTGACACCCTGGTCGTGCGCTGGGAGCGTCGGCGGACCGTGTCGATCATCTGGCTGACCGGCGCGCTTGACCGAACGACAGTACCCGTGCTCGACCGCGAGCTTGACGCGCGAGCGATCGACACGATCCGGCTCGTCGTCGATCTCACCGGACTTGAGCTGATCGATTCCTCCGGCCTGGACGCCCTCGTGCGCATCCACCGCCGCGCGCCCGAACGGGGTGAGAGGCTGACCTTTCGGCACGCGCAACACGTCGCCCAGCGGCCGCGTGGGCTGATCCGTGCTGTCCAGTTGCGTTCTGAGTGGGCGCCACGGCCCGAGCGGCTGAGCGATGAGGAGTCCTACTTCGCGCTCGCTATGGCGTGCGCTGACGTTGATCACGCGCGGCCCGGTGATCGACCCCGGGCAGCCTGAACAGGCTGTCCGCACTGGCAGCAGGCGCGAGCGACGCTTCTCTCCCTCCGGTGTCGCTCGCGCCGCGCCTCCGCGCCGTTAGAGGACGGCGCGCGCGACAGCGGTGACCGCGACGGCGGCGATGACGCAGGCCGGGGGCGCTAGGCGGGTGGTTCGGGCCGCAGCGGCTGTAAGGACACCGAGGGCGAGTGGTGCATTGGCCGAGGACCAGTTGGAGCCAAGCAGGTCGGAGATGACGAGACCCGCGAGGAGTGCGGGGGCGAGGAGTGCGATGACCCCGCTGGCGTGCTCGGGGAGCGATCGGTTGCCCAGTATGGCGGGGCCGGTGGCCTTGATCGCGAAGCTCGCGAGGGCAGTGAGCGCGACGCAGATCCAGATCGTCAGCATGGGTGCTCGGTCTCGGTGCGTCGGAGGCCGAGGAGCGCGGCTGCAGCACCGCCGAGAAGTGCCGGGCCTGCGGGCAGCGCCAGGAGCAGCACGGCGGTGATGACGGCGCCGCCGGCCGCGGCGGTTCGCGCGGAGCGGGAGTGTCGCACCTCGTCGAACAGCAACAGGGCGAAGAACGCGGGGAAAACGACATCGAGGCCGGTGGCGTCGAGCAATCGGGTGGAGGGGGCGAGGACGACGCCGATGATGGTGCCGGTCACCCACGCCGGCCATTGAGCCAGCGCGGAGCCGAACAGCACCCCGCGGCTGAAGCGACCCTCGCCCTGGTGTGCCAGGACCCACGAGCCGTCGACGACGGTCTGGGCCTCGATCGCGCGCCGGATCCGCCCGCCGCGTAGCGCGGGGGCGGCGGACAGCGCCATCGGGAAGAAGCGCAGATTGATCAGCGCTGCCGACGCGACGGCGGTCCAGGCGGCCCCGCCTCCGGCAAGCGTGGTGAGCAGCGCGAACTGCGCCGAGCTGGAGAAGACCGCGAGCGACGCCACGGCTGGTGCCCCCAGGCCCCAGCCATGTGCCCGGGCCAGCGCACCGAACGTCACGCCGAGGACGAACGTGCTTGCCGCCAGCCCCGCGCTGCAGCGCAGACCCGTACGGATGTCGTCGATCATCGCCACACCGACCAGACTAACAGGCTAAAGAGAGATAGCCTGTTAGCTATAGTGTGTGCGATGCCGTCCACGATCCCGTCACGACCGGAATCGATCGAGCTGATCGGCGGCCACCTGGCGCTCGATCTCGTCAACACCGTGTCCTGGCGTCAGGACGCCGACCGATGGCGAGAGAACCTCGCCGTGCCGCTCGATCTGCTGACCTGGGCCCATCGCGCCGCCCTCCTGGACGAGCAGCAGCTCACCGCGATGCGTCTTGCGATGGCCGAGGACGTCGGAGCGGCCGAAGGCGTCCTGAGCCGAGTGCGCGAGCTCCGTGAGCACCTGTACCACCACCTCGCCGAGTGCATCGACCATCCCGACGGCGAGCAGCAGATCAGGAAGGGCTCCCCGCTGCATCGCGCGTTCGCCGACGCACTCGCCGCCGGCAGCCTCGCCGGCACCCCCGCGCGGTGGACCCTTCAGGTGCGCAGCCCCGACGACCTCCCGCGGGTCCTCGCGCTGCACGGGCTTGACCTTGTCCAGACGATGCCCCGAGACCGTTTGCGTCGCTGCGACGACGACGGCTGCGGCTGGCTGTTTCTCGACACCACGCGCAACCACAGCCGCCGATGGTGTAGCTCGGGCGACTGCGGCAATCGCGACCGCGCCCGCCGCCACTACGCGCGCAACCGAACGACGCCCCGCGCAGACGCCCCCTCGCCCCCTCGGTACGAGGACCAACTTGGCGGCTGAGGGTCACCGCCGGGAGGTCTCAGGCGGCCAATGCCCGGATGGGGCTATTTTCGCGGCGCGATCGGCTCACTGACGGGGCGAGCGATGATCTTGGCCGGCTCGCGCGGTCTGTCGGTGCTCGCTGGTCTCGCGATCGGCCGGCAGGATGCTCAATTCTTCACAATGCCCCGATGCCCGATACCAGCCGGCCGGCACCAGCCCGGAGCAAACGCGCCGACGCGCAACGCAACGAGCAGGCCCTCCTCGCCGCCGCTGCCGCCACCTTCGTCACATCTGGCGTCGACGCCCCGATCCGTGATATCGCGGCCGCGGCCGGCGTTGGGATCGCAACGATCTACCGCCACTTTCCGACCCGGGCCGACCTCATCGTGGCCGTCTACCGTCACCAGGTCGAGGCGTGTGCCGAGGCGGGCCCCGAACTGCTGGCCGAGCTCGATTCTCCCGTCGCGGCCCTGGGCCAGTGGGCCGACCTGTTCGTCGACTTCCTTGTCACCAAGCACGGCCTCGCTCTCGCGCTGCGCTCGGACCGCGCCAGCTTCGACGGCCTCCACTCGTACTTCCTGGATCGGCTCGTGCCGGTGTGCGCGCAGCTGCTCGACGCCGCCGAGCGCGACGGTGAGATCAGCCCGGGGACCGGAGCGCACGAACTGATGCTCGGAATCGGCAGCCTCTGCATCGGCAAGGACGTCGATCCGGACTACGAACCACGACGACTCGTCAAACTCCTCATCCAAGGACTACAGCAGGGAGCGCACTCCCCGCCGCGCTAGCTGTCAGCGCACGGTCTCGTCTCGATGCTCTAGGCGACGGCTATCGCGGCGAACATCCAGGCCATCCCGACCGACATCAGGACCATGGAGACGCTGATGTCGAGGTCGCCGAGCAGCGACTCCGCGCGAGTGGCCGCGATGGGCAGCGACATACCTGCCGGGCCGGCTGACAGGGCCGAGAAGTTGATCACGGGCGCTGCGCCGTCGACCCGGCGGTATGCGTCCAGTGCCCACAGTGACGCCTGGACGCCAAGGTAGACGACGAACGCCCAGCACACCGACGCCGAGACGTTTGGCGTCCACATGCAGGCCATCGCGCCGAGGTCGACCGCGGTGAGC
>Ga0302326_10031211_pt1 | contig 10645 bp, 8 predicted proteins | sample Palsa_T0_3_FD_202264 | JGI IMG/M metagenome (GOLD analysis project Ga0302326, IMG submission 202264) | Peat permafrost microbial communities from Stordalen Mire near Abisko, Sweden - Palsa_T0_3 | ecosystem: Environmental > Terrestrial > Soil > Palsa > Peat permafrost | place: Sweden: Abisko...
AAAAAAGAACCCACGTCTCAGCGAGCGGCTTCGACCTCGGCGGGTTGGGCGGGCGCTGGGTCGGCCCACTTGCCGTGTTCGCGGATGAGGTCCTGCAATCGGTCGACGGCTTCGGCTTCGGGGATGTTGAATTTTACCGCCGTTTTGCCGACGTAGAGGTTCACTTTGCCGGGTGCGCCGCCGACGTAACCGAAGTCGGCATCGGCCATCTCGCCGGGGCCGTTGACGATGCAGCCCATGATGGCGATTTTTACGCCTTTGAGATGGGCGGTCGCTTCCTTGATTTTCCCGGTGGTGGTTTGCAGGTTGAAGAGGGTTCTGCCGCAGGAGGGGCACGCGACATAGTCGGTCTTGAAGATGCGCGAGCCCGCCGCTTGCAAAGTGTTGTAACTGAGGCGGAGGGATTGGCCGGGGGCTGGTTCGCCCTGGATGAGGATCGCATCGCCGACGCCGTCGCAGAGCAGGGAGCCGATGTGCGTGGCGGCGGCTAGCAATGTGGGGAGAAAGTCGGGCTGTAGATGGGTTTGAGACGGCGGGGTGAGCGTGTCTTTCAGGAGAATCGGATGCCTTGGGGCCAGCCTGGACGCGAGAAGCCGGAAGGCTGTGATGACCGGCAAAGGCGTTCCGTCGCGGACGGTGACGAGGTGGTCGGATTCGCTTTCATTCAGCAAGGTGACAGCCCGGTCGTCGCGGGGATCGATTTCCTTGATGCCGGCTTTCTCGTAGATGATCTCGGGCTGGTAGTCGCCCATGCGGGCTATCTTGTGCGCGATCTTGTCGAAGGATTCCTGGCGCACCACGACGCGGACTGTTTCCTCGCCGCCCAGCCGCACATCGGCGCAATCCAGGGTGTGGGATTCGCGGCGGACATAGGAAAACGGGTCGTATGGAAGCGGTATTCCCGTGAAATCGGCGGCGGTCGAAGCGCGATGGCCGGCGGCGGCCTCCACGAGGGCGCGCGCGACGGGAATCTCGTGGACACTGTCTTCGGTGAGGGAAACGCGCACGGTATCGCCGATGCCGTCGGCGAGGAGCGAGCCGATGCCGATGGCGCTCTTGATCCGGGCATCTTCGCCGTCGCCGGCTTCGGTGACGCCGAGGTGGATGGGATAGTTCCAGTCCGGCGCTTCAGCGGCGAGCCGGGCGGCAAGCAGGCGATAGGCGTTGATCATGACCTTCGGGTTGCTCGATTTCATCGAGAAGATGAGGGCATGGAAGCCGAGTTCGCGGGCGATCCGGGCGAATTCGAGGGCGCTCTCGACCATGCCGAGCGGCGAATCGCCATAACGGTTCATGATGCGGTCGCTCAACGAGCCGTGGTTCGTCCCGATGCGGATGCTGACGCCGCGCTGTTTGCAGAGCTCCACGAGCGGCGCGAACCGGCTCCGGATCCGTTCCAGCTCGGAAGCGTATTGTTCGTCGGAATACTCGCGCACCAGGAATTTCTTGGAATCGGCGTAGTTGCCGGGATTAATGCGGACTTTCTCGACCCACAACGCCGATTCCATGGCGGCTTCGGGCTTGAAATGGATATCGGCGACGATGGGCACGTCACAGCCGCGCGCGAGGAGGTCTTCCTTGATGAGCCGGAGGTTTTTTGCATCCTTCACGGTCGGCGCGGTGATGCGGACGATCTCGCAACCGGTGGCAACGAGGTCGAGCGTTTGCTGGACGCAGGCGGCGGTGTCCATGGTATCGCAGGTCAGCATCGACTGGACGCGGATCGGGTTCTGGCCGCCGACGCCGATTTTGCCGACGCGGACTTCGCGAGTCAGCCGGCGGTCGTAAACGAAGGGATTCGGGCAGTAGTTCACCTTATTTGGGAGGGCTCTGTTTCAACTCCGGCTTCGGCGCTTCGTTCAAATTCCAAGGCAGGTCGCGCACGTCGAAGAAGGTGACAAAGAGCATGAACCCGATGATAACGCAGGCGCAGAAGCCCGTCACGACTTCAATAACCCTGGCGTTGACGGGCTTGCGGCGGACGCGCTCGATGAGGGCGAGGAGGATGTGGCCGCCATCGAGCACGGGGATGGGGAGGAGATTGAGCACGGCGAGGTTGACGTTGGAGAAAACGCTGAACCAGAGCGCCATCCGCCACCCGTCCTCGCTCTCAAAGATCTTGTAATAGATGCGCATGATGCCGATGGGGCCGCTGAAATGCTGCGCGCCCACGTCGGACTTGGGGGAGAGAAGCGCGTCGAACATGTTCTCCATGGTGTTGAGGCTGCTCGCGACCTGCTCGATGGGGTTCGGATGGACGAGCTGGATTTCTCCGGGGTCGAAGACGATGCCGATGCGGGGGCGTTTCTCTCCGTTCTCGCCGGGCAGCATGGCGGATGTCATCTTAAACGAGAGCGACTGACCGCCTCGCAGGACGCCCAGGGAGATGGGACTGTCGGGATGTTCGACCAGTTGGTCTATGAGGGCCGCCGGACTGTAAACTTTCTCCCCGTTGACTTCGACGATCTCGTCCTTGGGTTTGAGACCGGCGGAGGCGGCAGGCGTATTCGGCTCGACTTCGCCAATGATGAGGCGGGTCCGCGGCGCTATCTTGACCTCCCTCAGGCTCGACCGGGTAAAGCGCCTTTGCGGTTCCTTCACCCAGCCGCTGTAGAGAGTCATCGTCTTCCCGTCGCGCTCGATCGTGAAGGGGATTTTCTCGCCTTCGCTTCGGACAATGCGCCAGGTGACGCTATCGCTCCCCATCCCGAGGAACCGGTGGATGGGCTGGCCGTCGATCTCCTTGATCACGTCCCCTGGGCGCAGGCCGGCTTTCTCGGCCGGCGAGCCCTTTTCGACGTAGCCGATGGTGGTGGTCGTTTCCGCCTCCGTCGTCGGACGGCCGATCACCCAGACGATCGTGGCAAAGGCGAGTGCGAGCAGAAAACTGAAGAACGGACCGGCAATGGCGACGATGATCTTGTCGAGAGCCGAAACCGGCGGCAGTTTTGCGGCGCTGGTTTCGCTCCTGCCTTCGACGATCTCCATCGGAGCCATTTGCGGCAGCGCGACGAACCCGCCCGCCGGGATGCTGCCGAGGCTGTATTGGATGCCATTGTACGTCTTCGACCAGAGCGGTTTGCCGAACCAGATCGCGAATTTTTCGATGACCAGGCCGCGCCAGCGGGCAGCCAGGAAATGGCCCACCTCGTGGACGATGATCAAGAGGTTGAAAATGATCAATACCTCGACGAGGATGAAGAGGAAGTTCAGTATTTTTAGAAACATTTCAGAGTAATTCAGAGTAATTGCGCCGTTCGCGCCCGCGCCAGGCAGTCCGCATCCAGTATAGCATCGAGTCCGCCCCGCGCAACGGAGGGGTGCTCGTCCATGACCTGCCGAACGAGGCTCCAAATGCGCGGAAAATTGATCTTTCCGCCCAAAAAAGCCTCTACGGCAACTTCATTGGCCGCATTCATTACAGCAGGGAGAGTGCCGCCCGTTTCCCCAGCGCGCCGGGCGAGATCAAGCGCCGGGAAATCCGCGTACCGCGGCTCCTCGAAGTCGAGCCGGGCGAGATGGGCGAAATTCAGGGGACGGAGGGAATTGGCGATCCGCTCCGGCCAGGTCACGGCGTATTGGATCGGGAAACACATGTCGGAATGGCTTAACTGGGCAAGGACGGAGCCGTCGATGAACTCGACCATGGAATGCACGATGCTCTGCGGGTGGACGACGACTTCGACCCGGGACATTTCGACATCGAAAAGCCACCGCGCCTCGATCATCTCGAGGCCCTTGTTGAAGAGCGTCGCCGAGTCGATGGTGATTTTCGCCCCCATCTGCCAGGTGGGATGTTTGAGCGCGTCGGCAAGCGTCACCCCGGGCAGCTTCTCCGCCGACGTTTTGCGGAACGGGCCGCCCGAGGCGGTCAGGATCAGGCGGCGCACCTCGGATGTTTCCCGATTTTCAAGGCATTGAAAGATGGCGTTATGCTCGCTGTCGACGGGGAGGACCTTTACTCCTTTTCGCCGCGCGGCGGCCATGATGATCTCACCCGCCATGACGAGGATCTCCTTGCTGGCCACGGCGATATCCTTTCCCGCTTCGATGGCCGCCAGTGCGGGACGCAGGCCCCCGGTGCCGACAATCGCGATGAGAACCATGTCCGCGTCGGGGCGCGTGGCGAGTTCGACCAGGCCTTCCTCGCCGGAAAAAAGAACCGGGTCGTAAGTGAGCGCCTTCCGAAGTTCGGGAAGCTGCGTTTCATCCGTGATGCAAAGGGCGGGAACTTGAAACTCCGAGGCTTGGGCGGCCAGCCTGGCTGCATTCCGCCGGGCGGACATCCCGACGATCTCCATGCGGCCGGGAATGTCGCGGGCGACCTTGGCCGCGCTCTCGCCGATCGAGCCAGTGGCCCCCAGGATGATGACGCGGCGTTTCTTCATATTCGGAGAACGAGCCGAAGATAGAAGAAGAGAAGCGGGGCTGTGAACAGCAAACTGTCGATGAGATCGAGCGCGCCGCCGATGCCGGGCAGCAATTTCCCCGAGTCCTTCGACTCGGTGCTGCGTTTGACAATCGATTCGGCAAGGTCGCCGATAACGGCGGCGAACCCGAGCAGGAGCCCGAGGATGGTGGCATGGGTATAATTGAGCACCGACAATTGGCTCCGAAAAAGCGCGAGCATCCCGTAGCTGCCGAGAATGGAAAAAGCGAGCGCGCCGAAGAAGCCTTCCCATGTTTTCTTGGGGCTGATGTGTGGAATGAGGAGATGTTTGCCGAACGCGCTGCCGACGAGGTAGGCGCCCATGTCGCTGAATTTGGTGACGACGATGAGATAAAGAACGTAGATGTGGCCGGCTACGCGCCCATCCGGAGCGCGCGGGATGACATAGACGATCTTCGTGATGAAATTGAACATCCACGGGATATAGAGGAGGCCGAAGAGGGTGTACGACATCGTCTCCAGCGGGGCGATGGCGCGCATCTTCTGAAACATCTGCCGGGCGAAGACCACGAGCATGAAGAAGAGGAGGACGGAGACTTCGAAGTCATACGATTCGTCGGGCCGCATTCTGACCTGGCTATAGTAATGGAAGCTCCCGCAGATGAGCACCAGGGCGCAGAACATCCCGGTGATCTTGAAATTGGGGAGCTGTTTGTTGTCCAGCATCCCGTAGAATTCCCAAAGCCCGAGCATCGCCAGGCTGGTGATGAGAAGGAAAAAGCCGAACTCGTATCCGGAAAAGATGATGAAGAGAGCCACGGCCCAAAGGCCGATGGTGCTGCCCAAACGGGAGAAGAATACGAGGCGGCGGCTCTCGCTCATGGAAACGGAAGAGGATGAATCTCGAGTGGCGTTGGCAACTTGCCCCCCTTTTAGCCACAGATGGCGCGGAAAACAAGGTCCCCGAATGGCGGCGCTCACCGATCTCCCGCCCCTTGCGCCCAGGACCTTCAGAGGGCGTCTAAAAAGCGGGGAGGGGGCGCAAGAGAGCGCTTTGGGCCGTATGTCAAAGATTCCCCTGGCCACGCGCCTCTGGCAATCACGGAGGACCTGAAAGCCGCACCCGTGCGCTTCCAGGTGCCGCACCAGATCGCGCCGTTTCACGCCCAGGCAAGGCTTGCCTACCGAGGCAACGCATCACCTCGTTGGCAGCTTGCTGCTTGCGACGCCGGTGACGGGGTTGAACCACCGCAGGCCGGAAAACCCTGAGGAAATCCGCGTCCGCCGTGTGCAGGATGGCATTGTGCTCAACGGCAAGGGAGGCGATTTGGGCGGCGGTCACGAGATTTCCCGCCGTGCCGAGCGTCTCCAGCAACTCGAGGACTGCTGTCAAGATGCAAAACTAACTCCACTTTCTCTACATAACCCGGGAATCCACTGGTCATTTCCCGATCTCGGCGGCGCTTTTTGCGAAGGTTTCCTCGAGTTGCTTGATGCGCGCCAGGATCGGCTCATACGCGCGGCGCTGGACGGCGCAAAAATCGCGCAGCGGCTGAAAGGTGTTCCGCAACTCCTGGTAAAAGAGATCCATGGAATGCCGCAGGTGATCGCCGATGGAGGCGAGGACTTCCTCGCGCTTCCCGGTCATCCGCTCGCGAAAGGCGCCGATGATCTGCTTGCGTTTGACCAGGGCGAAAACGGTGCCGAGAAGAGCCGCGGCGGCCGCGATGGAGCCGGTGACATCGACGATGGCGGCGTGGGCCAGGATGGCAACGACGGTCGCGATGCCGCCCGCCGCCGCGATGCCCGCCGGAAGACGGAGCAGGTTGGCGGAATCGGCGAAAAGGCGGTCGAGTTGTTGTTCAAGGGACTGGCCGGACATTTTTTCGAGAAGGGTGAGTTCCAGTTTCTTGAGCAACTGCTCGCGCTGCCGCATGAAGTCCGGGAAAGCCTTGGGACCGGGAACCTCGGCGGCAAATTCGCGCCGGAGCGACTCGTACAGTTGCTGCCAGACATTGCGCAGATCGGTCTCGAGAAGTTCGACGGAGTTCTCGATCTGCCGGCGGATGGCGTCCTGTAATTGGCCCTCGATTTTTTCCTGGAATTCTTTCTGCCAGTCTCCCTTTTTCACGATGGACTTGAGCGTTGCCCAGACGGAGAATTTCTCGAGGAGGAGTTCTTCGCCCCGCTTCTGCGCGCGGTCGTAGGAGAGGGCGAGGGTGCTCAGGACGCCTTCGATCTGCCGCATCGAGTGCTCCTTGCGGGCCTCGAGGCTCAACTCGACCTGGGCGAGCTTTTCCGAATCTGTTTTCAGGATGGAGAATGCGCCGGCTGCCTTTTCGGCCAGATCTCCCAGGATAACGCGGGCGCTCTGGCAGACGGAGCGCAGCTTGGCCCGCCGCGTTTCTCCCTTCGAGACGACGTCGTTGATGCAGGTCTCCAATTTGTCGAAGCCGCTCTCGGCGAGAGGAACGCCGCCACCGCTCTTGGCGAGCAGGGCTTTCTTCGCGGAGACTGGAAAGATGGGCCGTGGCTGCCCGAGCCGGTCGCGGATGGTCTGGTCGAGATGCGCGAGGACGGCGTCCACTTCGCTTTTTTCCCGAAGATCGGTTTGTTGGACGACGAAGACGACGTTTTTAAGCCACTTCCCCGAAACGAGCTTGAGGAATTCCCAGGAGGATAGAGCCCAGGGGTTCATCACGGAAAAAACAAACAGCACCAGGTCGGCGACCGGGAGGAATCGCTCGGTGATGGCTTGATGGTCCGCGACGATGGTGTTGGTTCCCGGGGTATCGACGAGGTTGAAATCGCGCAGGAAGGCCTCTGGCCGGTAACATTCCACCAGGCGTTCGGAGAGGTGGACGTTGCTTTCCTCCTCGCCGTATTTGAAAATGTAGATTTTGTCGGTGGTCGGAATGACATCGACCTTCGCGAACTCGCGTCCGAACAGGGCGTTGAGGAGCGACGATTTTCCGGCGTTCACCTCTCCGGCGACGACGAAAAGGAACGGTTCCCGCAGACTCGTGCCGAGTTTATGGAGGATGTCGAGCGTCTCGGGAGCGGCGTGAAGATCGTGCGCCAGCCCCGAGAGGGAGAAGAGCGCGGTCTCCAGACCCGATCGAATCTGAATATACTCGTCGCCGATCATTATAATTGCTGCCCGCACCTACCAATTTGGTAGATTTCGGTAGAAAATCGGTTTCTCACTTTTCTATTCTCAACGCCGCCCAGACGCGGTGCACGTCGTCGTGATCGTCGAGCGCCTGGAGGAATTCACCGGCTTCGGCTTTTTGTCCGGCGGTGAGCTCCGGGAACTGTTTGGCGATGTAAGCGAGCTCGCTTGTCACGACGGCCCAGCCGTTTTCGGCAAGCCACCTGGACACCGCGGCGCAAGCGGTGCGCTCGGTGATGAATCGCGCGCCGGTGGAATCCGGCGGGATGTCGTCATTGTCCGCGTGCGAGAGCAGTTCGAATTCGTTCGCGCCGGCTTCAATGGCGGCGGCCTCGACATCGACGTCCGCGCCGGAGTGGTGCGCCTCGACGAGGCCCACGTGTTCGAAGAGGAACTTGTTGCTGCCGGGCGCGCCCAAGTGGCCTTTTTTGAAAAGGATGCGGATTTCCGGCGCGGTGCGATTGTGGTTGTCGGTGAGCACCTCGACGATGACGGGCACCTTGAACGGCGCATACCCCTCGAAAACGATATGCTCGAGGACCAGCTTGTCTTCGCCGATGCCCGCGCCTTTTTTGATCGCGCGCTCGATCACATCGCGGGTGACGCTGGCCCTGCGGGCCTTCTCGATGGCGGCGAAGAGACGGGCGTTGCCCTCGGGATCGGCCCCGCCCAGCTTCGCGGCGACCATGATTTCCTTGACGATTTTACCGACGAGCTGGCCTTTCTTGAGTCCGGCGACTTCGCGTTTTGCCTGGAGCCATTGGCGTCCCATCCCCAAGATATAGCGGCGAGGGGCGGGATGTTCAATACGCTTGCGGCTGTGCGCGGGCGGCTGACCGCTTGCATTGTGCTTTCGGCTCAACGGGCATAAGCTTCAGCTTCAGATGAAACTCCCCCTTGGTTTCCTTGCCGTCGCACTTGGTCTCGGCTTCGTGCTCCCCACCCATGCGGCGAACGAACCGGCGGAAGAAGCCTGGGTGCTCAGCAGCCACCGCGACGATGTCACTATTTTCAGCCGGGTTCGCCCCGGTTCGAACCTTAAGGAATTCAAGGCCGTCGGGATGATCGACGCGCCGCCCGCCGCGGTGCTGGAAGTGCTGGACGACGTGGACGCCTACACCCGCTTCATGCCGTACGTCGTCGAATGCCGGATCATCAAGCGCGATGCCGGCTCGACCATCAGCTACCAGCGGATCGCGCCGCCATTCTGTTCGAACCGCGATTACACGCTGCAAGTCCAGCACGAGACCAGGCCTTCGGCGGCAGGGCCGACTTTCGTCTGCCGTTGGGAACTGGCGAACGCGCTCGGACCGTCGGAACGCACGGACGTGATACGGGTAAAAGTGGACGAAGGCAGTTGGACGCTGGAACCGGCGGGCAACAAGGCCACGCGGGCGACTTACCAGATTTATACTGACAGCGGCGGCTCGCTTCCGGCGTTCATTGCGAACAAAGCGAATCAAGTCGCGATAGGAAAACTTTACCAGGCTGTCCGGGAGCAGGCGTCAAAGGCGAAGTAGCGGGAATCAGCGCCCGTCCCTGGCGATTTCGACTATCGCATCGGACAGATCGGCCAGGGAGGTCATCGCCGGCCCGAGGTATTCGGCGATTTCCTCAAACTGCCGCCGGAACGCCTCGTAATCGGAGCGGTCAACCGCGTCGGATAAGGCGTCCCACGCTTTCCCGTAGTCCGCCCGCGCCTGTGAGGCGAAGGGATTGACGGATTGCATGTCCCAATAGAGAGCGGGATCGGCGGAGACGATTCGGGCGCACAATGCAAGCAGGGTGCGCTGCACGGGCGTTGACAAGGCCTCAATCGTCTCCAAAGGAAGCTCGGCGCGGCGAAGAGCGCCGGCCATCTGCAAGAGGGCCGCGTGCGTCATCGACTGGATATAGGCGGCGCTCCTGTCGTGTTCCCCGGCGGAGAGCGTGGTCAATTTCGCGTTCCATTTTTCAAGAAGGCCGATGAACCATGCGCTCTGTTCGTTTTCACTGAAGGGCACCACGCAGATGTTCCTGGATTCAAAGCTGCGAAGCGGCCCGAACATCGGGTGGATGCTCAAATACGCCGAGCGCGGCGGCGTCCGGCGGAGGGCCTGCTCGATGCGCGTTTTGATGGACGCGATATCCACGATCACGGCGTCGGACTTCACGGAATCGCACAGGATCGGGATGGAATCGACGACCTCCGATTCGGGGACGCAGAGCAATACGCAATCGGCAACGGCGAGCAGGTCAAGGGCCGCTTGATCCGGCCTGGAACTATCCGCGCGGAGATAATGCTTGAAAAGGCCGGGATGGGCGGGCGCGGGAGCCAGGTCGATGCCATCGACATCGAGCCCTTCTTCGCCCAGCTTTTCGGCGAATATCGCACCGAACTTGCCGTTGCAACCGACTACGACGCATCGGGTCTTCATGGAAAGCGACGCTTTACCCAAGGGACGGAAAAGAACCGAGAACCCGCACGGAATGGCCCCCGTAACGGTAATCGAGCGCATCGGCGCACCGGCGAAGGTCCTGGCCGTCCGCTCCGGACATGACCTCGAGGTAAAACATCTGCGGTTCGATGCTCATCTCGATGGGATCGATGGCCGGGCGCGAATGGATCTTCGCGATGTTCAGATTGTGGAAGTTGAACTGTGCAAGGATTTCGGCGAGCAGTCCGACCCGCTCCGTCCGCGGTGTGATGGCGACCATCGTGCGAAAGGCTTCTCCTCGCGATGCTGCCGCGGTCTCCTTTGTGGCTGAAACGAGGAGGAAGTCGGTGAAATTCTGACGGTTGCTCCTCTTATTTCCGACGTCCTTGACGCGAATAGTGAGGCCGTGTTCGAGCAGGGCGTCGCTACTCGCAATCGCCATGCCGCGACGAGATTCCTTCACCAGACGAGCGGCTTCGGCCGTGCTCGCGACAGGTATTAGAACAGAGTCGCGGTAATGCTCCCTAAGAAAATCGGAGCATTGCGCAAGGGCTTTCGGGTGAGAGTAGATCGGTTGGAGCCCAGGCTCCGTTATCTCATTGACCCCGATTGAGAACTCAACGGGAAGGCGGCACGCGCCGCGGATCGTCAAGCCATGCTCATAAA
>Ga0302326_10031212_pt1 | contig 10645 bp, 12 predicted proteins | sample Palsa_T0_3_FD_202264 | JGI IMG/M metagenome (GOLD analysis project Ga0302326, IMG submission 202264) | Peat permafrost microbial communities from Stordalen Mire near Abisko, Sweden - Palsa_T0_3 | ecosystem: Environmental > Terrestrial > Soil > Palsa > Peat permafrost | place: Sweden: Abisko...
TGTAGCCATGGTCGATGCGCTCGACCCCGAGAAGCTCCACGGCCGTCCGAACGTTGGTCCAGGGCATCCCAAATTCCCCTGCGTGGGCGGTTCTCCGCAGGCCGGCCTTCTTCGCGCGCGCGTACGCCTCGGCAAAGAGTTCCGGGGGCCGGTCGACCTCGCGGTAGTCGATCCCGATCCCGACCACTTCTTCAAGCGGGTGGGAGGCGACGATGTTGACCATCTCGACGGCTGCGGAGGGCTCTGCCTGCCGGTCGATCGAGGGAATGAGCCGTCCCAGAATCCCGAAGGCCTTGTGGGCGTCCCGGATGGCACGAGCGATCGCGCCGGCGGCCACAGGGTAGGGCACACCGGACACTAAGATCGTGCCGGTCGGATTCCAAAAGAACTCGGCATAGCGCACGCAATCCCGAGCGGCATCCTCGAGGTACTCGAGCGTGATCCGGTAGAAGGCGTCTCCATCCTTCATGATGTGCTGGTCCAGGGTTCTCAGGACATGAAGAACGCCGACGGGCTTGGGACCTCGGGTGTAAAAGCTGTCGATCTCGCTCTGGGTGACCGGCGCGTGGGCCTTGGTGGCGAGTTCTTCGAAGGTCCGCTTCCGCACCGAACCGAAGAGGTGGCAGTGAAGCTCGACCTTGGGGATCAACCGGAAGAACTCAGCGAGCTCCAGCCTGGACGAAGACCCGGCGGGCACCGCGTCGCGAGGGATCACGTTTCCGTCGCGAGCGCCATCGTGCGGTTCAAGTTAATGAATAATCCCGAGAAGCTGGATCATGCCCCAGCCGACCGCGCCGACAACCACCGCCGCCGAAAGGCCCACGAAGAAGGGGCGCATGCCCAGGCTCTTCAGGCTCGCGAAGCCGGTGCTCAAGCCAACTGCGGCCATGACCAGGGTCAGCAGCCAGGTGGACGTGTGATCCATCAGGGCCAGGAATTGGGCCCAGAGTCCATGATCGAGAACGCCAAACGCGCGACCCGACAGATCCCCAACGGTCCTTAAGACCGTCATCGCCAAAAAGCCGACAACGAAGAGGGGGACAATGGGGGCGCTGTTCTGTTTCCCCTTGGCGCTTCCGTGGCCTCCGCGGTGGAAAAGGCCGGCCATGAGCGGGATCACGATCGCCATGCTCAGGTTGCGCATGATCTTCACGACGGTCGCGATGTTCAGCACGTCGGGCGCGTGGTGCGATTGCTGGTACGCCAGGGCCGCTCCGGTCACCTGGGCTGTGTCGTGGATGGCGCTGCCGAAGAAAATCCCGATCGCCACGTGATCGTTCCCCAGCAAGAGCGGAACGAGGAACGGATACGCCAGCATGGCCAGCATTCCAAAGATCGCGACGCAGGCCACGGCGTAGCTGACCTCTCCTTCCTTGGCGTCGATCGCAGGCGCGGTCGCCATGATCGCCGACACCCCGCAGATGCTCGTGCCCACGGCGATCAGCGTGGCCAGCCTGCGGGACAGTCCGACGCTCGTCCCGAACCAGGGGATAAAGATCAAGGCGGCTGTGATGCTGACGACCACCACCGGGAGCGCATGAAGGCCATAGCCGCCCACGGCGCCCAGGCTTAGCCGCCAGCCGAGCAGCACAATCGCCAGGCGCTGCAGCGGCCGCATGCAGGTCTTCAGGCCCTCAGTGAAGAGGGCGGGGACGCCGACCGCATTGCAGATCACAAGCCCCAGAATGATCGCGATCGGGACCGCGTTGATCGGATTGCTCCGGTTTCCCATGAGCGCGCGGCCGGCCCAGTCGGCCGCGCCCTGCGCCAGGAGCGCGAGGGCCGCAGCCAAAGCAAAGCCGGGGATCCGTTCGCCCACCCATTCGAGGCCCTTTTCACCCCCGCCCCTGAGGTCGTCGTGCGCCGCGACCGGTGGTGCCACGGAGACACCCTCAAGGCTATTCCAGCTGTCAAAAACATCGGGGGTTACCGGCTGTCCCATGCGGCACAAGCAATTCCCTTTGTTCGCCCGGGGATCAAGCCAAAATCCGGCTCTTCCAGATGCTGCCGAACCAACATCACAAGGAGCCGGACGTGATTTAGATCCTATAGGCGTGTCGGCACAATCTCCCTAACATTGGTCAGGGTTCGACTCCCGTCCATCCCGCCAAATTTTCGCTGAAGGCCTACCCTCTCAAGCACTATTCGATTGTTCCCCCGAATTCGATGAACATGCGCCCCAAGGTCATCGCCAAGTTCGGCCTCACACACGACGTCCTGCGGCATACCTTCATCTCGATGTTCGTCGCGAAATTCCGCTCGATGGGCGAAGCGGCTCTCCAGGCCCGCAATTCCGAAAGCATCATCCGCAAGCACTATCTTGACCTGAAGAGCGCAACGGAGGCAGAGGAATTCTTCAGTATCCTTCCCAAGCGAATGGGGTGCAATTCAGTCACACCGATCGCTCACACCAATTCCGCTTTCTCGGAGGGCCAACGGATCAAGCCGGCTGCATGAAGTAAACCTCACGAATAAGCCCACGCCATTGAATGGCCTCAGCTCTTGGGGTCCCGCAGCCCTAGACTCTCGCGGAGACGTGTGCGGAGGGCGCGGCAAATACCGTACGCAAGTTGAGCGTCTTTTTTGATAGCGGATTCGCCGGGATAGCGGTATTCGACGGCGAAACTCGTCAGGAGGTTCAAGTCAGCGCGCCATGTTTCCCACATTGGTTCCAAAGGGACCACAGCATCGAGTATCCTGGAGAGGTCGTGAGTCTTGGGATAGGGAACTCCCGCTTCGACTAGCCGCGCTTTGAGGTACTTCTCGAGGCACTGTTGGGCGTGGAAGCAAACGCTATCGTAATTGGGATGCTTCCGCGCCCGAATGCCGCGAAGAACGTCATAAAAGTCCCCTTCCGCTTTGGCGACCCACTCCTTGGTCTCAGCCTTCATGCAAGACACGGCCTTTATGCACGATTTCGCTGATGAAGCTATCGTTCATGGCCAGGCGCTCTCGCAATCGTTCAGGGGTTCGAACCATCAGGTCGACGGGAAAAGGAGCGCGCAATGCTGTCCTGATTTTTGCCTCCTGATAAGGAGGGCGGCCGGAATGAGCCATCACCACGAGCAAGTCCACGTCGGAATCAGCCCTGGGATTACCGTAGGCATACGAACCAAAAAGGATGATTCTCTCGGGCTTAAATTGTCGTACCACGTCTCTGACGTAAGCCTGAATCTGTGCGGCGGGAACCATGCGACGGATTGAGGATTAAGGACCGAAATTGGCAATGGCGAAACACTCGCTTCGGCCAGCGCTTATGCGGAATATTTCCGGCGGGCAAGGAACCGTCGATTCGCACCCCAAGGGAGTGGACGGGGCTCCGGGTTGTAAAGCAGCGCACCCCTACGCCGTTCAATCGAGGGGCCGCCAAGGAAGGATTCAATCCCCGGGCGCTACCGATTTTTCGGCGAGCCGAACGGATTCAGTAGATTGACGCCCGATCGCGCAAAATCCTGGGTATAACGCGTGACGACCGTAAGCTTGTGCTCAATGGCCGTCGCCGGGAGCAATCCATCCACGGTGGACAGAGGCTGGGATGGAGAGAGCCGGCCCCAACGGCGGCGCAATTCAATCCCTCTGCGTATCTCTCCGAGCGAAAGGACGCTGACGAACAGTTCGTCCGGCATTACCCTCGCGATCCAAGCGGACACACCGGAGTCTCGATTCTGCTTCTTGCTGATCTCGGAAAGAACGTTCGTATCGAGAAGATAGGACATCAAAGCTCGACGTTTCTTGGGAGGTCGCGGACCCGTTCAAAATCCAAATCGCCGGGCGCGGGCATCATTTTCAGGTACTCGATGAAATTCTTCCCCGCTGGGGGTTCGCCCTTAAGCAAGGCATGGCGAAGCAACCGGCGATGAGCTTCCTCGACAGAAATCCCCTCGGCGGCAGCACGGGCGCGGAGCTTTCGCGCGACGGCGTTTTCGATATTTCGGACGATCAATTGGGCCGTGGGCGAAAAAGGCTATCAATGATATCAGGTGTCAAGCACGGCAATGGCCCGCGATCACGGGTTGCCAGAAGGTTGCCACGATTCGCGCTTCTTCCTTCACCTTGTCGAAAGTGCCTGCTTCCATTTACACGCTCCAATTCATTAACCATCAAACAAGTCCGCGTTTACCGCTATGAGCGTCACCATTAAGGAAATCGCCTTTGTTTTTCATCCGATCACCGACGTTGCTCGTGCCCGTTTATTTTATGAGAAACTGCTTGGGCTCAAAACCGGCGTGCAGATGGAGTTCGCCCCGGGAATGTGGTGGATCGAGTACGACGTCGCGGGCGTGGCGCTGGCCGTCACCAATTTCGTGGCGGACCCCAAGGCACCGTTTGTGGCGGTGTCGGCTGTGACGCTCGAAGTGGCCGATGTGGACGCGGCGCTCGCAACCCTTCGTGCGGCCGGCGCACCGATCACCCAGGAGATGCTGGATTTTCCTCCGTGCCGGATGTTTGCCGCCAAGGACCCCGATGGAAACGAGATCCGTTTTCACCAGCGCAAGTCTTGAGCCTTGGGCTGCGCGCCCTTGCCTGAGATGATGCACCGTTGGATGAGGCGAGCGGCGATCGGCGCCGCCGCGGGCCTCGCCGCGAGCGCCCCGTTGATCGCCGCGGATGCGGCGCCCCACGCCAATCTGATCACCAGCGTCGCGGTGGGTGCGGTCTTCGCCCTCGGAATGGGCCGGATTCGTGGAGCCTACGCTGAAGCGGCCATGGCCGGCTGCGCTCTCGGAGTTCCCCTCTGGATCTTTGTGAGCTGCATCGGTCTTCCCCTGCTCGCAGGAGTCGCCTCCGCCTTCAGCGCGGAACAGATGCGCGCCCAATTTCCAGCCCTCATGGGTTGGGCGCTCTACGGCTGCTTGTTGGGTGTGTTCACCCAAGGATTGAACGGGCTGGCCGACCGCTGGGTCGGGACGGAGGCTGAGCCCGAACGGGCTCCGACCGGTCCTCCCAAGCGCATCGTCATCTTGGGCGGTGGATTCGCGGGGATGACGACGGCTGTTTGGCTCGAGAATGAATTGGGCGGGGATCCCTCCGTGTCGGTGACCCTGGTCAGCGACCAGAATGCACTGCTCTTTACTCCGATGCTTGCCGAGGTCGCCGGCGGGAGCCTGGAGCCCAGCCATATCAGCGCGCCGCTGCGCACCTCCCTTCACCAGACCGAATTTCTGCGCGGCAGCGCCGAAGCGATCGATTTTGAGCGGCGGACGGTCACCGTCTCCGCAGTGGGCGGGCCCTCGGGCAGCGCACGCGAACTTCCCTACGACCACCTGGTCCTGGCCCTGGGATCGGTCTCAAATTATTTTGGCGCCGCGAACATCCAGAAGCATGCCCTGGACTTCAAGACCCTGCTCGATGCGATCCGCATCCGCAATCACGTCATCGAGATGTTTGAGCGGGCCGACCGCGAATCGGACCCCGCAGTGCGCAAAGCCCTGGTGACCTTTGTCGTGGCGGGCGGTGGATTCGCCGGGGTGGAGTTGGCCGGCGCGATCAATGATTTCGCCCACGGCATCCTCGCTGATTATCCGGCGGTGGGAGTCGATGAGATTCGGACAGCCCTGGTCCATTCGCGCGACCGAATTCTTCCGGAGCTGAGTGAATCGCTCGGCCGCTACGCGCAGGAACGGATGGCGGCCCGAGGCGTGGAATTCTGTTTGAACACGCGTGTCCTCGATGCGGGGGAAGGATCGGTCACTCTCAGCACCGGCGAAATTCGGTCTCAAACGCTTGTGTGGACTGCGGGGACCGCACCGAGTCCACTCTTGAAGGCGGTCGGCCTCCCCACGGACAAGCGGGGTGCCGTCGCGGTCGAGACCACCATGGCGGTGCCGGGGCATCCCGGGGTCTGGGCACTGGGCGACTGCGCGGCCTTGAACGACGGCGTGAGCGGAAAACCCTGCCCGCCCACAGCCCAATTCGCGCTCCGTGAAGGCAAGGCGCTCTCCAAAAATATCCTCAGAGCTGTCCATGGTAAGGCCCCCGTGCCCTTCCATTTCGATTCTCTTGGTTCGCTTTGCGTCGTCGGGCACCAGACAGCCTGCGCGGAACTGACCCTTCCTTTTGCGCGCGCTAAAACGCTTCGGTTCTCCGGGCTCCTGGCGTGGATGATGTGGCGCGGTATTTACGTCTCGAAGCTTCCCGGATTGGAACGGAAAGCCCGCGTTCTGCTTGATTGGACCTTCGAAATCTTCTTCCCCCGCGACATCGTCCAGACGATTGAGCTCAAATAATTCCAAATTTTTCTGGCTTCTCAGCAGGGCCACAAGCCCGGGCGCCGGGCTGATCTGGGGGCTTGGCGCCGGGTACCTCCTGTGGATGATCCTGCCGGCGCTGGGGACGGTCTGTCATATTCCGGGATTTTCCCCCGACGGGATGTTGGGCGTCTCGCGCGGACGCTTCCCCGAACTGGTCGGCTGCATCGTCTGCGTGGGAGCTCCCTTGGGAATCCTTCTCGGCATGTGGGGGGCGCTGCGTTTGCCGGGGCCGGAACCGTATCACTGGGGGCGCGCACTGACGGCAGGAGGGGCGGCGGGGATTCTCGCTGCTCTCATCTTCAGCCGCTGGATGTACCTCGGAGATTTCTATCCGCTGATCAGCGGGTATGGGCCGGTGGCCAGCCATCTCGGGGCGGTTCTGCTGCATTTCGCGGTGGCATGCCTGATTGGCTGCACCTTTGGCCTCCTGTTTCAGGCAGATGTGCGGAACCTCGGGTCGGCGATGGGGTGGGGCATGGCCTACGGTATATTCTGGTGGTTTCTGGGGCAACTCACCCTGTTCCCACTCGCGGCCGGCCTCCCCATGGATTGGTCGACGACGCGCGCGAGTGAACTCTTTGGCCCGATGATCGGCCACATTCTCTATGGGCTGCTGCTCGGCGTCGTGTATGCGCTTGTGAACGCCGTTTGGACGAGGCTGTTTGTCGATGCCGATCCATTGAATCGGAAACGGGAAGGTCCCGGAGTCCGGATTTTGCTCTCCCTCGGCTGGGGCTCCGTGGGCGGCCTCGCCGGAGGCCTGGTGGTTCTGCCCCTGATGCTCCACACCGGTGTCATCACCAAGCTGGCTGGCCTCGACTCCGGACTGTCCACGACGGTCGGCGTGGGGCTGCATCTTGTGATCAGCGCGTTTCTCGGTGCCAGCTACGGTGTCCTTTTCCGAGGTGAGGCCTCCAACAGTCTCTTTGGCAGCCTTTGGGGACTGATCTTCGGCTTGATCGGATGGTACGCGGGGCCGCTGACGTTGTTGCCCCTGATTCGGACCGGCGAGTGCGATTGGCGGCTCGAGGCCGCCACCGCGCTCCTGCCGTCTCTTGTCAGCCACCTGGTCTTTGGCCTGGTCCTTGCGAATATCTTCATGGCCTTCGAGCGGCGGCATACGCGCTGGCTTTCCGCTGACCCGCGCACTGCGGCGCTTCAAGCGCGCCGCAGACGTCCGCTCGCCACGCCCGCTCCCGCGCTGTGCGTCTTTGTTTTGGGCATGGGCGTTCTTCTGCCGATTCTTCTCACGTAATCTGGGCGGCCGGCATGCATTCAGCGCCCAATCTCGAAACCCTGGATACGCCCTGCCTGGTCCTCGATCGCACGAGGCTTGGGCGCAATCTGGAGCGAATGGCGAAGTGGGTGGGGGAGCGCGGTGTGAAGCTTCGCCCGCATATGAAGACCGCGAAGTGCGTCGAGGTCGCCCGCCTCGCGGCGCCGGCATTCGACGCGCCGATCGCTGTCTCCACCCTGCACGAAGCCGAGTACTTCTTCACTGCCGGTTACCGCGATATTTTCTATTGTGTGGGCTTGGGGCCCGGCAAGGTCGCGCGCGCGGCTGAATTGACGCGGCGCGGGGCACGGCTGGTGACGATGGTCGACAGCGTGACCGCGGCGGGCGCAGTCGCCTCCGCCGTTCGTGAAGGAGCTCGTTTGTCCGTGGTGATCGAAGTGGACTGCGGGGAGCACCGGGGCGGGGTTTCCCTGGACAGCCCTGCGTTGCTCTCGATCGCGCGCACGCTTGGCCCTGCGTACTCCGGCATCGCAACCCATGGCGGCCAGTCGTATGCCGCGCGCACGCCCGCCGAGACCGCCGCTGTGGCGAAGGCGGAGGCGGGCGCGGCCAGACAAGCCTCAGCCCGGCTGTCCGAGGCCGGTTTCCCCAGTCGAATCGTCAGCATCGGTTCGTCGCCGACCGCCGTCGCCGATGAGGATTTGACCGGCATCACCGAGATCCGAGCCGGAGTCTACATGTTTTGGGATCTCTTCCAGGCTGGAATCGGTGCCTGCGAACTCGGCGATCTCGCGCTGAGCGTCCTCACCGAAGTGATCGGCCGCCCCGAAGGCCGCGACGAATTCCTCATAGACGCCGGAGCCTTCGCTCTCTCGAAAGACCTTTCGACCGCCGCACTTCCGCTCGAACGCAGAGCCGACTACGGCTGGGTGTGTGACCTCGATGGCACCCTCCTCCCGGACTTGCGGGTGGCCCGGGTGTGGCAGGAGCACGGTCTCGTGGTCAGCGCCCGGCCCCTGGCGCCCGACTCATTCCCTGTTGGGACGCGCGTGCGCATCCTGCCCAACCACGCTTGTCCGACGGCCTCTGCCCACCCCCGTTACCAAGTCATCGACGGCGCTCGGACCGTAACGGCGGTTTGGAGCCGGACGAGCGGCTGGTGAGATTCGAATTTCGCGGTGGGCAACGCGCGCCAATTTCAGTGACTTCAACTTCCGCTTCACAAACGCGCGGCGGCTCTTGCCTGCAATTTTTTTTGCCCAACGGGCGACTTCAGCCCAGCGAAATGACCTAGGCAGCTCCATTTCCGGCAGGCTGACGAACAGGCGCGAGCGGGTGGGGCTGAGATAAAGGAGATCGAAAAGTGCTTTCTCGGCCGTAGCTATCTTGGTCCCGTCATCGGCCGTTTCATACCCGCCGAAGAGGGCGGGTGGCATGCGGTGCAAGGAGACCGTACCCGCCGAGGTGCGCACCCGCCTCGCCCGTCCCAGCGTGACGGCATAGACTACTTCGGGTACCTGCTCTATCATGTCATGGCGGAATAACGCCGATTGCAGGGAGACATAGGCAGGCGAAGGCGCGGCCACCTGTTCTGCGAACTGCTCGCGGTTGGGTTGCCCTCCGATGGACCACCGACCCCGCGCCAACCGGCGCACGAAACCGCGGCTGGCGAGCCGGGAAAGCAAGACCGATGCGTTTGCCGGGGTGACGCGCAGCAACGCAGAAATGTCCCGTGTCTCGAACGACGACACACCGAGCTTCTGGATTCTTTGCAATGCCTCAGTCTGGTTCATGGCTGGCGTTGCTCCAGGGCGCTGACGACCTCTTGCTGCAGCCCCTCCCACACTTTGCGCGATCCGTAGTATTCCTGGTAATCGGCCGCAAGATAGGCGCGGACCTGCCCGGAAAATTCGTCGAAGCCGATAGTCATCGCGTTTTCGATCGCCTTGGGGATCTCGGTGGCGGTATTCGCAGGCAGCTTTTCTTTGCCGGCGCCGCTATCGAGCAGCAGCTTGAGGTCGAAGATATCGCGCGCCTGGGTTACCGTCCGGTGGCTGAGAGCCCCGATCTTCTGGCGGAAGGCCGCCTCGCGTGAATAGTGCTGCGCCAAGACCGGGTAAAGTTCGTAGGTGCGCACCAGCTCCGCATCCACCGGCTCGAGCAGGTGGCCCTGATCCAAACCCCGCCGGCGGGAAAACTCGATCTTGGTGGGGATCGCCGACCCTCCTGCCAGCCGGATGCCGATCTTCCACCGCTGAGTCGTGTCCGTCTGCTTGGCCGAGGTGACATGCTCGACCTCGATCTGCTTCGCGCGGAGCGCCTGCGCGAAGGCCGAGGAGGCCAGAATGCTGTCCACGTTGTTGGCCAGCGTCGCAGTCGCCATCGTCCGGATGTCGAAGTCGATGTCCTCCGAGTAACGAATACTGCGGCAATAAAAGCGGAGGTTGCAGCCGCCCTTGATCGCGAACAAAGCCTTGTCCACGCGGCGCCCTAGATGGGCGACGAAGCCAAGGTGGAATAGCTCGATAGCCTGACGTTCTGACCACATGGGTTGAGGCTACTTCATAAATACGCACAATCAACACTAATGTTGATTACAGGTATTTACGATCAAGACACTCATTAGCCTTCTGAGGCCTAAAAAAGAATGCCCAAGATAGCCACCCTGGAACCTCAAGCTGGCGATCGCCCCGAAGCGCCCTCTGATCGCTTGCCACCCCCAATCAGACAGACAATCTGATCAGGATGGAAACCACTCTCACTGATTTTCAGCGGAATTTTAGCGCCGCCCGCGCCGCCGCAGACCGGGGCGAAACAATCAAGGTGAGATCGGCCGGAGCGGTGTACGTGTTTGCTCGCCAAAGCGAACAACCGGACCGGCCCTTTGCCGATTTGGAACACCTCTTCGGCGTCGTGCACCGGCCTCAGCGCAGCGAAACTCCGCATGAAACCGTCCGCCATCGCATTAAAGCGCGTCGTATTGGTTGATGCAGGCCTGCTTGTCGCGGCGATGGATGCGGGCGATTCGCACCACCTTTGGGCAAAAGCTACGCTGCCCAAGCTGACGGGCCGATTGCTCACCTGCGAAGCGGTAGCGTCGGAGGCCGCACACTTGCTCGACAACGATCCGGTCGCGATGGCCTCCCTATTTGGATTT
>Ga0302326_10031217_pt1 | contig 10644 bp, 8 predicted proteins | sample Palsa_T0_3_FD_202264 | JGI IMG/M metagenome (GOLD analysis project Ga0302326, IMG submission 202264) | Peat permafrost microbial communities from Stordalen Mire near Abisko, Sweden - Palsa_T0_3 | ecosystem: Environmental > Terrestrial > Soil > Palsa > Peat permafrost | place: Sweden: Abisko...
CGAACTTTACGGCCCGGATTCGCGCAAGCCCGGTACCTACGCCGCCAACTGCCTGATGGCGCGCCGTCTGGCAGAACGCGGCGTACGCTTTGTTCAGCTTTATCATCGCGGATGGGATCAACATAACGATTTGCCGCGCGATCTCGCGTTGCAATGCAAGGGCACCGATCAGGCTTCGGCTGCCTTGGTGCAGGATCTAAAGCAACGCGGTTTACTTGACGATACCCTGGTGGTTTGGGGCGGCGAGTTCGGCCGCACCGTCTATTGCCAGGGTCATCTCACGAAAGAAAATTATGGCCGCGATCATCACCCGCGCTGCTTTACGATGTGGTTTGCGGGAGGTGGCGTAAAGCGCGGCTTCAGCTTGGGCGAAACGGACGATTATTCGTATAATCCAGTTTCCGATCCGGTGCCGATTCACGATATTCAAGCCACTGTGCTCAATTGCCTGGGCATCGATCACAAACGGCTTACCTATAAATTTCAAGGCCGCCATTTCCGTCTGACGGACGTGGCCGGCAATGTCAACCAAAAGATTCTTGCTTAGGAGAAAAACGATCATGTCATCGTCACGCCGCACGTTTATGAAGAAAGTAAGTACCGGCCTCGCTGCGCCGCTCATTTTGGGAGCCGATAACAAATCAGGCTCTCAGAAGCCCATTTTGGGGGAAGGCGACCACAAATACGAGGTCACTCACGATTGGGGCGAATTGCCCGCCGACATCAGCTACGGCAACACACATGGCGTCTGCGAAGATTCGCACGGCCATATCTATATCCATCACACGGTGTTCGCCACCAGTGAAAAATCCGACAGCATGGTGGTGTTCGATCATAAAGGCAAGTTCGTCAAGAGCTGGGGCAAAGAGTTCAAAGGCGGCGCGCATGGGTTGCTCATTCGCAAGGAGGGGAAACAGGAGTTTCTTTACCTGTGCGACACCAAGCGCGGCGTAATGGTTAAGACCACTTTAGACGGCGAAGAGGTCTTCACGCTAGGGTATCCAAAGGAAGCCGAGCCGTATGCCAAAGAACCCATCAAATATAGTCCGACCAATTTAGCCATCGCGCCAAATGGTGACATTTACATCGGCGATGGCTACGGTTCCAGTTACATCAATCAATACGACAGCAGCGGTAAATATATCCGCACGTTCGGCGGCAAGGGTAAAGAGGCCGGCCAGCTAGATTGCCCGCACGGCATCATTCTGGACGCACGCGGCAGCGAACCGAACCTCACCGTGGCCGACCGCAGCAACAAGCGTCTGCAACGCTTCACGCTCGACGGCAAGCATATCGATTTTGTCGAAGACTTCCCGGCACCCTGCCACTTCAACATTTATAAGAACGGCGATGTTGTGGTGCCGGATCTGTTTGCGCGCGTCACACTGCTTGACCGCAACAATAAAGTGATCGAGCAGCTGGGCGACGATTCACAAAGTAAATATATGGAGACGCGCAAATTGACGCGCGACCATTTCACTCCGGGAAAATTCGTCTGTCCGCACGGCGCGTGCTTCGACCATGCGGGCAATATTTTTGTGGTCGAGTGGGTGGAAGTGGGCCGCGTCAGCAAGCTAACCAAGGTCAGTTAGCGGATTCCAACACAAACTGGATCGGGGCGCTGGTCTCAATCACCGCGCCTTTTGGTAAATTGATTGGCTCGCGGAAGAGAAAATCGCGATTCCATTTGGGATCGTATTGATAAAGCCAGATCAATGGCTGAATCGCTCCGTTGGGCAGGCGCGCGATGATTTTGGCGGATTCCACTTTCCCCTCCGCCAAAGGACGGATGGCCGCCACTTGGATCGGTTCTGTTAGCGTCACATGATTACCGCCCGTTAGCACGTTCTTAAGCGCGCGAGGCGGGCTCGCCGCTTTGCCATGCGCTTGCTTGGGTAACCAATTGGGATCTCCCTGCGGAGCGCCACCGATGACCCAGGCCGCAATGATGAGAATCTCTTCTTGTGTGAGAGCGTGGTCAGGCTTCAGATCCCCAAAGCCTTTCACCGCCCCCCAAGGTGGCATGGCTCGCGAGAGCACTTGTTCTTTGATCGCAACAGCCCAAGGGCGAGCCTGTTCGTAGGTCGTGAGCGGTATTTCAGACGAAGGGCCGTGGCAGCTGGTGCAGCGGCGGTCGAAGATGCGGGTTATATCGCGGGTGAAAGTCAGATTTGTGGTGATGATATCGTGGGCAAACAGATGGCCGGCGCATGCGAAGGCAAATACTATGGCGGCGCGAGTCATCTCTTTCAAGATAAGCCTATGAGAAATCTAACGCGCCGCCAACTGCTTGCGTTCCTGGCAGCGACGTCGCTCGAGGCGCGCCAGAGCGTGGCGCGGATGTCGGTCGAGGGATACATTTTCCAGCAGTACGCCACTCGCCAAAAAAAGAGCCTGGGCGACGTTCTCGATGAAGTGTTTAGCATAGCCCATACCGCCGGCTTCCACAATATCGAAATCAATCAGGCTTTTTTTACGCCCGATCTTAAAGAACGGACGCTCGCTCTGCTGCGCGCCAAGCAGTTGAAGATGCCTTCGGTCTACGTAGGGGGCGTCATGCACACGGAGGAAGGCGCGAAGGCGACCACGGCAAAAGCTCTGAATATCGCCAGGCTTTGTCAGCCCTTTGGTTGCATCGCCGTGGTGAATAATCCCGAACCCAAGCCGGCCGCCGCCCAAAAGACCGAGGCGGAATTGAAACATCAGGCGAAAGCTTTGAACACGCTGGGGCGCTTTCTTAACGACGATGGATTAGAATTGCGCGTTCATCATCACACACCGGAACTGCTGAACAACGCGCGCGAATGGCGGAACATTCTGCACAATACCGACCCCGAATATGTGGCGCTGTGCCTCGATCTAGATTGGGTTCATCAGGGCGGCTTGCAGCCGCTTGATTTACTGCATGAAGCCGGCACGCGCGTGCATGAACTTCATCTGCGCAATGCCAAAGACAAGCTCTGGCTCGAAGATTTGGAAGACGGCGATATCGATTATCGTGAAATTGCCGCTTATCTCAAGAAAGAATCGTTAAAGCCGCTGCTGGTGGTTGAGTTGGCTTACCGCGACAATACGCCGGTCACGCGCCCCTTGGCGGAGGATTTGCGGTTGAGCCGTATTTACGCCGAAAAAGTTTTCGGCGTTCATGCGTGATCCGGCTCGGTAGAATCAGCTTATTGGCCGTAGACGACGCGCCCTTGAAAGAGCGTCATGGTACATTTCATGTCTTTTATTTGATCGGTGGGAATGGTGTATGGATCGCGGTCCCAAACAGCGATATCGGCATCCTTGCCCGCTTCGAGCGAACCGATACGGTTCTCCAGAAACAATTGACGCGCCGCCCAGACGGTATAGGAGCGTAAAGCAGCGTGGATATCCACGGCCTCGGCAGTTCCAAAGGGTTGTTTGCCGTAGGTGCCGTTCAGCGTCTCGCGCGCCAGTGATGCCCAGATGCCCAGGCGTGGCGGAAACGGCGTCACTGGATAATCCGAACCGCCGGCCCAACGAATGCCCCGCTCGGTATACGTGTGGAGGGGCATGAGCCGCGGACAACGCTCCGGCCCAAAATTTCCTGCATAGGTATCGCCAATCCAATACATAAACTCCGCTTGGGCTTCCGGGTAACCTGCGTCGTATTGGTTTTCGAGCGCGGCCATCGTCTCGATCGCGTGATCGCTTGGAATATTCGCATGAATGATGCTGTGGCGCAGACCCTTTGCCGGCTTGTCTTTGAGCACCTCCGCGTAGGTGTCCACCACCCAATCGATGGCGCGATCGCCAATGGCGTGGGTGCCAATGTGAATGCCGGCATCGTGAATCAGCCGCACTTGCTGGCGATAAACCTCTGGATCAGTGAGAGGATAGCCTCGGTTCCCGGTATCGATCTCGGTGAAATTCTTGTTCCAATCCTTATGCATCCACGCGGTGCGCGCTCCGCCGCTGCCGTCCATGAAGAGCTTTACGCCGCCGGAGATCAACACGTCGTCCTGTGTCTTCGGCAGGCTCAACATGCGGGTCACCACTGTTTGTGTTTGCTTGACAGTGGTTCCGCCGCGCCACAAAGCGAACAGGTGAATCGTCAGTTTGTTCTGGTGGCGCAATTCCTGATAAACGCTCCAATTTTCCGGAGCGATGCCGGGATCTTTCACGCCGGTGATGCCCTCCTCGTTCAACGCCGCCATGGTTGTCAGATAGCCATCGCGGAGTTGTCCATGCGAATAGGGCGGAATCAACTTCGTCACGAGCTGCATGGCCGCTTCCTCTTTCAATACGCCGGTGGGCTGACCGTTGGCATCCTCATCGATTGTTCCCGCTTGTGGACTCTTAGCGCTCGTGGCAATATGCGCCATGCGGAGCGCCACGCTGTTGGCCACGCCGTAATGGCCGGTAGTGTGAATGAGCCACACGGGATTGCGCGGCGCTACGCGGTCGAGATCGGCCGCGTAAATGTAGCGGTGCTCGGCCAGCTTGCCTTCGTCCCACCCCTGCCCTTGAATCCATTCGCCTGGTTGTGCCTTGGCCGCGCGCTCTGCTACCAGTTGGAGCACTTCGGCAACGCTGTGGACTTTGCTGAGATCGATGGAGTAGACGGGTTCAACCCCGGCGAAATGCAAATGCGCATCGATGAATCCCGGCGTTGCGGTCCGCCCTTGCAAGTCGATGATGCGCGTAGCATTTCCTTTGTGACTCATGACCTGCTCTTTGGCGCCGACTGCGACGATCTGGCCGCCGCGGATCGCGACCGCCTCGGCGATCGAATCGGCTGTATCCATAGTGATGATCTTGCCGTTGACAAGAATCGTGTCGGCCACCTGGGCGGGCGAAAGGGCGGCGGATGAAAGGAGTGCCAAGGCGGCGAAGAATCGCTGGATACGCGAGCGTCCAGGTTTGAGCATTGCTAAACTTTACCAAACAGGTGAGTCGCGGAGGAACGGCGTGTCTAAGTGGGTCGCTCCGTTGAAAAATCGTTAGCGGTCGTGCCTTGTAATGGAGGGTTTTCATGATCATTGGTGCGCCGCAGCTCCATGGGCACTCCGTTGAAAAAACGGGTCCGGAGGGCAACGAAAAAGAGGGGACACGCGTACTGAACTCGTTCGGCGGCTTTTTCTTAGGTGCAGAGATCGAGATAATGACTGAGTTCGGTCATCTTCGCGCCGACGGCGGGGCCATCCTTTTGTTCCGCAAACTCTTCCAACGCGGCACCGAGGCGGGTTAGTTCTGGAAATCCATAGCCGCCGCCGCTCCCCTTGAGGTCGCGGCCGAGCGAGGCCAGGCGCACGAAGTCCGATTGGGCCAGGAGTTCTATCATTTCGGGAACTTCCTGCCGGCGGCGCGCCAAGTAAGAAGGAACGAGCTCTTCGACGCTAGCAGGTATCGGAATCCTGCCTGGCGGTTTGATTTCGAGCGATTTGAGCCGCAGGTGTTTCTCGATGGCAGTGAGGAGGTCGCCTTTCGAGATGGGCTTCGACAGGTGACCGTTGCAGCCGGCGCTGATGCTCCTTTGCATGTCTTCGAAGGCGGTGTGGGCGGTCAGCGCCAGGATGGGAGTCGCGGCGCTGCCGCGCTTTTGCTCGAGTGCGCGTATGGCGCGGGTGGCGGCTAAACCATCCATGCCAGGCATCTGCACGTCCATCAGGATCAAATCGAAACGAGCGATAGCGAAGCGATCCACCGCGGCTTTGCCATCCTCTTCGAAGGTCGCGTGATAAGGGCTGTACTTCAAGTAGGCGTCGATCAGCAGGCGGTTGTCCGGCGAATCGTCGACCACCAAGATCGTGGCTAGGGTAGCGTCTTTTTCACAGGTATCCACTTCGCTAGAGTGCGGGGTTGCGGCTGGGAGCGGTTGCCGAACGGCGCGCGTTTCCAGGGCTTCACGAAGCAGACGGAGGAAGTGGGCCCGCGCCAGCGGCCGCACTGCATAGCCCGCCAAACCGGCCTTAGCGCAGCGGGTGGCGTCCCCGGGCTGGGCGTTAGAAACCAGCAGCACGATTGGCAAGTCGGGGGCCATGCGCGCAATCTCGGCGCCGGCCGCAAAGCCGTCGATGCCGCTAGCGGCTATGACGGCCAGCGAATACGGCTCGCGAGCTTCCAGCGCTTCGCGGAGAAGGGTGAGCGCTTCCGCCGGCGACGGAGATGCATCGCTTTCCAATCCCCAGGCTTCGAGCGTCTCCCACAAGATGAGGCTGCTGGCCGCGTTGTCGTCCAGCAGAAGAACTCGTTTGGCAAGGAGGGCGTTCGGTGCTACGGCGTCCGGCCGGCCATTCTCCGGGGCAGGATCGAAGGCAACGCTGAAGCGGAACGTGCTCCCCTGACCCACTGAACTGGTAACGGTGAGCCTGCCACTCATGGCCTCGACTAGCCGCCGGCTGATGCCGAGCCCAAGGCCGGTGCCCCCATATTTGCGAGTGGTGGAGGTATCCGCCTGGGTGAAATCGGCGAAGATCGTTTCGAGCTTGTCGGGAGGAATGCCGATACCGGTGTCTGAGATGGCAAACTCGATTTCGTTGAGCTTGCCAGACTGGGGGTTCCCAACCGTTAATACAATTTCCCCCGCATCAGTGAACTTGACAGCATTGCCAAGCACGTTGATCAGAATCTGCCGCAACCTGGTGGGATCGCCAACGACGCGGGTTGGGACGCCCGGCAACAAATGCGACAGCAACAGCAGCCCTTTGGAACGGGCGGTCACGGCGATCAACTCGATGACCCGATCCACTTCTTCCTCAAGATCAAACTCGATGCGTTCCAGCTCAAGGTGGCCTGACTCGATCTTCGACAGGTCGAGAATATCGTTAATGAGCACGAGGAGCCCGGAACCGGTGCGCCGCAGCACGGCCAAATAGTTCATTTGCTCGCTGCTGAGCGGCGACTCCCAGAGTATGTCGGCCATGCCGAGAATCGAATTCATGGGGGTGCGCATTTCGTGACTCATAGCGGTCAAGAAGGCGCTCTTGGCGAGATTCAGCGATTGAGACTGGCTAGCATTGCGTAGCGCCTCGAGGGTGCGTCCGCGTTCGAGGGCGTAGCGAATCGAACGTTCCAGCAGCGCCGCCGTCAGTCCGCTTTTGACCAGATAATCGGCCGCCCCGGCTTTGGCGGCAGTCACATCGACATCCCGGTCGCCTTCGCCGGTCATAAGTATGACTTGGGGATGGCCTGGTTTTGCAGTCACTTCGGCCAGCAGCTCGAGGCCGCTGCGCTGCCCGAGCCGGTAATCAACCAGGCAAACGTCGCAAGACCCGGCCCGGATCGCTTCCAGGCCTTGCTCATAGGTCGGCACCCAGGTGAGAGCGAATTGTTCCACGCAGGTTCCACGCAGCAGGTCGGTCACAATGACGCGTTCTTCTTCGTCATCGTCCACCAACAGCACGCGAATCGCGGCTTTGTCCATTAGTAATCCTTCTCCCCGTTGGGCAGTTCAACAATCTGAAACCAGTAATTGGCGACCACGCCCATAGCCTGCACCAGGCTCTCGAAGGTGACCGGCTTGGCCATAAATGAATTCGCACCCAGCTCGTAAGTGCGGTTAATTTCCGCTTCCGTTCGAGAGGTGGTCAGAATCACCACCGGGATGGACCGCAGCTCGGGATCGGCCTTGATTTCGCGAAGAGCTTCGCGACCGTCTTTTCTGGGCATGTTTAGATCCAGCAGAATCAAGCCAGGCCTGGGCGAGGCGGCGGGCGGCGCGTAGTTGCCGCGATGATGGAGATAATCCATCAATTCTTCGCCGTCATTCACGGTCTTCAATTCGTTGGCCACCTTGGCTGCCCGCAGCGCATCGGCCGTCAGCAGCCGGTCGTCTTCGTCGTCGTCGGCCAGCAGAAACACAATGGCTTCTTTGTCAGTCTTCACGAAGTTTTCTCCTGAGGGGAAGTTAGGCTGGAATTTGCGGCGAGAGCGGCGCTGAGCGGGCCGAAGTACATGTCGCCGTCTCCCGGAGTCCGCGATGAAGTTTCAGAGCGGCTCCCAGCGGTGTGGTGAAATGGCAGATCGACTAGGAACGAAGCGCCTTGGCCTGGGATGCTCTTAGCCGTGATATCCCCGCCATGCCGTTGGACGATTTTGCGGCAAACCGCCAAACCTATTCCGGTACCTTCATATTCGCCGCGGCCGTGCAAACGCTGGAAGATGGTAAAGATCCGGTCGAGGTATTTCTCATCAAAACCGATGCCTTGGTCTTCTACAACAAGCCGGGCCATGCCGTTCGTGGGTAGCCCGAAGTCAACGTTTTCCATGTATACGTGCACCGCCGGCGGTTTCCCGGGCTGGTGGAACTTCAGAGCGTTACCGATGAGATTTTGCAGAAGCTGGCGAATCTGCAAGGCGTCGGCGTCAATGGTGGGGAGCTGGCCCACTTCCACCTGCGCGTGTGTTTCGGCGATTCGCAACTCAAGGTCGGCCAGGACTTCGCGGGTTACCTGGGCCAGGTCCACCGGCACGAATGGCTGCGCCTGGCTGGTGACGCGCGCAAACTTTAACAGATCCTCAATCAAAGAGCGCATCCGTTTAGTGGCGTTCAGCATGCGGTCGAGATAATCGCGGCCTTGCTCGTCCATGGCCTCGCGAGCCACGCTTTTGAGCCGGTCTCCGAAAGCCTGCACTTTGCGCAGCGGCTCCTGCAAGTCGTGGGAGGCCACGGATGCGAAGTCCTGCAATTCGCGGTTACTCTGCACGAGTCTGACAGCAGAGGCATGAAGCTCCTCATTCGCCTTGGCCAGCCGCTCGTTAGCATGGGCAAGGTCCGCGGTGCGCGCCAGCACCCGTTCCTCCAAACCCTCATTCAGACTTCTGATCTCGAGTTCCGCCTGTTTGCTATCCTCGATGTCTGTGCAGGAGCCGAACCAGCGCACCACGGCGCCCTGCGCATCTCGAACCGGGAGCGCGCGTCCGAGCTGCCAGCGATACACGCCATCTTGAGCCCGCCTGAAGCGATATTCGATGTCGTACGGCTCGCCGTGGGTGATGGATTGCTTCCAATGGTCGAGGTAAATTTGCAAGTCATCGGGGTGCAGGACAGACTCCCAGCCCGAATTCCTGGTTTGCTCGAGGGTCATGCCAGTGTAGTCCAGCCAGCGCTGATTATAGTAATCGCGGTTTCCGTCCGCGGTGGCCGTCCAGACCATTTGAGGAATGGAATCGGCCAATTGGTGGAACGAAGCCTCGCTGGTCTGGAGGGCCAGCTGTTCGCTTTGCAGCTCGGCGATCAAGGCCTGACGGCGCGCCGTTCCTCTTTGAATGGTGACGTTTGCCATTAGCAAGAGCAAGAAGAGACTGGCGCACGCGACAATAGCGACCACGCCCCCTTCAGTTCCGTTAGCACGCGCGTGGTCAGAATCCTGGTTTAACCGTTCACGGGCTACGGCTCGTATCTCCGAGTTGATGCTCCGCATTCGCTCCATCAGCACGTTCCCTATACCGCTGCGGACGACGATAAGAGCAGCAGCGACCCCTTTATTGCGCTGAAGTTCAATGGTGAGCGCCAATTCCTCCAGCTTTAGGGCGACCGGGGAACTTAAGTTTTTGATGCGTGGGGCCTGCTCGGGGCGACTCACGGTCGCCGTTTTGAGAGACTTCAAAAGCGCTGGGATGTCCGCGCGTGCTTTACGGTACGGCTCGAGGTAGCGCTCGTCTCCGGTCAGCAGAAACCCGCGCTGTGCCGTTTCCGCCTCCAGAAGGGAGGTGAGCAGCGCGTCGGTTCCGGATAGGATTTCCCTTGTCGTCTTCTCCTGATCTGCGTAACGGTCGAAGGCAGTCCACCCGCGATACGAGAGAAATGCGACCAGGAGGACTAGCGCGAGAGCGAATAGCAGCGCGAGCCGCTCGCGGGGGTAAGGGATTACCGACGTGGCCTCGGGTGTCATTTTCTTCCTTCTCCTCTTCGTTAGCAGCGTTCGCGAGGGGTGCCCATGCCCGCGGATCGGCGATTTTCTTGACAGGCTGTCCGGGTGGAAAGCGGTGCGGAGGCGATTTCTATATCTCCTCTATCGACCGGGAAGGTGCGCAACCGTAGTGGCAAGCGGCGGCTTAGCAATAACGCGCGACGAGGGGTGGGACTCTTAGGGCTAGGGCGGAATGTACGGAGGCTGGGCTGGGTGGTCCCCTGAAAAACCGCTTGAAGTTGGCGCTGTTGTGCACCGCTCCTTCCAGTCGCGGCTCGGTTGGCGGCGGTGCGAAATTGGAGGTTTTTCATAACGGCGGGTTGGCTGGAGGCCCATGCGAACTCCGTTGAAGAACAAGAAGAAAGGCCAAACCAGGTCGCTCCGAGTCGGCGGAATGTGGCCGGGCGGGTGGACGCAGTTAGGGTGTGGCATGTGTGGCATGGGAATGGACACTTGCTTACGCGCGTGGTTCCGAACGCAGTTTTGTCTTCCAGGCGCGGTCGAATGCCGGGAGTGCGGCGTGACTCCCCTGGCGGAAGGCTTCGCAGCGGGCGCTTAAATACTCAGTTGAAAATTCAAAGCCAAATTCGGCGGCGTCGAAAGGCTGTTTGGCAATCTTGGCCTTTTGGAAAGCGACCATGGCTTCGTTGCGGCGCAGGTTTACGAGAAGTTCGCGGTCGGCCACGAGCTAGGCGAGCTCCGCAGTGTGTTTGGCGAGCTGCCGGTTGAGGCGGTTTTCTTGCAGCGCGAGATTGCTGAAGTCTTT